>Ga0302324_100011873_pt1 | contig 17826 bp, 10 predicted proteins | sample Palsa_T0_1_FD_201949 | JGI IMG/M metagenome (GOLD analysis project Ga0302324, IMG submission 201949) | Peat permafrost microbial communities from Stordalen Mire near Abisko, Sweden - Palsa_T0_1 | ecosystem: Environmental > Terrestrial > Soil > Palsa > Peat permafrost | place: Sweden: Abisko... | reverse complement strand
CGGGCGAGCTTTGGGAGACTTATTACTACGATTCGCTGCGTCTGATGACGGTCGACCATCCGGTTGGAACCGAAATCTTCACGGACGAGCGATTTGCTGTGCCGCCGGTGAAGCTGGCAGTCACCGCTGTCGAAACGCCGCATCCAATCGCGCGAGCAATCGACGACAACGGCCACGATGTGACCGAGATTCTTCGATCGGTTGATGGTAAGCATCTCGACACCTTCGGACGCGGGCAATATCAGGGTGTAACACGAGACCACTACGTCGAGATCGATCTGGGCAAGGATGTTCCGGCGAGCGACCCGCTGTGGTTGATCGCGACAGGCTGGCTGCATCCCTCGGACTCGTCCCTCAACATCGCGATGGGTCAAGGGCATCATGAGGCTCCGCATCCACTCAGTTTGGAGATTCCCGACGGCCATGGTGGTTGGCGAACCGCGAAGAGCAATCTCGGATTTCCGGCTGGACGCAACAAGACCTGCCTCATCGACCTGACAGATCTTTTCCCAGCCGGGTCGATTCACAAACTGCGGCTTCGCACGAATCTCGAAGTGTATTGGGATGCGATCGAATGGGCCACGGGTGCGCCGAACACGCCGCTCCGAATCACCCAACTCGCTCCGGCGACGGCCGATCTGCACTATCGGGGCTACTCGGTAATTCACCAGGCGAATCCATCCTCGCCTGAAATTCCCGATTACCAGCATCTCGCTGCGACGACGCAGATCTGGCGCGATCTGAGCGGCTATTACACGCGCTATGGCGACGTGCGCGAGCTGCTCTCCAAGACGGACGATCGCTATGTGATCATGAATGCCGGCGATGAGCTGGGTCTCCGGTTTGCCGAACCGGCGCCGCCCGCTCCGGGCTACGTGAGAGACTACGTGCTCGCAGGGGATGGTTGGATCAAGGATGGAGACTACAACTCCACGTATTCGGCGACAGTGTTGCCGTATCCCTACCATGCGCGCCAGGTGTACGACACACCGCCCGGCCGCCTTGAGGATGAGTGGGTGGTTCGGCACCATCCCGAAGATTGGCAAAACTGGCAGACGCGCTACGTGTCGCCTGCGATTTTTGAAGATGCATTGAGGAGCCAGCAGAGCAAATGAGGCAAATTCCATGGGCTCGCATTGCAGTGAGCATCTTCTTTGTCGGATTACTGGCAACTCCTGCCGTCATGCGGTGGCGGTTGGCGCAGCGCACGCTTGCTGCGCACTCTACGCTCGATCGGCAGGCAGCGCTTGCGCGTCACGGCTTCTATCTGGAAGAAGTTTCCCATGCAGCCGGCATCGATTTCGTTCACCAGGCTCCAACCCTTGATGCGAAGCTGAATCCGATCATGCCGGAAGTCGCATCAATGGGTGCGTCGGTAAGCATCGTAGATTTCGACCGCGATGGTTGGCCCGACATCTATGTGACCAACAGCGCGGAAGGCAGCAAAAATCATCTTTACCGGAACATGCACGACGGCACCTTCAAAGATGTGGCCGAAGAACTGGGAGTTGCGGATGTGAACCAGCCCGGAACCGGGGTTTCGATGGGAGCGGTGTGGGGCGACTACGACAATGACGGCTACGAGGACCTGTTTCTGATCAAGTGGGGCCGTCCCGAGCTATTTCATAACGATCACGGACATGGCTTCACGCGAGTGAGCGAGAAGGCCGGGCTTCCTCCGTGGATCAATGCCAACACGGCAGTCTGGTTTGACTACGATGGCGATGGGCTTCTTGATTTGTTTGTCGGCGGATATTATCCGGAGGACGTCGATCTATGGCATCTGAAAAACACGCGCATGATGCCGGACAGTTTTGAATACGCGAAGAATGGCGGACGGAAATACCTATTTCATAACCTTGGCAATGGCAAATTTGAAGAGATCAGCGCCAAGGTTGGCATCGACAGCCGGCGATGGGCGCTGGCAGCGTCAGCAGCGGATTTGCGGGGCACGGGTCATCCGGACCTTTTTATTGCGAACGATTATGGAGTGTCGGAGCTTTATTTGAATGACGGAAAAAGATTTCACGAGGCCGGCCAACAGACCGGGGTGGGCTTTGCCCCCAAGAGCGGGATGAATGTGGCTTTCGGCGATATCCTCAACGATGGACACTTCGCTGTGTACGTTTCGAATATCTCTGAGAATGGTGCGCTGATTCAGGGGAACAATCTTTGGGTTCCGAAAGAAGGCGCTCCAGCGAATACGGTTTCGTTTGAAAATCTCGCACGCGATATGGGTGTCGAGCTCGGAGGTTGGAGCTTTGGCGCGCAATTCGGTGACTTGAATAACGATGGTACGCTCGATCTTTACCTGACGAACGGCTATGTCTCGCTCGACCGCACCAGGAGCTATTGGTACGACTTCACAAAGATCGCCGGCGGCAATTCTTCGATCATCGGTGACGCCAGGGACTGGCCGGCAATGGATGGCAGAAGTCTTTCGGGCTATCAGCAGAAGCATGTCTGGCTGAACGATGGAGCAGGCAGATTTGTCGATGTTGCACAGGCAGTTGGTGTCACGGATACCTATGACGGACGCGCCGTCGCCATGGCGGACCTGTGGAATCGTGGGGTGCTGGATGTCGTTGTTGCCAACCAACGCGGCCCACTGCTCCTGTATAAGAACACTGTGGCGCCGGGAAATCATTGGATTGAATTCAACCTCAGGGGCGTAAAGAGCAACCGCAGCGCGATTGGCGCGGAGGTCGAGTTGAGATGGAATGATCAGAAGCAGATTCAGGAAGTCTCCGGCGGAAGCGGATTTTCAGCGCAGAACGATCGTCGGCTGCACTTTGGACTTGGTAAGAATGTTCAACTGAAGAGCGCGGTTATTCACTGGCCATCTGGCAAGGTACAGACGATGGACTCACTCATTCCGGACAAACTGTACACGATTGAGGAACCGCAATGAGCCAGCCGACGACGGAATCTAAAATGCCACCGACGGAGCCCACGAGCAGCCCCCTCTTCCGGGGATGGACACCTGTTTCCAGTCGCCTCAATCCATATCTTCCGCCAATCTTCATCACTCTTATTCTGCTTATCGGTCACCTTTCGTTCGGAATCCTCGAAAGCTACCAGAAGACGATTCTCGCGATTGTTTCCGCCATGGCCTGCGAACTCGTGCTCAGCCGTCTGCTTCTGCATAAATGGCCAAATCTCGCCAGCTCCTACATCACGGGAATCAGCGTGGGCATTCTCCTGCGCTCGCCCGGCTACTGGCCCTATGTAGTCTGCGCGCTGCTCTCCATCACATCGAAATACGTGTTACGCGTGAACGGCCGTCACCTCTTCAATCCGTCGAACTTCGGCATCTGTGCGATGCTTTTTCTCGCGTCCGATGCTGTCGCTACGCTGAGCATCCAATGGGGTAATAATCTTGTTGCGATGGCGGTGATCTGGGTGCTTGGCTCCCTCATCATTTGGCGCGCGCGCCGCTTCCATATTTGTGCCACCTACGTTGCGTCCTTCCTGCTGCTCTCCGTTGTGCGCGCCTGGATCACAGGCGATCCATGGCTCTCTGAGGTTTCGCCGATCACCGGGCCGGAATATCAGCTTTTCATCTTCTTCATGATTACTGACCCGAAAACGACGGTCCGATCCAAGTGGGGTCAGTGTGTGGTTGCTTTTCTAGTCGCATTGGCCGAAATGTTTTTCAGGCTCGGTCAGAGCATTTATGCCCCGCTCTACGCGCTTTTCTTCGTCGGCCCTGCGGCGATCGCCGTCGAAATGTGGATCAACTCGCGTCAGTCTGCATCTGGCGCTCATAAAGCAATTGCCCAGCCCAGCCATGTGCAGCCATAGGTTCGTGCGCGTTCAAGGATTCAGTTTGAGATCTTTCTCGATTTATTTGCTGTGTTTCTTTCTGTTCGTTCTTACGGGTTGCAAGCAGGCCTCCAGTCCATCTACGCGTGAAGGCGAGCCTTCATCGCGGGTCGCAACTTCTGCAACGCAACCTGCCAAACTGGCAGACATTGCTTCCAAGTCGGCTCGTCCGACGGGACCGATTCGCTTTACCGACATCACGGCGCAAGCGGGCATTCACTTCAAGCACAAAAGCGGCGCTTTCGGCCAAAAGTATCTTCCTGAAACGATGGGGAGCGGCGTGTGTGTACTTGACTACGACAATGACGGATGGCAAGACATCCTGCTGGTCAATTCGATGGACTGGCCAGGACACAGTTCCGGGAAGTCCTATTCCGCGCTGTACCACAACGAACGAAATGGGACCTTCAAAGACGTCACGAAGGAAGCCGGACTTGACGTTGAAATGTACGGGCTGGGATGTGCCGTTGGCGACTATGACAACGATGGGCGCGAGGACATCTACATCACCGCGCTCGATGGCAACCACCTGTTTCATAACGAAGGGAATGGCAGATTTGTCGATGTGACGCGCAAAGCTGGAGTGCGCGATGGTGGGTTTTCGACCGGTGCGGTCTGGTTTGACTACGACAACGATGGCAAATTGGACCTCTTCGTTTCTCACTATGTCGATTGGTCCATCGCAACCGACCAGCTGTGCCAGCTCGATGGGAAGAACAAATCGTATTGCACTCCGGAACTTTATAAGGGGCAAAGCGGGACGCTTTACCACAACCTGGGCAACGGCAAGTTTGAAGATGTCACACGCAAAGCCGGTCTTTACGATCCATCCAGCAAGTCGCTTGGAGTGGCGCTCCTGGATTTCGACAATGACGGATGGACCGATCTGTTCGTCGCCAATGATACTCAGCCGAACAAGCTGTACCGCAATAATCACAACGGGACATTTACCGAGAGTGCGCTTTCGTCAGGCGTGGCCTTCAGCGACGCGGGTAAAGCGCGTGCGGGCATGGGTGCCGACGCAGCCGATTACGATCTCTCCGGACGCCAGGGCCTCCTGATCGGAAACTTCGCCAATGAGAGCCTGGCGCTTTACCACAATGATGGTTCAGGCCTGTTTTCGGAGCAGTCGGTCGCAGCGGGCATTGCCTCCCCCTCAGCGCGGTCACTTACATTCGGCACCTTCTTCTTCGACTACGATCTCGATGGTTTGCCCGATATCTTCGCAGCGAACGGCCATGTCGCCGACGATATCAGCGTGATTCAGCCGACGATTCATTATGCGGAGCCGCTGCTTCTGTTTCGCAACCGAGGCAACGGCAAGTTCGAAGATATGTCGCAGAAGGCTGGGCCTGCCTTGCAGCAGCCCATTGTCGCGCGGGGCGCAGCCTATGGAGATTTTGACAACGACGGAGATCTGGATGTGATTGTCTCCACTAACAATGGTCCCGCAAAACTGTTGCGCGATGACAACGGAAACCAGAACGACATGCTTCGGGTGAAGGTGATCGGAACGCGCTCCAATCGCGATGGCATCGGGGCAAAGGTCACGGTCCTGCTGGGGAATAGTGCGCGACTTTCTCAAATGGTGAAAGGTGGCTCAAGTTATCTATCGCAGAGTGAGCTGCCGCTGACCTTCGGACTTGGAATGCCGGGAGCGAACAGAATCGTCAGTCTCCAGATCACGTGGCCGAGCGGAAAGAAAGAGTCATTCAACGACATCAAATCTGACCAGACGCTGACTCTGCAGGAAGGGAAGGGAATTGTTTCAACGCAGCCAATCCTTTTCCCGGGAGCGAGTGCGACCGGATTGAAGTCGCATTGAATCGCGGCGAGTCATGCGTGTTGTTGAGGTTGATAAAATCCGCAGCGCTGCAACAGCAACTCAATTTCTTCCGCCGTCGATTCCAATTTGGAGCAGGAACTAAACAGGTCCGCCGCGTCCACGGGGTACCAGCTTCGCGCATTAGGTCTGCTCAAACCTGCAACATCAATCGGCTCGATAGCTTTCAGGATGTCTTCGATGAGCCGGTTTGTTTCCGCGCCTTTCGAGATATACATCGCTCGCTCAACAAGCTCACTGCTGGGGGACCCGAACTGCGGATGATCGTGGAGCAGAAAGGATGAGGCCAGGTGTGCCTTGCCCAATCGCCTCACGGATTCAGAGTAGCTGGCCGCAGCAAAATACAGCAGGCATAGACCTTTGAACAGAGAAAAATTGTTCATGTTGGCATAGAGCGCGGCGATGAGACGGGATGTCGCAAAAAGCTCGTCCTTGGTCCTCTTTTCATAATCTTCAAGATCGGATTCGAGGTTCGGAGCGTCGAGGCCTGATTCGAGGATGCGCGCCAATCGTTCGACTCCAAGCAGCGTGAGCGGGAAGCCGGTCGAGAGAAGCGGGTCAACAAAGCCCGCCGCCGAGGGGAGCATCGCCCACCTTTCGCCCGCAACGTGGCTGCTTATGAACGAGAGCCGCGGCATATGTCGAAAGGTCTGGATAGCATCAGCGGACACGAATTGATCTCGCAAAGACGGGATTCTGCCCAAAAGGCGATGCCAAGCGTTTGCGCCCTCCTCTAAGCGGAGGTAAGCTGCCAACTCGTCTGTCGCCGCAATACCGGCGCTGGTGATGCCATTATTGAAACGCAAGACCCAAATCCATCCGCCATCGAAGACGTGGTGCACGGCTGCGTCTTCCGGCGGATAGGGCGCAGTTTCGTTCGCGCTAGTCCGGGCCGGTCGTGTGACTCCGGAAAAGTGGCTGTATAAGGCTTGTGTGCCCGGGTAGTGCGGAAGCGGCGACTCAGCAAGCCCGAGAGCATTGTGAAGCAGTCCGCGTGGTCCTGTGGCATCGATCAAAAACTTCGCGTCGATGGAGAAGGTTGCACCATTCCGCACTCCACTAAGAGTTGCGCCCGTTTCACGACATGCGACTTGATCGACTTTCGCTTTGTCGAGATAAACGGCACCTAATTTCTGGACCTGTTCGACAAGAAACGAGTCGAAGTCAGCTCGGAACCAATGTGTGTCGGCAATCTCGTCATGCGGACTTGCGGCCACGAGAAGCTGATTTTCGTATGGAGCATTCCGATCGTCGGGTTCGTCGAGGTGATGGTGATAGAACGTGAATCCGCGCTTGAGGCCGCATCCGATCTGCTGGTAGCTTCGTTGCCAGCTCCCCCATTTTGCGAGCGGCGCGACAGCGGGTAGATTGTAGCGACGGCAAAGATCCTCAAGCAAAAGATTTGCCAGCGGCGTCGACGATTCTCCGATCACGACGCGAGGATGCTTGCCGCGTTCCAAAAGAACGACGGAATATCCGAGGCGCTTCGCGATCATGGCCATCGACGATCCTGCGAATCCCGAACCGGCAATGGCAATGTCGTAGGTTTCGGTCAACTCTGTCCCTCGCATTGCGCGCATTCAATGGCGCCGAGCACTTGTTGTTGAAGATTCATTGCGGCGAGCCGTGCGATGCGCGCAGCGTAACATCCTACGCAACTCGGCGCAGCACGCCGAAGATCCCAGAGATCGGAGAATACACGCCCGCGTTGCAAACGGATGCCGTACGCGACTGCGGCTTCTAACGTTGCCAGTCGAGGAGGAACAAAATCGCCGGCATGTGCCAGCGATTCCATGGCTCCATTGCCGCCGCGGGTCGGAATGAGGCTCGCTGCGCTCGCTCCGCAGTCAAAGGCAAATTCGAGGGATCGCTGCGCCCAATAGAGCGACTCGTCCGGCTTCATGAATGGCGGCTGCACCAGGATGAATACCCGCAGATCGATCTTCCGAGATCGCAAAGACGCCGCAGCCGTTGCGAACAGATCCAAAGTCATGCGCTTGTTCAACAGGCTCAGCACCTCTGGATGGACGGTTTCAAGCCCCATCGCAACTTCCAAAGTATGTGGTAAAAGATCGCGAAACCCGAAACACCGCGGCCCAACAAGTGAAGGATGGCACTCAACGATCGTTCTCTCGAAATGCTCGACGAGGGATGCGATCGCCGCGTAATCTTCGGGTGGGATCGCTTGAACGTCGAAGAAGCTGCCGCTGTTATAAAGTTTCACCTGACGCGCCGGTGGCAATCGTTCCAGCGCGTAGGCAATCTGACGTGGAATAGAGCCGGGTGCGACCGTGTGCGCCAGAGTGTTCTTCCACAGATCGCACATCACGCAATGCCATGGGCACTCGCGGTTGGTCAGAAAGATGGTTGCGATGGGAACAACCTCACCCGTCGACGAGCACTCTTCTTCCACGAAAAATGCGTACGGCTTCTCGGGATCGAGTTCCGTCCGTTGCGGTCTCTGCGCGAGGATCCATTCCGTTTGGTTCGCTGGGTCCGTAGGATATTTGAGGTCCAAAGAAAACCTCACTGATACAGAGACAAGAATTGCCTGCGGTACTCGGCTTCCTGAAAAGGAAGGCTGCGACGTAATTCTTCTTCCGGAATCGCACCGTGCTGAAAGCGCCGCTTCGGATAGACCGGCATTTTCAATCCAGTCACCGCAGCAATTCCGCGAGCGACGATTTCGCCTTTGAGCTCGTAGAGCTTGTCTACTGAATAATCGGTCAGTTGGACAAAGGGAATTGCTTCGGCAATTGCGATGACGCTTGGCCGGGTGTAGGGGCTGAAACCCTGAAAACCGAAATGATGAGCGGGCGCATAGGTACGCGCATAGGACCGGCTGAGGCCTCCACTATATGTCAACGAGTGTTTGATCTTGCCCACTCCCCAGCCTTCCTGATAGAGCATCGGGTTGTTGATGACGCTGCGAATCGTCAACTCGGGATTCTGCTCGATAGGGTAGTCTTTCAGATTTTCATCGCCGCCATCGCCATCGAGGAGGAATCTCCAATCCGGATAGCGCTCGCGGATTCCACGACAGAGCGCCACGGCCATGGTGGCCGATTCGATATCGAGCGGCTTGTAGTCTTCGACGATGCGAATGGTCTCTTGCACATCAAGGGAGCTGCGATCAGCTTCAATCGGCTCCAGAAATAATCCGAGCCCGAGAGAATCGAGAAACGAACGTGCCTGCTGCACATCGGGGCCATCGCCGAGATCAAGTACGAAGGCCTTCAGTCTTCCCGGATGCATGCCGCGCTTAAGCATTACGTGGTAGGCAGTGAGAAAGACGCTGCCGCTGTCGATGCCGCCGGAGAAGCACACGCCGATGGGCTCTTGCGCAGGCACGGCATCGACCCATTGCGCGATCTCGTCTGCGAGTGCTCCAATGTATCGCGCGCCGATTGCATCAAGGTCGGCTGGAAGATTGCCCATCTCGGGCGTGAAGAAACGCGTGTACACAGGGTCGGGATCGGGGCAGCCGACCAGTTGAATCTCGACGACGTGATGAGCGGGCACCATGCGCGTGTAGCTGGGGTGAAACTGTGAGCCGAGGCCCTGCTTGCAAAGCCACTCATGGATGGTGTCGATCCTTGAAGCGACGATCAAAATCGGTCCGGCTTGCTGCTTGGCCAGAAAGTAGCGCATGGGGCGGTCGAGCGATCGTGCCATTCTCACCGTCTTGCCCTCGTTGGCGACAAGTGCGAAGGATCCGGAGATGCGACCAACTTCATCGGGCCCGCATGCGAACAGGGATCGCCGCGCGCCATCGATCGACTGCCCAAAGATCTGGTTCGCGTCGGAATCAATTAGATCGACGACTCTCTCGACATACTGGTGTCCAGCCACTTCAACCTCGCGAAGAAATCCGAATGGTACTCGATCAACAGACTATACCGGCAAGGTCCGGGAAGCGAGGGGCTCGCCGCTGGCCCTTGTTTGAACGGGAAAACAACTTTGGAATGCGGTGCTAGCAGGTCATCGAAAACGAATCGAATGCGGCCTTCAGGCACGCGGGCGGTAAACAGCGGGGCGAACGGACTATTCCTTCGATTGCGAGCATCTGCATTTTTTGTAGGCGTCGATGCTGTAGGTCGAGACAGCGCAGACATACTGCGGCCAAAACAATCTCAGCTCGAGGGAGTGGTCGCGGACATAGTAGTCGCGCAGGTAGGCTTTGCTCGCCTCGGTCGCCGCGCCCGGATCGGCTTGAAATCCCGTGACGAGCGTGGCCAATGACGCGGCGGAAAAGTCGCTTTGCGCATAGGATTCTCCATAGTCATATTCTTCATTCCAAGTTGCGTCCGCTCCGGTTTGGTTCGACGCGGCGAAGACTTGAAAATCCGCGAGTTTTGCAGTCGGGGAATCGATGAGTGCGACGGTGAAGGAGGGAGTATTTCCGTCGACGGGCGAGATGGAAGGGACCATCTTGACTGCGACGCCGGGCTGCGATTCGCCGGTATCCTGACCATCCGGCTTTAGAAGACGCATTTCGTCCATGTGCGTGTGTGCAAAGATTGCAAGTTGGATGACATCGCCAAATTCGGCCAGCAGGTTTGGCAAGGCATCCGAAGAGAGAAACATCTCAGGAGCCTTACCTCCGCATACATTGCGTAATTTGATCGCGGTCGAAAATGGATCGATCCCGGGAGGAATGTGGCCCATTACCCAGACGCGCTCCTTTCTTTGTCGCGCCTCGGTGAGCTGCTGTTGAAGCCAGTCGATTTGCGCGTCTGCTCCCGCTGCATCAGCTTTTCCAGAGCATGTGGTGTACTTGCGCGACATGAAGAGATCGTCCAGCACGAGTAGCCGAGTGTGTTCCAACGGAGCCGGCAAAGAAACGCTGTAGTAGCCTCCCGCAGCGAATGTAAATTGAGCGCGCGATCGCTCAGACGCCGAAAATCTTGCGGTGACCGAAGCGCCCGTCTCCGCGAGAAAATCGCTGTGCGGGTCAAGCTTGTAGTCATCGCATTCGGAATCGTTGTTGCCCAGCGCTGCATACACGGGCGCGGCAGGAATTGCTACGCGCAATCTGCCGAGGACGAATTCGATGGTCTTCTCTACGAATTGCCGGTATTTCTCTGGGCTGGACTGCGGCATGAGAGTTCTGTATTTGCAGGAGAAGCGATGGGCGATCAGATCGCCGCTGACTGTGATGAATTTCGCATCGCCTGCTGCTGTCTGCATCGCACCGAGGCTCGAACCGAAGAGCCTGTAGGAGGTGTCGATGCCACGGCTATCGCAAGTCTTCTGGAGCGAAGAAAATCGCTGTTCCTGGTCGGTCGAAACCGGAGCCGAAAGGATCGTCTGCCATTGGCTCACCGGCGCACTTACCAGTTGCGGCACTTTGTCCGGGTCCCAGAATGGCTCGAAGTGGATATCGCTGATGAAGAGAGCTCGAACCTGCTGCTGGTTCGAGGATTTGACGCGCGATTTGTGAGTGCCATCGTTGGACTGATTGGCTGAAGAAGATTGAGCGACAATTCGGCCGGCCAAAAGAGCGAGACAACAAGCGACGATGAGAGTTGACACAAGCCGGTGCGATGCGATCAGGATTCCCATCTGTTTCATTCTCCGTGCATTTATGTGGCTCTCGATCGCGAGCAGGCAGTGCAGGTAGCATATCGTGCGCTGGGAGATTTTAAGAAACGCTCACATCGAACGCGTGCCTCCCCTGTGAATCCGGTTCGGCGTTTTGTTATTGGGAGGGGCTTGGCTAACGAAAGAAACAACCACTCACGCATTTATTGTTCAAGGAAGCCAGGCAGGACGAACTCGAAGCCGCCGCCATCCGGACCCCAGCGGACGACCCTCGAATGCACTGTGATGGCGTCCCGGCCACTTTCGCCGCTGGTGCCGACCATCTGCAACGTGACGCGGACAATCGTGCCGGGTAGCCAGCGTTCTTCGGTATGCATGTAGAAACCGGTGACACTGATGTCCTTAATCGGATAGGGCCGCGGAGAGCCGCCGGTAAAGAAATAAGCGACCAATCCCGGCATCGGCAGGCGGACGGCGCGTCGTTGCTCGCTACGCTTCTGTTCCACGTGGTCAAGGTGCAGGTTGGGATAGAGCCAGCACAGAAACTGAAGTTTCCTTGATGGCCCGTCGTCGTCGCTGGGGACCGGTTCCTTTACCTGATCCGCGCGCGGGATGCGAATTTCCGGCGGGCGCGAGGGGTCGAATTCCGGAAACAGCAAATAGAGCAGCCGGATATCCCAAGGTAGTTTCGCCTTGCGCGGATCGGCCGGGTCGTCTTTGGGTTTCGACGGTTGGATCTGTGTCCTTGGGTGGACCGCCGGCTCTTTCGTTATCGGGAGAACAGAGACATTCGCGGTCTGTGGGACTAGAGGCTGCACATTCTTCTTGTGGACGGGCGCAGGATTCGCCGATGGCGACGGTCGTACGCTGGGCATCAGCTTTGCCGGCGCAGGCGAAACGATTGTTGGAAGGGAATTGCGAGCTTCAGCGGGCGATTCTGCTGGTACAGAAGCCGTTGTGGCCGACGCGGCTGCCACAATTGGCATTGCTGGCGGCGGAGCCGCGATCAGTTGGGACGCAGAAAGAGCGGTCTCAGAAATGAACGCATTCGAAGCCGTAATAGGAATGACTGAGCCCAGAATCGGTTCAGGATGCGATTCGGAAGTGCCGGCAGGCTCCGCCTCGGGAACAGTCGGATTTGAATCCCGCTTTTTGAAAAACAAGTTCTCTTGTGGAATCGAGGCACTCGCGAATTGCGTCTCGGGATTCGGAATTTCGGGCTCTGGAATCTCGGGCTCCACGCTGGGGAGCATTTCCGGCGCCAGGTGGACGCTCTTCATCAGTCTGCCCGAGGGAGTCGCATTTAGAGACCGTAGATCTTGCGCATAATCCGACGGGCTGTTGAAGCTCTTCGCTACCGAGGCCTGGACGATGCGAGTTGGGATATTCGCCGCCGGAGCTCGCTCGACGGCTGCAGGTGCGTTGCTGGCTGCGGGCTCGGTCGCGATTACGATCGAGACTTGCGAGCCTTCCAATGCCTCGGCTACGGATTCCACCCCCACGGAAGGTCGAAGGATGGGGGGATTTCCCAGGATGGATTTCGCGCTCTTTGTGAGTCTGCCCGAAGGATTTGCGATGGACACGCGCGGGTTCGGGCCGTCCTCCAGTGCAGTCGCGGTGCCGGCGAGCGGCGCGGCGACTGTTGCGCGCGCGGATCTGGCGCCGAGAAACTGGTCGAGCGGAGATTCGGCTCCCTGAGCCGGAGGGGCAGCAAAGGCCGAATTGAAAAACTGCGCTCTCGTAGGCTGGTCTGGAGGAATTTGCGGGCTAGGCGAAGCTTGCGAAACGGCGGCCGGTTCGGAGCCGGCAGGCCGTGCCGTTGGATCGTCGACGGCCCGGAAAGTAAGCCGGTCTCCTGCACGGATCCTGGATGAAGAAATTGTTTGGGGTGGCAAAACCAACGCGCTCGCCGGCTCGCCCCGGAACGGTTCGTATTCGCCTTCGGTGGAAATCTCCACGCAGTGAACGACGCAGTAATCCTTGTCCAGATAGATAAGGGCAAAAGGGGAGAGAGTGCGCGCAACAGGCACGCCTCTAAAGTTTGTCAGCCACAGCCCTGCTTTGCGGTCGGGGCCAAGTCCTTCCATTAGGACCTTGAGAACCTTTAAGGGTTCAAGCGCCGCGTCAACGATCACGACCCCAGAGCTGAGCAGTTTCTGGCTCTTCTCGTGATATGCATTGATGATCTTCGTGTCCACAATTCCTCATTTACGAAGAAAAGGCTGGCTTGAAAAGCAAAACGGTGAAGGTTAGCTACGAAATGAAAGCCTTCGTAGAGCACGGATTTTCCAGGGCCGATCGTCGATGGTTCTCTCGATGATCTCCTTTAAACCTCAAACCTGCCAACCCGAGGGTTCCGCGAACTCGAATAGCTCAAAGCAGTTCGGTGGAAGGGTAGCCCCCGTCTGGCGCAATCCTAACAACATGAAAAATCGGAAGATGGGGGAGCGAACGCTACACGCTGGCTCGCGCCTGCCACTGGGCGCAGTTTTTCACTGCTCGGGAGTTGAGGTCAAGAAGGAACTTGATGCAAGCATACTCCGAAGTGACGAAGTGGGCCTCCAGCGAAGGGGGTTCGATACGTCCGCCATGTCGCTGACTCTAGGAACTTAACAATCTGATTTCCAGACAACTTAGGGGGGGATAAAACCGCTTTCCATGCGCGGCAGTCACGTTGAAGGGCTCATCCGGACACAGCAGTCTAGATCCGGCGGCTAGGTCTGACTCAGCTCGAATCGCTCACGGATTTCGTAGCGGGCGCCTGCTGGTCCCAGGAAGCTTTCGAAGAGAAGGAACTCTTCGGCAAGAAAAGGCGAGAATTCTGGGTCTTCCGGCAACATATCGCGAAAAGCGCGGAGCGCCCGACCGCGCACTCTGTCCTTCGCTCGGGCCAGGGTGATATGCGGATGGTAAGGCCGCGTCTCCGGGGCGAATCCAGACTGAGTAGCGGCGTCCGACACCTTTCGCTGGAGTGCGGAGAGTTCTGGGCGCAAAGAAACACCGGCATAGAAGATTCCGGCACGTTCGAAAAAATCAAGTCCATCAGTTTGGATGGGAACGGCTGGACACTGGAGGTCGCGAATTTGGGCCGAGAGGAATTCGCACTTTTCCTGGCTGGTGTTGCCGAGAAACTGCAGTGTGATGTGCCACGACTCTGCGGACGCCCAGCGCCATCCCTTCACCTGGGAAATGGCAGGCGTCAATGCTGAAGTAAGCTCGGCACGAACCTCTGCGTTGAGCGGAATACCGACAAAGAGCCGCATACGAGGAGAGTCTACGGCAGGCCTTGCGCGCTTTGCTTGGCGGTGCCGGCGGCAATCCGGTCAGGTTCCGTGCAATGGTTCGGGCTCGGTATTTACAACCGGCTCACCCAGGGGCGAAGATAATCGGATGAGCCTCTTTTGTGCCGTGGGCGACGCCGATGCCGATCTCTCCGCGGACCAATTGAGCGATCTGCTCATCGAGTCGCTGGCGAAACTCGGTCCGCGCAAGCGCGTTCTCGCGGTTCCGCCTGATATTACACGGTTGCATTCGCAGGCAGGAATGCTTACGCGCTTCGTATGGCAATACTACGGCGATAAGCTCCAGGCAGTGTTGCCCGCCATCGGGACGCACACACCGATGCAGCCCGCGCAGATCGATCACATGTTCGGCGACATGCCACACGATCTTTTTCGCGTGCACGACTGGCGCACCGATATAGTCACGCTGGGCGAAGTTTCCGCGGAGTTCATTCACGAGCAGTCCGACGGTAAGCTCAACTTTGCATGGCCGGCGCAAGTGAATCGCCTCATTGTCGAGGGCGGATTCGACCTGATTCTTTCCATCGGCCAGGTCGTGCCGCATGAAGTGATCGGCATGGCCAATTACAACAAGAACATACTCATCGGGACGGGCGGCCGCGAGGGAATCAACCGCAGTCACTATCTAGGAGCGGTCTTCGGCATGGAGCGCATCATGGGCCGTGCCGACAATCCCGTGCGCGCCGTGCTCAACTACGCCGCCGACCAATTCCTGGGCGATCTGCCGATTGTTTATGTGCAGACGGTGGTTGGCCGGAAGCCCGATGGCGGCCTAGCTGTCCGCGGCCTTTTTATTGGCGACGATTCTGAGTGCTTTTATAGAGCCGCCGAATTGAGTTTGAAAGTCAATTTTGAGATGGTGGACGAGCCGATTCGCAAAGCCGTCGTCTACCTCGACCCGCACGAATTTCATTCCACATGGATCGGTAACAAGGCTGTGTATCGCACGCGCATGGCTCTTGCAGACGGCGCGGAACTCATCATCCTGGCTCCGGCAGTGAAGGAATTCGGCGAAGACAAGGGCATCGACGGTCTGATTCGGAAATACGGCTATCGCGGAACTCCGGCGACGCTGGCTGCAGTCGATGCTAACCCGGATCTGCGGGCAGAACTTGGCGCTGCGGCGCACCTGATCCATGCTTCGTCCGAGGGCCGTTTCACCATCACCTGGTGCCCTGGGCATTTGACCCGCGAGGAAATTGAAGGCGTGGGTTTCAAGTACGGCGATTTAGCCACGATGCTCAAGCGCTACGATCCTGCCAAATTAACACACGGCTATAACCACGTCGGGAGCGAGGATATTTTCTTCATCGCCAATCCGGGGCTGGGGCTGTGGGCGCATAAGTCGCGGCTTGTCTCGGCGGCTCCTGCGAACTTGGCCGCGGTCGCTCGGTAGTTAAACCAAACCCAACTCGCGCAATAGAAACGCATAGTCGAAGGCAATCTCTTTCAGGTAGTCATACCGTCCGCTGGCGCCTCCGTGCCCGGCCTGCATGTTGGTCACCAGCAGCAGCGCTCGTTCGTCTGTCTTAAGGGTCCGTAGCTTTGCGACATACTTGGCTGGCTCCCAATACATAACCTGGCTGTCATAGAGCGAAGTCTTGACTAACATTGCCGGATAACTCGCCGCCTTCAAGTTATCGTAGGGCGAGTAACTCAGCATGTAATTGAAGTAGGCCTCTTCGTTCGGATTGCCCCACTCCTCATACTCTGGGACTGTCAGCGGCAGAGAATCGTCGAGCATTGTGTTCATCACATCCACAAACGGCACATGCGACAGTACCACCCGAAACAGATCCGGACGCAGATTTACAACAGCGCCCATCAGCAGACCGCCTGCCGACCCGCCCTCGATTGCCACACGCGTTGGATCACCATAGCCCGCCTTCGTCAAATGCTCTACGGTCGCAATAAAGTCGGTGAACGTATTGCGCTTTACCAGCATTTTGCCCGCATCGTGCCAAGGCTTGCCCAGGTCGCCTCCGCCGCGAATGTGCGCGTAGGCCAGGACTAAACCGCGATCCAGCAGACTGAGCCGATTCGAATTGAAGCCGAGTGGGAGTGAGTACCCATACGACCCATAGCCGTAAACATAGAGGGGATTCCATCCCTTTTTGCGTTTGTCCTTGCGATAAACAAGAGATACCGGGACCTCGACTCCATCCTCCGCAGTGGCGTGCACGCGCTCGCTTGCGTAAAGGCTGCGGTCGAAGCCGCCTGGGACTTCCACCTGCTTCAGCAGCGTTGAAATACCGCCCGCAACGTTGTACTCATACACCGAGCTTGGCGTGACCAACGACTGGTAGCCGTACCGGTACGTCGTGGTCTCAAAAATGCGATTGATATGTGGATGCGCGCTGTAGGCAGGCTCAGGAAATGCAATCTCGCTGGCCTGTTTTGCTTCCGGTCCGCTGTCCGCAAAGGACCAGAGCCGCAATCGAGGCAGGCCATCTTCGCGTTCGCACGCCACGAAGAATCCGGCAAACAAATCCACATCCTCGAGCATCACATCGGCGCGGTGCGGAATGCGCTCCGTCCAGTGTTCGCGAGCGGGCGCGTCGACGGGAGCCGTGACGAGGCGAAAGTTGCGGCCCTGGTCATTGGTGCGAATGAACCAGAGGCCATTGCGATGGTCGATGGAGTATTCGTGCTCATCCTGACGCGGGCAGATCAACGAAAACTCGCCTCCAGGATTTTCGGCGGACAAAAACCAGCATTCGCTCGCCGTGTGACTCGCCGACTCAAGCACCAGAAACTTGCCGTCGCGCGTGCGCCCGGCGCCAATGTTGAAGCGCTCGTCGTCATCCTGATAGACCAGCACGTCGGCGCTGTGTTCCGTGCCGAGCGCGTGGCGATACAACTGGAGTTGGCGTTTTTGTTCCTCGTCTTCGACAGTGTAAAAAAGAGAACGATTGTCGGCTGCCCATGTCACCGACCCTACGCGCTCGACCGTGCCGGGCAGCGTCTCGCCGGTTTCAAGATCCTTAATGTGTAGTGTGTACTGGCGAAAACCCGTAGTGTCGGTGGTGTAAGCCAGCCAGCGGCCGTCGTCGGTGATGTCCGTGGCGCCAATGGCAAAGAATGCGAGTCCTTCCGCCAGTTTGTTCCCGTCGAGAATCACGTCTTCTGCGGCATCAGGCGCTGGCCCGCTAGTGTCGCCTCGTTTCCGGCAATGAATCGAGTACTGCAGCTTCTCCTCGGTCCGCGTGTAATACCACCAGCCGCCATCGCGGAAGGGAACCGAAACGTCGGTTTGCTTGATGTGGCTCAGCATCTCGTTGTAAAGCTGGTCGCGCAAATCGGCGAGCAGAG
>Ga0302324_100011871_pt1 | contig 17827 bp, 12 predicted proteins | sample Palsa_T0_1_FD_201949 | JGI IMG/M metagenome (GOLD analysis project Ga0302324, IMG submission 201949) | Peat permafrost microbial communities from Stordalen Mire near Abisko, Sweden - Palsa_T0_1 | ecosystem: Environmental > Terrestrial > Soil > Palsa > Peat permafrost | place: Sweden: Abisko... | reverse complement strand
CCAGCCGTTGGGGTGGTAGACGGAGAAGGCCCAGAGGAGAAGCATGGTTGCGGAGAAGAGGCAGAAGCCGAGGACGAGGCCGCCGGCGAATTCGCGGAAGCCTCCGGTGTTGTCGAACTCGGTTAGGTGCACGCGTTCGATGAGGCGAGTTCCAGCCAGGTAGGCGGCTAGCATGATCGCGACGGCTAGGAGGTTGAGTATGCGATTGGGCAGGTGGCCGTGAGCGAGCACCTGTAAGGCAATCAGGAGCCCGATGGCGATGGCGAAGTTCAGGAAGCCGAGGCCGAATTTTTTAAGTGCGTGTTTGGTTTCAGCGCGCATGGGCTTCCTTCGTTCGGAGATGTGGGTTGAGGGGGACGGTTAGGGGTGGGTGGCCCAGGCCATGCCGTCGGGTTCGGCGATGTTGGGGATGTGGGCGGTGATGGTTAGGGTGGTTAGGTCGATGACGGTGATTTTGTTGTCGGGGGTGTTGGCTACGAAGGCGCGGTTGTTGGTGGGATCGATGAGGATGCCCGCGGCGCCGGTGCCGATGGGGAGGCGCTTGATGACTTTGCGGGTGGCGGCGTCGAGGATGACCAGGTCGGGATTGCCGAGGAGAGAGACGAGGACGTGCTTGCCGTCGGGGGTGAACTTGAGGCGGTTGGCGCTGCGGACGTCGGGGTGGAGGGTTTCGATTACTTTTTTGGAGGCGTAGTCGATGATGGAGATCGTGCCGTCCTGCGCGTTGGCTACCCAGATTTCTTTGTTGTCGGGAGAGAGGTCGAAGCCTTCGGAGCCGTGGCCTACGGGGATCACGGTTTCGTTCCAGTCTTTGCGTGTGGGGGGAGGGCCTTGCGGCATGTTCGATGGTGGTTGGTTGGCGGGAGGCGGGCCCATGCGGACTTCTTGCATGTCGATGAGGCTTACGGTGGCGGAGGCTACGTTGCTGGTGATGATGTGTTGAAGGTCGGGGGCTACGTAGATCATGTGGGTACGGTTTTGGCCGGTGCCGAGGACCGAGTCGACTTTTTGGGTGGCGGGGTCGAAGCGGCCGATGACCTTGGCGCCTTCGGCGGTGAAGTAGAGTTTGCCGGCGACGAAGGTGAGGCCGTGGGGGCCGTTGAGGGGGCCGAGGTCGATGGAGGGTAGGGCGGTGTGGTGGACGAGGTCGAGGACGGCGAGGGTGTGGAAGGAGCCGCCACCGTAGTTGGAGACGTACGCGGTGGTGCCGTCGGCGGAGGCGATGACCTCGTGGGGGTCGGGGCCTACGGGGAGAGTGTAGAGGGTCTTGAGGGTGGTGGGGTCGATGACGGAGAGGGTGTGGTCGTGTTTGGAGAGGGCTAGGAGGGTGGTTTGGGAGAGCGCAACGGTGGAGAGGGTTAGAGCGAGGAGGGAGCTTGCAGTGCGGAGAGGGAATCGCATGGAGAGAGGTTACTCCGGTTTGGATTTTTCGGTGACCGCTTGCATGAAGTCGGCTACCGCGGATTTGGTGGGATCGTTGAGGGAGCGGAGGCCCTGGACTACGCCGGCCTGGTCGGCGGCGGAACGGTTTTGGTTGAACTTGCGCTTGCCTTCGATGCGGGAGATGGGGAGCTCGAAACCGATGATGGCTTTGAGCTGGCCGTCGACGTAGTTGGCGGGGGCGTCGGTGACTTTCCACGGGGTGGGGAAGGTGGACTCGTGGAGGTCGGTGAGGCGGGTGACGATTTCGCGGAGGCGGGTGGGGTCGTCGAAGAAGGTGATGGGGCCGTAGGCGTGGATGGCCGCGTAGTTCCAGGTGGGGACGACGCGGTGGGTCTCGTGCTTGGCGGGATACCAGTTGGGAGTGACGTAGGTGTCGGGGCCGTTGAAGATGAGGAGGGCTTCAGTGGTGGAGTCGGTGTGCTGCCACTGGGGGTTGGCGCGGGAGACGTGGCCGAGGATGGTGCCGAAGGGGCCGCGTGTTTCGTCGAGCAAGATGGGGAGGTGGGTGGCGACGAGGCCTGAGGAGGTGAGGGTGACGAGGGCGGCGAAGGAGTTGCGCTGCATGTCGGCGTGGAGGGTGGGGAGGTCGTCGACGACGAAGTCTTTGGGGGTGTACATGGTGGCTCCGGCGGTTGCTGGCTTGATGATACTTGGCCGCCGGAGGTTGTGTTTTAGCTTCTAGCTTTTAGCTTCTAGCAAAAGTGAGGGCATACCTTGGGGCTAAAGCCCAGTTTCTTGTGTGGTGATGAGACCCGAGGTTGAAGCTTCGGGGTACCTAGTTGTGTTGGCTTGCGTTAGAAGGCGAAGCGGGAGGTGAAGACGTAGGCGTGGTTGTAGGTGTGGAAGGTGGAGGTGGCTACCTGGAAGCCTGATCCGAAGATGAGGGCGAGGCGGTTGCCGGGGGTGTGGCGGAAGTTGATCTTGCTGACCATGAAGCCGGGCGAGACGAAGGTCTGATTCTTTCCGTTGTTGGGACCTTCGTGATAGTAGTTTGAGTTGAATTCGATTTCGGGCCAAAAGATTTTGGCTACGCGCGCCTGGAGGGTGGTGTTCCAGGTGATGGTGCGGCCGATGGCGGAGGCGTCGCTCTTGGGGAGGGCCGCGCCGATGGTGGATTGAATGGCGAAGGGACCGAAGCCTTTGCCGCCCATGACGGTGGGGGTGATGGTGGAGACGAGGGCTCCGTTCTTGTAGCTGCCGGTGGGGACGGAGACGGCTACCTGGCCGCCGAGGGAGTAGCTGTGGTGCTTGTCGGGGCTGGCGAAGGGGCGGTACTTGACGGTGAAGGAGAAGTCGCCGGCGCCGTCGAGGACCTTGGGGTTGTTGTGCTGGATGAAGGGGGGGAGGCAGATGTCGATTTCGGTGTTGGCCCAGGGGATGAGGTTGAGGCCCTTGCTGTTGTCGTAGATGTCGGTGGTGGTGCGCGCGGGGGTGTACTCGTGGACGTAGTCGAAGCGGAAGAGTTGGACCATCTGCGCGGAGGGCGCGATGACGGGGATGGGATAGGAGGGTTGCCGGGCGAGCGTGGCGCGGACGCGGTTTTCCCAGGCGGAGAAGAAGTTGGTGGAGGCGGTTTGCGTGGGCGCGGTTTGAGCGAAGGCGGCGGAGGAGAGTGTGATGAGGCAGAGGGAGAGGAGAAGCGAAGAGCAGCGGTTTTTCTGGTGCATGGAATCTTTCTCGCGACACGGGCTCGGACAGGGCAGGCTGAGAGTCGCTCGCTACGGTGCAAATGATTTTCTGTTTTGAGTTACCGCGCAAGTGTAGGGAATGGATGAGGGGTTGCACATCCACCAATGGATTGAATTAATTGTCGTACCGGTGTGGCGGGGTTGTGAGGAATGGCGTAGAAGAGTTGATGTGATGATGCGCGTTGGATTGTGGTGGAGGATGGCGGCGCTGGTGGTCGGTAGCGTTGCGTGTGCTGGGCTGGTAAGGGCGCAGCGGGCGGTGACGGTGGATGTGGATTTGGGCAACGCGGTGGGAGTGTGGGAGCCGGCGTATGCGTGGTTCGGATATGACGAGGGGAACTATTCGACTACGGCGCAGGGGCGGGCGTTGTTGGGAGAGCTGCGGGATCTGAGTGCGGCGCCGGTTTATATACGGGCGCATCATTTGTTGACGTCGGGGGATGGAGTGCCGGCGTTGAAGTGGAGCTCGACGAACGTTTATAGCGAGGATGCGAACGGGAAGCCGGTGTACGACTTCACGTTGGTGGATGGGATTTTTGACGCTTACAAGGCGGAGGGTGTGAGGCCGGTGGTGGAGTTGGGATTTATGCCGAAGGATTTGGCGGCGGTGTTGCCGGGGAAGCCGGATCAGCCGTACAAGATTTTGTATCCGAAGGACACGCTGGCGGGCGCTTCGAATAATCCGCCGAAGGATTATGCGAAGTGGCAGGAGTTGGCGCGGGTGGTGACGGTGCATTTGGTCGAGAGGTACGGGCGCGAGACAGTGTTGTCGTGGTACTTCGAGGTTTGGAATGAGCCGGATATTGAATATTTTCATGGGACGGAGGATGAGTATCTGAAGCTGTATGACTATGCGGTCGCGGGGGTACGGGCGGCGCTGCCGGGAGCGCGCGTGGGTGGGCCCGCTACTACGAGTCCGCGGAATGATCATGCGTATGGATATCTGCAGAAGTTTCTGGAGCATGCGAATGCGGGGAAGAGCGCGGCTACGGGAGGGGCGGTGCCGCTGGACTTTATCAGTTTTCATGCGAAGGGTCAGCCGGTGATTGAGGGCGGCAAGGTGACGATGGGGATCGATCGCGAGCTGAAGGATGTGGATCGCGGGTTTGGGTTGGTGGCTAGCTTTCCGAAGTTTGCGAAGCTTCCGATATTGCTGAGCGAGGCGGATCCAGAGGGGTGTGCGGCTTGTTCGTCGAAGGTGAATCCGGCGAATAACTATCGGAATGGGACGCTGTATCCGGCGTACACGGCGGCTGCGTATGCGCGACTGCTGGACTTGGCGGCAAAGCATCGGGTGAATTTGTTGGGGATGCTTAGCTGGTCATTTGAGTTTGAGGGGCGGGATTACTTTGAGGGGTTTCGGGATCTGAGTACGAATGGCGTGGATAAGCCGGTGCTGAATGTGTTTCGGATGCTGGGGATGATGGGGGGCGAGCGGGTGGCGGTGGAGAGCTCGGGCGCGGTGCCGTTGGGGACGATGATTGATGTGGGTGTGCGTGGAGAGGCGGATGTGGAGGGGCTGGCTACGCGCGAGGGGAGGGTTGCGTCGGTGCTGGTGTGGGATTACCACGATGTGGCGGAGGGTGGTGCGGACGCGGAGGTGAAGGTGAGAGTGAAGGGATTGCCGGTGGGGGTGAAGCGGGCGCTGGTGCAGCGGTATCGGTTGGATGAGACGCACAGCAATGCGTATACCGCGTGGAAGGCGATGGGGTCGCCGCAGAGTCCGACGGCAGAGCAGATTGCTTCGTTGAAGAGGGCGGGTGGGCTGGAGTTGTTGACGTCGCCGGTGTGGGTGGATGTGGCGGACGGGAGTGTTGAGGTGAAGACGCGGCTGGAGAGAGAATCGATGGAGTTGGTGCGGGTTAGTTGGTGAGGGACATTGCATGGAGCGATCGATCCAGGGTGTTCGCATGGTTACGGAATCGGTTGAGGGCGGGGCGAATGCGCCAGCGCGTCAGAGCACCGTTCTTTTTGCGGGAGACAGGAGCCGGCCGGGTGTCGAGGATCCGGCGAGAAGCGCTTACTCCATTCAGCGGCTGGATTTGAGGAAGACGTTTCGCGTATTTGTGCAGGAGCAGCGCTACCAGGAGATTCCTCTCTTCGATCTGCTTACAGAGGAAGAGAAGAATGCGTTTGTGAAATCGGGACGGCACTGGACTGCTCGGCACGCAGCAAGGCAGGGGCCTGCGTCAGGCGAGGTTCGCATCGTGGTGGAGTATGAGAAGACTCCGCAGATGGAAACGATGTTCGGTTGCGAGGCGTACAAATGGTTGATCGTTCAGCGGCAAGAGCGGCGACAGGGCGAGACGGTGAGTTCGGCAGAGAGCCGGTGTGAAGCGTGGTATCTGGATGTTGATGAGAGCATGAAACGGTATCCGGGGTTCTCTCCGCGGCTGATCCGGAACGGATTTTGTTTTGTGACAGTGAACGGCGAAGTTCCCGTTCTTGAGAAGCGGGGGGAGGTTCCGCGAGGACTGTGCGTGCAGTCCTCGACGACGAGTACGAACAGGACGGAGATGCCGACGGGTGAAGTGTGGGAGCAGGTCCATGTTCGCTCATTGAAGACATTGTTGTTGAGCGAAGAGAGGTTCAGCGAATCTATTTTTGAACCGCCGGCAGGATTTCGAAAGATGCCTGTCTATCCGAGTCGATTGAGTATGGCGCGACTGGATGCTGCGCGGAATTTGAAGATGCTTGGGTCGCGACTTGGGTCCGCTTTGTTTCGCGCTAAAACTTGATTGGAGTGAATCGGCGCTTGCAGTCAGTGGCTGCTGGCGATGGGGCCGTCTTTGGCGGGGGTGCCGAAGTTGGGTGTGTCGTCGGGGTTCCAGGTGAAGCGTTGGGCTCGGACTGCACGGTTGGCGGCGGTTGGGACGTCGGTGGATTTGGCTGCGTAGAGGAGCCAGTATGTGCCGTTGGCGGCGATGGCGAATGTTCCGCGGCCGGGACCGTAGATATTGTTGGCGGGTGAAGCGGAGAAGACGGGTTGCGGGGTCTTCTTCCAGTTCTTGCGATCGAGTGGGTCGCCGCCCTGGAGGGTGAGAAGTCCGAGACAATAGAGCGGCGAGGCCGTGTCAGATGCGGAGTACACGATGAAGACTTTGTGGCCGTGGTAGACGGCGGTGGGGCCTTCGTTTACGGGATAGGTGCGCGTGCTGCCGGCGCCTTTTTCCCAGGGGAACTCGGGCTCAGCGATGAGGGAGGGGGCGCCCGAAGGGTGGAGGGGATCGGCGAGGCGAACGATCTGGATGGCGTTCTCGCCGCGATCTACGGTGACGTACATGAGGTAGTTGACGCCCTTGAGTGTGAGGATGGAGGGGTCGATGGCAGGGCGGTTGTCTAGATTGAGCGGGCCGCGGAAGGTGTAGGTACCTAGGGGATCGTCGGTGTCGGATTGGAGGACGTAGATGGCGTGCTGGTCGCCGGGTGGCTGGGCGGTGAAGTAGATCCACCAGTGGTGGTCGATGTGCCAGAGGGTGGGGGACCAGAGTTGTTCGAGGGGTTCGGACGGGGTGAAGAGGATTTTCGAGTCGGTCGATGCGGTGGGGATGGTGGTGCCGCTCCAGATAGTGATGTTGCGGCTGGTTGTGGCGAGGAGGAGGTAGTGGCCGTCGACCGGGTGGAGGGTGATGAAGGGGTCGGCGTGGGGGAGGATGGGGTTTGCCGGCGCGGACTGGGCTGCGGCGGTGAGGCAGAGCACGCCCATGACCACGTTGCAGAGTAAGAGCTTGCTGAAGCTAGCCAGAATGTGGCGAGACGAGGTCATGGGCGAGTTTGGTTGAGGCTGGGTTAGCGGCCTTGTTCTTCGAGGAATTTTTCTACTTCGAGGGCAGCCATGCAGCCGGTGCCGGCGGCGGTGATGGCCTGGCGGTAGCGGCGGTCCTGAACGTCTCCGCAGGCGTAGACGCCCTGGATGCGCTGGCCGAGGATGGAGACGAAGACGTTTTCCTGGGTCTTGATGTAGCCGTCGGCGTCGAGATCGAGCTGGCCTTCGAACATGCGGGCGTTGGGGATGTGGCCGATGCCGAGGAACATGAAGGAGACGGGGAGGGTCCAGCGCTCGCCGGTTTTTTTGTTGAAGAGCTTGAGGCCTTTGAGGTCCTTCTCTTCGACGCCGAGGGCTTCTTCGACGAGGGTGTTGTGGAGGAACTCGATCTGGGGGTGAGCGACGGCGCGCTCGAGCATGATGCGGGAGGCGCGGAAGTTTTCGCTGCGGTTGATGAGCGTAACCTTTGTGGCGAAGCGGGTGAGGAAGAGGGCTTCTTCCATGGCGCTGTCGCCGCCGCCGATGACGGCGATCTCTTTGCCGCTTGCGAAGAAGCCATCGCACGTTGCGCAGGAGCTGACGCCGAAGCCGATGAGGGCTTGCTCGGAGGGTAGGCCTAACCAGCGGGCGGAGGCTCCGGACGCGATGATGAGGGAGCGGGTGTGGATGGTGTCCTTGCCGATGCCGAGGGTGAAGGGCGTGGTGGTGAGGTCGACGGTGGAGAGGTGGGCCATGCGGAGCTCGGCGCCGAAGCGGGTGGCTTGCTTCTTCATGTTCTCGATGAGCTCGGGACCCTGGACGCCGTCGGGCCAGCCGGGAAAGTTTTCGACGAGGGTGGTGATGGAGAGCTGGCCGCCGGGCTCGTGACCTTCGAGAACGAGGGGCTTGAGGTTGGAGCGGGCAGCATAGATGGCGGCGGTGAGGCCTGCGCAGCCGGAGCCGAGGATGACGGTGTCGCGGATTTCGATCTGATCGGACATAGAGATTTGATTGTATCGGTTTGGAAACGGTGCAAGGGCGGGGATTAGGATGGGGATATGGCTGATCTGGTGTTGGTATACGGTTTACGGCTATTGCCGGCGGATGAAGTTGAGGCGGTGCAGGCTGCGCCGATCAAGTTGAAGAATGGGCATGATGCCCAAGTGACGATGCATATCGTGGAGGGCAGCCGGGAGCAGATTGAAGCGCAGCTGCGGCATAGTATCGACGCGTTCTTCGATTTTTATCCGGAGATCTAGGATTGTCCGGAGAACTTAGGCCGGTTATCGACGGCTTGAGGGGTGTTTCAGTATAGGACACGCGTGTGGGTTTGGCGTTCTGCGACGAAGTGAGTTGCAGAGGCTAGAGCGTGATGCGTCTTCGCGGCTGGGTTTGGGGCGGGTTGCTGTTGGCGGGTGCGGTGGGCACCGGAGCGTTTGCACAACAACAGGACGTACAGGCGCCGGCGGAGAGTGTGGGAGCGGAGCTACGCTTGCTGGGATCGCGCGCGGGCGTGGTGTTTGTGGGGCAGGTGGAGAAGATTGAGGCCAAGGGCGGGCCGGGCGGTGGGACCGTGGAGATTACGTTCTCGGTGGAGCAGCCGGTGCTGGGGGTGGTGAGCGGCTCGTATGTGATGCGGGAGTGGGCAGGGCGGTGGACGGGTGGGCAACAACATTTCCAGGTGGGACAGCGGGCGATGTTCTTTCTGCATGCTCCGAGCGCGGTCGGGTTGAGCTCGGCGGTGGACGGGATGATGGGCGTGGTGCCGGTGGTGCCGATGCGCGCGACTGGAGAGGCACTGCTGGATGTGCGCTGGCTGGCGACGAGAGTGCGGCGAGTGGTGGGTGCTCCGCTGGCGGGGGCGGCAGGGGTGTCAGGAATTTCGCAGGGAGGGATTGCGCTGGCGGACGGCATTGCGGTGGCGAGGGCGTGGCAGACGGATTCAGTGGAAGAGCCCAAGAGCGTTCGGCTGCCGGAGGGATTGCTGCCGCCAGTACAAACCGAGAAGCCACAGCCGGCGAGTGCGGGGCAGCCAGAGGGAGTGAGTGCGGGGCAGAGCGTGGTGGCGGTCTCGATGAAGGGGGCGGACGATGCGCCGCGCTAGGCAATGGAGATGCAGGATGGTGATGGCTGGCCTGCTGCTGGTCGCGGCGAGTGCGTGGGCTGGCGGTCCGCGGTTTATTACAGGTACTAGTGGGTACGCCACGGCGGGTGTGCCGATGGCCTGGTATACGAATGCGACGATGTACTTTACGGACCCGGGCGATCTAAGCGCTACGGTGACGCATGCGCAGGCGGATGCGATGGTTGCGGCGGCTGCGGCAGTGTGGAATATTCCGACGGCGAGTATTACGTTGGCGAAGGGTGGAGAACTGGAGGAGCATGTGGTCGGGAATGGGACAGGTGGTGGAACGGACACCCTGTTTCCGGCGGATGTGGAAGCGACGAACTATGCGTCGGTGCAGATACCAGTTATCTATGACAGCGATGGGAGCGTGATCGATATGCTGCTGGGTAGCGGAGCCAGCGGTGCGGGCGAGTGCAGGCAGAATGGGGTGGTCGAGAGCGTGGACGGATTTGGCTCGAGCGGAACGATTCAGCATGCGGTGATTGTGCTGGATGGGCTGTGCGTGGGTTCGGATCCGGAGCAGTTGACGCAGATGCAGTACCAGTTGACGCGGGTGTTTGGGCGAGTGTTGGGGCTGGCCTGGTCGCAGTTGAACGACAACGTGTTTACGGGGACGCCGCAGCCGACGGCGGCGGAGATGGCGCTGTGGCCGCTGATGCATCCGATCGACGTGATCTGCGGGAACTATTCGTATCAGTGTATGCAGAGTCCCTTCACGCTGCGGCCAGATGACATCAACGCGCTGGTGACGCTTTACCCGGTGGCGAACAGTGGGGGAGGAAAGACGCAGAGCAATTTGAATGCGGTGTCGCTCAGTGGAACGGTGAAGTTTGGGTCGGGACAGGGGATGGAGCTGGCGAACGTGGAGGTTTACCAATGGATTATGGGACAGGACAGCGGTTGGGAAAAATATCCGGCGTATTCGAGCACAGTGGGTTATCTGTTTCAGCAGAACGGAGGAAATCCTGTAGGTGGAGTGGAGCCCGCAAACGAAAATGCGGGAGCGGATACGGTAGCGGATGAGAGTGCATGGAGTGTGACCCACATTACGACAGGAGCGCAGGGAGCGGACGTGTATCTGGGGATTCAGTCGATCAATCCTTTGTACTCGGGCGATTACGCGGCGGGGCCCTATCAGCGGCCAGTGATCGCGATGTCAGGGTCGGTGCCGTCGTCCGGCTGGATGTATATCGCGGCGGGCGGATCGGGAACGATGACCGAAGCGCCGAGCGGCGCGGCATTCAACTGGTGCCAGTATCCGGATGGACAGGAGACGAATCCAACGACGTCGAACTCGACTGGATGGTGGAATGAATTGCTATGCGCGGCGGATTACACGGCGTGGCGCAAGACGGCGGTGAACGCGAACACGAGCTGGACGATCGAGGTGGCAGCACTGAATGAGGCGGGAGTAGGAACGACGCAGAAGTTGCAGCCAGTGATCGGGGTATGGAACCAGGCAGATCCGACGGGAACGCTGCCGATAGTCGCGAGTCAGGCGGCGGCGATGAATTCGATGGTGATGGGGATGACACAGTTGAAGGTGTGGGCGGGGACGAGCGCGTCGACGTACCGGATTGCCATTGCGGACCAATATGGGGCGGGTCGGCCGGACTTCGCGTATACGGCGCGGATCTTGTATGCGAGCGGTGTATCGCCGGTGACGTTGGGAGCTGGAGGTGGGCAGATCACGATCAGTGGAACGGGTTTCCAGGCGGGTAGCGACGTGCTGATTCATGGCGTGCTGCAGCCGCCCAACGCGGTGCTGGTGAATGGCGTGGCGGCAACGGTACTTAACTGGACATCGACACAGATTGTGGCGACGGTTCCGTCGATGGCGATGGCGGGAGCAGCGAGCGGGACAGCGGTGGACGTCGAGGTGCTGGACCCAGTGACGGGCGGAGTGACGGATGTTGCGGGAGCGCTGGCCTACAAGCAGGGAACGGCGGACGTGGTGGTGCTGGTGTCGGAGCCGGCGGCGCTGGAGACGGGGGACGTGGCGGTTAAGCCGTTTGCGGTGCGGGTGTATGCGTCCGATGGAGTGACGCCGGCGAAGGGGGCGAGCGTAAGTTTCAAGGTGGTGGGCAGTGGCGGAGGTGCGGCCGTGGCGACGGGTTGTGGTGGGGGACAGGGTTGCGTGCTGACAACCGATGCGACGGGACTGGCCTCTACGCCGCTGATGGGGATTGCACCGGGAAGCGTGACGGTGAGTGGAACGGAGGTGAGCGGTGGGGCATCGGCGGCGGTGACGATCGCAGATATGAATGCTGCGCAGACGGTAACGATTGGAGCGGTGACACAGTATTTGGCGGCGGGGGCGGCGGGGAACTGGGGGGTGTCGCTGACGGCGACGCAGGATGGCGCGCTGGCCGCGGGGGTTCCGGTGGTGTGGTCGACGACTTCTGTTGGGTTCACGCTGTCGCCGGTAACTCCCACAACGGCGGCGAACGGGACGGAGGAGATGATTGCGCAGGTGGGCGCGATTGCGAGCGGGTCGACCAACGTGGTGACGGGATGCGTTTGGACGAGCGTGTGCACAAGTTGGACAGTGTATGGCGTGGCTGCGTCGCAATGGGCGATTGCTGTGTCGAGTGGCGGAGGGCAGAGCGTGGTGGAGGGTGTGACGCCGGCAGCGGTGATGCTGTTGGTTACTGACGGTGCGGGGCATGCGCTACCGGGCGCGACGGTGAATGTGTATCAGACGGTGTATGCGTGGGAAGGTGCCTGTGCCGCGAATGGTGTGTGTGCGTCGGCGCCTGTGCTGATGACGGCGCAAGGTGCGGCGGTGTCGAATGGCAACGGGATGGTGCAAGTGACGCCGATGGAGGTGCCGGGCGTGGCGCAGGTGGTGAAGATTGCAGTGGCTACGGGGACGAGTGGGTTTGCTACCGCTTCGGTGGTGGTGGCGCCTTGAGTGGTGAGCAGGTTGGAACGCCAGAACGCTTTTAGCTTCTAGCTTTTAGCAAAGGCAAAGGCAAAGGCAAAGGCAACGACAACGCCGCGGCACGTGCAGAGTTTCTTCGGTCGGGAGGGGGGTTGCTGGATGGGGGCACTAATACTGGTCGTACAAAACTTAGCCTGTTGCTTCGAAGACGCCGAAGCAACAGGCTAAGTTTTGGTGGAGGAGGAAGCGGTGTTTAGACGGGTTCTACGGGGAGTAGGGAGTCGCGGGCGGGAGGACGCTTGATGGCTGCGAACGCGAAGCCTGCGATGTAGATGTAGCAGATGGCGGGAATGAAGAAGGAGGGGTGAAGGCCGATGTGGTCGGCTACGATGCCCTGCAGTTTGGGGATGATGGCTCCGCCGAGGATGGCGCCGATGAGGATGCTGGAGCCCTTGCTGGTGAGGGGGCCGAGATCCTGAATGCCGAGGGTGAAGATGGAGGGGAACATGATGGAGTTGCAGAAGCCGACCGCGAGCATGGCGACCATGGCGATGTGGCCATGGGTGAGCAGGGAGATGACGACTAGGGTGAAGGCGCCGATGGCGGCGACCGTGAGTACGGGTCCGGTGCGGACTCGCTGCAGGACGGCGGAGCCGACGAAACGGCCGAGCATGGCGCCGCCCCAGTAGCACATGAGGAAATAGCCGGCGACGGATTCTGGGAGGCCTGCGATTTGGGGAAGGCCCATGTAGTTGACGAGGAGATTGCCGATACTGACTTCAGCACCGACGTAGGTGAAGATGCCGAGGGCGCCGAAGAGCACCCATTTGTGTTTCCAGATGCTGGTGGGCGCGGAGAGGGCTTCGGCGAAGGCGCCGGGGCGGAAGTCCTGGGTGAGGTCGGTGTGTCCTGTTTGAGGCTTTAGTTTGATTGCTGCGAGGGCGAGAGCGAGGAGCACGAGACCGATGGTAATGATGAGGTAAGGCGTCTGCACGGAGGAAGCCTGCAGAACGCGGTATGCCTGACGCTGGACGGCGGTCATGGCCAGAAGCTGCTCCCTGGTTGCCGGGGCCATGGTGTTGCGGAGGATCAGGTACGTGCCGATGAAGGGGGCGATGAACGTTCCCACCGAGTTGAAGGCCTGCGCGAGGTTGAGGCGGCTGGAGGCCGTGGCGGCGGGGCCAATGACGGTGACGTAGGGGTTGATCGCGACCTGCACGACGGTCATGCCTGCGGCAAGTACGACAAGTGCGGTGAGGAAGAGCGCGAAGGTGGCGAGATGCGCGGCGGGAAGAAAGCCGAGCGCGCCGAGGGCCATGACGAGCAGGCCGACGACCATGGACTTCTTGTATCCGAAGCGCTCGACGATTTTGCCGGCCGGGTAACTGAAAACAAAGTAGGACGAGAAGAAGAAGAAGGGGATGGACTGGGTCTGGGCGTAATCCAGGGCAAAGATGGATCTCAGGTGGGGGCTGACGATGTCGTTGAGACATGTGAGGAAACCGACCATGAAGAAGAGGGCCGTAGCGACCGTCATGGCGCGCGTGTCGGTTTTCAATTGCGGGTCGTCAGTGTAACCAGGTGAGCTTACGTTGCGGATTGGAACGGCCAAGAAGGACTCCTTCGTACGGGTGTGGCGATGTATCCCTTTCAAGAATAATTGTTTTGCGGCGTTCTGGCTTGGGCGAGGTTAGTGGAGGATGATTGTCTGGGGGCGGCCAGTGTCGGGAAGGGTGATGGCAAAGCCGAGGCTGGTGGGGTCGAGGGGTGTAGTGTGGCCGTTGGTGGTGGCCTGGGAAGTACGGGGCGTGAAGCCGATGGTTTCGATACGGAACTGGGTCCACCAGGGGTGGAACTCGCCTTCGCGGGCGGGGATGTTGAGGGTGAGGGCGCCGTCGGCAGAGAGGGAGCAAGTTAGGTGAAGGCGGAGGTAGGCGCCGTGGTGGAAGTCGAAGGTGAGGCCGTCGTCGGTGTAGAGGTCTCCGGAGCAGGGCGCGGAGGTTTCGGCGGGCGCGTAGACACGGAGGGTGAGGGGGCCATTGGGTTTTTCGTCGGTGGATTGCACGAGCGGCTGCATGGGAATGATGGCGCCGGCGTGGACGTAGATGGGGAGATCGCCGAGGGCAGGGTGAACCATGAGTGGCGGGAGAGACGGCTTGCCGGTGGCAGTGGGGTTACGGACTTCGAGGTCGCGGGAGGTTAGGGTTTCGCGGCGATCGAGCTTGGTGCCGATCCAGTAGTCATACCAGACGCCGGGGGGTAGGTGGACTTCGTAGGGTGCTACGTCGTCGGGGAGTGGGGAGGAGGCGACGAGGATGGAGGGGCCGAAGAAGAATTCGCCGGGAGCGTCGTTGTCGAGGGGATGGTTGTCGGCCGTGGCGTGAGGGTACTCGAGAAAGAGGGGGCGGATGATGGGGATGCCGTTGCGGGAGGTTTCTTCGGCGCTGGTGTAGAGGTATGGGAGGAGCAGGTAGCGCTCGGCTATGTAACGCCTACGAATATCCTCTTGGACAACGCCGTCGGCCCAGGGCTCGTGAGGGCGGGTGCCTTTGGCGGCGTGGTCGCGATCGATAGGCTGGAAGGCGGCGAGCATGAGCCACTTGGTGAGGAGGTCGGGTGAGGGGCTGCCGCCGAACCCGCCGACGTCTGCGCCGGCGAGGGAGAAACCGCTGAGGCCGAGATTGAGGAGCTGGGGGGTGGTCATACGGAGGTGGTTCCAGGTGGCGAGGTTGTCGCCGGTCCAGGTGGCGGCGTAGCGCTGGCCACCAGCGTAGGTGGCGCGGGTGAGGACGAAGGGACGCTCGTTGGGGCGGAGGGTGAGGAGGCCTTCCTGGGTGGCGCGGGAGTTCTCCATGCCGTAGATGTTGTGGATCTCAATATGGAAGGCGAGGCGCGGGGTGAAGCCTTCGGCCTCTTCACCGCTAATGCGGTGGGTGACGTCGTCGGGCATGGTTTTGGAGGGGTAGGTGAAGACGGCAGGTTCGTTCATGTCGTCCCAGAAGCCGGCTACGCCGTCGTTGATGAAGTCTTTGTAGAGGGAGGCGAACCAGGTGCGGGTGGACTGCTGGGTGAAGTCGGGAAAGACGGAGGGGCCGGGCCAGACGTTGCCTACGTAGGTGTGGCCGTTTTGTTTTACGAACTGATCTGTGGCGGTGCCGGTGTCATAGGGAGCGTAGTTCTGATTGGGGGCGGCCGCGATGTGGAGATCAGCGATGAGGATGGTGTGGAGGTGCTGGGCGGCGAGGTTGTGGATGAGGCCGGGGAAGTCGGGGAAGGTGGCGGGGTCGACGGTGAAGGGACGGTATTTGTATTGGTAGTCGATGTCTAGCCAGATGCCGTCGGCGGGGATGTTGTCGCGGCGGAGGTGGGCGGCCACGGCTTCGACTTCAGAGCGCGGGGTATAGCTGTAGCGCGACTGCTGGTAGCCGAGAGACCAGAGGGGTGGGAGGGGCGTGGGGCCGGTGAGCCAGGCGTAGGTTTCAATTACGTGTTTGGGTTCGGGGCCGTAGAGGATGTAGTAGTCAAGTGGGCCGGCTGGGGCGGAGAAGGTGTATTGGGCGGTGTTCTTTCGGCCGAAGTCGAAGAAGGTGCGATAGGTGTTGTCGAATAGGATGCCGAGGGTGCGGCCGTCGTGCATTTCGAGGAAGAAGGGGATGGACTTGTAGATGGGGTCGGTGGACTCCTGGAAGCCGAAGCTGTCGGTGTTCCACATGGTGAAGGCTTCGCCGGCGCGGTCGAGGGGGCCAGGCTTGTCGCCGAGGCCGAAGAAGTGGTCGACGGGGGATTTTGTCTTGGTGACGGTGAAGCCTCGCGGGGACCAGTCGACGGGGAGGGCGTCGGATTGGAGGACGTGGCCGGCGAGGTCGGAGATGGTGAGGCGGAGGTCGGGGGTGACGGCGACGCGGAGGTCGGCGGTGGAGAAGCCGGCGGGTTCTGGAGTGACGGCGATGCTGGCCGTGCGGGAGGCTGGGAGGACGGCCCAGGAGGCGTCTTCGGCAGGGTGGTTGTTGGGGAATATGCGGACGCGTAGGACGTCGGGGCGGAGGGCGTCGATGCGCAGGGTCAGGGTGCTGTCGGAAAGCTGGAGGCCCGTGGGCGTGTGGGCGGAGGATGGAAGTGCGGCGGGAGTTTGGGCGAAGAGAGGGGAGGCTACGATGGCGCAGAGAAGGTAGGCAGAGAGGCGGCGGGGCCGGGTCGGAGCGAGGCGAAAGGCGAGCATAGTTTTACAGAGAATAGGTTTTCCGGCGTCATCGCAATGCAGGGGGCTCCCAAAGTAGCTCATTTCTAATTCAACAGCTAAGAAGTCTTAAATGAGATGTTTGGTGGAGTGAGTAAAGAGGATAGGAGGAATGAGGGTAGATTTGCTGGTTTGTGGGAAAGGTCTGGCGCGCTGAGTTTCGCCGTGCGGTGAGAGGAACGGGCGCGCTTCGCGCGAGAAGCAGGTTCCTCGCTGCGCTCGGAATGACAGACAGAAAGGCAAGTGCAAGTGCAGCGGCAAAAGCCAAATACAGGGATCCTTCGCTTCGCTCTAGGATGACGACGTAAAACAAACAACTGCAACTGCAACTGCAACTGCAAAAGCAACTGCAACTGCAAAAGCAAAGGCAGAAGCAAAGGCAAAGGCAAAGGCAAAGGCAGAAGCAGAAGCAGAAGCAGAAGCAGAAGCAGAAACAGATCCCAGCGGGATGACAGCCAGAAAGGCAACGGCAAATGGGCGCGCGCAGCGCTACTGATTGGTGCAGCAGCTCTACTTGAGGTCGAGGGAGTAGAAGTTTCCGGTGAAGATGCGGGCGCGGATGAGGGGGCGATTGTCCTGGGTGAGGCCGCCAAAGACATAGTCGACTGCGTCGTGCTCGCGGGAGTCGGCGAGGCGAACGACCTCGTCGACGTGGCCATCGGGGATGGAGACGCGATCGATGGGTTGGGCGGGATCGAGTGACGCGTGGAGGAAGAGATAGTGGCTGTCGGGGGACCAGACGGGGTCGGCACCTGAGGGGACGGCGAGGGTGGTCCAGATGTGGGTGGCGACGGTGTAGAGGTGGACCTGGCGCTGATCGAGGGTGAGGGCGGCGATGTAGCGGCCGTCGGGGGACCAGCGCGGACTGAAGAGGCCGTTGGAACCGGGAATCTCCTGGAGGGTGCCGGTGGCGACGTCCACGGTGTCGAGGGTGCGGGTGGCGTTGTCCTTGCCCATGGCGTCGTTGGTGCCACCGAAGGCGATGGATTTGCCGTCGGGCGACCAGGATGGGTCGGCGGCGTTGCGGGTCTGGTGAAGGAGTGGGGTGAAATCGCCGCCATTGGCGCTGGTGATGTAGATTTGCCAGGCCTTGCCGGCTTCGCGGGCCATGACGGCGATGCGGGTGCCGTCGGGTGACCAGCGGGCGAGGAAAGCGGTCAGGGTGTCGGGGGTGACCTGGAGTTTTTCGGTGCCGTCGGAGCGGGCGCGCCAGAGTTGGCCGCCGGTGTCGGTCCAAACGACCCACTTGCCGTCGCGGGTGTACTCGACGCGCGCGGCGTTGGAGAGAAAGCCCTTTACGGGGACGAGCTGGCCGGTGGGAGAGACGGATTCGAGCTCGTAGCGGGAGTCGGCACCCATGAAGAAGATGCGGCTGCCGGTGCGGGCGGCGACGGGGGATTCGAATTCCAGTGGGCCGTCGGTAAGGCGGGTGGGATTGGAGGTGGAGAGGCCGGAGAGCTCCCAGAGATCGTTATTGCCGCCCTTGGAGGACTGGAAGACGTAGGCACGACCGTTGGCGGTCCAGACGCCGCAGCATTCGCCGGCGGGCTGGTTGAAGTCGGCCAGGATGCGGTGGGGTGTGCGATCGGAGGGGGTGATCTGCCAGATGGAGAGGGTATGGGAGATGGGATCGAGGATGGTGAAGCGGAGCAGCTTGCCGTTGGGTTCCCAGCGCAGCCAGAAGGCGCGGCCGGGGAGGGAG
>Ga0302324_100011867_pt1 | contig 17829 bp, 15 predicted proteins | sample Palsa_T0_1_FD_201949 | JGI IMG/M metagenome (GOLD analysis project Ga0302324, IMG submission 201949) | Peat permafrost microbial communities from Stordalen Mire near Abisko, Sweden - Palsa_T0_1 | ecosystem: Environmental > Terrestrial > Soil > Palsa > Peat permafrost | place: Sweden: Abisko... | reverse complement strand
GAGGGTCAGATCGCGCTCTTCGACGATTCCCCGCAGGATGCGGGGCAGCGCCGCGCGTTCATGGACTTGCTTTTTTCAGTCGCATATGGAGATCGACAATATGGGCAACAAACGCGGCGGCGAGCCACGCCGCAACGGCTTGCCATCGGGCCCCGAGCAATGACTCGCGCAGGGCCAACAGCAATGCCAATCCGGCGCAGAGTCCGATTAGGATCGCGAGCGAGCCGAGTGAGCGCCTGAGCATCCGCTGCGCCACCAGGACTGACATCCATTCGAGCGCCAGGATCAGCACGATGCAGTCGACGATGCGTCCACTGGCAAAAAGTTTAGCCAGCATGGCCGAACGGCGTGTTCAACTGAACGATCTTGATATTGAGCGCCGCGGCGAAGCTCACCCAGATGAGATAAGGAAGCAGAAGCACCGCGGCTGAAGTCGAGGCTCGCTTGACCAGTCCGATCATCACCACGATCGAGACCCACAGGAATGCCACCTCGTAGAGCGCCCAATCCGGCCGCTCGAAGCGGAAGAACAAAAGACTCCACAATACGTTCAGGAATCCATTGATCAGGAAGGCGGCGATCACTTCCAATCGGTCGTTGCGCGCGGCGAGCCGGCGCCAATAGATGATGAAGGACAGCGCGGCGAGCGCGAAGATGAGCGTCCATGCGGGTCCGAACAGCGCGTCCGGGGGCTGCCACGCCGGCTTGCGCAAATCCACGTACCAGGGACCGAGATCCGTGGTGAGCAGGCCGAGAAGGCCCACCCCCGCCGCCACCCCGGCGGCGGCCAGCACCGGTCGTCGCTCGCGCCGGGGGTAGACGCTCATACCCGCGCGATTCCGAGCAAATGCGCCATATCCTTGGCGAAGATCCTGAAGTGGGTGAACGGTTTCGCCCGCACGAGCTTTTTGTGCATGTAGGCCTGCCAGGTGAGCCGCTGCACGTCGGGGTCGCGGCAAATGCCGACGAAGCGTTCGCGGCGGCCGTCCGTCGAGTACCAAAATCGCTGCATGATTGCGAGCACCCAGAACACCATGCCATGTGCGCGCATGAAGTCACGCCGCGCGGCGCGCAGCGCGCGACGATCGCCCGTACGAAGAAACTGCGCAACCGCTCCCGCTGCGCAGCGTCCCGCAGCCAGTGCGTAATAGATGCCCTCGCCCGATGCCGGAGCAACCACGCCGGCGGCGTCGCCTGCAACCACGACATTGCGGCCATCGTCCCATCGTCTCAAGGGTTTCATCGGGATCGGCGCACCTTCGCCGCGCATCGTCTCGACATCGGAGAGCGATGTCTGCTCGCGCAACCGCGTAACCGCCGCGCGCAGCGAGATTCCTTTCTTCGCCGTCCCCACACCGATGCTCGCGGTCTCGCCGTGTGGAAAGATCCAGGCGTAGAAATCCGGCGACAACTTGCCTTGATAATAGACGTCGCATCGAGCGCCGCGATACTCATCGCTTTGTGTGGCGGGTGCACGTACGATCTCGTGGTAAGCGGCGACGTAACGCATGCGTGCAGCACCGGGTATGCATTGGCGCGCCACGGCGGAGCGGGCGCCATCTGCGCCAATGACGGCCCGGGCACGGATGCGCCGCATACCACCCCCGCGTGTCGCACAATGCAAGACCGCGTCGCCGTCGTCCTCGCGAGTCAGCTTTTCGAAGGTTGCGTGGACGAGAGCCGCGCCGACGTGCTGCGCGCGCCGCCGAAGCCACTCGTCGAAGATCTCGCGGTCGACCATACCGACGTAACCGCCGTCGATCGGCATATCGACGACACGACGGGCGGGCGAGACCATGCGAGCTGAGGTTACCTTCGCCACGAGGAGTGACTCCGGGATCTCGAATTCCTCCATCGCTTTTGGCGGAATGGCGCCTCCGCAAGGCTTGATGCGTCCCGCCCGATCGATCAGCGCAACCCGCAAGCCCAAAGCGGCGAGATCCGTGGCAGCGGTCGCGCCCGCGGGACCACCGCCGACGACCGCCACGTCGAAGGTTTCCATGGTCGCGAGAGTCATGGATTCGCCGCCACAGAAATGCGGTTGGGCCATCTCTGCCGAATTTCGACACGGCCCGCATACAGCGCGGCGGTCAGAAAAAGCAGCGCCTCGATCGTGAACACCACGGAGAAAGCCTTGCCCACCGATCCGAACCAGTGCCGGCTCGCATCCAGCAGGATCGTGGCGATGAGACCGCCGCAGGCGAAACCCGCGGCTTGAGCAGCGCCCCAAAGACCCATGCGCAGACCCGCGCTCTCCGGCCCTCCCCGGTGCGCCAACATCATCATCGAGCCGATTGCGGCGACTGCAAATACTCCGTTGGAGACGCCGAGCGCGATGACGGATGCACCGAGCGGCCACCCCGGTCCCACGAGCGATGCGAGAGACAAGGCCGCGACGGCGGCGGCAGATGCGCCACACCCCGCGACAGTACAGAAGCGCAGCGCCGCGTCGTGCCACTTGCCGCGGCACAGGATGCCGACCGCAATCATGCCCCCGAGCACTGAGGCGTGCCAGAGGCCTGAAAGCCGCGCGGACGCCCCCAAGGTCAGCCCGAAGACGAGTCCGGCAAAGGGCTCGAACAGAAGCTCCTGCGCGCTGTATGCGAGCATCGAGATCAGGACGAACAGCGTGAAGTTGCGGATCTGAGGCTCACGCCAAGCCGCGCGCAAGCTCGCAAAGAACGCTGATCCGGAGCTCGCGGCAGCGCCGCGCGTCGCCACCCCAGCGGCGGGCGCTCCGATACCTGACACTGCACACACGCTGAGCGCCAGCGCGCACAACGAGACGACTGCAGTGATCGTGACCAGGCGGTGTGCCGAGAAAGGATCCAGAAAACGGCCGACCACCGAGGACGTCACCGCGAAACCGGCGATCATGAGGATCCACATCACCGCTGCAGCACCTGCCCGTCGGGCGGGCTCGACACGCGCAGCCACCAATACAAGGAGCGACGTGCCGGCCGCGCTTACGCCGAGACCCACCAGAGCATAGGCGGCGATCGCCAGCGGCACCGCGGCCAGAGGATCTTTTGGCAACAGAACCGTGGCGAGAGCACACAAGATGCCTCCGGCGGCGAGGATTACCATGCCGCCCAGAATCCACGGGATGATCGGTCCTCCCCGATCCGCGCGATACCCGAAACGCGTGCGCGTGAACTGCACCGCATAATGCAGCGCCACCAACGCCCCGGGCAGGATCGCGGGCCACGCGTACTCGACCACCATCACCCGACTGAGCGTCGAGATCGAGAGCACCACCACCGAGCCGAGTGCGGCCTGCACCAAGCCCAAGCGCACGACGCCCGGCCACCCGAGAGCCCGCTGCGAACCCCTGTGCCCCAGGGTCATCCCGCCCCCCGCACGGCGAACGCGCTGATCATCATGCCTGTCACGTAGAGACTGATCCCTGTCCCGTTGTACCAGGGTGCGCGCGCGCGTGGATCCTCGAGCAGCCGGCGCATCAGGACGACCTGTGCACCGAGCAATGCGCCGATCGCCGCTGCGTGCCACTTGGCACCCCAACTGAAGAGCAACAGGATCACCACCGCTTGGGGCGCTGCCATCGAAACGCATGCGAGTCTCGCGGCGCGATGCGCCCCAAGCCGTACCGGCAGCGAGCCGATGTTGGAGCTTCGATCACCGGCGATCGACTTGAAGTCATTGAGCGTCATGATGCCGTGGGCTCCGAGGCTGTAGAGGAGCGCCAGACCAGCGATCCTTCCCCAGTGTTCTGTCTCGGCGGCACCGCCGCCGAGCATGACGGCAGCGCCCGCAATCCAGGCAAGACCCTCATAGCTCAGGCCGCAAGCGAGATTTCCCCACCAGCCGTTTTGCTTGAGGCGTATCGGCGGCGCGCTGTATGCCCAGGCAAGCACGACCCCGAAAAACGCCACGCATAGAAGTAGTGGCCCCAGAGCTGCCGCCCAAGCGAGCGACAGCGCGCTCCAGGCGAGGGCGAGATAAAGTCCCCACCGGCCCGGAACGCGCCCCGAAGGTATCGGACGCTGCGGCTCGTTGATCGCATCGACGTCGCGATCGAACCAGTCGTTGACGGCCTGGCTCGCGGCGCAGAGCAGCGGCCCGCTCAGAATGAGCCCGCTCAACATCAGCAGCCAGTGATCGAGGACCGATACGCCTGAGGACACGGCCCCGCAAGCGAACGCCCACATGGGAGGAAACCAGGTGATCGGCTTTAAGAGCTCGAGCACGGCTCCCGGCGCCGGACGAACGTCGATCAACGCGCTAGGGTCCCGGGTCGACACGTCTGGACTCCGTTAGTCGAGCTCTTCGCTCTCGGCCGATTCGAGTTCGCCGAGACCGTAGCGCCGTAGCTTCGCGTACAAACCTTGCCGGCTCAGTCCCAAGATCTCCGCCGCGGAGGCGCGATTATCCCCGGTGATCTCGAGAGCCGCCTCGATGCAGAGCTTCTCGATCATGTCGGTGGACTCGCGCACCAGATCCTTCAGGGGAACGCGGCCAACCAACTCGGTGAGCTGCTCCACCGAGCGCGGCTTCTTTTGGCTCATCTGCCGTTCCAAAGTCACCCGCTGCCCGACGTCGCGAATGGTGAATCCGAGACACGGCTCTTCACCGTCGGCGACCGATACCGCGCAGATTTCGACATCGCTCGTCGAGCCGAACTCGCCGCGTAACTGCGTCGCGAAAAGCCGCAACGAGCCGTGCTCGCGAAGCTGAGCCGTCAACAGATTGAAATCGACACCCGGCCTACCGAGCCAGCGATCGAGCGGCTCGTTCCGCGCCTGCTCCTCGGTGGCGAGCTGCACCAGATCGAGAAACGATCGATTGGCGAACAGGATGCGGCCATCGAGGCTCGTCACGACGAAGCCCTCGGGCGCGCTCGCCACGATATCCATCACCTTCGAGCTCGATGCGTTCGAGCCGACGCTCCCGTGTTGTCTACCGAGCGCGTTGAAGCGAATCAAGAAGAAGGTCGCCTGAGCTTCCCGGAACAAAGATGCGGAGGTGACGAACTCGCGGTCGCTCGCCGCCGTGCGAACTTTGACTTCGTCGGTCCTGCCGGTGGCTCGCACCGCGCCGAGCAGCGACTGCAATGCGAGCGTGCTGGCTTCATCGAAGCCCTCGGGAAACAGCCGGCCCATCATGCGCTTGTTGCCGTCGCCCAGAAGCTTCGCGGCGGCGGGATTGACTTCGATCACCTTGTAAGTTGCGGCGTCGACGATGAGCACCGCTTCGGAGGCCACTTGAAAGAGCAGCCGATGACGCGCTTCAGCCTGGCGCACCCGTAAGTATTCTCGTTCCATGGATTGCTGAGCGTTGACGAGCTGCTGTTGCAGAGCGGCCATGGGCCGCATACTGCGGCCGAACGCCACAACCTTGCCGGTGTGGTTGAGCTGAACGGCCGCATAAAGAATCGGCAGATCCGGCCCCAGGCTCGAAGGATGATTGACCATGCGCCAACGGGGGGCGTCTTGGCCGCCGGAGTCTTTGAGAAGCGCCGCGATCTTCTGACGGCTGTCGACGGTGACCGTGTCCGCCCAGAGCTTCCCGACCCATTTGTCGCTTACGGCGGCGGCGAGTTCGTCACTGCCGAACGCGACGTCGCGGATCACACCCTGGCGCGCGTCGGACACGACGAGGGTGACGTCCGCGGCGATGGTGATGAGCTTCGCGGCAGAGTCACTATCCAGGTCGCTCAACCACTTCTTTGGGCCGTTAAATGGCTTCACATGTCCTCATCTTAAGAATCGACCTTGTCACCCGTTGACCGCCGATAGCATCGTACAAAAATGCTCCGCGCAGAGCACCGCTTGCGGTCCGTCCGGCGCGGTTCCGTCCGCGCCGACGAACTGTACGATCTCGGGCTTGGCAAGCAGCATGGGGCCGCCCACCAACACGCCGACCGAACGGTTCATCGAAGCGCCGCGAATGGCGCTAATCATCGTGGCGACTTCCTCCAGTTTGCGGTCGCTCCCCAGAGACAGCCCCACGACCGCGAACCAGTTCTGGCGAACTACATTCAAGATATGTTCGGTGGAAGCTGGAAACTCCTGCCAGACTTCCCAGCCCGCTCGCTGCAGAAACTCGCCGACCAGGGATACGCCGAAGGTGTGCTGCTCGCCGGGGCACGGCGCCAGCAGGATGCGCCGCTCGCGCTCGTGCTCGAACTCCTCGCCGCGGAACTCCGCGCTCAAATCTCTCAGCAGCTGGTGCAGTCTGCAAAGGGCCAGCGTCACCTGCATAAAATCGCATTCGTCATACTCCCAACGCCGCCCGAGCTCCCGCGCCGCGGGGGCCAGCAGCTCCAAACAAACAAGATCGAGCGTTGCGCCACGTTGCCTCACTGTCTCGACATAGGCGGCCGCGACACCCATTTCGTGCTGCATCAACAGCCTTACGAGCTCGAGTACGTCCGTCTCATCCGGTGTTCCATACGCACTCCTCTCCGTCGCGCCGTCTTCCCTGACGACCCGTCTCGCGAGCACCAAGCGGGGCACGATCTCGCCTTCGATCGTTCGCACCAAGCGGGCCCTGCGCGCCTCCGCGTTACCAGCCTCCCTGTGAGTCGAGCGCGGTTTGATCGCCGGCTTCTCGTCTCGAGTTCCTTCGCCGCCACCCAACTTCGCCTCCGTCCCCGTCCCTGTCGCGTAGTCACCGATACACATTGGTCCCCCTCCAATGAACGGGGCGATGGTCCCCGCCGGTTAGTGACGCCTCCTTTATTCCAATAAGTTAGGAGGTTCCGTCTATCTGTCTCGACGCGCTCTACCTTTCTCGATCAACCGGCTTCCGGCAAACCTTCTCACCGGGTCGGTCGAATGTCAAGTTCACTTTACGTACATCCATGTTGACATCCCGATTTCGCAGGTCTAGGGTTGCCTCGCATGGCCGTCTACACACCCGAAGAAAGAGCCAGACGTGACGCCTCGCCCTGGACGCTCGTCCAGGGAGTCCTGGCTCCGGTGCAATTCGCGGTTTTTCTGGCGAGCGCAACGCTCGTGATCCGATATCTCGCAACCGGCTGGGGGCTCGAGGCGGCAACGATTTCCGTCGTCATAAAAACCCTCGTGCTGTACACCATCATGGCTACCGGCTGCCTGTGGGAGCGCGACGTCTACGGCCGTTACTTATTTGCTCGTGCGTTCTTCTGGGAAGATTTCGTGAGCATGTTTGTTATCGCACTCCACACGGCATACCTGGGCGCTTTGTTGTCCGGCGCCTTGCTTGCCCGCTACCAAATGTACATCGCTTTATTAGCCTATGCCGCTTATGTGATCAACGCAACCCAGTTCTTGCTGAAACTGAGGGCTGCGCGGCTCGAATCGGCGCCGGCAAGCGCTCAGCTCCGCGCCGCGGCGACGGGAGCGGTCTCGTGAGCCCGCAGATCGTGCAGGAGCGCGGTCAGCGCGAGGTGTTCTGCGGCCTGACGGGCATCGTCTGGCTCCATCGCAAGATTCAGGACGCGTTCTTTCTGGTCGTCGGCTCGCGCACCTGCGCGCATCTTATCCAATCGGCCGCGGGCGTTATGATCTTTGCCGAACCGAGGTTCGCGACAGCCATCATCGGGGACCGGGATCTCGCGGGACTCGCGGACGCGAACGCGGAGCTCGATCGAATCGTCGCCCAGCTCCTCGAGCGGCGCCCGGACATCCGGCTCCTGTTTCTCGTCGGCTCCTGTCCATCAGAGGTGATCAAGCTCGATCTCGCGCGCGCGGCGGTCCGCTTGTCCACGCTCCACGCGCCGCGCGTGCGGGTGCTCAACTATTCCGGAAGTGGAATCGAAACCACCTTCACTCAGGGTGAAGATGCCTGCCTCGCCGCGCTGGTGCCCGATCTACCGCGGCGTTCCGCCGGCGAACCGCCGAATCTGCTGGTCGTGGGGTGTCTCGCCGACGTGGTCGACGGTCAATTCAGGCGGCTGTTCGAGGGGATGGGCATCGGGGAAGTCGGCTTTCTGCCGGCGCGCCGCTTAGAGGAGATGCCGAGCGTCGGCCCGCAAACCTCGTTCTTGCTCGCGCAGCCCTTCCTCGCGGACACCGCGCGTGCGCTCAGCGAGCGCGGCGCCCGCTACGTGCATGCGCCGTTCCCGCTCGGCGCCGAGGGAACCCGGCAATGGCTCAAAGCGGCGGCCGACGTCTACCAGGTGGACGATGGGCTTTTTCATCGCGTCGTGGCTTCCGGATACGAACGTGCCGGACGGGCTCTGGCGCAGTACCGCGAGCGCCTCGCCGGCAAGCGCATCTTCTTCTTTCCCGACTCTCAGCTCGAGGTGCCGCTTGCGCGCTTCCTCAGCCGGGAGCTCGGCATGGTCCTGACGGAGGTCGGAACGCCCTACCTGCACCGCACGCATCTCGCGACCGAGCTGGCCTCGCTGCCGGCGGGCACGATCCTGACCGAGGGTCAGGACGTCGAACGGCAGCTCGAGCGCTGCTCGGCGGCGGCACCGGATCTCGTGGTCTGCGGCCTCGGGCTCGCCAATCCACTGGAAGCGCGCGGCCTGACGACCAAGTGGTCCATTGAGCTCGTGTTCACTCCGATTCACGGCTTCGACCAGGCCGCCGACCTCGCGGAATTGTTCGCGCGGCCCTTGGTCCGGCGCGCCCGGCTGGTGGCCTGAGCCATGCAGCTCACCGTCTGGACCTATGAGGGACCCCCGCATGTCGGGGCGATGCGCATCGCCGCGGCGCTGCGCGGCGTGCACTTCGTGCTGCACAGTCCTCAGGGCGACACCTACGCCGACCTGTTGTTCACCATGATCGAACGCTCGTCGCGGCGGCCGCCGGTGACCTACACCACCTTTCAGGCGCGCGATCTGGGCGGCGACACGGCGCGGCTCCTCAAGCAGTCGGTGCACGACGCTTACGAGCGGTTCAAACCCGACGCCATGCTGGTCGGCAGCTCGTGTACCGCGGAACTCCTGCAAGACGATCCGGGGGGACTCGCGCGCGCCCTGGAGCTCCCCATCCCCGTCGTTCCCTTGGACCTGCCGTCCTATCAGAAGAAGGAGAACTGGGGCGCGGCCGAGACTCTTTATCAACTGGTGCGAGCCGCGGCGGCATGCCGCAGCCCCGAGCCGGGCAACGAGCGCGGGAATGGCGGTCCGAGCTGCAACATCCTGGGACCTGCGGCACTCGGATTCAGGCACCGGGACGATCTCGCCGCCGTCAGATCCATTCTCGAGACTCTCAAGGTACGGGTGAATGTCGTTGCGCCGCTGGGCGCCTCGTTCGCGGATCTTTCCCGGCTGGGAGCGGCCGATTTCAACGTGCTTCTCTATCCGGAAATCGGCGGTCAAGCGGCGCAATGGCTGAAGCGCACTTTCGGCCAACCGATCATCGACACGGTACCGATCGGACGTCTGGCCACACGCCGCTTCATTGCGGAGGTCGCACGCCTTGCCGGCGGAGAGATGCCGCCCGACCTCGAGTGCGAATCGCGCTCGGAATGGTACGCACGTTCGGTGGACTCGACTTACCTCACCGGCAAGCGGGTCTTCGTATTCGGCGATGCGACCCACGCCATTGCGGCGGCCCGCGTCGCCCGTGACGAGCTCGGTTTCACGGTGGCAGGCCTCGGCACCTATTCCCGGGAATTCGCGCGTGAAGTGCGCGAGGCCGCCGCAAGCCACGGCGTCGAGCCCTTGATCAGCGACGACTATCTCGCGGTCGAGGCCGAGATCACGAGGCTCGCACCGGACTTGGTGCTCGGCACGCAGATGGAGCGGCACATCGCCAAGCGACTGCGGCTGCCTTGCGCGGTGATTTCCTCGCCCGCGCACGTGCAGGATTTTCCGGCGCGCTTTTCGCCGCAAATGGGATTCGAAGGCGCCAACGTCATCTTCGATACCTGGGTGCACCCCCTCATGATGGGCCTCGAGGAGCATCTGCTCACCATGTTTCGCGGCGATTTCGAATTCAACGACGCGGCGCCCGCCTCGCACCTCGGCTCCGCGGTCGCGGCCCCGGTCGCAGGGCCGGGTGCAGAGCCAGTCGCAGAGTCGGCGGCGGACACGTCCATGACGCTCGAATGGACCACGGACGCGACGCAGGAGCTATCCAAGATTCCCTTCTTCGTCCGCGGGCGCGCGCGACGCAATACCGAGCGTTTCGCGCTCGAGCGCCGCCTCGGGACCATCACGCTGGAAACCTTGTACGATGCCAAAGCACACTACAGCCGCTGAGCCGACCGCGCTACGCTTCGTCCTCGTGACGATGGACAGCCACTTGTCGAGCGCCACCACGCGCGCTGCAAAGCTGCTGAAAAAAGATCTCCCGGGGCTCGAGCTCACGATCCATGCCGCCGACGAATGGAGCTGCGACCCGGACGCGCTACGGCGCTGTCGTGAGGACATCGCCCGCGCCGACATCATCGTCGCAACCATGCTCTTCATGGAGGATCACTTTCGCCCGCTCATCGAGGCGCTCCAAGCGCGGCGGGAACACTGCGATGCCATGGTCTGCGCGATGTCGGCGAGCGAGATCATGCGCCTCACGCGGATGGGGCGCTTCAGCATGGACGGCACAACGGGCGGGCCGCTCGCGCTGCTGAAGCGTCTGCGCGGAGCGAAGTCCGGGCAGCGTCCCACCGGGGCGGGCGCCGCCCAACTCAAGATGCTGCGCCGGATCCCGCGGCTGCTCCGCTTCATCCCCGGCACTGCGCAGGACGTGCGCGCGTATTTTCTCACCTTGCAGTACTGGCTGGCGGGTTCGGAAGAGAACATTGCCGCCATGGTGCGCTTCCTCGTGAGCCGCTACGCGGCGGGGCCTCGACTCGGCCTTCGTTCCACGATGCCCGCGGGCTCGCCGATCGAGTACCCGGACGTGGGCGTCTATCATCCGCGCCTGCGCAAGCGCATGAGCGAGAGCGCCAAGGATCTGCCCCTTACGGGCGACAAGGGGTGCGTCGGCGTGCTGCTCTTACGGTCGTATCTCCTCGCCGGCAACTCGGCGCACTACGACGGCGTGATCGCGGCGCTCGAGGCGCGGGGATTGCGCGTGATTCCGGCATTCGCGGCCGGCCTCGACGCACGCGAGGCGATCGATAAATTCTTCTTCGAGAACGGCGCGCCGTGCATCGATGCGCTGCTGTCGCTGACCGGCTTCTCGCTGGTCGGCGGACCTGCCTATAACGACTCCAAGTCGGCCACGGCAGTGCTCGGCGGGCTGGACGTGCCCTATGTGGCCGCCCATCCGGTCGAGTTTCAGACCATCGAGCAGTGGGAGAGCTCCGAGCGCGGACTGCTGCCGGTGGAAGCGACCATGATGGTCGCGCTGCCCGAGCTCGACGGCTCGACCGGACCCACGGTGTTCGGCGGGCGCTCGGAGAGCGGCGCCAGTGCGAAGGACATGGTTGCTCATCCGGAGCGCGCTGCAAAGCTCGCGGCGCGCCTCGCGCGCCTCATCGAGCTCCGCCGCAGCAAATGCGCCGCCCGCAAGATCGGCATCGTACTCTTCAATTTTCCGCCGAACGCGGGCACCATCGGCACCGCGGCGTTTCTCGCCGTGTTCGAATCGCTGTGGAATACCCTGGCCGCCTTGAAGCAGCGCGGCTATAGCGTCGATCTCCCCGCTACGGCGGATGCGCTGCGCGAGAAGATCGTCGGCGGCAACGCCGCGCGCTTCGGCGCCGTCGCCAATGTGCACTTCCGGATCCCTGCGAACGACCACGTGCGGCGCGAGCCGCACTTGAAGCAGATCGAAGCGCATTGGGGTCCCGCGCCCGGCAAGCAACTCACCGACGGGGCATCGATCTTCGTGCTCGGCGAGCGGTTCGGCAACGTGCTGGTCGGGATTCAGCCGCCGTTCGGCACCGAGGGCGACCCGATGCGCCTGTTGTTCGACAAGGGCTTCGCGCCCACGCACGCGTTCTCGGCGTTCTACCGCTATCTGCGCGAAGATTTTCGCGCCGACGCGCTGCTGCATTTCGGAACCCACGGCGCGCTCGAATTCATGCCGGGCAAACAGTCGGGAATGAGCGCTGCGTGCTGGCCCGACCGGCTGATCGGGGACGTACCGAACATCTATCTCTACGCATCGAACAACCCTTCCGAGGGCATGCTCGCCAAGCGGCGCATCGGCGCGACCCTGGTGAGCTACCTCACGCCGCCCGTGACGAATGCCGGATTGTATCGGGGTCTCGCCGACCTCAAAGAGTCGATCGAGAGCTGGCGCGCCGGCGAGAGCATGGACTCCGCCCTCGCGGCGCTCGTGCAGTCGCAGGCCGCGGCGCTCGATCTGGCGGAGCTCGAGCCGCCCTGGGCGGCGGATGCGCCCGCGCGCATCGATGCGCTGCGCGGCAAGGTGCTGGAGCTCGAGTACACCCTCATTCCCTGCGGCATGCACGTCGTCGGGAAGCCGCCCTCGCCCGCGCATCGGGTCGATTTTCTGTCGGCGATGGCCGATGCCGCCGGCAGCGATCCGTCGCGATGCGTGCCGCGGGAGGTCGTGCAGAGAATCGTGGACGGACTGCCTCCGGAGCAGGCGCTCGCCGACGCCGGGTTGGCGGCGAGCGAGCACATCCTGGCGCTGCTCGGCACGCTCCAGGCGGCGGACCGGAATCTCTGCGGCAACGCCGAGATCGACGCGCTTTTGCACGCACTTGACGGTGGCTTTGTGCAACCGGCCCCCGGCGGTGATCTCCTGCGCACGCCGGAGGTACTGCCGACGGGCCGCAATTTGCACGGCTTCGATCCGTTCCGCATGCCGACCGCGGCCGCCATGCTGGATGGCGTACGGCAAGCCGCGCATCTTCTCGAACGCCACACCGCCGCGGGCAATCGCTATCCGGAGTCCGTGGCGCTGGTTCTGTGGGGCACCGACAACTTGAAGACCGGCGGCAGCCCGATCGGGCAGGCACTCGCCCTGCTCGGCGCTCGTCCACGATTCGACGGCTACGGACGCCTCGCCGGCGCAACGCTCCTCACGCTCGAGGAGCTGGGTCGCCCGCGCATCGACGTCGTCATGACGCTGTCCGGAATTTTCCGTGATCTTCTGCCGTTGCAAATCAAGCTGCTCGCGGAGGCCGCGTTCCTCGCCGCCTCGGCCGATGAGCCGGCCGAGCGAAACTTCGTGCGCAAGCACGCGCTGCGCTATCAAGAGGCGCACGGCTGCGACCTCGAGACCGCGGCGCTGCGCGTGTTCGGCAATGCCGAGAGCGCCTATGGGAGCAACGTCAATCAACTGGTCGAGAACGGTGCCTGGGACGATCCGGACGATCTCGCCGAGACCTACACCCGGCGCAAGGGCTACGCCTACGGCCGGTCGGGGTGCGCCGCGCAAAGAACTCCGCTGCTGACCAGCATCCTCGCCGATGTCGATCTCAGCTACCAGAACCTCGACTCCGTCGAGCTCGGGATCACCACGGTGGACACGTATTTCGACACCCTCGGCGGCATCTCGAGCGCGGTGCGCAGGGCCCGGGGTACATCCGTGCCGGTCTATATCGCCGACCACACGCAGGGTGCGGGCGCGGTGCGCACCTTGTCGGAACAGGTGGCGCTCGAGGCGCGGACCCGCACGCTCAATCCGAAATGGTACGAGGGCATGCTCCAGCACGGCTACGAAGGGGTGCGTCAGATCGAGGCGCATGTCACCAATACGATGGGCTGGTCGGCGACCACGGGAAAGGTGGATGAGTGGGTCTACCGGGAAATCACTCAGACGTTCATCCTCGATTCCAAGATGCGCGCGCGGCTTGCGCAGCTGAATCCCACCTCCTCGGCGAAGGTTGCCAACCGGCTGCTCGAGGCGTACGAGCGCCGCTACTGGCAGCCGGACGATCACACTCTCGCGGAGCTCAAGTCCGCGGGAGCCGAACTCGAGGACCGCCTCGAGGGCATCTATGAAGGAGTTGCCGCATGACCACCGCCACGGCTACCGTGCCCGCCGCCGATTGCTCCCGGGTTCCCGACGGCGAAGGCAGCGTGCAAGTGCGCCTCGATCCGAGCATCCGCATCGGCAGCGCCAAGGTGTTTGCCGTCTACGGCAAGGGCGGTATCGGCAAGAGCACGACGTCCTCGAATCTCTCGGTCGCTTTCTCCAAGCTCGGCAAGCGCGTGCTGCAGATCGGCTGCGACCCGAAGCACGACTCGACGTTCACGCTCACCAAGCGGCTGATGCCGACAGTCATCGACGTGCTCGCGTCGGTCAACTTCCACTCCGAAGAGCTGCGGGTCGAGGACTTCGTCTATGAGGGCTACAACGGCGTGATGTGCGTCGAGGCGGGTGGTCCGCCCGCGGGCACGGGATGCGGCGGCTATGTGGTCGGCCAGACCGTCAAGCTCCTGAAGGAGCATCACCTCCTGGAAGACACCGACGTGGTGATCTTCGATGTGCTCGGCGACGTCGTATGCGGCGGTTTCGCGGCGCCCCTCCAGCATGCCGATCGCGCGCTGGTGGTCGCGGCCAACGACTTCGACTCGATCTTCGCCATGAACCGCATCGTCGCCGCGATCCAGGCGAAGTCTAAGAATTACGCCGTTCGATTGGCGGGCGTCATCGCCAATCGCAGCGCCGGGACCGACCAGATCGAGCGCTTCAATGGTCGGGTCGGACTCAAGACCCTCGCGCGCTTTCCGGACCTGGATGTCATCCGCCGCAGCCGCCTGAAGAAGGCGACGCTGTTCGAGATGGAGCCCTCGCCGGAGCTCGAGGCCGTGCAGCGCGAGTATCTCAAGCTCGCGCAGGCGCTTTGGGATGGGATCGATCCGCTCATCGCCGAACCGATGAAGGACCGCGATATCTTCGACTTGCTGGGATTCGACTGATGCGCACCCTCAGCTATCTGGAGCGACGCGGCGAGCTCGAGATCTATTTCGACCGGACGGCGGCCGACGCCTGGGCCCGGCTCACCTCGACCGCACCGGTCGGGCGCATTCGAGCGACGGTGCGCGCGGGCCGCAACGAGATGCGCCGCACGCTCTTGGACTACCTGCCGCGGGACCTTGGCGGCGAGCGGCTCCTCGATGCCGGATGCGGAACGGGGGCGCTCAGTCTCGAGGCGGCTGAACGAGGAGCAACGGTGCTCGCCGTCGATCTGTCCCCCACCATGATCGGCCTTGCGCACGACCGAACGCGCGCGCGGACCGGGCCCGGGCGCGTCGAGTTCCGCGTGGGCGACATGCTCGACCCCGCACTCGGCGAGTTCGATCACATCGTCGCGATGGACTCGCTGATTCACTACGGCGCTCACGACGTGATGGAAGTCCTCGCGGGGCTCGCCGCGAGGACCCGCCGCTCGCTGCTGTTTACGTTCGCGCCAAGGACCTTCCTGCTCATGGCGATGTGGACGGCGGGCCGATTGTTCCCGCGCAAGAATCGCGCACCGGCCCTCGAGCCCATCGCCGAAACCGTGCTGCGCCGTTGCGTGGCGCGCGATCCGCGATTCGCGGGTTTCGGCGTCGGCCGCACCCGGCTGATCGACCGCGGCTTCTATAAATCTCAGGCCATGGAGCTGGTACGACGATGAGCCGTCTCACCGAGAAGCTCGCGCAGCGATGGATGAAGGTGGGGGTCGAGTTCCTGCCTTTCGCGGATGCGGCGAGTCCGGAGCTCCCGCTCCCTCGCCTGCTGCGTCTGTCCCTGTTTCAGGTCTCCGTGGGCATCGCCATGGTGCTCCTGATCGGCACGCTGAATCGCGTGCTCATCGTCGAGCTCGCCGTGCCGGCTTGGTCGGTTTCGCTCATGGTGGGTCTGCCTCTGGTGTTCGCGCCCTTCCGTGCCTTCATTGGTTTTCGTTCCGACAACCATCGCTCCGCTCTCGGCTGGCGGCGAGTTCCCTACATCTGGATGGGAACGTTGCTGCAGTTCGGCGGCCTCGCGATCATGCCCTTCGCGCTCCTGATTCTCTCCGGGGACACGCATGGGCCGCTCTGGATCGGCCAGGTCGCTTCGGCGCTCGCGTTTCTATTGACAGGCGCCGGCCTGCAGGTCACCCAGACCGCGGGGCTCGCGCTCGCGACGGATCTCGCGCCGGAGGAGGTTCGGCCGCGCGTCATTTCTCTCATGTATGTGATGCTGCTCGCCGGCATGGTCGGCGCGGGCGTCGTGTGCGGCCGGCTGCTCGCCAATTTCAGCGAATTGCGCCTGATCCAGGTCGTACAAGGCGCGGCCATGGCAACGATGGTGTTGAATCTCGCCGCACTCTGGAAACAGGAGCCGCGGGATAGGAGGCGTACGGCCAAGGATCAGCCGACTGCGAAGTTCCGAGACTCTTGGCGCGAGTTCATGCGCCATCGGCGCGCCCTGCGCTTTTTGGTCACTGTGGGCCTCGGCACCGCCGCGTTCAACATGCAGGACATCGTGCTCGAACCCTATGGAGGGGAGATCCTGCACTTGCCGGTCGGCGCGACCACGGCATTGACGGCGATGCTCGCGGGCGGAATGCTCGCGGCTTTCTGCGTCGCTGCACGCTTTCTGGTCCACGGCGCAGATCCCTATCGCATCGCGGCGTATGGCGCGGTGACGGGCTTGTTCGCCTTCGCGGGCGTGATTTTCGCCGCTCCGATGAACTCGCCGCAGTTGTTCCGCTTGAGCGTTCTACTCATCGGTATGGGCGGCGGATTCTTTTTGGTGGGAACGCTCGCCGCCGCGATGGCACGCGAGCGAAACGGCGAAAGCGGCCTCGCCCTTGGCGCCTGGGGTGCCGTGCAGGCGATGAGTGCCGGTCTCGCGATCGCCGCGGGCGGTGCGATGCGCGATGCCATCACGGGCCTCGCCACGCGCGGCGCGCTCGGCCCCACGCTCAACAGCGCATCCACCGGCTACGGCGCGGTCTACCAGCTGGAGATCTTGTTGCTGTTCGCCACACTGGTCGCGATCGGGCCGCTGGTGCGGTCAGGGACCGTGACCCGACCCGAGTCCGATGGCTTTGGATGGGCGGAATTTCCGAACTGAAAGAGTAAAGAGGGGAATCACATGCACCGAGGCGCAATCACCGACTACATCGACGTGGCTCAAGTCGTGCTCTATGCCTTTTGGATCTTCTTCGCGGGTCTCATCGTGTACTTGCGGCGAGAGGACAAGCGCGAAGGCTACCCGCTCGAATCCGACCGCTCCGGCCAGGTGACCGTGCAGGGATTCCCGCGCATTCCCGCGCCGAAGGCGTTCGTCCTCGCCAACGGAGTGACGGTGTTCGCGCCCCGCGCGGAGCGCGACACGCGGCCGATCAAGGCCGTGCCCATCGGCGCGCATCTCGGCGCGCCGTTGAGTCCCACGGGCAACCCGATGCAGGATGCCGTAGGCCCGGCATCCTACGCCGAGCGGGCGAACCATCCTGATCGCACCAGCGACGGGGTGCCGATGATCGTGCCGTTGCGGGCGACGGCGGAGTTCTTTCTATCGGGCGAGGATCCCGACCCCCGCGGCATGGAGGTCTTCGGCGTGGATCATGAGTCGGGCGGTACGGTCGCCGACCTCTGGATCGATCGGGCAGAGCCGCAAATCCGGTATCTCGAGGTCGACACGGGACGGCGCCGCGTTCTGCTGCCGATCAACTTCGCGAAGATCGACGGTCGACGGCGCATCATCGATGTCAAATCGATTTTGGGCGCCCAATTCGCCTACGTGCCGGGCGTGGCGAACCCGGATGAAATCACCCGGCGCGAGGAAGATCGGATCATGGCCTACTACGCCGGCGGCCATCTGTACGCCTATCCCGGAAGAGCCGAGCCATATCTATGAGCCACGACGATTTCGCCTTCGAACCGAGGCGTGGGTTGCCGGGCGTGTTACCGCCCGGCGAGCGGCTGCTCTGGCAGGGCACACCCAACTGGCGCGGGCTGGCCGTGAGGTCGTTCCATGTTCGTAAGATCGCCGCGTATTTCGCTTTCCTGGCGCTCTGGCGCGTCGCAAC
>Ga0302324_100011865_pt1 | contig 17830 bp, 16 predicted proteins | sample Palsa_T0_1_FD_201949 | JGI IMG/M metagenome (GOLD analysis project Ga0302324, IMG submission 201949) | Peat permafrost microbial communities from Stordalen Mire near Abisko, Sweden - Palsa_T0_1 | ecosystem: Environmental > Terrestrial > Soil > Palsa > Peat permafrost | place: Sweden: Abisko... | reverse complement strand
CGACCGCATGCCCGAATTCGTGGACGGCTTGCGCGACGTGGTGCACCGGAATCAGGCCAATCTACTCAACGTCACCATCCGTACCGTGCATAAAGACACCATCACTGCACTGCCCTACGCCAAAGAGAATATGTTCGCATTCGTGCTTTATTTCAACGTGAAGTTCAACGAGCGGGACAACGAGATATTGCAGAAAACAACGGGTGATCTGGTCGACGTCGCACAACGCGCCGGCGGTACTTATTACTTGCCTTACCAGCTTTTTTACTCGAAGGAACAACTGCAAAGGTGCTATCCGGAAATCGACGGATTCTTCGCGGCAAAGAAGAAGTACGATCCCAGCGGCCTCTTCTCGAACAAGTTCTACGAAAGGTACGCGAGGTGAGCGTCGGATGGCGAATTCCATGACTGGATCTCTCCCTTTGGCCGCAACGAATACTTCTCAACGAATACTTCTCTTGACCCCGACGGCACCGCTGTCGTAGCCTCGCCTGCGAAATCAATCAGTGATCCGCTTGCGCCATTAAGGAGGCCGCACATGGTTCCTCTCGCCGCCCCCTGGCTCCCGGTCCTACTGTCGGCGGTCTTCGTCTTTGTCATCAGTTTCATCATTCACATGCTGCTCGGCTACCGCAGCAGCGACTACCAGCAACTCCCCGATGAGGACAAACTCCTCACCGCCTTACGCTCCGTCGCCCTCAGGCGAGGTTTGTACGTTTTCCCTCACTGCACCCACAAGAACATGAACTCTCCAGCCGTGATCGAAAAGCAAGAGCTGGGACCGGTCGGGTACATGACCATCATTCCCAGCGGCCCGCCAGCCCCGCCAAAGTTTATGATCCAATGGTTTGCGTATTGCCTGGTAATCGGATTCTTCGTCGCCTATCTCACTGTCCATACGGTACCTTTTGGCGCAAGTTATCGCCCGGTCTTCCGAGTTGCCGGAACCGCCGCCTTCCTCGCCTATGGCCTGGGACACCTGAGCAACGGCATTTGGAGAGGGGAGCCTTGGTCGGTAACTCTCAAGGAAGTCTTCGATGGACTCGTCTATGGATTACTGACCGCGGGCACTTTCGGCTGGCTTTGGCCGAGATAACGATGATGATTGAGGTTCAGGGCAAATGAATTGGGAAACCGGGAACGAGATCGGAGTAATTCCATGCCATCCGCAGAATCCGCAGAACCATGGTTACGGGGCACTGAGCCGGATGTTCCGGCGGTAGGGCGCGCCGTTCTGCACGCCCTGCAACTCGCGGACGAAGATTTGCGGAAATGGTGCGGCAATCTTTCCGACCGCGAAGTGAATGCTCGGCCTGCGGGAGCCGCTCCGGTCGCGTTCCACGTTCGGCATGTGGCGCGCAGCTTGGATCGTCTGCTCACGTACGCCGAAGATCGAACTCTCAGCCACGAGCAAATGAATCTGCTCGGAACCGAACTCGATCCGGGTGCAACCCGCGCAGAGTTGTTTGCGGAATTGAATGCGGCGCTCGCCGACAGCACGGCGCGCATAAGAGCGCTGGCCAATACCAATCTGGAGGCACCTCGAACCGTGGGAAAGAAGAAGCTACCCACGACAGTTGGAGGATTGCTCGTACACATAGCCGATCACACCCAACGGCATGTCGGCCAAGCGATCACAACGGCGCGGATAGTGTCATCCGATTCCCGAGCCTAACAAGCTATAGAGCAATACCAGGAGCACGATTACCGTGAATCCCACATACATCCAATCCCGTTCAATGGCGAATCCCGCGATCGAAAAAGCTACGCGCGCGATGGGAGTTGCGATAAGAAAAAGCAATCCAAGTTGAATTAAACCGCGGCCCCGACCATGGATAACGCTGCGAATAACCCCGGGGATGGTACGAAACTCTGAAGGCTCTCCCTGAAAAACGCGGTAATCAGCCGCCTCGTGCGCATGACGCCGGAGGTAAACGCAAGCTCCCACAAGAACCACCGCTGCCGAGAGCAACACTCCAGTACGAAGCAGGTTGCCAAGAGTAACCTCCAGTCGGCGATCTCCCCATGGTTGCGGCGGAATCGGACTGGTTGCGGGCTGTGGCAATTTCAATGAGGGCATCAGATCTTCCCCAAAAATCCCTTGTAAAGCATTTGCAAACCCAGCACCAGAATGACCACACTGAAAACGAGCCGGAGCGACTTCGTCTCAGCCTTGACCAGAATGCGTGTGCCAAGCAACGAACCCGCCAACACTCCCAACATAACGGGCATGGCAAGACCAGGGTCGACATAACCGCGGCTCAGGTAGACACCGGCGCTGGCAGCTGCGGTCACTCCAATCATGAAGTTGCTGGTGGTGGTCGAAACTTTGAAAGGGATGCGCATGGCTTGATCCATGGCCAGAACCTTGACCGCGCCCGAGCCGATCCCGAGCAATCCGGAAAGAGCGCCCGCCCCAAACATAAGGCTGAAGCCAGTAGGAACGTGCTGCACATTGTATTGGCGCATGCCCCCGGCGTCAGGGAAATGGCCATTCATCCGCAGACGGGTGGCGAGCGGATCAGGCGGAAGGCTCCTTTGCGCCGCGAGCCGAGGCTTACGCGAAAGATACGCCGAGTAGAGCAGAACGAAGCCAAAGATGAGAGTCAAAGCGCTGGTCGGAATGCGTGTGGCTAGAAACGCTCCGCACAACGCGCCGAAAGTCGTGGCGATTTCGAGGAACATGCCAATGCGGATATTGGAGAATCCTTCCTTCACATAGGCTGCCGCGGCGCCAGAAGAGGTCGCGATCACGGAAACCAGCGATGCTCCGATGGCGTAACGGATATCGACGTGAAATAGGATGGTGAGCAAAGGCACGAGCACAACCCCTCCGCCGAGGCCGGTCAGAGATCCCAGCAGTCCCGCCACAAAAGAGACCACTCCCACAACCACGGTGAAGTCCAGAATGCTCATTTTGAATTAACTCTTAAAGGTTAACATTTCTTTTCTTGAGAGCATCCCGATGCTGCGCGGATAGGAAACGATATTTATACGAAAGCGCCGAAGCGAATCATCCTATCCCTGATTTACCCTGGCCATTGGTGGAGAGAGCCGGGCGCCCCAGTCCGGCCGCCACACCTCTTGGCAGGCTGTGGAAAGAGTCGGCATTACGGGTAATTTTAAGTGGCGCAGCGGTTCTGCGCCGCGGTAACTGATTTGTTTTAAATGCGGCTTTAGCCACTGAGGACGAACCTTGCGTTCGAGAAATACTTTTTCCGCAGCCTGTTAGGCCGAGAATTGGGTGAGTGGGAGGGCACTCGCCCGACGTTCATTGCGAAACTGCCACCCCCGACACTTCCATTTTATTCGGATTCGGTGAACCCGCTGGGCCCACTTCGACTGGGAAGGTCGTACTCTTCACTGCCGCTGGTCCTACGAGGGTCACAGTGAAAGCGGGAGCGTTGCCGCCATGGTTGGTACCTGGGGGTTACGGTAAGTGTACCCGTACCGCCCGGCCCGATTGAGTACGTGCCCGTGAGCGTGCCAGCCTCAGGCGCGTCGTAAACAGCGTAGCCGCCATTCCACTGTTCCTGAGTGGCAAGAAGGAACCATCGTCGCATCCGATGGAGATTGGTCGAATTGCCCGTACTGGAAATACGACCTTGCGGTAATGTTGCCGTTGCCGTCGAGCGTGAACGTGCCCTGCTCGGACTGGCTGGAGATCGTGGAGCCCCCCCGAATGTGACCGTCCTGGCTATTCGGGCATGACAGTGACACACTTCAGGTGCGCCGGCACAAAGAGATAGGGCGAGAATTGCTCCCGCCCCTGGTCGCCCAAAACCTCGCGGCACATGCCGCGCGGATGTGCCGCGCCAACTCTACTGATTTATCCAGACTACACGGGATTTCTTCAGCTCGCCGCGCTGTCTCTTGAGTTCGCGGGCGATCGTGCCGAGGGGCAAAGCCTCAGGCTGGGCGAAATCCGAGGGCCGCCTTTCGCCCTGCGCGGACCAGAAAGTCGTGGACGGCAAGACACTCCGTTCTTCAGACATGGACCCATAATCGGCATGGGACGGATGAGTCTGAAACTGGTAGGACTGTGCCTGATTGTTCAAAGAACCGGCGCCAATGCTAAGTTGCCCAAATGCCGCGACGGTCGAGAGTAGGCAGAACACAAACAGAATTTTTTTCATCGAAGTTCTCCGGTTTGAGGAGAAGACGAGGGATCATCCGCGAATCTAGCGGCGGATGTGAACTCCTCCAGCCATGATAGGAGCAAGCCCCGTTCCAAACCTTCATGGTGCTGGATGGCAGCTTGCGGGCGTTTCCAGGGCGTTACGGAAATTGTTTGCACATTTGTGGATGGCACTTGGATCGCTCTTTTGTCGGACAGGGCGGTTCCTTTAGTAACCACCGGGCTTCATAACCCTTTAACGGCGCCCATTTACAATAGAAGTAAATCGATGAATTGTGGGGTGGCAGCAGTGGATAGCGCAACCAGGACTCGCGAACGACAGAAACTCATGTTGGAATTGCTGGAGAGGAAAATACGCCTCCGCGCGCGCCAGCTTTACCACGAGCGCGGGCAAGCAGCGGGACAAGAGCTCGAAGACTGGGTGCAAGCCGAATCGGAAATTCTGAAAACAAGCATTCTGGCGCCGCTCTGGAACAAACGTCAGGAGCGGGAATCGGCAGAAGTGAAAGCGTAGATGGCTCGCCAGCAATCCGCAATAGCAGCAACGCCGGAGACAGGCCAAGCGTCGAACCAGATGTATTGAAGAGCGCTCTGCCAACCGTCCCCAGCCAAAATAACCATCCAGCACAAGAGCCAGGACGCAGCTTGCCAAAATTAGCTCCAGCAGATTGTCCAGCTGCCGGTTTGAAGAATCGGATACAGGCAAACTTGGATTTGTAAAACGAATCTGTTAGTTTTCAGCCTCAACGGAAACAAATCTTTAGCAGAATCTCGGAGGTAAGACGTGGGACCTAACCAATGGTGCCTAGCCTTATTGTTCTGTGCGGCCATCTCGATGCAGGCGCAACCAGCACCGTCGGCCGACGAAGAGACCCGGCGATTGGCATTAGACATTTTCAAGCAGTTGATCGAGATCAACACCACGGATTCCGTGGGCAATGTCTCTACAGCCTCGGAAGCACTGGCCAGGCGCTTTCGCGACGCCGGCTTTCCCGAAAGCGACATCCAGGTATTAGGTCCGGGTTCGAACACCAAGAAGAAGAACATCGTCGTGCGGCTGCACGGTTCTGGCAAGCACCGGCCAGTACTGCTGATCGGCCATCTCGACGTAGTCGAAGCGCGGCACGAGGATTGGACGACCGATCCGTTTCAGTTTATCGAGAAGGACGGATACTACTACGGGCGGGGTACGAGTGACATGAAAGACGGTGACGCCATCATGTCGGCCACGCTGATTCGCATGAAGAAAGAGGGATACGTCCCCAGCCGTGACATTATTCTTGCGATGACGGCGGATGAAGAAGGGGGCACCTCAAACGGAGTCGACTGGCTGATCAGGAATCATCGCGATTTGATGGACGCCGAGTTTGTGCTCAACCACGACGGCGGCGGAGTGCTCGCCGATCACGGCAAGCCCGTCATGATGGAAGTGAATGCCACCGAAAAACTCTATGGCGATTTCGTGCTGACGACCACGAATCCGGGCGGGCATAGCTCGCTGCCGCGGCCGGACAACGCGATCTACGAACTCGCCGATGCGCTGATGCGGATCGCGCACTACCAATTTCCCTTCGAACTGAATCCGATTACCCGCGCTTACTACGAACGGCAAGTGACAATGTCAGAGCCACAACGGGCCGCGGACCTGAAAGCCATCCTTGGAAATCCTCCAGACATGGCCGCAGCGGCGCGGCTCTCGAAGGATCCGCTGGACAATTCGACTATGCATACAACGTGCGTCGCCACGCGCTTGAGCGCAGGCCATGCCAACAACGCCCTGCCCCAGACGGCGCAGGCAAACGTGAACTGCCGCATCGAGCCCGGACACTCGCTGGAAGAAATCCGGCTGACGCTGGAAAAGGTTGTGGCCGATCCGAAAGCCGCCCCTTCAGCAATTGCGAGCCCAACGATAAGAGTCCAGTTCCGCGAGAACAACAATGAACTGCTCGATCACGGCTCCGATCGCCACAGTTTCGTGCCGCCGCCTCCGCGAAAAGAGGTGTTCGGTCCGCTGGAGAAGGTCGCAGCACAGATGTGGCCTGGGATTCCCGTGCTCCCGACGATGAGCACAGGCGCGTCAGACGGCGTTTACACAAATGCCGCGGGGATGCCGACCTACTGTATCTCCGGCGAACAGTATGAGCGCGATGACATTCGGGCCCACGGAAAAGATGAGCGCATTGGAGTCGAATCGTTTGCCCGGGGCGTAGATTTCTACTATGTGTTCTTGAAAGCGGTGACGGCCGAATAGGGTAGAGAGTGCGGAAAAAATGCAAATTTTTTCTCCACGGAAGAGGCTGTGTGATCGACCAAAATTGTGAGAGACTTAGGCAAGGGTTTTACGGGGCGTCTCCCATGCGGCCAAATTGGAGAATCCACACATCGCTTTTCGTCTTCTTGACGTCGTGTCTCGTGGCGCTTGGCACAGCGCATGCCCAGGTTGTATTGCTCCCTGAAGGAGGCGCCATTGATCTTAGCGCCGCCCGTAGCTCCACCCCGTCCGCAAATACACGCGAAGAAACTACAGCGCCTTTACCTCTGAAAGACGCTTCGCCAACCCCCGTTCAAAGCAGCCGGAACAACGACAAGCGGGCAACGGGCAAGACCATCATTATCGGGTTTGTCGGAGGCTTCGTTAAGAAGGACGATCCCAACCATCCCGAAGTGCACTTTGCCGCCTACCTTCGCGACCGTTACCCCTCCAGTGTTTACGCGGAAGTATTTTCCAACCACGAGGGGCAACAAGCTCTTCGTAGAGTTCTGCGGCTTCTGGACACCGACCACAGCGGCGACCTCTCAACCGGCGAAAAGCAGCAAGCCAGGATCATCATCTACGGGCACAGCTGGGGCGCGTCAGAGACAGTCTCGTTGGCCCGGAAGTTGGGCCAGAATGGTATTCCCGTCCTACTCACTATCCAGATGGATACCATTGCTAAACCTGGCCAGAACGGCGCAACCATCCCACCGAACGTAGCCAACGCGGTCAACTTTTACCAGTCGAGAGGTCCGCTGCATGGACGTTCAGAAATTCTCGCGGCCGATCCATCCCGCACAAAAATTATAGGCAACTTCCAAATGAGGTATGAGGGCTATTACGTCAATTGCGATAACTATTCCTGGTACGCTCGGTTCTTCAACAAGCCCCATCACCAAATCGAGAATGATCCGCGCGTTTGGGACCAAGCTGCGTCCTTGATCGATTCGGAGCTTTCGAACCTGGGATCCACTGCACAAGCGTCCTCGCCTTCCAAGTCACCGCTCTTTAATTTCATCTACGCTCGCCAGCACTGAACGGCACTTCGAGGCATAGGCAATTCGCGGTCAACCGCTCACCCTCCGTCCTTTCATTCGGCGACACTAGCGATCATCAGCAGACCAAATCAGGACACAGTACCTCTCGCCCGCCCGATCAGCAGATCCCGTTCGCGAGTGTTACGCGTCAGCCGGGCTGCACGCTCAAACTCTACGCGTGCCTCGTCCATACGGCCAAGCTTCTTGAGAAGGTCGCCGCGCACGCTAGGCAATAGGTGGTAGTTTTCAAGCGACGGTTCGGAAGCGAGCGCGTCAACGATTTCGAGGCCGGCAGCCGGGCCGAAGGCCATGGCAATGGCGACAGCGCGGTTCAATTCCACCACGGGTGATGGCATTAGCCGAGCGAGCTCCGCGTAGAGTGCGACGATTTGTGGCCAGTCTGTTTCTTCCGAAGTCCGTGCTCTTGCATGACACGCGGCGATCGCCGCTTGTAGTGCGTATGGGCCGCGTGGGTTTCCGTCGTCCCCGGCAACAAGTTTTTCCACGCGGAGCTTTTCCGAACGAGCATGATCCGCGCGAGCTAACGCCGCGAGTCCACGACGAATTAAGAGCTGATCCCAGCGTGCGCGATTTTGATCGAAAAGCAAGATAGGTTCTCCTGACGGGCCCACGCGAGCAGTCGCGCGCGACGCCTGGATTTCCATGAGCGCGACCAGGCCGTGGACCTCCGGCTCCTGCGGCGCGAGTTCGGCCAGAATGCGCCCCAGGCGGAGCGCGTCTTCGCAGAGTGCAGGCCGCATCCAATCGTCCCCGGCGGTTGCGGAGTAGCCTTCATTGAAGATTAGATAGATCACCTCCAGCACCGAAGACAAACGGGCGGTGAGCCCTACGCCCCGCGGGATCTCGAAGGGGACGCGCTTTTCAGCAAGCGTGCGCTTAGCGCGGACGATGCGCTGGGCGATGGTCGGTTCAGGGACGAGAAATGCGCGCGCAATCTCCGTGGTCGTCAGACCTCCGAGCAGGCGGAGGGTGAGAGCAAGTCGCGCTTCAGTCGAAAGCACGGGATGACAGGAGATGAAGACGAGGCGCAGCAGGTCGTCGCCGACATCGTCATCCAGATTTGCATTGAAATCCGGCACAGCCATCTCTTTAGTGGCGAGCTCGCGGCCAAGTTTCTCGTGCTTGCGTTCGAGCAAAGTCTTGCGGCGGAAGTAATCAATCGCACGATGTTTTGCCGCAGCCATAAGCCAGGCACCCGGGTTGTCCGGAACGCCCGACTTTGGCCACTGCTCGAGCGCAGCGACGAGAGCATCCTGTGCGATATCCTCGGCGATGCCGACATCGCGCACAATTCGCGTGAGTCCGGCGATGAGCCTCGGTGACTCGATCCTCCAGACCGCGTCGATTACACCGTTAATCGAACTATTGATCGAACTCGGGGTGTCGGTGGCCACTGCTACGAATCACATCATGTTTCAACCAGTGAGCGCAAGCGGAAAGGCGCTTCGGTAGTGTCAGTTGGCTGACCGTCAACCACCAAGGGCACGAAGGGGCACGACGGAAACGGCGCCATATAAAAAAACAAAAGACAAAAGATAAAACCTCCGCGATCCTTCGTGTCCCTGGTGCTTCAGTCTGTGGGGCTTCACCCCGATCGTTATTTATGCGATCTTCGCCTCTGCACGTTCCTTTATGCACTGAACGAAGTCCTCTGGCCCGAATATCTGGCGAATCTCGGTCTCGCCTTCCCATCCCGGCCAGTGTTTCTTGTGAAGTTCCATGAAGCGCACCGCCCCTTGTATCGCCTCCTCCTTCGACTTCAGCTCAAACTGTGCATAGCCGCCGATAACCTCTTTGGCCTCGGTGAAAGGACCATCGGTCACGGTCAGTTGTCCGTTCGAAACCCGGACCCGCGTGCTCTGCGTGGTTGGAGCGAGGCCGCCGTTCCCGAGCATCGTGCCCTCGTTGACCGCCTCTTCCGCAAGGATTGCCATAGCGTCCATGAGTTCCTTAGGCGGAGGGCCCTGGTTCTCTGGGTGCTTGACCAACATCATGAATTTCATCGTCGTATCTCCTTTTGACTTCTGGTTTTGATCACCTGGTTTTACTAAATTGTGGACTGGGCTTTCCCGCCGCTTCGACCGCCTTAACTAGCGTTCATTGAGACGTCGAACGAGGTGCGGTGAAATCGACAAAGTATAAAATTATTTTTGTCGATCGTGCCTCACGATACCTTACACCCGGATTGCCCCGGCAACTCGGAAAACCCCGCCCCGGCCTCTTGCACCTCAGTTGGGAATTCCGACATTTCCAAAACTTGCCGAAGCTCGATCACTTCGTTGTCGGAAGCGGGGCAGCGCGATGCCCATTCCACCGCCTCTTCCTTCGACTTGACCTGAATCATCCAATATCCGCCGATGACTTCCTTGGCCTCGGCGAAGGGTCCGTCAGTTACCCTCGGCTTGCCTCCGGAGAACGCGATCCGGGCGCCCATTGACGGCGGGTGAAGACCATCGATCGCCAGCAACACGCCGGCCTTCTGCAGAGCTTCGTTGTACTTCATCATGGCGAGAACGGCCTTGGGATCCGGCATGGCGCCCGGCTGCGCTTTCTCGTACCCTTTGGGGATCATCAACATCATGAATCGCATCGCTATGTCTCCTTACTAGTTTTGGCTTCGGAGCAGGTTTCCGGACTCTCCCGATCGGTCGAACCGCAGCTCTCTAAGTTAGCCACCACTCTCATGTCGAACGAAAGGCAGCGAAATCGACTCCTACGCTACCTTAATTTTTCGAAAATATTTGGTGAAGGCGTGAATACTTTGACCCTTTTCGTCTCCTGGTTCTCCCTTGTAGACGAATTGACGGCAAGGATCGAGATGGGCTGGGCATTCGGCTCGGAAACTGAGATAACGCAAGAAATACGCGGCATCCATTCCTCAGACCCGAACATGCTCATCTCGCGTCTCGATCCAGCCATTTCTCCGTATGTATCGGACGCCAGTGCTCCAGTGCTTGCAGCAGGTCGGAGGGCGATTCCCGCGCCAGCACCAGCCCCCGGTTCTCCGGCTTCAGAAACCGCTCCTCTACCGCATGGTCGAACATCGCGAGTAAGGGAGTGTAATACCCCAAGACATTCAGGACGCCGCAGGGCTTTGCATGTAAGCCAAGCTGAGTCCACGTCACCACTTCGCAAAACTCTTCCAACGTTCCGAATCCGCCCGGCAAGGCAACAAATGCGTCCGATAGGTCGGCCATTAGCGCCTTGCGTTCGTGCATAGAGCGCACGACATGGAGCTTTGTAAGCCCGTAGTGCCCGACCTCGCGTGCCATGATGTTCTCTGGGATGACTCCCACTGCCTCGCCGCCCGCCCTCAGCACCGCGTCCGCGATGATACCCATCAGACCCACGTTGCCGCCGCCGTACACTAGCCCAATGCTACTTCGCACCAATTCCCTACCCATTTCCTCAGCGGCAGCGCGGTATTCGGGCCGATTGCCCGAACTGGAGCCGCAGAAAACGCAGATTCGTCTCATGCAGCCATTCTAAAGTCCTGCTTGCACAAACGCAGCCACGATGTCAAAAGTTCGCGGCCCAGAGATTTTTCCTCGCTTGCCTAAGTGAATCAACTTAGATGGTACGCGAGATTCTTCGGGCTGGAGATGTGCCGACCTTGACGCTGGCTTTCCAGTGGGGTCTCAGTCCGGAGATTCCTCCCCGATAGCCGAGATGTTCCAATCAACACGTTGTCCGCAGACAGGCGCCCTTTTTCCTCCGACAAAAGCTATTGCAGCTTCGCGTACTCCGCTTTCGCTTCCTTGAGGATGGGGATGTCGGGGTCGGCGTCTTTCCAGAGCGTGAGGAAATCTTTGTAGGCAGCGAGTCCACGGACGCAGTGGAATTGCTTCCTTAAGGTTTCCTAAGAAACAGTGAGTAGTCGCAATTCAGAAATTTAGGTGGTCGAAAACGATTTTGCCGTCGTTCACTACCAACAACACGTCGCGGACTGCATTGATGTCGGTCAGCGGATTCTGGTCTGCCACGATCAGGTCGGCTTCAAGACCGGGGCGTATCGAGCCCGTGCGCTTGGAAATGCCCAAGCACTCAGCGGATGTGGATGTTGCCGCCTGAATCGCCTCCATGGATGACATGCCGATTCCGACCAACTCGAACATCTCGTCGGAAATCCGATGGGGATCATCCGGCGTGTATCCGCTGTCAGAACCAGCGATAACCCTAATACCCATTTGACGCGCATGTCGCGCTGCTTCACGAGCCCTCGGCAACATCCCACGGCTGCGAATCGCTAGCGCGGCAGCCTCGGCGGAGTCTGAAGAAGGGTTGATATCCATGGCGGATACAGCCAGCGTGGGCGTGAAGCACACGTTTTTCTCGTGCATAAGTCTGAGAGTTCCGTCGCTAAGATAGGTGCCGTGCTCAATTGTGTCCACACCTGCTCGCACTGCCGCCGCCGCTCCTTCATCTCCGTGCGCATGAGCAGCCACTTTAACCCCCGCCCTATGAGCCTCCTCGACTGCTGCCGCTAACTCAGCATCAGACAGCATCTGCTTGCGCGGGTCTGTAGTCGGTACCCCGGCGCGTTCGGTCGCAAACACCTTGATTACGTCCACATGATGGTCTAGGTTTGCCCGCACCAAACGACGGACACCTTCCACTCCAATATCGGAATCCTTCCGCAAATCATCTAGTTCGGGCACATCGAGAAACATACCTGTCATGTCCGGCTGGAACTGCGTGGGAATCGGAATAATCGGATATCCGGCAGCAAGAATTTCAGGAATGTCGATATCACCTCTCCGGTGCAACTCGCGCAATCCAACATCAATGTAGTGGACAGTCAGCATGCTTCGCCCGGTGGTTACACCCGCCCTGAGCATGCTTTGAGCGCCTCTGAGACTGAAAGGATGCACGTGAGCATCTACAAGCCCCGGCAGCAGCCACTTTCCGCCGAGGTCAAAGTGCTGCGCCGAAGGGGGCAAGTTCTTCGCCGCAGTGCCGATGGATTCGATCTTTCCCTCACGCACAACCACAGTCGCGTCACGAAGCGGCTCTGCCGAAATACCGTCGATCACGTTCGCGTGCTCGAACACAATAACAGGGTTGGTCTGGGCGGTGAGTAAGAAAGAAAATGATACAAAACTGGCAACCGAAAATATTTTGAATTTCTTCATTCAGATTTCCCGATTGTAGTGGCGATAATAATCCCACTGTTTTGTCTCAGTCGCAATAATCTGGCTCGGTGTAGCATGATCCATCCACTCCCATCCTCAGTCAAACGCCACGAAGTGCGCGAAAGTCGCTATTGGAGATTCACTTCCCTTAGCTTGCTTCAAGATGGGGGTGTCGGGTCGGCGTTGACATCGGCTTGCGTTCCTCGGTGCTACGTCAGTCACTGCGTGACCACGACTCCCAAAACACGTCAAATCGGTCACCCTCAAACACTGGACCCAACCCGCTCCTGTTAAACAAATCCCTTATGCGCTGCTTTGGATTCGCAATCTCCAGAGCGCAATTTGTTCTTCTCGCATGCATATAAATACTAACCAACGCTCCCAGACCGGCACTGTCAATGTAATCTACACTCGTCAGGTCTAACATGATGCGCTTGCCTTCGGGCATCAGATCGCGCAGAGTACTTTCCAGCTTAGTGGATGTTTCTAGTATTATCCGACCCGTTGCCCGGACAATCGTTCCTGAGTTTGTCTTCTCCGTTTCGACTTTCAATTCGGGAGCGTGAGACGCCGGATTGACAGCCATTGCATACCTCCTTCGTCGTTAATTCGTAAACTTGCATCATTATGTGGTCAGCACCTTTGGAAGGATGCCCGACCTCCAACTCGGTCGGACACTTTCCAATTGCATCGGATGTGGGGTTCGACGGAACTGGCCAACATACATCAAACCGTCACAAAGTCAGCCGAAGTCAGGCCGTTCTTTAGCTCTTTCCTGTGCTCGTCCTCCCCGTGATCGAAAGTGGTTCTCGCAGCAGCCGTAATTGAATTAAGCGGCTATTGCAGCTTCGCATATTGTGCCTTGGCTTCCTTCAGGATGGGGATGTCGGGGTCGGCGTCTTTCCAAAGAGTGAGAAAATCTTTGTAGGCAGCGAGGGCGCGGGTGCGGGCGAGGTCGGCATCCGCACCCTGCGAGGTTCTCGCCTGCAAGGCATTCGCTCGCGCCACTCCCAGATGCGCTAATGCCCCCGTCCAGCAGTTCCACACGATGCCGCTATGATCGAGAACCTTCTGAAACTCGGCGGCGGCAGCACGGCCCTGTCCGGTCGCAAGGTACGCCTCTCCGCGTACATAAATCGGATAGAGGCAAGAAATGTTCACGACGAACGAAATTTGCCCTAATTCGATGCGGGAAGCCACCTGCAGGGCATTAAGAGCGGCAGCCGGATTCTTTTTGTCGAGCGTCAATTGCCCCTGAATCGCTGGCAGCCAAAGCGACTGCATCTGCGTATCCACCGGAAAACGTTTCCCCAAGTCTCGGCCCAGCGCCTCGGCTCGTGCCGTATTGCCCGCCATGGCAAACGCAAGTGCGGATTCGCTCTCGACGCCCTGACTCGCGGGAGCCAGCTTTAAAGCCTGTGCCGCTGACTGCTGCGCTTTCGAAGCATTGCCGTAAGCCGCTTCCCACTGGGCAGCGACCGCCAAATCGGCCGCTCCAGTTTCCTTGCTGTCAGCCTGTATAGCGGAATTCACAGCCCGTTTAGTCAGCTCCCGTGCCTTGCCAACCTGACCACCATACGCCGCCGTATCGGATGCGAGTGCAAGTCCATAGTTCTCAAACGCGGGCTCGCCCGCAAACCACTCCTGCTGTTTCGCCATCGCCGCGGAATCTGAGCCGAGAAAGGCCAGAGCATAGAGAGCGCTGTGCATTGGAAAATCATCCAGTTTTCGCACCTGAGCCTCACGAATGATCTGCCTTGTTTCATCGAAGCGCTGTAAGGCGAACGCGTAGTTTGCGAGATTCACGTAGGCAGTCGCAAGGGGCGTTAGTCGCATACTCAGCCTTGTGACCTCAGCGGCTTTCTCGTACTGCCCCTGTGCACCGTACACATTGCCCAAATCGTTGAACACTAAGGATTCCCGCGGGTAGTTTTCAATGTACTCCTGATAGGTCTGGGCCGCTTTGTCCAATTCTCCCGTCGCATACGAATAGTAGCTGGCGGAGATCGCCAGCTTTTCCCGCTCGCTGCCATGTTCCCGCAACTGAAAGGCCTTCGTGTAGGATTTGCTGGCCCGCAATAGCTCGGCGAGACTCTCATAGTCGTTGCCCACTGCCACATAGCCCAGGGCAAAATTCGGATCAAGCTCTACGGCTCGTTGGTCGTAAGGCAAGGATGCGGCGGCGCCTTGCGCGTGAGCCGCTTTCACTCCGAGACTGTACGCTTTCAGCGCCTCGAGCGATGACGTCGTGGCTTCTGACAGAGGTACATCAAACTTCTGCACCGTGGCCAGCGATTCGCCCAGTTCGCCACGCAGCTTGGACGTCGCCTTACCCAGCGCGTCCAACACTTTCTCCTTGGACTCTGCGGTCACTTGCCTTTCGGTCAGCGTATCTCCGCTCTGGCAATCAACCGCCTTCAACCCCAGGACATATTCCTTGCCCAGACTATCGATTGATCCGGAAATATAAGCTTTACTGCCTGCCCGCTGACAGAGCTCGCGGACCACCTCGGATGTAAGTTTCGTGCTGGCGGGACGCGTCATCAGCCGCAAGATTTTCGCAACGTCGCTGTCGGCGAGCAAATTCAGGAAAGGCGATTGCCGCAGGGAGATGCTGAGCGCCGTCTTCAGCGTATCGTCGAAGACTGGATCACCCGTGCCGTTGGCGAAATCGGCCAGAACGACAGTGTCCTTTTCGGTCAGCTTGTGCGATCGCCGCTGGCGGAAGCTGAGACCCACCGCCATTGCCGCAACGATTGCCCCCATCGCCACCGCCGTTAGCCATAGCTTTCCCCGCGACACAACGCGCCCTGCAACCTGTGCGTGCCGTCCGGCTGCGATGGCCTGCAAGTCACCGAGAACCTCCGCCGCCGATTGGTAGCGTTGCTCGCGGTCCTTTTGCAGCGCCTTAGCGATGATCTGTGTGACTCCCTCCGGCAGTTCAGAATTCAGGCGCGTGTTCGAGAGCGGATCGCGATGAAGTATGGCATCAAAAACTACAGCGGCCGCGGTCCCTCCAAAAGCAACTTGCCCGGTGGCCATCTCGTAGAACACAACGCCCAGGCTAAACAAGTCCGTGCGGACATCCAGTTCTTCGCCGCGAGCCTGTTCCGGCGACATATAAGCGACGGTTCCAATCGCCGTGCCCGTCGAGGTCAACTGCTCTTCTGCAATCCCATCTAACGAGGAAAGCGTGGATTCCGCCGCTATCCCGTGGCCTGTGCGTGCCAGTTTCGCCAGCCCGAAGTCCAGCACTTTCACCTGACCCTCTCGTGTAACGAAAATGTTAGCCGGCTTCACATCGCGATGAATGATGCCGTGCCTGTGTGCGGCATCTAGCGCCTCGGCGATTTGTATTGCCAATGGCAGCATCCGTTTGCTTTCCATCGGCCGGCTCTCGATGACATGCTTCAGAGTCTGGCCGTCCAGGTACTCCATCGCGATAAAGGCTCGCCGGGCCTCCTCGCCAATGTCATAAATCGTGCAGATGTTTCGATGATTGAGCGAACTGGCGGCGCGGGCCTCACGTTGGAATCTCACGATCGCAGTTGGGTCCCGGGCAAAATCCTCAGGCAGGAACTTCAGCGCCACCAGGCGCCCCAGCCGACGATCTCTCGCCTTGTAGACTACGCCCATCCCCCCGCCGCCCAGTTTTTCGATAATCTCGTAGTGAGAAATGGTCGAGCCAATGATGGCGGCATCACCTTCATCCTTGGGCTGACCTCGTTGTCGGGCCACCATCAGGGCCGCAACTTCCAAAGCGGGTACTTCCATAAAGGTCTCAGCCCCTTTGTCATGGGTGAGCAGCGATTCTACGTCTCGGCGAAGTTCTAAATCTGCGCTGCACGCACTCTGCAGAAATGCGTCGCGCTCGGACTCGGCCTGCTCCAGTGCGGAGTGGTAAAGCTGCTCCAGCCGCCGAGCGCGTTCAGCAGCCTTCTCAGCATCCATCATCCTTTTCCCCGCTTTTTTCTTTGCCCAGGGACTCCCCGCTCATCGCACGCAGCAGCCAAGCTTTGGCAAATCGCCAGTCGCGTTTGACGGTTTCGGGCGATATTTTCAAAGCCTCCGCCGCTTCTTTGACTTCGAGTCCGCCAAAAAAACGAAGCTCTACAACTTGACTCTGGCGAGGATACGACACGGCAAACTCGGTCAAGGCCTGGTCGAGCGCCATAATGTCCGCATCTTTTTCTGGAGTAACGACGAAAGCCTCGTCCAAAGAAACTTGGACCGCACCAGCTCCTCGCTTTTGATAATTTCGGGAGCGGGCAAAATCAGTCAAGATACGCCGCATCATCCGAGCCGAGATGGCGAAAAAATGAGTGCGGTCCTGCCAATCGATGGCCTTGACGTCCACCAAACGCAGATAAACCTCGTTCACGAGAGCTGTCGTTTGCAGTGTGTGGCCAGGGTTTTCTCTGGTCATGCAGCGGTGGGCCAGGCGGTGCAACTCGTGTTCGACAATCGGAGTCAACTGGCGCAGTGCATTTTCATCTCCCGTGCCCCACGCCTTCAGTAACTGTGTGACCTCGACTTTTGAAGGACCTTCAGAGAAATCCTGCATAGATCGGCCTTCATTGGTTTAGGGGCAAATTATCACATCAACCCCACATGCGCCAGCGATACCGGATCAGATTTTTTTCCAGGGCATGACCCTTCCGCCTGCTAGTTCCCGCTACATCAAGTGAGGAGCTTTCACGGTGACCAAAACGCGGCCGCCGATGATAGACGGCTTGCAGAAGCTTCGAGGACCAAAGGGTCGGAAACATAACTCGCCGACAAATGCGATGCGATGGCGGGACAAATCAGGAGCAATAGAGATTTCTACGAACGATATTCAGTACAAGCTTTCCCCAAGAAAAACAACGAGGAGAATCAAAATGAAAACAACGAAAAACACCACGCAGTTCGGTTACAGCCTGGAACCAACTTCACTCGTATCAAAACACTCGGCGGAGGTGGCTATCAACTCTCGTCGTCAACTGGCACGGCTTTCATTTGTGGTCGCGCTCATACTCGTCACGCTCGTTTCAGCGGTGATTCCAGCGGCAGCCGCGCCGGTTACGCTGTCTAGTTTGGCAGGGTCATGGCAGGCAACCCTCCTCATCGATGGAGGATGCGGGTTAGGAACTAAGCTTGTCGATTTCACCCTAAATTCCAATGGCGCGGGAACCGCCTCTGCGAGCTATCACACTCCCGGATGCGGCAACAACGAAGAGACAGGTACGATGAGAATCACATCTTTAGG
>Ga0302324_100011863_pt1 | contig 17831 bp, 9 predicted proteins | sample Palsa_T0_1_FD_201949 | JGI IMG/M metagenome (GOLD analysis project Ga0302324, IMG submission 201949) | Peat permafrost microbial communities from Stordalen Mire near Abisko, Sweden - Palsa_T0_1 | ecosystem: Environmental > Terrestrial > Soil > Palsa > Peat permafrost | place: Sweden: Abisko... | reverse complement strand
CTGTATGAGATCGCTTCGTTCATGGTCATGCGCGAATCCGTCGTGTGGCGGTGGAGTCACACCCGGCACCACAGCGACACCATCATCGTGGGGCGCGATCCCGAGATAGCCGTCCCGCGGCCCCCCAACGTTCGGAAGATCGTGCTGTCTTTCTTCAATCTCTCCGGGTACCCGAGATATTTCAAAGGCATCCTGCTGCACTCTATGGACCGCATGTCCGCCGATGAAAAGACATACATCCCCGAGACTGAGTTCCCAAAGATTTTTCTAAGAGCGCGCATCTGCGTGACTATTTACGCGGCTCTGATTGCGCTTTCCGTCGCCGAACGCAGCATATTGCCCTTGATGCTTACCGGTTTCACCAACTTCTTTGGGACTTGGCTATTAGTGGTTTACGGCCTCACGCAACATGCGGGACTGGCGGAAAATGTCTTAGATCACCGCTTGAACTGCCGCACTGTGTACATGAATCCGATTCACCGGTTTCTCTACTGGAACATGAACTACCACGTCGAACATCACATGTTCCCCTTAGTGCCCTTCCATGCCTTGCCGCTCCTTCATCAGGCAGTCAAGGACGATTGCCCGACCCCTTACCTAAGTCTGTTCGCGGCGTGGCAAGAGATCCTTCCCGCGGTGCTGAGGCAAGTCAAAGATCCCGCCTATCACGTCAAGCGCCGGCTTCCGGAGACCAAGAACCGTGGCCGCGACGACGCCATCATTTCGGCGGCAAAAGCCGATGCAAAGGGCTGGGTCGACGTTTGCCCGGCCTCCGTGCTTGCAACCGCCTCGGTTATTCGCCTCGACTATGGCACCAAGACTTTCGCTATTTATCGCGACGAGGAGCGCAAACTTTATGCGACTGACGGGGTGTGCACGCACGGCAATACCCACCTCTCAAACGGGCTGGTGAAGGGAGGGATTATCGAGTGCCCCAAGCACAATGGGCGTTTCAACCTGGTTGACGGCTCGCCGGCGCGTTCCCCTGTCTGTCGCGGACTCGCGACCTATCCGATTGAAGAGCATGCCGGACGGCTTGTCCTGAATGTCGATCAGCCATCAGGCGTCGGGGCGCGCGCCACAAAGGCGGCTCAGTTCCGCGTGATCTCCAATCGCAGCGTCGCCACTTTCATCCGAGAACTGGTTCTCGCTCCGCTGGATGGACGAAGTTTCGAATTCACGCCCGGCGACTACCTGCAGATCGACATTCCTGTCTACGAGTCGATTCATTATTGTGACTTCGAGATTCCCGAGCCCTATGCCACCGTCTGGCGAAACCAGCATGTGTTCGATCTGGTCGCGCGCAACCTTGAGCCTGGGCGTCGCAACAACTATTCGATCGCGAGCAATCAGATGACGGAGAAAACACTGCGATTCAATGTCCGCATTGCGACGCCGCCTCCGGGACAGGATTGTCCCCCGGGCGTCGGATCCAGTTACATTTTCAATCTCCATCCCGGCGACATCGTGAGTGGCATCGGACCTTTCGGAGACTTTCACGTCAAGCCCACCCTGCGCGAGATGATCTACATAGGAGGGGGAAGCGGTATGGCGCCGCTTCGCGCGCATCTTTCCCATCTCCTCGAAGCTGAGCGGACTGCACGTAAGGTCAGTTTCTGGTACGGTGCGCGTTCACGGCAAGAAATCTTCTACGACGAATACTTTCGGGGTCTGGCTGAGATCTTTCACAATTTCGCCTTTCATCTTGTGCTCTCATCGCCACAGCGTGAGGACAATTGGACCGGGCCGGTCGGGTTCGTCCATGATGTTGTGCGGGAAGAGTATCTCCAGCAACATGCCGACCCCGCCGCCCTCGAATACTACCTGTGCGGTCCGCCCATGATGATCAAGGCTTGCACGAAGATGCTGAGTGTCCTCGGCGTCGCCGCCAGCCAGATCGCCTACGATGAGTTTTGAAGCATGTCGATCTCAGGTTTTGTCAACGATGGATCGATGGACGCTCCCAAACTCAAGCTATATCTAAACCTCGACACCCTTATCGATCTTGACTCCGAGCCTACGAAGCGTCGTCGACCGAGAACCACGTCTCCGCAGCGCTTCTATTTGGCGCGAAGTGGACAACGCGTCACGCGATCAGCGTTCGCGGGGAGACGGCTTCGAAGGATTGCAGCTTACCCCGGACGACACGCCGACCGCCGATAGTCCGTTGTCGTATTGCGGCATCGATCGGATCAGGTCTCCGCGATCGGCGTGTTTTGCCGCGACTATGTCCGCGTCGGCCAGGCGAAACCCTTCATCGTCGTCTTCGAGTCCCCAGCCTGCGTGAACGGTGACTCCAAGAATTCCGAGACCAAATTCAGCCATTCCGAGACCTGTGGCGCTCCGTCAGATTCACTGCTTATGCAGGCGAGATCGACGGCACGTGGATATTCATGGGCGTACGCGTGCTACTCGCAACAGGGCGCGCCAGGAAAAGTGAAGATCCCCGTCAGAACGCAAATCGAAGGGACTTTCTTAAGCCTTCAACCGAGGAAAGGCCGTAATGCGCAGCTTCGCCGCGGCATACGGGATCAACGCGATCGTCTCTTCGGGTTGGTCGCTGGTCACGGGGCTTTGTGGGACAGGACCGGAAACTCCGTCTTCGGCCTGCCACGCCGGTAGCTGGCGTGCCTTCACGTGGAGTTTCACAGGCGCACCCTTCGCGCTGAAGGGTCGATCGCTGACTTGAGAGTCCGTCGCAGTGACGTCGTGCGATGTGGTGACAGGATTAACCGCCAGAGCATAGTTCCACTGCGTCGTGGGATACACCTGCCAGTCGGCGGTCATCCCGCGATCCCTGAGCTTCAACCAGTCTTCGCCGATTCCAAGGGAGAACACCAACGCCCCGCGCTCCACCGCGACGGAATCGTGAAACCACTGTGACAGCCGCGGTTCAAGCGGGAACTCGACCTCGATGCGATCCCCTGGCTTCCACGTTCTCTCGATGCGCGCAAAGCTGCCTGGCGAAGGCACGGGCTGTGCCTCGCCCTTGACCTTGATACTCGTCCCCTCTGCCCACGCCGGGATTCGCAGCAGCAGCGGAAACGCCACACGCGACGCTGGATTGACGTGCAAGCGGATCGTGCCGCGGAAAGGATAATCGGTTTCTTCCACTACCTGCAGAGGAGTGTCGCGAACGGTCGTACTCACCTCGCAGGGCGCGTACGCCGCCGCCACTACACCATCATCCTGCGACAGCATGAACAGGCTCGCTGCAAACTTCGGCCATCCCTGGTGGAAGTTCGCCGTACAGCAGCCAAAGTTCGGCTCCAGTCCAAACAGGTTCGACTCCGGGCCGTTGGTTGTCCACGGCTCCCGGTGCAAGCTGCACTCGACCTGGTTCGGCTCCTGATCGTACTGGTGAGCCCACATATCGTCCGTCAATGTTCCAGGCAGCGCATTGAACGCGAGTCGCTCCAACCGGTCCCCGAGCGCCGAGTCGCCAACAATCCCGAGCGACTGCTCCAACGAGAACATGTACTCCACCACCGTGCATAGCTCTGAACCCTGCGACGGGTTCGGCCCGGCGAGATGTTCGTCGCATGAAAACATTCCGTTTGGCAGCCCGTGGTATTTGTCGAGCTCCGCGACCATCCGCATCACGGCCCTCCGGTCGGCCTCTGAGCCGGAAACCAGGGACCACACAGGTCCGGTCTTAATGGCCTGCCCGTTGTTTACGCCGTGCGTCGCCAGCGCGAGATCCTTGAGCCCACCGCCCTCCGACAGCTTAATTCGCTCCGCCGTTACGCGTTCTTTGTAGGGAAAGTCTGCATACTCCGCAACCCAGTCATACCCCTGGGCATGCAGTAACTGCATAAGATCCAGCAGTTTCGCATTGCCGGTGCGGTTGTAGAGCCAGATCACGCTCAACGCTTCGTCCTGCCAGCGGAACTTTCCCCAGTCGCGCAGTCCCCGCTTGGGCATTTCTGCGAGTTGATATTCGAAATAGCGCTGCATCGCTGGAATCACGCGCGGATCGCCCGTCGCGTCGTGATACTGCGTCAGTACTTTGAGCATCACAATGCGCGGCCACCAGTCGTCGTTTGAGCGCGGTCCGAACATACCGTTAGCAGACTGATTGTTCAGCGTCCAATCGATATACTTCTGCGCCTTGGCCTTCAGCCGCGCGTCGTCGAGAAGGTAGGCGAGCGGCACCAGCCCGTCGAGAAAGTAAGGACCACGCTCCCACGACTCGCCTGTGCCGCCCAGCCATCCGCTGTTCGGACCAACATCCGCCCAGGTCTCATCCAGATGCCCTCCGAGGCCATCCGCCTGAATCTTCAGTTGCGCCAGCAACCAGCCAGCCGGCCGAACTGCACCGAGTGGCAGAGGGTAAAACGCGCTCCGCGCTAGGGGTGTGCGATTCTTAGTCGCAGCTTGACGGAAGGGCTCCGACGGAGCCCTAACGGCGCCAGCTACGGCGGAGAGAAGACCGGCGGGCGCAGATGACGCCAAGCCGGCGAAGCCGACTTGCTTGAGAAATCGCCGCCGGCTCAAACGGGTTCGAAGGCGAGAAGACAAATAGCAACTCCGGTAGTAAAACTCACGGCATTGTAACCGATGGTCGAAAACGGCGCACGGTTCGAACCGTCGCGCTTGGTTGCGGGAAGACAAACCCTCTGCTATAAACGCGTGGTCTTCGAATGGCGTCATTCACCGTCTTGCACTCTTGAACATGAGTGGCAACACATTGGTGACGGTGCGTTTCACAGACCAGGATGATAACGCGTACAATTACGGCGCTGGCGGCCAAAGAAGAAGAAAAACGCTTGGCCAAAGTCGATAGCACCGAAGTTTCGCGTTGAACCAGAAACCATTCGGAAGTTTTGAACAATCTGAATCCGCCGCAGACGCGATTGCTACGGGCGAAGGACGTAAGCGAAACAATGGATCGGCGTAAGTTTTTGACGCAAGCAGCAGGTACGGTCGGGGCTGCGATGGCTCAGTCTGGTTTCGCGCATGCCTTCGAAGCTGTGTCGAGTGGACCAGAGGCGCGTGTCACACTCGATCTTGCACAGACTCATGCGGTTATCCCACCCGACTTCATGGGTCTCGGCTACGAGATTTCTTCGGTAGCTCGTCCAGGTCTGCTCAGCGCTCAAAATGCCGTTTACGTCCAACTCGTCCAAACGTTGGGAAAGCACGGTGTTATCCGGGTCGGCGGAAATACCGCGGACTATGCTTCCTATTCCGAAACGGGGCAGCCGCTCTCTTCCCCTGAGGGAAAAGCGGGTTCGGTCGTCAATGACTCGGTACTGCGTGATCTTGGTAGCTTTCTCAATGCAACCGGATGGAAACTTATCTGGGGCCTGAACCTCGGCAACGGCACTCAGGAAAACGCGATTCAGGAATCGAAGGCCGTTACCGCGGCGGCGAAAGGGAATCTGCTTGGGTTTGAAATCGGCAACGAGCCTGACCTGTTTGGGCGCCATGAAGCTCATCGCCCTGCGGGCTACGACTATGATGCCTACCTTGGCGAATATCGTACGTATCGAGACGCGCTGCGGAAGGTCATCCCCGACATCGCCTTCGCTGGGCCTGACGCGGCGGTCGTGACCGACTGGGTCACTAGATTTGCCGTGGACGAAGGTAGGGATGTCAAGCTCTTGACGCACCACTACTATCGCGAGGGCGAGAATCCGACCAGCACCATCGACAAACTTCTTCATACGGATGCAAAGCTTGCTCCGATTCTGGCAAAACTCAGGGCCGCGTCGGAATCCTCCGGCGTTCCTTACCGCATCTGTGAAACCAACTCGTTCTCCGGTGGCGGCAGACCTGGAGTGAGCGACACGCTAGCCGCCGCTCTCTGGGTGCTTGACTTCATGTTTACCCTCGCTTCCGCGGGTTGCGGCGGGGTGAACATGGAGACCGGGGTCAACCAGCGCGGCTTTATCAGCTCATACTCGCCGATCGGCGACGATGAGCAAGGACATTACTCGGCAGCTCCCGAGTACTACGGCATGCTCGCGTTCGCACAATCCGGCGGCCGCGTGATCGGGTGCGCCCTCGATTCCGGAGAACGAAATATCAAGGCTTACGCAGCCCAGCCGGCCAGGGGCCGCGTCGTTCTCACGCTGATTAACAAAGAGTCGTCCGATGCGAGGGTTGTCATAGATACAACCTCTGCATCTTTTCGCAACGGATCACTGATCCGCCTGACAGGGCCTTCGCTGGAGAGCAAATCCGGCGTTACTCTGGGCGGCGCAAGCGTGTCTCACGACGGCCTGTGGAAACCTACCCGGCGAGAAGAGTTCAGCGGAAGTCGAGGGAGATGGCAGGTTCGCCTTCCCGCTGCCAGTGCTGCGATTGTCACGCTGCAGGATTGAGGCTTGTATCTGCAGCGTTCCATCCTTACATTCCACAGGGTTTCGATCACTGAACGCGAATTGCCCGGGAAAGCATGGGGGGCATTTGTTTCGTTTTCCGTGTAATTCTTTCTGCGAGCTGAACGCGAGTGACTCGAAGATGTTAACGTTTACATTCACCTTCCAACGAAGTAAACTGTGCCGCGGTTCACTACTGCAAAAACGAGGACTCTGCTCCATGAGCCGTTACAGCCTTTCAGTAAACATTTTGGCTGCCATGCTGTTCAGCACTTGCGCTCTTGCACAAACAGGTCGACCGCCTGCGGTTCCGTTGGTCACGCACGATCCGTATTTCAGTATTTGGTCGATGAGCGATGACCTGAACACTGCTCCTACTCGCCATTGGACGGGCAAGGTGCAACGCCTCACCGGGTTGCTCCGCATCGATGGGAATGTCTTTCGCTGGATGGGAGACGCTCCGCGTGGCCTAGCCGCACTGCCGCAGACCGGTCTCACCGTGACGCCGACGCGCACGGTCTATCAATTCGCGGGCCAGGGCGTATCCCTGGAGGTGAATTTCCTGTCTCCCTTGCTCCCGAGCGACCCAGACGTGATGTCCCGGCCCGTCACCTACATCACGATGGCGGTGCGCTCGCTCGACCGAGCGCCGCACAGCGTCCAGTTATTGTTCGCCGCAGACGCATCTCTGGCGGTCGACAGCGGAACGCAGGAGGTTGCCTGGTCGCGTTCCCGGCTCAAGGCCATGACAGTTTTGCGGGCATCCGACTTCGAGCAGCCGGTGCTGCAAAAATCGGGCGATGACCTTCGCATCGACTGGGGATATTTGTTGCTGGCCGTGCCGGATCAGGCCGGTGCGAGTGCATCCGCGCAGTTGAGCGACGATGTCGAGTCGCAATTTGCAGAGGGCAAGGCATTGTCGTTCGACGACATGGACATGCCTCGGCGGGCCGATCGCAGAACCGTGTTGGCCTCGGTGTTCGATCTCGGACCGGTCGGCAACACCGCGTCATCACGCCATGTTCTGCTTGCCTACGATGACATTTATTCCATTGAATACTTGAACCGGTGGATGCGTCCTTACTGGCGCCGCAACGGGATGACGGCGGAACAGTTGCTGGAGAAAGCGGAACAGGACTACGGCAGCCTGGATCAGAGAGCCCGGCAGTTCGATGAGGAACTGGTGGGAGATCTACGCCGCGTAGGAGGAGACGCGTATGCGGAAGTAGCAGAACTCGCGTTCCGGCAGACCATTGCGGCAAGTAAGCTCGTAGCGGACGTGGATGGACATCCCATGCTTTTTCCCAAGGAAGATTTCAGCAACGGCTGCATTGCGACCGTCGACGTTATCTATCCCGCTTCGCCGTTTTTCCTGCTCTTCAACCCGGAACTTTTGAAAGCGCAACTGCAGCCGTTAATGGAATACACGGAAACGGGACGCTGGCGCTTCCCGTTTGCACCCCATGATCTGGGTACATACCCCAAAGCGGACGGACAGGTGTACGGAGGGGGCGAACGGACGATCGAGAATCAGATGCCGGTGGAGGAAAGCGGCAACATGCTGCTGATGTTCGCGGCGCTGGCGAAGATCGAGGGCAACGCCACCTACGCGAATCGATACTGGCCGCAATTGACCCAATGGGCGGAGTTTCTGCAGAAGGAAGGAATGGATCCGGGAAATCAGCTCTCGACCGATGACTTCGCCGGCCACCTTGCGCATAACTCGAATCTGTCGATCAAAGCGATTCTGGCGCTGGGCGGCTACTCCGTTTTGGCGGAGATGACTGGAAGAAAATCCGAGGCGACTCGGTACCGTCAGTTGGCCCAGGATATGGCGAACCGGTGGGTGCAAATGGCAGAAGATGGCGATCATTACCGGCTTGCGTTCGACAAACCCGGCACGTGGAGCCAAAAATACAACCTGGTGTGGGATCGGATTCTTGGCCTTAACCTGTTTCCCCCAAAAGTTGCGCAAACCGAGCTTCACTACTACGAGGCTCATCTGAATCCCTTCGGCCTGCCTCTCGACAACCGGCGCGACTATACGAAACTCGATTGGGAGGTTTGGACGGCGACCCTGGCCGACAATCGCAAGGAATTCGATACCTTGATCGCGCCGCTGCAGCGGTTCATCAACGAGTCGCCGAGCCGAGTTCCGCTGACGGACTGGTATTCGACGACAGATGGTAAACAATCCGGTTTTCAAGCTCGTTCGGTCGTCGGCGGTGTGTATCTCCCGTTGCTCGCCGCTTCGGATCTTTGGAAAAAGTGGTCCTCCAAAGCACAAATTCCTGCTGAACACTGAGCTGGCTACCCGCCAAAAGGCGAGTCGCTCAAGATCTGGTTCGACATTACGGGCGGAAAGAGCTGATCCGCGAAATTAAACAACGAGGGTACCCCCATGAAACGCTATCAAAAGACGCCAATCGTCCTCTTGGTCCTCGCATTCCTACTCTTACCTGCCTGGACTAAGGCGCACGCGCAACGCTGGTCTGAAGCGCAGGCCAATGCCTGGTATGCCCAGCAACCCTGGCTGGTAGGCGGCAACTATGTTCCGGCGGATGCAATCAATCAATTGGAAATGTGGCAAGCGGAGACGTTTGATCCACAACGGATCGACAAAGAGCTGGGCTGGGCGGAAGGTCTGGGCATGAACACGATGCGCGTGTTTCTGCACGACCTGCTTTGGCAGCAGGATTCCGCGGCCTTCACTCGCCGCATCGACACGTTCTTGACTATAGCGGACAAGCATCACGTTCACCCGGTCTTCGTGCTGTTCGACTCCTGCTGGGAGGCTGAACCGAAGCTTGGGCCGCAGCATCCGCCAATCCCGGGCGTGCACAATTCGGGTTGGGTGCAAAGCCCCGGTCAGCCTGCGCTCAAAGATCCTTCGCAATATCCTCGGCTGAAAGAATATGTGACTGGTGTGGTAGGCAGGTTTGCCAACGACAAGCGTATCGTGGCCTGGGATGTGTGGAACGAGCCCGCCGGCAGCCCGGAAGTGATCGCCCTGCTGCCGCAAGTGTTCGCTTGGGCCCGCGAGGCTCATCCCTCGCAGCCCCTGACCAGCGGAACCTTTCAGCAGAATTTCACTCCTATCGGTCCCGAAAAGCGCACTCCGGTGACCGAAATCCAGTTGGCGGAATCCGATGTCCTCTCTTTTCACAACTACAGCTGGCCTGAGGATTTTGAAAAACATGTGATCGGACTGAAGAAATACAATCGCCCATTGCTCTGCACCGAATACATGGCGCGGTCGGCAGGAAGTACGTTTGATACGGTTCTACCCATCGCGAAAAAGTACCACGTCGCGGCGATCAACTGGGGGTTTGTGGTTGGCAAGACACAGACCAATTTGCCCTGGGATTCCTGGGAGCGGCCTTATGTCAGAACGCCGCCGACGGTTTGGTTTCACGACGTGCTGCGCGCGGATGGTACACCTTATCGGGAGCGAGAGGCAGAGATCATGCGCGAGCTTACCGGCAAAACATCGACAAGAAACTAGATACAAGTTGGCCACAACCGCAGTCGTTCTCTGGCCGTATTTATGATCGAAAGGGCCCAGGGTGGCGGCACGAACACGGGAGCTCGCCCCAATTCGCGGGTTTGGATTGCACCGCGGGTGTTTGCCCAGGGTAGCGACCAGTCCGCCAAAGGCGTGTTCGGACTCAGGGGCTTCGATGCGGAACTCTATCGCCAACTCTCCACGCCAAATGGGGCGGGAGACGCAACTCGGAAACCAGATGACTTTTCCCAGTCCCCCTGACTACTTCGTATTCGCTTTCCCGGTCAGTTCGCGGATGATCGCCGTTTCCCGTTCTCGATACGGTTTTCCGTCGGCATAGAAAACCTCGTGGAACCATACAGCCGGTTTCTCCAGCGTGTAAGGTCTGTACCATGAATCCCACGGAAGATTGGTTTGGGTTTTACCTACCACGAATCCCCAGTTGATGGCTCCCACATGGTGCTTCTTGGCTACGGGTAAGATCGCGTCGAAGGTGCTGCCGACCGGACGTGCCATGAACTCGGTGCAAATGATGGGGCGATGGTAAGCCTCAAGCCGACCAAGCTGTTTTTCGAATTCTTCCGGCCAGTCATAGTCATGGAACGAGATCACGTCGGACTGTTCCAGCTGGACCCGCTCCATCGCACCCAGTTTTGCGGGATCCGACCAATCGCCTTCCCAGACGCCGCTGGTGAGCGGCTGCGTTGGGTTCATCGCCCGCGCCCACTCAAAAACTTGAGGCAATAGTGCCACGACCAGGTCTTTTTTATTTTTGGGTTCCATCGTGTCGTAGGAGCCGTCGTTCGTGTTGTCGGGCTCATTCCAAAGATCCCAGCCCAGTATCCGCGAATCGTTCGCAAATGCGCCGACGACGCCTTGGACGTAGGCTTTCAATCTGGGGTATTCGGCCGGATTCTCGAGAGCTGCCGCTCCCGGACTTTGCACCCAGCCCGAATTGTGCACACCGGGAATCGGCGGACGCTGAGGCCCGAGCTTCGGAAATGGGTCCCAACAGGAATCAAAAAGCACGAACAGCGGGCGAATGTGGTGCTTGGCTGCGATCGACAGAAAGGTGTCGATCCTCTGTTTGAAACCGGAGGCATCCTGTTGCCAGAGCAGGTCCTGCAGAAAGACCCGCATCGTGTTCATGCCCAGACCCTCCGCCCAGCCGAGTTCTTTGTCGATCTCCGAGGGATCAAAGCTGGCGGCCTGCCACATTTCGAGTTCATTGATTGCGTTTGCCGGGATGAAGTTGCTTCCCACCAGCCACGGCTGGGCCTGATACCACGCGTTAGCCCTGGCCTCGCTCCAGCGTTGTGATTGCGCGAGAGTGTTTGCGGAGAGCGCAAGCAAGCAAGTTATAAGCAAGGCAATCGGGCGAAATCGCTTGATCATCGACTTCCTCCATAGATGGTTCAGCAAGATTGTTCAATCGAGCACGTGCAGTGCCGAAAGGCTCGGGGCTCCCGGAACCGATGCCAAGACGGTCACGATTGAGAGCCATGGGGAGCAAACGATGTAAACGATTGCATCGGAGGCTGAGTTTGTCAACAATATTGTGCCAGCATGGTGGGAATCGTGAGTGCTTGATGTACTCGCTCACATCGAGTATAACCTTCACGTTTCGGCTAGATGCCTGCTCTGCGTGGGGAAGGAAATGGCATGAGAAGCAGAATCCTGTTCCGGCTGGGTGTTTCCGTCTTGTGTTCGGCATCCCTTGCGAGCGCGCAACCGCAATCACAAACCAAGCCCGCCAACCTCAGGTCTAGTACTTTGATCAGGGTCGATGTCGGCAAGCCGCTGGCCTTCAAGATTCCTGCGACCATCTTTGGAACATTCCTCGAGCCGATTGGCAACTCCACTTACGGGGGGCTTTGGGCAGACGCGCTGACCAACCCCAGCTTCGAGGAGAACCTGTGGTCGGCGGGCCGCATTGCGGAAATGATTAAAGACGAGCCAGCCCTGGCGCGCGCCTCCGCACTCGGCCTGCCGCTGCCCTGGGAGCCGCTCGATTACGGGCAGGGAGCCCGCTACGAACCGCGCTGGAACGATGCTGCCAATTCCTATCGTTCCTTGCTGATTATGGCTCTTCCGGGAAAAGACACCGGCGTCCGGCAGAAAGTGTATCTGCCGGTACATCGGGTTCTGCGATACCACGCGAGCGTATATGTCAAACACATCAGCGGCTCCGCCTCGCTGGAAATCTCCATCCGTGAGCGAAACAAGCCCGATATCGTACTTGCGTCCCAGACCGTAGCGCTAACCGGCGATGGCTGGCAGAAGTATGAGGTCACCCTCGATATCCCCGAAGGGAAACTCGCAGCGTTGGAGCCCGCTGACTTTGTGCTCTCCGCCCGCGACGGAACCCGCGTGCTGGTGGACCAGGCCGCGTTGTTCCCCGCGGACGCCGTCGGTGGCATGGATCCCGACATGGTCTCCATGTCGCGTGCCATGAAGACTCCGCTCGTGCGCTTCGGGGGCAACTTCACTTCCGCCTATCACTGGCTCGACGGCATTGGTCCGCGCGACAAGCGCGTGTCCATGCTGAACGTGGCATGGGGCATACCGGAGTACAACCAATTCGGAACCGACGAGTTCCTCGAGTTTTGCAGATTGATTGGGGCACGGCCGCAGATCGCTTTGAATCTTGGCAGCGGCACACCGGAAGAAGCAGCCGCTTGGGTGAAGTACGTGAACGAACATTGGGGAGATCGGTCCGGCGGATTGCCCTGGGAACTCGGCAATGAGCTGTGGGGAACTTTCCAGACCGGATATCCCACTACTGATCTCATTGCCTCCCGTACCAAGGCTTTCAGCGATGCGGTGCGCGCCGTTGATCCGGGAATACGGTTGATCGGCACTGGCGGCGACCCGGATTCCTATTCCGCCTGGAATGCGGCGCAGTTAACGAACCCTCCAGGAACGTTCGCCTATCTCTCGACGCATTTCGTCGTGGGAGATGCCGAGACCGTGAAGAAAAACCCTTCTCCGGACTTTCTCGCCGAAGCGTCATTCGCATTACCGATCGGCCTGGAACGCAAATTGCACCAGATGCGCCAACAACTGGAAAGCAGCGGCGCGAAGGACGTTCGGACCGCATTCACGGAATGGCTTTTCCATGCTCCGCAGGACGTCGCGCCGCGCTTCGACAACATGGGAGGAGCGATCGCCACGGGCGGTTTCCTCAACATGTTGCTTCGCAACGCTGATATTGTCCCTGTCTCAGACATGACGGGGTTGATCGAGTTCGGCGGCATCTGGAAAAAGCGTGGAAGAGTTTACGGCACGCCGGCGTATTATGCGTTCTCCATGTACTCAACTTCTGGCGCCTCTCAACCTGTAGCCACCGACACAGAGGGCGAGACCTACGATGTGCATGGCGGAATCACCAGGATCCCTGAGATAGCGAACGTACCCTATTTGGACGTGGTGGCGGCTGTGAATGACGCCAAGGACACTTTGACGCTGTTCTGCGTGAATCGCGATCTAGCCCGCGATCTCTCGGCAGATATCTCCTTGAGCGGTTTTGTGCCGGCGAGTGCCAAGGTGACGACGCTGTTCTCCTCGAGCATCTACGACCAGAATGATGAACTCGAGCCCGTGGCGGTTCATCCTCGGTCAGAACCGGTCACGATCCAGTCCCCGAAATTCCAATACACCTTTCGGCACGAGAGCGTGACGGTAATCCAGCTGAAAAATAAATAATCACCAGCGTTCAGATTCAGGTTTCAGCGATCTTAACAGACCGAACATAGTAGCCAGCGTTCAACCTTCTTGCGGGAACCGAACCGTCCTTCACTCTGAGTTGGATGGAATAGGCCCCCGGTCCTTTCGGCGTCCAGGAATGTGTCCAGAAACTCCAGGGGTCGTTGGCGGTCTGTTTAAAGTCATATACCGGGATGAAATCCTCGGCTGCGTTGAAACGTATTTCCAGGCCGCTCACCGGCCGGGAACCGCCCCACGCGATACCATGAACGCGGTAGTTGATTTTCCCGTCGACCAGCCATTTTTCGACCCGGACGGGCATCGCTGCCTGCTCAATCACGGCGGGATGATAGTCTCTCGCCAGTTGCGGCATGCCCTGCTGCATGGTTCGGACTGCGAACTCCTGCATCTGCGAGGTCACAGCCGCGTCCTCACCCACAAGCGTGATTTCGTTGACCCACTTGATGCATGTGCACCCATACCATCCGGGCACGACAAGGCGAACGGGAGCGCCATGGTCCTTCGTTAACGACAAACCATTCATCTCGGTGGCGAAAAAAGCCTTTGATGAGTTGAGATTGTCCACTGTGAAAATCCAACTCGCACCCGGCTCGGAGGTGGAGGAAGGAATCGGGTAACGGTCGAAGCCCGAAATCAGCACGCGGCTCGCAGCTTTATCGATTCTGGCCGATTCGAGAACCTCAGACACTCCTACGCCCGCCCAATCGGCAACGCTGAGCATTCCGAAGTGCGCGAAACGCACATTTCCGGAACATTCCATCAAATGCAAACCGGCGGGCCTTGCCATTTTTCGTAAGGCCGGCATGGTGATTTCCATCGGTCGCTTAAGCGGCCCAGTCACCTTGATCACCCAGGGCTTGCGATCATCAAGAAGCTCGGAAGCGCGTGTGCGCAGGTAAAACTTTTCGTTCGGGGTAGTGGGATGATCTGGCGTAACGGCGGACAGGTCCGTATACAAGCGCCCATCAAGGCCAGCTCCGATGGGGGTTTCCATCGGGATGAGTCCTTCGCCGACAAACTCGATCAACTCAAGGTATTGGCCTTGCGGGAGAGCATCCCTTCTTGCACCCTTGCCCAGGGCGGCGGTGGGGAACCGCAAATCGCCGAAACCGAGAAGCGTCGCCCCCCCGGCGGTCAGAGAGGTCTTTAGCATCTCTCTGCGGGTCACCTTTGTTCTTTTCTCATCCGTCATGCTGGCGCTAAAGGCCCGCTCCTGCTGGTTCGCTTGCTGGCGTCAGAAATAACTCAGATTGAGTTGTTGCAGATCGCCCTTCCACGCATCTTTCAACTCGCGTTCGACAAATCCTGCGTCATAGGATTTTCCGCGAGATCGCAATCCCTGCAGGAGCCCAAACAGCGAGCGGGGATTCCGCGGATTTCGCTGCAAGTCTTCACGAAAGATCTGCTCCGCTGCGGGCGCTTGTCCGTCCAGAAACAACGCCGCGCCCAGGGACTCGCGCACCGGATAAAACCAGCTCGGCGGTTCGGCATACTTCAGACGGTCCTCAATCGCAACCGCAGCCCGCAATTGCGTTATGGCCTCACTTCTTTGATTCCTGGCCATTGCCAATTTCGCCGCCATCACATCCGAAGCGATGGTCAGAATGTCGCGAGTCTTGTTGGGAGACATGGCAAAGGTTTCATCTGGCGCCGTACTCTCCAAAGCTTCCGTCACGGCTTGGTGCTCCACTTCGGCTGCGGCAAGCTTGCCGGTCTCGGCGAATGCCACGCCGCGGGCAAAGTGCCACATGGAGTTCGCGATTTTGAGGTTTACACTCGGCGGGGGCAGTTTCAAAACGTCGTCCCAGCGATCGAAGCGCACGAGCACTGCCGGCTGCACAGTGAGGAATGACTCCAGCTGCGGCATTCCCTTCACATGAGGACTGACTTGGTCCACGAGCTGGTCGGCGGCTTGCTTGGCTCTCGAATAGTGGCCATCCATACTTGCGGCAGTGGCCAGGAAGTACAGGTCATGGAGGTATGACAAAACTGTGAACATATCGGGCTTAGAGGAGGCCTGAATATGGTTCTGATCCAGCCGCGCTGCTTTCCCACAAGCATCTTCCGCTGCGAGGTAATCCCCGGTGCGGATAAAGATGTGCGCGGGCATGTGCACAATATGGCCGATAGACGGAGCCAGGGAGGGCAGCACTTTCGCATACACCAGTGCGCGCTCCGGATTAGGCGAGCCTTCTACGGCATGAAGGTAATAGTGGACCGCTCCGATGTGCAGCGGATCGCGTTTCAGCACTGATTCTAAAACCGAAAGAATCTCCGGCGTTCGTTCCCACGGCGTACCGTCGGCATTCCACAGAGCCCAGGGGCTCAGGTTCATAATCGATTGAGCGAAAAGCGTCGACGCATCCAGGTCCTCGGGATAGCTTTGCGCTAGATCGCGCATGGCATTGCTGAAGTCGACCGCCTGTTGCTCACGGTTTGGCTTCGGGCAGTTGCAGTACCTCTTGCTCAATGCGGTGATATAGGCCCGTTCAACCTCGGGACCATGCGCCGACAACGTCAGCGCATTCTCGAGCGCCTCGTAGGCTGCTCGTTCACGCGCCGCGTCCCCGGGAGTGTGATAGTAGTAGTCTGAACCTAGTGCGTAGGCGATGCCCCAATCGGCCATGGCCATGTTTGGATCCAGGGCGGCGGCGCGCCGAAATGAGTCCGCAGCCCCGATATCGTCGAGCGCGTAAATCAAACCCAGGCCCTGGTCAAACAGACGTTGAGCTTGCACGTTCTTCGTGTTTACCGGGTGGTGGAGGGCGTTAAAGCTAGGCTGAAAAGCGCCTGGAGCAGGTGTTCGTCCGGCTGGTTGTGGCCGCTGAGCGGAGCCGACCATCCCGAACACGACGAACAGGACCGAAGCCAAGGAGGCAAGTTTCACCAAATTATTCACAGTTCTTCATTATTCACAGTTCTTTGACTCGGGCCCTGCTCCCTCGCTCCGACTCACCCTCAGGTGTTCGTTTCCCCGGGGAACAACTGACTCCCCCGAAACTCCTCCTCGTGACTTCAGAAATAGGCCACAATTCTACACCCCGGTTGCCTGTTCGATTGGAATCGTTTACATTCAGGCCCGAGGCACCTAAGTTGGTTTCTTGGGGACGCCAGCTACATTTAATCTAGAATCTGCCACGTATGCGTTTTGGGGTCTGTTGTCGCGTCAGACACTCTCGGCTTCTTCTCGTCGGGTGCTTGCTTGCCGCTCTCTTAGTCTGCCCGCAAACCGGATCCGCCTCAGACTCATCGAGCCAGGCTGAGCAGTACTATCAACAGGGAGTGCAATCCTTAAGGCAGGAGCAATGGACGGCAGCGGTATCCTCCTTTCAACAAGCGCTTCAGCTCGATCCGCGCCGCGCGGACGCAGAAAACGGCATGGGGGCTGCACTGGGTAAGTTGGGAGATCAACAAGGCTCCCAGGCGGCATTTCGGCGCGCCATCGAAATTGATCCCGGCTATGCCGAAGCGCACTACAATTTGGCGTTATGGCTGAGAGAGTCGGGAGACATCGGTCAGGCCCTCTCCGAACTCGATATTGCGATTAAGCTGCGCCCCGATTATGAGGCCGCGCAGCTTGCTTCAGGCTTGATTCTCCAGCAACTAGGCGAACTGGACAAGGCAGTCGCGCTCTTCAAGGCGGTTCTTCAGCAGGATCCCCGTTCGGCCGAAACCCACAACTGGCTTGGAGTCGCGTACGCCCGGCAGAATCATCTCCTGGACTCGATCGCCGAGTTCCAGCAAGCCGTCGATCTCAGCCCGGAGTATCTCGAGGCATCGAACAATTTGGCCTCGGCTCTCGCCAAGGCGAAAAGATTTGATCAGGCTGCAAGCGTACTTCGGTCTGCCTTGACTCTGGCGCCTCGGAACGCGCAATTGCGCTTGAACCTGAGCCGCGTTTTGCGCGCCAGGGGGAGCGTCGACGCGGCGTTGACAGAGTTGAAGCTCCTCGTGAAAGACGGAGACAATGCGGAGGCAGAGTGCGAGATGGCTGAGATATTAGGACAGAGGGGGGACTTCCGGGGAGCAATGGAAGCATCCGAGAAAGCCCTCGCTCTCCGTCCCGGGATGACGAACGCCTATGAGAGCCTGGGGTTGGCCTTGCGGGGAGAATCCGCGTCCGCAACGCGCATTGCTCGGCAGAAACGATCTCCACACCATGAGCCCAGCGACGCGGCAAAGGCTCGCTACGATTCGGGTCGCGAACTGCTTTCCAAGGGAGAGGTAGAGGGCGCGCAGAAGGAATTTGAGAAGGCCGTCGAGGCGGACCCGAA
>Ga0302324_100011861_pt1 | contig 17832 bp, 13 predicted proteins | sample Palsa_T0_1_FD_201949 | JGI IMG/M metagenome (GOLD analysis project Ga0302324, IMG submission 201949) | Peat permafrost microbial communities from Stordalen Mire near Abisko, Sweden - Palsa_T0_1 | ecosystem: Environmental > Terrestrial > Soil > Palsa > Peat permafrost | place: Sweden: Abisko... | reverse complement strand
GCTTGCGGAACAGCGGCGGAATTGCCGGCCGTGCTCGACGCGGCCGCTCCCGCGACGCCCGATCCTCCCAACAGCTTGTCCGCGACGATGCAGCAGAAGCCGGTGACGACGAACACGACGATCCCCAGAACGACGCCGGGAAGTCCGGCCGTGAGGACCGAACGGAGGTTGATGTTCTGCCCAAGGGTGAAGGCCATGAAGGGCACGATGATGGGCTCGTGCGAGCCGAAGAAGTCGCGGATATCGCTATCGAGATTGCCAAGAATCGCGCCGACGAAAATGGGCGCGATCACCGAGACCATGGTCAGCCACGGAATATTGGCGAGCCCGGTGCCTACAAAGATAAGCATGGTCAGGAACGGCCCGGTCTCTATGCTTTGCAGAACGTAGGTGCCAACGTCTTCCTTATCGCCCATGGCGCTGGTGAGAGCCAGAAACATTCCGCCATTCGTGTCGCTCATCGCCACCATGACGGCCAGTGTGCTGAGGCCCAGAACGCTGCCGTGGAACAACTTCGCCACGGTGAGCGCGAAGATGGTTGCGACGCCGATCTTGGTGGCCAGAATCCCGAATCCGCGCTTCAACATTTTCGGGGCCGCTTTCAACGTCATCTTGGTGCCGACGGCAAAGAGATACATGCCGAGAACCGTGGGATAACCGATGCCGCTCAGAGCTTCGGTGAAGCCGCCGATCTTGAGCAGGTGGGGAAAAAACGTGTTGATCACCATGCCGAGGAATAACGGACAGACCATGAGACCGCCCGGCACACGGTTCATGTTTTTCCAGATATTCATGCTTCACCCCGCGGCATTTTCAGCGGTCTCAACCGATCGGCGGTTGCGGCGCGAGAGATTCTTGTCCACTTCCTGCCGTATGGCAAGTGCCGGGAGTTGCGGACGAGATTAGTCCGCTTCCTGAGGGGCCACGTGCAGATGGCGGGAGCGCTTCCGCTGCTCCCACCACACGCTGAATCGGTCCATATAAAGGTAAACGACCGGTGTCGTGAAAAGCGTCAGCATCTGGCTGAAGAGCAGGCCGCCGACGATGGTGACTCCGAGCGGCACGCGCAATTCCGAGCCGATTCCGGTGGCCAGCGCCAGGGGCAATGCCCCAAGGAGGGCGGCCATCGTGGTCATGAGGATTGGTCGAAAGCGCAGGAGGCACGCTTCGTGAATCGCGCTCTTCGCGTCGCGGTGTTCGTTGCGCTGGGCCGCGAGGGCAAAGTCGATCATGAGGATGGCGTTCTTCTTCACGAGGCCGATCAGAAGGATGATGCCCACGACACCGATAACGTTGAGATCCATGTGAAAGAGCATGAGCGCGAGGACTGCTCCCACTCCCGCCGAGGGCAGCGTGGAAAGAATCGTGATGGGGTGAATGTAGCTCTCATAGAGCATTCCCAGCACGATGTAAACCGCGAGCAGAGCCGCTCCGATGAGAAAAGGCTCGGTGGTCAGCGAATCCTGAAACGCCTGCATAGACCCGGCGTACATGCTGCGAATCGAGGACGGCATGGAAACGTTCTGCTCCGCCTGGCTGATCGCCGCTACCGCATCGCTTAAGGCTACGCCGGGCGCCAGATTGAAAGAAATCGTGACGGCGGGGAACTGGCCGTCGTGGTTCACGGCCAGGGGCGCAATTCTTTTTTCAAAATGGGCCACCGCACTCAGCGGAACAACCTTGCCCATTGGCGAGTGAATGTAGACGTAGTCGAGGCCGCGCGGGTCCTGCCAGAACTTTGGCGCGACCTCCATCACCACGTGGTACTGATTGAGCGAGGTGTACATCGTCGAGACCTGGGATTGGCCGAACGCCCCGTACAAAGTGGTGTCCAGCAATTGCGGGGTGATCCCCAGCCGGGCAGCCGTCTGGCGGTCGTACACCAAGCGGGCTTCGAGGCCGCTATTCTGCTGGTCGGAATCCACATCGGTAAGCTCGCGCAGCTTTTTCATTTCATCGAAAATGATCGGGCCCCATTGGACCAGATCGTCGACGCTATCGGACCGCAGCGTGTACTGATACTGCGCGTTGCTGGATCGGCCGCCGATGCGCAGACTTTGACCAGCCGACAAAATGCCGCGAGCGCCGGGCACGCTGTTGAGCTTCGGCCGCAGGCGGTCGATGACCTGGCTGGCGTCCAGCTTCCTCTGTTCGATGGGCTTGAGTGTTACGTTGAGGCTGCCGGTGTTGAGGGGGCTATTGCCGCCGGTAAAAGAGACGGCTGTCGCCACGGCGGGATCCGTCTTGATGATGCTCGAAAAACGCGAAACGATTTCCCGCATGGCCTGAAAGGAAATGTCCTGCGAGCCGCGAATGCCGCCGCGGAGATGGCCCGTATCGCCCAGCGGGAAAAAACCCTTGGGAACGATCATCAGGAGATAGATATTCACGGCAATGGTAATCGCCAAAACGCCCATCGTGAGCGCCTCGTGCCGGAAAACCCATTTCAGGCCGCGATCGTAGACGCGGACCAGGGCGTTAAAAGCGTTTTCGTTGATCCGATAAATTCGCCCATGCTCCCGGCCGTGCTCCCGTTTCAACAGGCGCGAACACATCATCGGCGTCATCGTAAGGGAAACGAGCAGCGAAACCAGAATCGCCACCGAGAGCGTGATGGCGAACTCGCGGAAGAGGCGGCCCACGATGCCGCCCATCATCAGGATGGGGATGAATACGGCGACCAGAGACAGCGTCATGGAAAGAACCGTGAAGCCAATCTCCCGTGCGCCGTGGAGCGCGGCCTCCATCGGACGCATTCCGAGTTCGAAGTGGCGCGTAATGTTTTCGATGACCACAATGGCGTCGTCGACGACGAATCCAGTGCAGATCGTGAGCGCCATCAGGGAGAGATTGTCGACGCTATAGCCGAAAAGGTACATCACGCCGAACGTGCCGAGCAGCGAAACCGGAACCGCCACGCTGGGGATCAGGGTAACGCGAGGACTGCGCAAAAATACAAACACCACCAAAATTACCAGGCTGATGGAAATCAAAAGGGAGCGCTCGATTTCCCTTACCGAAGAACGAATTGTTGTGGTGCGGTCAAACGTGACCGTGATATCGATGCCCGTGGGAATCGACGCTTTCAGCGACGGCAGTGCCTGCCGGACGCGGTCCACCGTCTCGATAATATTGGCGTTGGGCTGGCGGAAAATCTGCAGGGTAACGCACGGTTTGCCGTTGAAAAATGCAGCAGCGCGGATGTTTTCGACAGAATCCTGGACATCGGCAACGTCCGACAATTTAATGGCGGCGCCATTGTGGTAGCCGACGATGAGAGGCTTATAGTAGGCGGCTTTCAGGAGCTGGTCGTTGGCGAGAATGTCTGCCGTGGTGCTGCCGTCCCAGATCTGGCCCTTCGGAACATTCGCATTCTGCTGGCTCAGCATGTTTCTCACATCCTGCAGACCGAGCCCGTAGCTGTTTAATTGCGTGGGATTGAGGTCGACACGCACCGCCGGAAGCGAACTCCCGCCAATAAACACCTGCCCAACGCCGGCGATCTGAGACAGCTTCTGCTGCATGACGGTTGACGCCGCATCGTAGAGCTGCCCGACGGTGTAGTTGTCGGCGACCAGAGCTGCCTGGAAAATCGGAATATCGGAGGGATTCACCTTCTCATAACGGGGATTGGCGGGAAGGTTTGCGGGCAAATAGCTGCGGGCGGCGTTGATGGCGGCTTGCACGTCCCGGGCAGCGCCATCGATATTGCGGCTCAGGTCAAACTGCAAGGTGATGGACGTGGCGCCGAGATTGCTGGAAGAGCTCATCTCGTTGACGCCCGCGATTCGCCCGAACTGGCGTTCGAGAGGAGTGGCTACCGAAGAAGCCATGATTTCCGGACTGGCCCCCGGCAGGTTTGCCTGGATGCCGATCGTTGGATAGTCGATCTCCGGCAACTCCGCTACCGGCAGCATCGCAAAACCAAGAATGCCCGCGAGCGCGATGGCGGCGGTGAGCAGCGTGGTAGTCACGGGCCGGCGGATGAAGGGTGTTGATAAGTTCATTACTTAAGCTTCTGGGACCAGCCCTACCGGCCTGGTGACTACATGATATGAGGGACGCTTCCTTAAAAACAATGGTTTCGAGGGGGCTGATGCTAACTCTCTTGCGCTTCCAAGGGGGAAAATCGGATGGCCTTAGATCGTTTCAGGTAACGCTGTGCTCGATCCAATTTTGAATCACGCCGAAAACCTGCTTGCGATTTGTCTCGAGCATCATGAAATGGCCGTTTCCGGAAACGCCGAGATTCTTTAGCTGCACGTCATCGGCCTTGCAACCGGCCTGCTTCAAAAACGCAACTACTTCCGGGCCTTGCATGTGCCCCGAGCTTTCGGAGGTGACGAACGCGATTGGAATGCCTTCGAGATTCCTGAGCTTGTGCACGCTGTTATCGGCCTGAAACTTGTATGCGGGCAATCCGGCGCTTGCCGGAACATCCCGCGTTGCAAGCTGAGACGGATCGGAAATGGGCGGATCGAACACCAGGGGAATATCCGTAAGGCCCCACGGGGTCTGCGGGCTGAAAGGCGCGCCGCCACCTTCTACGTTCACAATTGCTTTCACGAGATGCGGGCGCTCGTTGGCAACGAGCCAGCCGAATGGCCCTCCCGCGGAGTGGACTTGCACGATGGCGGGGCCGATTTTGTCGAGAAGTTGCGCGCCGCCGCTGGCCCAGAGGCGATGAGCCATCACGTTGTCCTGAGGCGCGGCGTTTTGGCTGGCCACCAGCTGATCGACGGACGGATCGCCAATCTGTCCACTGCCTGCCCACCGGTGAGAACGGAGCAAATCGGGAACGATCACATCGTAGGTCGGTTGCGAGCCGATCGGCCCTAGGGCGTCGGGGTGATACGGCGCGCGTCCGTGGCCGGGGCGGTCCACCAGATACACTCGATACCCCGCCTGCACGTAGTAGTGCGCCCAACCGGCTTGGCCGTCGCCTTCGCCCATGTAGTGCAACATCTGCCCGGTTCCGCCGTGGACCAACACAACCGGGTTAGGATGGCGGACCTGCGCGGGAGTGAGATATTGCACGTACATCTGGCCGGCGAGGATGGTTCCGTACGGCATCTTCTTGTGTTCCGTGCCCACCCAGAAGATATTCTGATCGGCAAGCTTCAGGGACGATTCGCTCAGCCGGGGGCCGGGGATCACAGTATTCTTTTCGACGTTGTTTGCAATCCAGTCGAGGATGGGCTGGAGAACCTGCCGGTTATTTTTCTCGACCATCATCATGTGGCCGTTGCCATGAATTCCATGGTCGACCAGGCGCAGCTCCTGGGCGTTGCAGCCCGCCTGCTTGAAAAACGCCACAGCACCGGGATTTCCGGGCGAGGCAAAGGAGCCTTCGGAAGTGACCATTACGATGGGAATGCCCTGAAGGTTGAGAAGCCTGCGAGGCGGCTCGGCCTGAATCTTGTAATCAGCTACGCCTTTTTCGGGCGACGGGACGGTGACGGTTTTCAGCTCGGAAGAGTGGAGAACCGGGGGATCGTAGGCAACCGGGATTGTCGACATTCCCCAGACATTTGCTCCGGCGAAGGGCTGGCCGCCCCCTTCGATGGCAATAATTCCCTTTACGAGGTTCGGGCGCGATTCCGCAACCAGCCAGCCAAAAGGTCCGCCTGCGGAATGAGTCACGATAATTGCCGGGCCAATTTTATCGAGCAACATCGCGCCGCGGTCGCGCCAGACCTCATGCGCGATGGGCTGCGAAGCTGCTTGCGCCGCGGCCGGGGAAGGGGCCGAAACTGTGACGTACGAGCCTCCCTGCGAGGCAACGAGTTGATCGAGATCGGATGAGCCCACTTCGCCCGTGCCGGGCCATTGATTGTGAAGATGCTGGAAAGGAAGAGGCGCGTTGGCGGAGGTGGGATTCGGAGGAGTGAAGCGCCCGGAAAATCCCTCCAGCGTCGGAGCCTGTGCGGGGAATGGCCCGTGAAGATCGGGATGGAAGGGAGGACGCCCGTGTCCCGGGCGGTCCACCACGTAAACGGCGTAGCCCTCCTGCACGAGATAGGTAACCCATCCCGGGCGGCCATCCGGAGTGCCCATCCAATCCGTTCCCTGGCCACCTCCGCCGTGGACCAACACGATCGGATAAGGATGCTTCACGGCGGCGGGAATCATGTATTCCACGTACATCTGCTTGCCGTTCACAACTGTTCCACGGGCGAGCTCCGCGCGCTCTACGCCGACCCAGAAATAGCTCCACTCGGCGAGGTCGAGAGCAGAATTTTGATTCGATGCCGCGCGACCAGCGAGGCTGCGAGCCGCGCCGTAGAGAGGATTCGTGGCCAAGGCGCCCGCGGACATGCCCGCGACTCCCAGCGCCGTGAATTCACGCCTTGTGAGGCTATTCTGCTCGCGGTTCACGTTCTCGGAATTCTGGTCCGGCGGCGGGAAGCGATTTGGAGTTTTTTCTGACATGGATATTCTCAGCGGGGCTCGTTGCTCCGGCACGAAGTGGGATCCCAACCGGAGGCGGACGCAAGTTTCTTGAAGTGCGTGCTGGTGATAAAAGGCTGGGTGAGATATTGAGGGTCGGTGACGATGGCGGTCACGACCAGCCAGACGTCACCATTGAGTTCCTTAAAGCTGTCGAAATATTCTTCAAGGGATGCGTTTGCGCCGTAGGGGACACCGTTCTTGCGCAGGTATCCCGGTTTCATGTGATCGGTGACTACCTTTAAATAGCCTTCGGGGGCGTTCGGCTGAGAGGCGTCCTGAAGCGCGGTCCGGGGCGGGGGCAGCCTGAGTCCCTCCCACGAGGCAAGCGAATAGCCTTGCCACTGTGGCGCCTCCACGGGAGGATGCGCGGCGCCGAAATGCAGCAGCCGCGTCTGGCCGCCTGAGTCGGTGTCCACTCTCAGTGTGGTGTCATTTTCCCATTCGATGTGCAGGCGGCCCGGGATTCGCAGCAGCGCCGCCGCTCCATAAGAACGGCATTGATTGCCCTCGGCCTGATCTTTCGCGGGATCCCAGGAGTCCGCGACTTTGCGGCCCTCGGGATTGAGCGGGACGCTGGAATAATCTCCTTTGTCCGGCACGATCATGCGGAAACGCCAGTCTTCCGTAACAATCGAAACCCAGTAACCGGTGAGGTCAAGGGGTGCCAGCGATCGCGGCGTTGGAGCGCTCGGAGTTTGCGCGCCGCCAGCTGCCTGGCTGCGCGCCTTTACGCCTGCATTCGCCATCAGAAGAATTACCAGCGCAAATGTCGCGACGCTCCCAACAGCGGCGATTGTTCGAAGAGTGCGACCGGCCTTCATCTTATTGCTTAACTCCGTTTATTGCTTAACTCCGTCAAGGAGCCCACTGTTGCGCTTTCGAATGCTGATCCTTCTCGTGCTGGTCCTTCAGATTTTGATAAATCGTCGCGACGAACCGGTCCGGATTCCAAAAGCCCTTCGAGGCATACAGCGGGTCGTAATCGAGGGTGGGCTTGGCGGCCTTCACTTGATCGACCGTCATGCCCTTATCGATCATGGCCTGAATCCGATCGCGAATGATGATCACCATTTCCTGGTAATAGACGACGTCCGCCTGGTCGCAGACCCTTCCGTGGCCCGGAATCACCATCGTGCCGCCTTCCTGCTTTTCCGCGGGAATCGTGATCTGGTAAACCAGCCGGTTCAATCCGTGAATGATCCCCTGGATGGTGCCGCCTCGTTCGACGTCGATGATGGGATATCCCGCCATCGTAATGATATCGCCGGTGCTCACGACATCGGAGCGCCGGAAGAAAACGATGCTGTCGCCGTCGGTGTGCGCGGAGGGTTCGTGAATTATTTCAATTGCTTCGCCGTTGAAAAATAATCTCTTTTCGGGTCCATCGTAGGTGTCGGTAGGCCAGGCTTTTTCCGGGGCTTTGTCTTTGCCGTCCTGCGCGCTCATGCGGTCCAGAATGCTTTGGAACGCAACGATCGTGGCGCCTTGCGACGCGCTCGCTCCGATATCGCCCACCACATTGCCGCCGGCGATGGTGCTGCCCTGCTGGGAAATCGCGGCGTTGCCGCCGACATGGTCCGGATGGATGTGGGTGTTAATGATGTAGCGGATGGGCTTGTCGGAGATGGAACGCACGGCTGCGACGACCTGGTCGGTCGTCGAGACGTAGCCGCTATCGACCAGCAATACGCCGTCGTTGCCCACCTGGGCCGTGATGTTGCCCCCGGCGCCGGCGATCACGTAGACGTTTCCCTGCACGTGCATGACGCGGACTTGAGCGGAGGACGCCGTGGGAGCCTGGGGAGCGCTCGTTGGGGCCGCGGCGCTCGATCCGCGATCCGAGTTGCCCTGCGGGTGGGTGGGCTGCGCGAAGGCAATTACCGCTGACACACCTAACAGAACGATGACGGAAACAGCTGCCGTCAACACGTGCACGTTTTTGTTCCGCGTCATTGTCCGCGCTGTGGTCCGCGCTGTGGTCTGGATCATCGGTCCGAGTGCTTTCCCTTGGGGCGCGGCAGAGTCTTCATGCTTTTCATTTTGGCGATGTATTCCGGATACATCGTCTCCGCTCCGCCCCTTGCGGCTTCGGGAGGGATTCCATAGTTGGCGGGGAATTCCGCGAGAAAAGAGTTTGCGCCGGGAAGATGGGCCGGCACGACGCCTTCGGGGCGTCCTCCTTCATTCACCGACTCACAGGGATAGGGGGCCATGCGCTGTTGCGGGTTGTAGGCAAAGTCCGTGGTGCGAATGAACGGCTCGGTGAGATAGGCGGGGTCGTAGATCACCACCGCAACCGTCAAATAAGTGCCGTGGCGCATGATGTGCGTGCTCACCGTGGACCTGTCGCTGCGCGGAATTCCATTGCGGCGGATCCAGCCTTCCTTCAGGTGATCCGTGGTAATCGCGAGGATGTCGCCTTCCCACTTGCCCGTGGAAAAGCCCTGCCATGTGTGGGGCGCAAAATCGGGAGGGTGCGGGCGCCCATCCATCCAGACGGTCTGCTCGGGTGCCTGCCAGGAAATATGCGTGTGGTATGCGACCACATCCTGCGTGGCAGGGTCGGTATCCTTCCAGATTCGGAGCAGGGCGGGCCCGCGCCAGGAATAGTCGGAAGGGTGAGGGCGGCACTGATTCTCGGGCAATTCGAGGAGGGTGGCAGTCCAGGTATCGGCCCGCAGGCGCGCTGCATCGTTGATCGGGATTCCGAGATAATCTCCGATTTCGGGGCCCGGAATGCGCTCCGGCTCGTCCTCGTGAAAGCGATTATCCCACTCACCGGTGGGGTCGAGTTGGGCATGCAGCGGCGGCACCAACAGCGCCAGGACAAACGCTACAGTGGCAATGTATTTGAGGGCTCTTAGATGTTTCATGCAGTACGCCTACTGATTCGTAAATACGATGCGCGGTCTGGGATCGTACCCACCACGGTTCAAGTATCACGGCACGCGCCCGAGTGTCAACGACGCAAGGTAGCGTCCGCTTCACAAGGAGCTGCAAAAATGGGAATATCTCGGCGGTTCAGAGAAGGAGAAGCAGTGCGAACCCGCGTTCCGTTCCTTGCAGCCTGGCTTCTGGCGATCCTCGCGTTCTTTGCGCGCGCGATGGGTCAATCTTCCGCGCCCCCGATGCCAGGGGGAACGGGGATCGCGCATGATTTGGCAGGCGTGTGGAAGCCCGGGCCGAGCGATCAATCGCCGTCGGCCCCGATGATGCCGGCTGCCCAGGCTCAATTCGAACTCAACACCCGAGAACTCAAGGTGGATCGGCCTATCACCATCGACCCGGCTTACAGCTGCCATTTCGGATTGCCGCGTATCTACACATACGGCATGAATCCGCTGGAGATTGTCCAGACGCCGCAGCGGATTTTCATCTTTTACGAAGCCGCTCATCTGTGGCGAACGATCTGGATGGACGGGAGAGAGATGTCCAAGGATTCCGATCCGCTGTGGATCGGCTATTCCATCGGCCATTGGGACGGAGACGACTTGGTGGTCGACACCGCACATTTCAACGATAAAACCTGGATCGACGGGCGCGGCCATCCGCACAGCGAGGAGATGAAAGTCACCGAACGATTCCATCGCCTAGATCGCAGCCACCTGCAAATCTCGATCACCATCGACGACCCCAAGTCGTACACCGCGAAATGGACGACGCGGCGCAGTTACGATTGGAAGCCCAAATGGGAACTCGGCGAAGCGTTCTGCATCCCGGAGGACGAAGCTCGCTGGTTCCAAGAAAACATCCCGGAGGACGCGAAATCAAATAGGTAACGGGTCAGAGCAATCTCGGGAAAGACAGGAGATGAAGTGGCGCGCCCGGCCAGGTTCGAACTGGCGACCTTGTGCTTCGGAGCAGCCGGGTCGCAAATCCCAAGAGCCTTATCGTCCGTTGCTTACGGGCGACGTCATTCTAAAATCTGCCCTTGGTTGGGCTACAAGGGCTACCGCTTTACATCATGGCATTGCGTAGGGCACATTCACAGCAGCTACCCAGCCAAGGCTTTCTTGACTCTCTTGACCTAACCATCTGATGCACGAGGCTATCCCGCCGGTCCGAAGCCTCCAGCAGCCTTTTTGACCACCTTTGCGTGCGATTTGGCGGTCGACCTCGGAGATCTTTCAGCCCGCCGACAAGCGCCGATGAACCCGGTCGGCGACAGAGTTGGGAATCCGTAATGTGATATAGCGCCTTTTCCGTCGCGGGTGTCGTTCGCCGATCATCAGGACGCCAGGCTCGTCCTCAAAAAGACGCCGGATTGTGTCGTCGCTGAATGCCCATAGTTCGGCCAGTTCCCTCACGCTGTAGTGGTGCTCCGCGTGCAGCCCAGGGTGTGGTGGAACTGCCGATTTGCTGTCATTCATCGAGTTGGCCTCCTGTTGACATTTAGTATGACACTGCTATACTCTGTATAGCGTGAAGAAGAAGCTCACCGCCGTACGGCTTAAGCCAGAGCAATTAGAGAAGCTGGAGAAAATCTCGGTCCGAGAGGACCTTCCTGTTTCTTGGCTGATTCGAAAAGCAATCGATGAGTTCCTGAAGCGCCAGAAGTAAGCGGGACGCCACGGTGTATCGAGCACCGAGACGCCCCTAACCACAACTCAAAGGAGTTTTGAGCCATGGCTATTGAAAAGCTATCACCCGGAACAATTCCCACAAAACCTAAATCGAAGCGCGCCGTCATCTACACCCGTGTCTCCACGATCGATCAGCACCCTGAGACGCAGCTATATGACCTGCGTGAAATGGCGAAGCAACGCGGCTATGAGATCGTTTGCGAACATGGCGACAAGATCTCCGGTGCTAAACAGAAACGCCCCGGGCTTGATCAATTGCTGGCCGATGCCCGACGGCACAAATTTGATACCGTACTCGTCTGGGCCTTCGATCGAATGGCGCGATCAGTCAGGCACTTCCTCGAAATACTGGATGAACTCAATCACCTGGGCATTGAATTCGTGAGTTTCCGCGAAAATATCGACACCGGAGGTCCGCTCGGTCGGGCAATGATTGTGATCGTTGGCGCGATCGCGGAACTTGAAAAGAATCTCATTGTCGAGCGCGTTCGAGCAGGAATGAGGCGGGCTCGGCTGGAAGGGCGGCAAATCGGGCGTTCCCCGCTGAAGATCGATCGGGCACAGTTAATCGATGACCGCCGATCTGGCATGTCACTGAGCCAGGTCGCAAGGAAACACCGGGTATCTAGGGCTACTGTGTGCCGCTTAATGAATGAGCTTTCGGCTATTTCACAAAAATCCACGAGGTCGGAATTGGCTGCCTAGAGCTGGTGAGAGTGTCAAAGCACCCGACAAAGAGCGTTTGCCAGGCAATAGGCGTCGCAGACCGTCGTCTAATACAGTATGTTTTTTAACCATACGAACTCTATTAGTAGTGAAATTTGTAGCGAATCTGCACGTAAACCTGTCGCGGATTGTCGTAGTGAAAGCCTCCAAAGGTCAGGCTGTTGTCGATCAAAAGATGGCTGTTGGCAATGTTCAGCGCGCTCACCGACACAGAAAGCCGCTCGCCGATTTCCTTGCCGATGGATACATCCACCTGCGTGTGGCCGGGAAGATAGGCGTCGTTGATATACGGAGCGCCGGGAATGCCCTCAGAGCCATTGCTAAAGCCTGAGCCATAGTAAACGTTGGAGGACACAAAGCTTTGCCAAGGCAAGTTCGCGTTGAAGCCCACGTTTAGGGTGTTCCGCTGGTCGTGATCGAGCGCGGACCATCCCGGCCCAGGTGACGTGCCGATGATCAGGCCGCCGGTTTCCGCTCCCTGCGATTGGGCCATCTGATTGGAGTAAGCCAGGTGCACTTGCGCGCGGTTCCAGATGCGCGGGGAACGAATCGTGAGTTCCGTGCCGCGGATCCGCGACTCGGCGAAAGTGACCGGGATGAAGATGCTCGATTCGCCGATGTTGTTATGATCGAGGAAATTCACGCCGCGAGTTTCGAAACTGTCGATATCGAGCGACCAGTTGCGAATGGGAATGGTGACGCCGAACTGATGCTCTTCGTCGCGCTCGCCCTGTAGCGGTTCAAAGGAGGTGGGAGTACCGGTCTGGGAGACCTCCGCCAGGTAGGTCAGCAGGGGGCCGGAGAGCGTTACCAGCGGCGGCGGCTGGTAGAAACGGCCCCAGAATGCACGGAATACCCAATTCACCCGTGGGATACGCAGTGTGCCGCCGATCCGCGGATAGGTGGTGTTCTCCGTAATTCCGCCGGAAAAATGGGTGGCGCGAAGCCCCCCGATGAGCGTCAGCCACGAAGTAACCGTGAATTTGTCGCTGGCGAAAACGGCGGTATCGCTTCCGTTCACCGTGTCCGCCTCGCTGATGGGAGGATTTCCGCTGCCGTCGTTGAACACCAATCCGAAGGTTTCCTTCTGACTCGCGGCGAATGCATAGAGCCCGGCCTGGGCGTCATTTTTCGGGAGGTGGAAGTCGACGACCGCCTGACCGCCACCGTAATAGGAGGAAAATACCCCGGTGGTGGCAACCGGATTATCCGTTGCGGGGCCGTGATAGCCCGAATTGTTGTAGTGGTAGAAGGGAGAAACAGTCAGTACCAGGTTCGGGTTGAAGGTGTGCACCCAGGAGAAAAGAGCGTAGCCGTCCGTTTCCAGCTCGTAGTCGCGCAAGCCGCTGGTCGGCCATTGCGAGTTTTCGAAGTCGTTCGGATCCGGATCGTAGGGAATCTGATAATAGTCCCGCCGCAATTGCCCGTCGAAACGAAACTGGTTTTTCGAATCGAGGTTATAGAGCAGTGAGCTGAATCCGCCGAAGCCGTTTTCGGCGTCGCGGTAGACCTGCGGAACCGGCGTCTCCAATCCCAGATTGCTTCGGTTGCCGTTCACGCTGGCGTAGTAAGCGAACTTTTCTGTGTGGCCGCCGAGGCTGAGCTGATCGTCGGTTTGGTAAAAGCTGCCAAGCGTGGCCGTGAACTCCGCCTCGTTGTTCATGTCGAGGCCGGACTTCGGAAGGATGTTGAACATCCCGTAGGTGCGATCTCCGTACTGGGCGCCGTAGCTGCCGCGAAGAATTTCCACGTCATCGATGTCTTGTGGACTTACTCGAGGAGCAAGGCTGGTGGCGATATTCATATCCGGGATGGGAACGCCATCGATCAGCCAGGAAGTTTGATGGCCCCCGCGCATATGGAGCATATCGTGCGTGAGATACGCAGCAGGGGTGAAGTCGGTGATCATAGCCACACTGTTGGTCAAATCGGCGCCAGGCGTGTGCTCAATGTCCTGCCGGTCGACCAGCGTTGTGGGAGTAAATGTCTCCGGAGCGATCTCAACAGGCTCAGAAGTAACCACAGCGGTCTCGCTCACAGGCGCGATGGAAAGCTGGAAATGGAGCACTGACGATGTGTCGGAAGCGAGCGTCAGCGATTGCTTCTCGGCGCTGAATCCCGAAGCCGTCACCGTGACGGAATAATCACCGAAGGGAACGGCAGGGAAGGAGAACTCACCGTCGGGGTTCGTTTGCGCCGACTGGGAGTAGTCCGAACTCGACGACTGGAGCTTCACTGTAGCGTCGCCGACCGGGCGATGCTGCGGATCGTGCACGATTCCGCGAATGCTTCCGAAAACAGTGGCCCGAGCGGCGAGTGCACATACGAAACAGCAGACCGCGAGTAGAATTACGTACTTCCGCATGAAAGCCTCCATTGGTGCAAATGATGGTATTTGCAGCTACAAACCTCGCGCGGCGTCGCTTTGGTGCCGGCGAAAGAAACATTCGCGGCTTTCGCGAAAAATCGGTTTCACCTGAATGTCAAAGCCAGAAAGTTGCTCCGGCACATTGAGAACCAACCGATCGATATGAGAAGGGGCCGCGCTCAGGATGACGAGGACGGCCCCTTCGTTCAACATCTGTTACGGCAGAGCGGCATGCCAGTTGCCCTTGGCAGCACCATCACCAGTAGTGTCGCCAGCCTTCATATCCTTGACAAAGGTGTACAGCGGTTTCCCTTTGTAGGCCCATTGCGTGGAACCGTCATCGCGAGTTACAACGCTCCAGTCCCCCGTGGACTTCGCGTCTGCTGAAGCGGCCAATGGCGGCCAGTTCATGGCGCACTGCCCATTGCAGGTCGATTTCCCCGAAGTATCCCTATCGGACGTATAAAGTGTCATTCCCTTCGCGTCCGCCAAAACAACCGTCCCGGAATCTGCTTTCCGTGTCTGAACGCCTTCGGGCAGTTTGTCGGCGGCGTAAGCGTATCCGGCAAGAAGTAGAAGCAAACCGCACACAAGCACTTTCATATTTCGCATCTTCGTCATCCTCCGTAAATTCTGTGGCACCTTTTGAGGTACAACCGTTTTTTAGGGTCGGAAAGGAGGCACATCACCAGTGGCTTGGGAGCGATACTTGCCGTCCCGAAACCGTTGCGATGGCAACTATCCACAATCCGACCGTGGCAGCAGAGTGGAGATATTCTCAGGTGGTTGTTGGAAAGGCGCTGATCTAAAAGCGAGGAGGCTGTTCTAGAGGCAAAATGAATCGCGAAGGTTCTCTTCGATATTCAGATACAGCAGAGATGGGCACATTCTCGGGTAACAGCAAAACTCTAATAAGGGGCAGCACTCCTTTGGGTGCAGGTTGTAGAATTCCGTCATGCAACGATTGGCGATTACAGACGGCCATGTTGCACTGTTCGTTGCGCCCCGTAGCACCGCCGCAGAGTGGTTCTCCGTGTGGGCCTTGCCGTACCGAACCAGGCTTGTGCATCGGACACAAAGAGCCACAGCAACAGCACGCAGTCGGCTGATGGATCGCTTCCGCGAACGCCAATATAGGGCTCGACAGCACAGCGATCAATAATACGAGTGCTTGGATGCGCCGCATCGGATACCTTCTACTCTCAAAAAGTTGTGAACGCAACCCATATCTGAGCGTGGCGCAGCCGGTGCTTTTGCCCACTTGACGGGCGACATGGATCACGAGGCTGGCTTGTTTTCCGTGCCAATGCGGCCCGGCTGCCTTTTTCTTTTCACGAGAAGCTTGCTTTTAAAAAACTTCAGTAGTAGAAATCTAGCAATGCGACGTGTGCATGCGTTGTTCCTTTTCGTTTCGATGATGGCCAATCCCATTGCGGCCATGGCTTCTGCCATCTTACAGCCTTCGACGTCCTGCTGCTGTTGCGGCGCGATGTGCCCCATGCACCGGCCTTCTCATTCTCAAGATACGCATGGAAGAAAGCTTTGCGGCGGGAAAAATGAGTCGAGCCAGCCTTGCAATATGGGAATCTGCAACTGCAATCATCGTTCTGATTTCGGAATTCTATTTTTCGTGGAAGCAGTTTTGGCACAACACCACGTTGTTTCGATCCTGCAAGCACGGTTTCCAGGCTTGAGTTCGTACACTGCTGAGCCTGCGCGATCCGTGCGGCCTCCTGAACAGCCTCCTCGTCTGTAGTCCGTAAACTCCCGACAATTCAAAGCACTAAAAACTCTATTGACGAGGAGAGTGCTTATGCATGGAGTCGTAATACGTCCGCTGTGGCTGAGTGTCGTATTTTTCTTCCGCGGCAGAAGAAACTTTTAGGTCATACGTTGTGGAGGTAGCGATGTGTCGTCAATTCAAATCCAGCATCACGGTAATTTTCCTGTTAGGTGCGTTGTCTTGGCTTCTAACTGCTTGCCGCAATTCGCCGAAACACTATTTCCTGCAAGGTCGTGTGCTGGGAAAAAGCGCTTCGACACAGCAACTCACGGTGAACCATAGCGATATCCCGGGCTTTATGGCGGCGATTGTCCCGCCTCAGCTGGAAATGGAAAATGGCGTCCTTCCGTTAATATAAACGGGGAGAACGCATGCGAAAGGAACGAAAGCATTACAGTTCAGACGAGAAGGTAGCCATCCTGAGGCGCCACCTGCTGGATAAGGTGCCGGTTTCCGATCTGTGTGAGGAACTGGGCCTGAGGCCGACGGTGTTCTACCGCTGGCAGAAAGAGTTCTTCGAGAACGGAGCCGCCGCCTTCCAATCGAAGCAACGCCCCGCCATTCAGGTCGAAGAGAAGCAGAAGCGGATCGAGTTCTTGGAGAAAAAAGTACAGACCAAGGACGAGGTCCTGGCCGAACTGATGGCCGAGCACATCGCTTTAAAAAAAAGTCTTGGGGAGCTTTGACCAAGGTGTGGGTTCCGCACGATGTGCGGGACCAGGTGGTGGATTTCGTCCGGCGCTGGTCGGAAAAGACGGAGATCGGCGCCGGGCGATTGGTCCGCTGGGTGGGCGTGCGGGCCAGCAAGTTCTACGACTGGCGAGAGCGCTACGGGCGCGTGAATGAGCACAATGGTTGGGTTCCCCGTGATTTCTGGCTGGAGCGGTGGGAGAAAGAGGCAATCATCGGATTCCATCTGAAGAATCCGCTGGAAGGATATCGGCGGCTGACGTTCATGATGCTGGATGCCGACGTTGTGGCCGTGAGTCCCTCCAGCGTTTGGCGGGTGCTGCAACGAGCCGGACTGCTCTCGCGGTGGAAGAGAAAGCCTTCGCGCAAGGGGACCGGTTTTGAGCAGCCGCCGCATGCCCACCAACACTGGCACATCGATGTTTCCTACATCAATGTGAGTGGCACGTTCTATTATCTGTGCAGCGTTTTGGACGGCTTCAGCCGTTCGATCGTTCATTGGGATCTACGGGAGTCGATGACGGAAGCAGAGGTCGAAGTGATCCTTGAGCGAGCGCGGGAGAAGTATCCGGAAGCGAAACCGCGGATCATATCCGACAACGGGCCGCAGTTCATCGCCCGGGACTTCAAGGAGTTCATCCGCATCGCGGGTATGACCCATGTGCGAACGTCACCTTACTATCCACAATCGAACGGCAAATTGGAACGCTGGCACAAATCCCTAAAATCGGAGTGTATTCGCCCACTGACACCATTGACTCGGGAAGACGCGCGACGCCTGATCCAAACCTACGTGGATCACTACAACGGGGTACGCCTTCACAGTGCCATCGGCTATGTGACGCCGCACGATATGCTCGCCGGCCGACAGGCCGAGATCCACGCCGTACGGGATCGCAAGTTGGAGCAAGCACGTAGCCACCGACAACTTCGCCGGCAACAGCAAGCATCACTGCTTGCGCATTCTTCGAACGCGGCTACAATGACTTCGCCAGGTGAAACAGAAGCAGGCCATGCAGGGATGCAACCATGCTGAGGGATAACCTGGTAGAGCTCATCGAGCCGATGCGAAACAGCGCGGGAACCGACCTTCTCGCGCTGGGCATCTACCAGCAACCGGCATCGGACGATAGCCTCTCATGCCTTGAAAATCCCCGCCCCGAAGGGGCGGAATCTTCATTAACGGATAACGTCACCTCTCCATTTCCGGCTGAGCCAAAACACACCTT
>Ga0302324_100011860_pt1 | contig 17832 bp, 14 predicted proteins | sample Palsa_T0_1_FD_201949 | JGI IMG/M metagenome (GOLD analysis project Ga0302324, IMG submission 201949) | Peat permafrost microbial communities from Stordalen Mire near Abisko, Sweden - Palsa_T0_1 | ecosystem: Environmental > Terrestrial > Soil > Palsa > Peat permafrost | place: Sweden: Abisko... | reverse complement strand
TCGGGCGGGGGCGTTTCGTTCCTTCGATTCAGTCAAACTGGCGGCGGCTTGGTCGATCGAATCCAACCGAACAATCGTAAACGCTTGCCGCAGCAGGCCATTTTCCGGCTCCAACCCAGCGTGGCTTCCGGGTACACTTTCCTCCAAAAGGTTGGGGTATGCCGCGATGGACCGGTAAAGCGCCGTATCCTCCTGGACGCCAGCCAACACCAGGGGCGGCCTCGCCGCGTGGAGCAGTTCGTGGATGCCGCGATCCACAGCCTTGTAGAAATCGGCCAGATAGGTATGTTCGTTCTCGCGCGCCGAACCGGTGCCAAAGCGAATTCCATGCATTGCGCCGCTCCCAGATCCGGCGGCCGCTCGATTCTCGAGATCGTGATCGGGCGGCTTGAAACTTAGCGCGGCTTCCAAAGTCACTGGGATTCCTTGGGGCAGCTCCACCGGTTCGCCTCGTACACCAGTCGCGCGCACCAGTTCCACGCGCTTTTTCGTGAGTTCCAAAACATAGTAGTGAGGCGCAACCAATTCCCTCAGAATCGGACGGATCTGGAAGCATCCCCCGATCATCAGCGCCGCGGTGACGGGCTCGACTAGCTCAAACTGGTGAAGCGCTTCGGGCGATCGGAAAATCGCTCGGCAGGAAGAGGAGCCCCCGGCGAGTTCCGGGTCCCCGGCAAGCTGTTCAAGCGGCGTCACCAAGTCCCTGACAACCGGCTCTGAAACCCTGTTCGCGGTCAGTTGGCGGAGAGCGTCCTGAAGAAGGATCTTTAGTACCGCGCCCTTGGATTTCGAGTGTTCCGCCGGCCGAAAGGGCGGTAACAGAATGGTTATGCATGGGCCGGATGAACGTTGTGAAAGCTCATGTAAGTTTTGGGCTTGCAGGGATTCCACTGTGGAACTCTTGGTTTCGATCATGAGTCCTCCAACGGGTATCGCAGCACGCCTTCAACCATTCGTTTTGAAACGCCGGGGGGGTGGCAGTCCACTTGCATTCAAGCCGTGAGGAATGCGAGAGGGGAGCATTATGATTAAGTTCAAGCACATTCTGTTTCCGGTGGACTTTTCTGAACAGTGCGCGGCTATCGTGCCCGCCGTGAAGGCTATGGCCAACCGGTTCGGATCCCAGTTGGCGCTATTGCACGTGGTCGACTTGCCGCCCGCGTGGTACGGGTCGCCCGAAGGCGCCGCTTGGGCGGCGCTCATCGATGCGGACCGCATGCGGCTGGACGGGAACGTGACACTGTCGCGTTTTGTGGAAAAGCACTTCCACGGCATGTCGGTGGTCTCGCAATTGGATGAAGGCGACTCGGCGCGCCTGATCGTCGAGTACGCCGACGACGATCACGACGACTTGATCATGATGCCCACCAGAGGCTACGGCCCTTTTCGAAGCTTGCTTCTCGGGTCAGTGACAGCCAAGGTGCTGCATGACGCCCACTGCCCGGTCTGGACCGGCGTGCATGCCGAGCAGATCGCCGCTCACCCCGCTGATCGCTGGAAACGCGTGCTGTGCGCCGTGGACACCAATCCAAGGGACTTGGCCGTCCTTCGGTGGGCGGCCGAGTTCGCAGCCGAGCAGTCTGTCCAAATGCGCCTGGTGCATGCCGTTCAGGGCGCGGGCGCGACGCTCACCAAGGAAAGCGACCCCGGCATGTACGAGTTTCTGTTCAACATCGCGCGCGAGCGCTTGGAGGAACTGCAAACCAAGGCGGGAACCGGTTTCGAGGTGTGCCTGCTGGGCGGCAGCGTGAGCCGGGCAGTACAGCAGGCCGCCATCGGGCATGACGCCGACCTGATCGTCATCGGCCGCGGCGTGATCCAGAAAACGCTAGGCCGATTGCGCAGCGGCGCCTACTCGATCATCCGGGAAGCGCCCTGCCCGGTGATCAGCATTTAACGAAACGAAGGAAAAACAAACGCGCGCGGGAAAAGGTGGATCAGTCCGAAACACATTCCCACCGTGAACTTCCGTCACTGACTGGAACGCAATGAAATCCCTCCTTGCAGGGCGGATCGCACTGATCGTCAAACCCGTCGATCTTCGCGAAACGGATCGATTCCACCTTCAACCCATGCAGCCCGGCTTTTTTCAACACCCCGTGGACAGCTTCCGCCATCGCCGCATGATGCTGCTTTAGACCTCTGCTGACTGCGGCGCGAGTCAATTTTTTTGGCGGAGTCGTTTGTTTTCCAGGCATACATTATTTTCCTTTCGGTTCCGGAGCCGGCGTAACCGTCAACGTCGCTAAAACGGGATCGTTGCCGTCCGTCAACAACTGCAACTGCACAACCGCCCGAGGCTTCTCGGTTACATCCTTTGAAAGACTGACGACCAGCGTTTTGGCTTCTTTCTTCACGATTTCTAAAGCTGTCTTATCGAACATCACCTTTGTGACTTTATCCAGATACTTGCCGGTGAATGTGACGGTCGTAATCGAGTACTGCTGGACCGTGACTGCGGGAGTTTTATCGACTACCGGCTCGGGAGAAGGCGCGTCCGCCTTGGGAATCTCAGCCTCCAGAACCAGATTGTTTTTGGTTAAAACCAAGCGCTTGTATTTGCTGAGCGTATCGGAGTCGATATCGAACCCCAGCGTCTTGCTGCCCGCGCCGACGCAAGTGAGCTGTGCGTCTGGGCTGGTGTACGTGTGGTCGGGGTCGAGCATCAGCGTCCACGCCTTATCGCACAGATTGTCGCCCGGATTCGACGAACTGATCACCAGGCGGCTATGCGGAGTTCCCGCCAACCTGGTCACCGCCAGCGTCGTCTTGTAATAGGGCATGGTTTGGGACCAAATACGACCCGCGAACGGGAAGGTAACCGTCAAGAGCGTCGCCTTGGAGAAGGCCTCCGCGGGCGCTTGAAACAGCAAGTGGGCTTCCTCGGGGTTTGTTACTGGACCGTGCGTCAGGCTGGGGCGCACGTTGAGCGGCAAGCCATTCACCATTACGACAGCGGGATTCAACTTCGAAACGATGGAGTCCCACGCAGGCTGGCAGTTACATTGCCCGCCGGTTCGGGTAACCATCGTCACGTCGACGGCGTACAGAAATGCGCCGATCGGAGTTGCATAAAGACTGTCGATCCTAAATCCTTGTGGCGGGGCTTCGTCGGTCTCGATCTGCTTAGCCGGTCCGTAGCGGCCGCTGAGCACGCCTCCCATCGCTGCCGCTGCCGAGGGCAGGCTGACTTCCAAGGTTTGATCGGATTTGATCACTAACCCGTCGGCACTGCCGGAATACGTCTTGTTTCCGAACCGCACCGTCGTTCCGGAGAAGAAATTTCTGCCGCTCAGTATCGCCACGCCATTGCCCGGATCGGTGGGTACCCAATCGACGTGTGTGATTTCCGCTTTCAAATCGTCTTGCGAAGAGGCCGTGCTCGGTACTTCAACATTAAACGGCGGCTTGTAAGAAAAAGGTTCCGGAAGGCTGCGAGACAACCAATTGCTATCGTGCGTGGTCTGAAGCTTTCGATCATAGTAGACCCAGGAGGTGTTTGTCGTAACGACGAGTTCCGGCGCTTGCGGCTCCTTTGCCGCCTCGTCCGGCGTGGGTAGCGCAAGTACCACCAGAAGGTGCCGTTTCCCCGCCGCCACGGTCCGCCGTCCCAACACGGGGCGGAATTGCCAACCGAAATGCGCTTCCGTGGCATTTCCCGCGGGTTCGACCGAAACGGTATCCATATCGCGATAAAGATAGAAGACTTGGCTGCGCTTTTGCATCGAATAACCCACCGAAAAAACGGCGGAAGCGAGCGCGCCGCCAAATCCAGTCGCCTTTTGGCTCAGAGTGGCCGCATTGTGCGATCCCTCTTCCGGCATCAGTGCGACAATCGACATGCCTTTACTGGCGTCGCAACCCGCAATCCCGCGGCATTCCAACCGTACCGTCACGTCGACTACCGCCGCCGCGTCCCGCGCACGCGAACTGGGTTCGATATCGATGTCGAATCCCAACACCGCTTGACGCCGCGCCGCGTGCTGATATAGCCGGTCGCTCAAAGCGCGCTGGAGCATCATCTGGAGATTGAAAAGCTGATAGGTCAGGTTGGTTTCGTCGGCCAGCAGGTCCCCGCCATTCGGTCCGAAATTCGGGTTGTACGCCGGCGGGGTCTGGAGCGTGGGCAAGCCCGGCGCCTGCGGCCCTGTTGGGGATCCAGCGGAAGCCGACGTCGCCGGCGCGGCGGCGCTCGTTCCAGTGCTTAGAGTTGGCGAGACATTGATTGTAATGGGAGTTGAGGGAGACGTCCCGGAACTCGCCACCGGGGGGGCCGCGCTGCCGGCATTGCCCGCGAAAACCGATGCCGCGCCCGGACCCACCGCGCCGTTCGCCGCGAATTGCTGACTCAGATCCGTCGAATTGAACCCCTGCACGTTTCCGAGTGCGTTCGCCAGCGCTTTCGGATCGACGAAACTCGTGTTTCGCAAGCTCTTGGCGAGCTCGTCCATCATCAATTGCAAGGCCCGCGAATCATACAACTTCGGCGCGCCCACGTGGATTCCGTTGTCGTCCTGGGCCAACGCGGAAGCAGCGAAAACGACGAGCAGGGCCGCTGTGATCTTCATCCACGTTAAATTATCTATAAAAGTGGCGAAAAAGCAAGGACATTATTTTGAATCTCAGCAAGGATGCGATTCCGGTATGTACGAGTTTCCGTTCGACGTCGCGCGCGAGCGCCACTTATGGGCCGTGCCCTCACGCCTCGCGCAGGTTGCGATTTGTTGCCACCAGTCCCAGCGCATACAACCCCGTAAGCGCCGCGCTGAAGCCCGCCGTGAGCGGCCCCCCAATCCCGGCGATCAAAGCCCCCGCCGGAAAGTCGCCCAGCGGACGCACTCCCATCATCAGGAGTGTGTTCAGGCTCATGACGCGGCCGCGCATCTCCGGGGGCACGCGAGTCTGCATCAACGTGATCGCGCTCGAACCGGCGGCATTCTGACTCGCGCCCAGCAGGACCAGGGCCGCCATCGACAGCCACATCACCTCACTTACCGCGAATACAGCCAACGCGCAGCTCCAAACGATTATGCCCGTCAGAAAGACTACGCCCTTCCGCCGGATGTCTCCGAGTGAGGCAATCAGCAAGCCTCCAGCGATCGTCCCCACGCCCAAGCATGCAAACAGGAAACCCATTTGCGTTGGAGTGATGCGCAAAATCTTCACCGCGAAGGTCGGCAGCATAACGGCGGGTGATGGCCCAAGAAAAAGCATCGCGCCGTAGCCCGAAAAAACCCGCGGCAGTACGGAATCGCGCCGCACTGCTCCCAGCGCCGTGCGCACAGTGCTCCAAAAGGGAGCCCGTGGTTTTTCACTTTCCCGCGGAATCCGAATGTACAACATCGTCAGGATCACCGCGAGGTAACTGACGGCGTTGAGGAAGAAGTTGCCGGCGTAGCCGATCCAACTCAGCGCAAGCCCAGCCAGAACTGGTCCTAACATTGCCGCCCCGCTGAAGACGATGGACTGCAGCGAAATGGCGTTCATCAGCGCCTCAGGCGGCACCAGCAGGGGAATGAGAGCGCCGCGCGCGGGTTGGTCGAAACTGAGGACCGCTCCCGAACAAAATGCGATCGCTACGATCATCCACAGACGCACCACTCCCAACAGCGTAAGGCAACCCATGCCCAAGGCCAAGAGCATAAGCAGAGTCTGCGTCGTAAGCAGCAGCCGCCTTTTGTCGTATTTGTCGGCGAAGGCCCCGCCCGCCAGCGCGAAGACAAAAAAAGCGATTGCCTGGGCGAGGGAAACCACGCCCAAGGCGAACGCCGACCCGTTGGTGAGCCGCAATACCAGCAACGCCTGGGCCACGATCTGCATCCAGGTACCCACGGCCGAAAGGAAGAGGCCGGTCCAGAGCAGGCGGAAATCTCGGTATTGGAGGGCTTTCATGGCGGGGGCCGCTTGCGGTATAATCTCATACCATAAGGAGATGTGCACATGAATTGGTCCAAACCTGGGTTCGAAGAGATCTCTGCCAGCTGCGAAATCAATACTTACGCACCAGCCGAGATCTAAGGTTCGATGTGGGTCCGAGTACTGGGCGCAGCCGCGGGCGGTGGTTTTCCTCAGTGGAATTGCCACTGTCTGAACTGCAGTCGGCTGCGCCTAGGCACTCTTCACGGTAGGGCTCGCAGCCAGGCCCAAGCCGCGGTCAGCTCCGATGGCTGCTCCTGGCACCTTCTAAACGCTTCGCCTGATTTGCGCCAGCAGATCCAAAACTCCTCGTTTCTCTGGCCCTCCGAAGGCGCACGCTGTTCCCCCATTCGCTCGGTAATCTTGACCGGCGCTGAGATAGACGCCGTTGTGGGGCTTTTGTCGTTGCGCGAGTTTCAAACTTTCACGGTCTACTCCACTCGGGGAGTGCAGGAAATTTTGCTTCGCGAGAACATTCTCTTCCATGCTTTGCAGCGGGTTCCCAATCAAGTGAAGTGGTGCGCTTTTTCTTCGGGTGGCGTTTTCCAACCCGACCCGGGCTTGTGCGTCCATGCCATCCCGTTGCGCGGTGGTTATCCCAGCTTCGTTCGCGCGACCGGTGCGCCAGAGGAAGCCGCGGTTGGTCTCGCGCTGGGAAACGGTGGCGGGCGACTCTTGTTCCTGCCCGGCGTGGGCGAAATCACCGACGATCTGATGGAATGGATGGAGCAGAGCGATGTGCTGCTGTTCGACGGAACGTTCTGGTCCGACGACGAACTGATCCGCGTGCAGCAGGGCGTCGGTACGGCACGCCAGATGAATCACGTTCCCATGTCGGGACCCGGCGGCAGCCTCGAAATTCTCTCCGGGTTGAAGCGGCCCAGAAAGATTTTCATGCACATCAATAACACCAATCCCGTTCTGGACGAAGACAGCCCCGAGCACCGCGCCGTCATCGACCAAGGATGGGAACTCGCCTTCGACGGCATGGAGTTCCAGCTATGATCGCGGCCACCGAACGGGAACTTCTCACTCCAGAGCAATTAAAGGCTCGGCTCGAAGACACCGGCGCTCGGTTCTATCATCACAAGCATCCTTTCCATCTGATGATGCACGACGGCAAACTGACCCGAGGCCAGTTGCAGGCCTGGGCGCTGCATCGGTTCTATTACCAGAGCCGCATCCCGATCAAAGACGCGATCATTCTCTCTCGCTCCGACGATTCCGAGTTTCGCCGCGTGTGGCGCAAGCGCATCGTCGATCACGACGGCGCCGAGGGCGGCGATGGAGGTATTGAGCGCTGGATCAAACTGGCGGAAGCCACCGGACTCGATCGCGAGCGAGTGCTGTCGAACCGCGAGGTGCTGCCCGGCGTCCGCTACGCGGTGGATGCTTACCTGCACCTGGTTGCCGACCGCACACTGCTGGAAGCCGTGGCGTCGTCGCTCACCGAGATGTTCTCGCACAAGCTGATCGCGTTGCGCATGGATCGGATGCGGCAGCATTATCCGTGGCTGGAAGGCGGCCTGGCCTACTTCCAAGCCCGCCTCACGCAAGCGCCCGACGACGCCATGTTCGCGTTGAACTACGTAACGGAACACGCCTCCACGCGCGAGCAGCAGGAGTTAGTGATCGGCGCGCTGCGCGCCAAGTGCGATCTGCTGTGGGCGCAGCTCGACGCGATCTACTTCGCCTATGTCGAGCCGGGATGGCCGCCCCCCGGCGCATTCCAGTTCGAGGGGCGATGAATCTGGGGAGCGTTCCACGGCTCGGCCGCGGTTGCCGGCTCGCCGAAGACAACCTGCAGGGATGGATTTTACTCATCCCCGAAGGCGTCCTGCGGCTCTCCGGACCGGGTCCACATATTCTGCAGCGCTGCGATGGCGTCCGAACCGTGGGCCAGATCGTCGAAGAGCTGGAAAGCGTCTTCCCCGGCGCGGAGGCCGGCGTCATCGCCACCGAAACGACTGCATTTCTCGAGCAGCTGATGGAGCGACGCGTCGTCATCGAATGAGCCCACGGCCTCACTCCCTGATTGCCGAAGTCACTCACCGATGCCCGCTGCACTGTGTCTACTGTTCGAACCCGCGTGAGATGCAAGCCCGAGCAGCAGAGCTGCCCGCTGCCGAGTGGGCGCGCGTTTTCAGCGAAGCGGCGCAATTGGGAGTTTTGCATCTCCACCTTACGGGCGGCGAACCCGTTTCGCGACAGGATTTGATCGAGCTCGTTTCCGCCGGCCGTGCCGCCGGCCTGTACGTGAACCTCATCACCTCCGGCCTGGGCTTGAACGAAGACCGCCTCAAGGCGCTGATCGCGGCCGGCCTGGATCATGTTCAGTTGAGCTTCCAGGATTGCGAGGAGGAACCCGCCAACGAATTCGCCGGCACGCGAGCGCACGCCCGCAAACTGGAACTCGCGAAAATGATCGCCAAGCAGCCGGTGGGCTTCACTTTGAATATGGTGGTTCATCGGGGGAATCTGGGCCGGCTGAAGGCCATGATTACCATGGCCGAGGAATTCGGTGTCGATCGTATCGAGATCGCCAATGTTCAATATTACGGTTGGGCGCTGGCGAATCGCGACCGCTTGATGCCGACGCGACGCCAGATGGAAGAGTGCGTGGCCTTGGTGGCCGCCGAACAGCAGCGCCTCAAGGGCAAACTGCGGATCGATTTCGTGCCGCCCGATTACTATGCGCGTTATCCGAAAGCCTGCATGGGCGGCTGGGGAAACGGACTGCTGCTGGTGGATCCAGCGGGCCGCGTGCTCCCGTGCCATGCCGCCGGTGTAATCCCCGGCCTGACGTTCGACAACGTTCAGCAGAGGCCGCTCGCGTGGATCTGGGAAGAGTCGCCCGCATTCCTGCGCTTCCGCGGCGAGGAGTGGATGAAGGACCCGTGCCGTAGCTGCGACCGCCGCGCTCAAGACTTCGGCGGCTGCCGCTGCCAGGCCATGCTGCTCACGGGCGACGCCGCTGCCGCTGACCCCGTCTGCACGCTGGCGCCCGGCCGCAAGGTAGTCGACGCCATCCTCGCGGCAGTGAATTCCAGCGAAGACCCGGTCCGCGACTGGGTCTACCGCATCGACCCCGTTTGATCGAGTAAGGGCGGCCGCTCCTTAAAGGTTTAATCGTGGGGCGGAGGCGCCAAGGCCCACTGCTATGCTGAAATCAAACCCGAAAGGAAATCGCGTGCCCTATTTCATGGACCTGTGCTCGTGCGTCTCTGCACAGCAGCGCCTGCCCGACATCCAGGCGCTGGAGACGGTCGAGGCGGGCGGGCAATACGGCTTTTCCGTTCCAGTCGCTTACTACAAACTTCCCAACGGCCTGCGCGTGGCGCTTTCGCCTGATTCGACGGCCCCGACGGTGGTCACGGCTGTCTATTACCGCATCGGGTTCCGCGTGGAGCCTAAAGATCGGACGGGTTTCGCCCATCTTTTCGAGCACATGATGTTCCAGGGCTCGCGGAACCTCGGGAAAATGGAGTTCATCAAACTGGTGCAAGAAAACGGCGGCGTGCTGAATGGCTCGACGCGTTTCGATTTCACCAACTACTTCGAACTGCTCCCTTCCAACAAGCTGGAAACGGCGTTGTGGGCCGAGGCGGACCGCATGAAGGGCCTCGCCGTAACCGACGAAAACTTAAAAAACCAGCAAGATGTCGTGTGTAACGAGGTCAAGGGGAGCGTCCTGAACCAGCCATACGGCGGCTTTCCCTGGCTATGGATGCCGCAATACGCCAACGAAAACTGGTATAACGCGCACAATTTCTACGGCGAACTGAAGGACGTCGAAGCCGCAAAGCTCGAAGAAGTGCAAGCCTTCTTTAAGACCTACTACGCTCCCAATAATGCCGCGCTCGTCGTGGTGGGTGATTTTGATGCGGACGAGGCAAAAGCCATGATCGCGAAATATTTTGGCCCTATCCCCTCTGCTGAGCTGCCGCCCCTGCCCGACTTGAGTGAGCCGCCGCAGCAGCAGGAAAAGAGGGCATCGCGGAAGGACCGCCTCGCGAACCGCCCCGCCCTCGCCTTCGCGTATCACATGCCGCCACGCAATTCGCCTGAGTATTATGCCATGGGCCTGCTCGACCAGATGCTGGTGCAGGGCGACGACAGCCTGCTCTGCCAGGAATTGGTCAAAAAACGAGGGTTTGCCGGCGGCGTGTCAGGCGGCATCAATGCTGACCTGGGCGACATGTTCGATTATTCCGGCCCCATGCTCTGGACCGCCTCGCTCATCTACGACACGCATGTCAAGCCGGACCAGATTCTGGCGGCCGCCGACACAGTCATCGAGGGCTTGCAATCGAAACCCGTCGACCGGGAGCTGCTGGATCGCAGCAGGACCAAGTTGCGTTCTGATCTGTACGACTCGATGACGCAATCAGGAGGCGTCGGCCGCGCCAATCTGCTGGCCTGCTTCGCGCTGTTCGACGATAATCCGGGCCGTATCAACACCCTCGAAGGCGAATTCCTAAAGGTTACACCCGAATTGATCGAGAAGACCGCCCGCGAGTTCTTGCGGAAGACCAACCGGACGGTACTTGAAATCGAGCCCGGCGCCGGCGCTCCTGTCGAGGAACCGCAGTGACGCCACCTTCCGGCCCGGCAATTCCCGCCGATCCTGCTGCGTTCGCCGCGCCCAAGGAAACTCCGCCGCCAGGGACCGCGCCCAAGCCCTTCCGGCTCCCACCCACCGATGATTTCGTGCTGCCTAACGGGATGAAGGTGACCCTCGTGTCGTACGGCAGCGTGCCGAAGGTCGCCGTTCGCGCTTACGTGAACGCGGGTGGCGTCTACGAGTCGGCGAGCCAGGTCTGGATCTCGAAACTCAATGCTTTGCTCATAAAGGAGGGCACAGCGATGCTCTCCTCCGAGCAAGTGGCGAGCCGGGCCGCAGGTATGGGTGGACAGTTGGACGTAGGAGCGGGTGCGGAGTTTGCGGCTGCCGGCGGCGTCGTTCTCTCCGAATTCGGGGCCCGGTTCGTTGCGTTGCTCGCCGAAGTACTCCAGCGCCCCGCTCTGCCCGCGTCGGAACTGGCGCGGCTCAAAGCGGATCTGAGGCGCGCTCTGGTGGTTGAGAAATCGCGACCCGGCGCTCTGGCCCGGGAGCGGTTCCTAAAAACGCTCTTCCCCGATCATCCCTACGGACGGAGCTACCCGCGGGAAAGTGCGCTGGAGGGTTATACGGTGGAAGAGGTCCAGAGGTTCTTCGACGACAATTTCACGGCCTCGAGAACGCATTTGTACATAGCCGGCAAGCTCGACCCAGACTTGAAGAAATCCATTACCGCTGCGTTCGGTGGTTGGAAGAGAGGCAACGAGCGGGCCGACGTTCCCGCCGCGCCGGTAAAAAGCCGTTCGCTGCAAGTGATCGACCGGCCGGGCGCCGAGCAATCGACGCTGTACCTGGGGCTGCCCGTAGCGGACCCGACTAGCCCCGACTATGTTGCGCTCGGCGTGATGGACGCGCTACTGGGCGGCTCGTTCGCCTCCCGTATCACCTCTAATATTCGCGAGCAGAAAGGCTATACTTACTCCCCGTTCAGCCAAATCGGAACGCGCAGGCGCCTGGCGTATTGGCTCCAAGGCGCGGACGTCACCACCTCCGTCACCGGGCCGGCGCTCCACGAGATTTTCCACGAAATCGACTGCCTCCGAAAAGAGGCGCCTTCGGCTCGAGAGGTCAAAGGTATCCAGGATTATCTCGCGGGACTGTTCATTTTGAGGAACACGGTCAGCCCCGATGCCGTGATCGGACAGTTGCATTTCGTCGACTCGCAAGGCCTGGACCGGTCTTTCCTTTCGAGTTACGTGCACAAGATCATGGCGGTGACACCGCACGAGATCCAGCGCGCGGCCGAGGACTACATCGTGCCGTCGAAGATGACCATCGTAGTGGTGGGAGACAAAGCGAAGATCTCGGAACAGTTAAAGCCTTACGAGACCGCGGAGTAGTCGTGATGTGCATCCCCGTGGTCTGGATCTATTTGGCGGGGCGCGGGGATGCGGCACGGTTGCGGACAGTCTGACCCGGAAGGCATCGGGGTACCCATGGGCGCTCCTGTCCGGCCCGCCCTTTTCGGCGCGCTCGGTATTGTCGGTCCGGGGCTGAGCGAGGCGGTCCTCCCGACGTGCTCATGCGTATGTCCGTGCCGAAGAGTCTGGAACACATCGTGAACTCCTGGCCGAGATCAAGCGCGAGACGATAGCGACGATCAAACGCCTCGCCGGCATCATCACACAAGACATCACCAACCACTCTTCCACGCTGACCTTAGACCGACCCGCCTTTTCCCAGCCAAGTTGATCGTGGCGCCGAGGCCAAGCGTTTCCGGTGTGCCGATCTTCGCGAACTAACCGATCAATTTCGCGCTGGCGCCGGACAGTCGTCGAGGGATTAGCAGGACGCAGGATTACGTCCGCCTTCTTGTTGGCGCGTTCGGTGTTCGGTTCGCCGGTTGGCTTCCCGGCGCGCGCCCCTTTCTTTACGGGGTTGGCCTTCTTGGTGGGCCTGCGCTTCGTCTTCGGCCGCGGAACCTCAGGCGCGCCGATGCGTTCCTTTCCGATTCAGTCGTGATCTTCATCTCGTTTCTCCTGACCGGGTGGGGTCGTGGCGTTTCATCACTCCGGTTGGGAGAAACATCAAGGCAAATCTGCGGGTACTTAGGGCAGCCAAATAAACGTATTTAGTACGAAGGAAGTACTCACCCTTTTCAGGCTGATGCCGGCATGAAATCAGGGATTCCCTTCATTCCGGGCGAGCGAGAAATTACCGATTCCCTTAGATGCAGCCTCGTTCCGTGTCGCAGCCCGCTCATCGTTCCTCGATCGTGCTCCTTTCACAAGGCAATCTTCACAGAGAAGCTTTGGCCGCGGCGTTGCGTCGGAATCGGACGGCGCTCAGCCGCGCGTTGTATTCGGCCGTGCGCGACCCCTCCTGTGCGGCCTGGCAAATCGCCCCTCAGTTCGACGACTTAGAGGAATGGGGGCGCGCGCAACTGCTGACGGTGATCGATCTGCTATTGGCTCGCTTTGAAACTGGCGATCGCTTGTTCCTGGAATTGTGCGCGGGCTGGGTCCATTCCAGGCTCGTCACCGAATTGTCGAGCGAAGGCGCGCCGCGCGATTACAAACCGGGCAAAGCCATCGAGCTCGTCCGGGCGTCCTGGGTTGAAATGCTGAGCGCCCTGGTCTCCGAGGAGGCGATCCGGATTCTCGCAACGGACCTGGATCAGATCGTTTCGTTCTTGTCGCAGCCAGCCATCAAAGAACAGCGAGTTCTCTTCATTGGCGATTGCCTTCAGTTCGAAGTGATGGCCGCCTTAGTTGGCCCCTGCGATCGCGCGCGTATCGGCATCCGGCCGACGCTACTCAATCAACGCGTGCAGCCGGCGCTACGAAATCGGATCCTCGCCTTCGCCCGCGATGACTTCGATCTGGTGTTCTTCAGCCCGTTCAGTCACACCTTCCTGCCCGAGTACGAAATACTATTGAAACCGCGAAGCGCCTTCTGGCCCGCCTGGAAAACCGCCGAACATGTGAACGCAATACTCGAAGAAGTATTCCGCACTCTGGATACGTTGGCCGGGCAGCTTGACTGTCCGATTTACGTTCACAATCTATCGGGGGTCATTCAACTGACGGGCCGCGCTTCGGGAGCGGTTAAGCGCCTCGGCTCGTGGCGCAATCGAACCCGCGCGCGGAGGATGGTCAACTTGGCCCTGGCTCGATACGTCGGTGATCGGCTTGGGTCGCCGGTGAAAGTGCTCGACGAAAACGCGTTGCGCGCCGGCAGGAGTGAAGCGGAACTAGGCCGAATTTATCTCGACAGCTATGCTTTTCATCCAACCCGGCTCGGAATAGAGCTAGGCCGCGGGCCGTATTTCCATGCGGTTTACGCGAACGCATTCCTGGCAAGTAAAAAAGTGGTGGTGTGCGACTTAGACAACACGCTCTGGGATGGCGTTATTGGCGAGGGACCGGTCAGCCATTACCTCGATAGACAAGCCACGCTCAAGGAGTTGAGGCGAAGGGGCGTGCTATTGTCGATCATTTCAAAAAACGATCCGAAGAACATTCATTGGTCCGGCACCGAGCTCCAACTCGACGACTTCGTAGCGCCGCGCATCAACTGGGAATCTAAAGCCGCCAATATGGCCGGGATCCGCGAAGAGCTCAACCTGAAAACGAAGGATTTTATCTTCATCGACGACCGGCAAGATGAGCTCGAGCGCATGCGCAACGCGTTTCCCGAAATCCTCGCGCTGGACGCCACCGAGGCGGCGACGTGGAGCTTCCTATCGCTTTGGCGCGACAGCCTGCCGCCGAATCCGGAAGAGGATCGCACCAGACTATATCACGAACGCTTGAAGAGAGAACAATTTCTGGGCGTTCCGTCCCGCCGGCCGGGGCCTATGGAAGACGAAACGGCAGCGTTCCGGGCGTTGGGGCTTGCGGTCAAAATCCAACAGATCACTCGCTCAGGTTTGAAGCGAGCGGTAGAACTTATCAATCGCACGAATCAGTTCAATCTTTGCGGAACCCGCACCACGGAACGCGAACTCGCCGATGGCCTGGATTCCCGCCACGCCATCATCCAGGCGGAGGCGGCCGACAAGTTTGGGACTATGGGCGTCGTCGGAATCATGCGTGTTGATTGGCGCTTCGACCGAATCGAGATCCCGATTTTCGTGTTGAGTTGCCGCGCTTTTGGGTTCGGCATCGAGCACGCTCTCCTGAATGCCGTGAGAGCGCTGGCGCCCGGAGATTGTTTGGTCGCCGGTCATTACAAGGAAACGCAGTTCAATCAGGTCTGCCGGCAATTCTATTCAACCAATGGCATGCGATGGGACGGAAGGCATTGGATTGCTCGAATCGCGGAACTCGCTCCCGCTCCTCCATGGCTCGCGATAAAGTACGCCATCGGCGCGCGACTGCCTGTAAGCCTCCAGGCCGCGGCTACCTTCTCGGCGGATGTGCACGCGCTGCTCGAGTCTCTGAATGTCGGGGCGGGCCAACCCTACCGCCCGGCGCTTGACCGCGAAACCTCGCCGGATTGGGAGGAAATCGCGGCTCGAGCCGATCTGGACGAGGGGGAGCGGCTTGTTCTGCGGCTTAAGCTTCAGGGTATTAGCCGGGAGCGAGCCATGGCAAACAAAGGATCGGAAGCCGAACGGAAGGAGATCGCCGCAGCTTGGCAACGATTCGAGAGGAGGGGAATCGCAAAACTGCGTTCGGTGGCCCGCCCGGAAAGTCACGGGACAACCGCTTTGCGCGGCCCCGATTGAATATCCACTGCTGGCGCATTCACTTCACTCGCTAAGCGATATCGCAGGTTCCCCGCTCAGCCGCGCCGCAACGTTGCTCTCCCAGGTCGATGAAAAAGTTGATGGGCTCGCCATGCAAGCGGATCATATTGGCGCCTCGTCGGCGATCTCGAAGCCGAACTGCTTGTCATAGAAAAGCCCGCGCTCTTTGGATCTAGCGTTTGAATCAAAATATCTGAGTGAAATTTGTTTGCCATGTTTGTCTCGCGCCATTCTCCGAGTCCAAACAAGCTTTGCACCGGAACAGTGAGGTGGAGGGAACGCGCTTTACAAGCGCGACAAAACCGTGTGGCTCTGGGCGCCAGCCCCCGCTGCGGCGCCGGCGGGGTAGTAGCGCTTCATCACGGCGCGCAGGCTCACCACTTCCGCGTCGCGGCCGCCCACATCCTCTTGTAGACCGCGCTCCAGACACCTCTTCATTCCGTGCTCCACCGCCGCGACGAACCCGCTGAGCAGCATGGAGGTCGCCTCGGTTTCCAGCTCACGAAAGAAGTTCACGTGTTGTGCATCCGGAAGCGGGATCCGCAATTCCCACAACCGCGTGGAGGACAGAAATTCAAAATCCTCGAATGCCACGCCTTTGAGATTCATCCGCACTCCATGGAAGCCAAAGTCGCGGCTTGCCGCGCGAATCTTGATCCAGCACTCCTGGACGCCGGTGGCCCGCGACAGCGTCTTCTCGAATTCGATCAATCGCGTTTCCGCATCGATGATGCGCCGGAACCCTCCCTGCAGGAACAGCCGTCCAGCCATCGCGAATTCGGTATATTCCAAGTGCCGTATGCCGATCCAGGCCACTCCGCAAAACCCGATGACGATCAACCCGCTGAACTGATTGCGAAGAGCGCTCGCCAGCAGGGACGATATAGCCGCTACGCAGCACGTTCCGTAAATTGTGAGGACTGCTCCCTTGGGGCTCAATCCGCGATCCAACAGTTTATGGTGAATGTGCTCCCGATCGGGCGCGAAGATGGGCCGGTAGCGAAGATACCGCCGAAGTATCGATAGCATCACCTCCAGCAGCGGGATCGAGACCGCCAGCAGCGGAACCGTCAACGCCACCAAGGTAACCGACTTCTCGCTCCACAGAGCGCCATAGCACCCGAGCAAAAAACCGATGAGGAGGCTGCCACTGTCTCCGAGGAAGACAGAGGCCCTGTTGAAATTGTACGGCAGGAATCCGAGCAAACATCCCGCCAGCGGCATAGTTGCCAGCGCGAGCGGCAGATGCCCCTGCGTCAGCGCCGCGATCAGCATCGTAACCGTCGCCATCAACCCTACGCCCGCCGCCAGTCCGTCCATGCCGTCGATGAGATTGAACGCGTTCGTGCAGCCGATGAGCCAGATCACCGTCAATGCAAATCCTAACCCGGGCCACGCCGGGAGGCCATGCAGAATGTGGATGTCCACGCGGATACCGGCGAGGTACGCCAACACGCTGGCTCCCCCGATGCCGATCAGCTTCTGCCACGCGGTTAAGCACCATCTGTCGTCCAGCACTCCGGTTAAGAACACTACGGAACCCACCATAGTGAGTTGCAGGATATTGGGAAGCGCCTTATGAAGCACGTAGGTGTAGCTGAACGGTAAGGCCAGCGCGATCGCGAAGGTCACAACGTAGGCCACGGCAATCGCGATTCCGCCCACTCGCGGGACCGCCGTTGCGTGCTTCTTACGGACACCATCCGGATGGTCCAGAAACCCGAATTTTCCGATACAATCGCGAACCGCCGGCGTCAGAATCAACGCCAGGAGCGCGGAGATCAGGCCTAGTGCGAGTATCAGGAACAAGGGTTAGTCCTTCTCATGGGCGCGCTCGTGACCCTAGCTGATCTCATCCAGCAAGTTTCGAATTCGCAGTTTGTCCGGCGCCGAGGGATGGTCCGCCAGAGCGGCCTCGAGCTCCTTCTTCGCCGAGTCTTTCTCACCCTTCACATACAGCGCTAGCCCAAGATGGTAGTGAAAACTGGCGTACGCGGGATACTTTCGCGTTAGGTTGGTGAAGGTTTGAATCGCGCTGTCCAGCATTCCTTTCTTGAGGTAAATGTAGCCGATGGTATCGGAGAAACCGGGATGTCCGGGAATTTTTCCGAGAGCGTTTTGCGCGAGTCTGAGCGCTTCGTCCAAGTCCCCGCTGGTGTCGGCCATAAAGAAAGCCGCATTATTTAGAACGGGTGCATTCTCAGGATGTGCTTTCACGAGACTCTGGTATACGGTTCGAGCCTCAGTCGTTCGCCCCGCGCGGGTCAGGGCGCCAGCCAGATTCAGCGCCTCTGTCACGTCATTGGGCGCCAATTCGTGAGCCTGCTGATAGTACGTGATTTCATTGGCGCGGTCGCCCATGCGACCGTAAACTTCGGCCAAATGCCGCCGCAGCGTGATTGACTTCGGAGCCCGAGAGAGCAGTTGCTGAAATTGCGCAATCGCGAGATCATACTGCCCAGTCAGCGCCTCGATGTCGGCGACTTGTTCCAGCAGCGCCGGAGAGCCGGGCGATTTTTTTAGCCCTTCACCTAATATCTCGTACGACGCGTCCACTTCGTTGCGATTTAGATAAGCGATGGCCAATCCGGCGAACACCCGA
>Ga0302324_100011859_pt1 | contig 17835 bp, 11 predicted proteins | sample Palsa_T0_1_FD_201949 | JGI IMG/M metagenome (GOLD analysis project Ga0302324, IMG submission 201949) | Peat permafrost microbial communities from Stordalen Mire near Abisko, Sweden - Palsa_T0_1 | ecosystem: Environmental > Terrestrial > Soil > Palsa > Peat permafrost | place: Sweden: Abisko... | reverse complement strand
CACGACGTCGACCACCACTGCTGGAGCTTATTCGGTCCTGGTCACCGGCACTTCGGGTGCATTGACACAGACCACCACGGTGACGGTCACGGTAACCCCGCCACCCAGCATCGCTCTCACCAACAGCGGCAGCATCACCTTGACAAGCCCCGGCGCAACCACCGGCAACACCTCGACCATAACCGTGACGCCGTCAGGCGGATTTACCGGCGCAGTCGCAATGACCTGCGCCATTACCAGTTCGCCGTCAGGCGCCATCGATCTGCCCACATGCGGCCTCGCAACTCCGTCGGTTACCATCAGCGGCGCAACTGCGCAGACCGACGTGTTGACCTTGAACACCACGGCAGCCACCACCTCGCTCAACAAGCCGGCGAATCCGTTCTGGCATTCAACGGGGGGCGCGGTCCTGGCTCTGCTGGTTTTCTTCGGCGTTCCGGCGCGGCGTCGTAGATGGCTATCGATGCTCGGACTGCTCGTCTTCTTTGTGTCGATGGCTGCAATAGGTTGCGGTGGTGGCGGCGGCGGCGGCGCTGGCGGCGGAGGCTCCTCGAACACGGGCACAACGGCGGGAGACTATGTGGTGACGGTGACGGCGACAAGCGGTTCGCTCACGAGTACGTCGACGGTGTCGCTGATAGTTCAATAGTGAGGTCTGCGAAAGATGGATGCGGGTTCGGCACCAGCTCGCGATCCAATTCGATGACCGAATTAGCAAGGACCGTCGGGGCCTGCGTAGACAGGAGCACGTTCACGTGAAATCTCGCATTCTTTGCTCGATTGGATTTATCTGCATTGCTTTTCTATCGAATGGCTGCGGCAGTGGTGGAGGAACAACCACCATGCCTGTTGCGCCTGTAACGCCCGTAGTCACCAACAGCATTGCGCTTCAGCTCTCGAGCTCCACGGTGACCGTACCCGAAGGTTCCAGCGCCAGCAGCACCGTCACTCTGGTGCGCACAGGAACCACCGGAAGCGTCACCTTTAGCATGGCCGGGCTGCCCGCAGGCGCAACCGTCTCCTACCTGAACCCCGAGTCAAGTAGCAGCGGGCAAGTCGTCGTGATGGCGACTCCAACTGTGGCGGCGGGCTCCTATGCGCTCACACTGCAGGCCACCGACGGGACCTACTCTACTTCGTCGCCCATCAGCCTCGTCGTCAGCGCCGCAGCTCAGGCTGCCGATCCCTACGCGTGGACCTCGACCGGTCCGCTCATCTCCGCCATCCCCAACGCCACCCATCCGATCGTTTCGGTGAAAGATCCCACCGCGGTCTTCTACAACAACCAGTGGCTCGTTTACGCCACAACCGCCGACACTTCAGGCAACTGGAACATGGTCTACCTGAACTTTCCCAACTGGAATCAAGCCTCCGCCGCTCAGCCCTACTACATGGACGCGACGCCAGGGTTTGCCGGCTACCATTGCGCGCCGGAGCTCTTCTATTTCACTGCGCAGAACAAGTGGTATCTGATCTATCAATCCGGCCCGCCGACGTACTCCACTGCCGCCGACCCCACGCAGCCGCAGACCTGGACTGAGCCGGCGTACTTTTTTGCGACCCAGCCTTCGAATGTGAGCAACTGGCTCGACTTCTGGGTCACATGCGACTCCGCCAACTGCTACCTGTTCTTCGCGGATGATGGCGGCGACTTTTATCGAAGCCAGACTACGGTGGCGAACTTCCCCAGCGGTTTTAACACGCCGCAACTCATCATGAATGCAACCACGGCCGGAGATTTGTTCGAGTCGCCCCGCGTCTATAGCCTCAAGGGGTCTACCCAGTACCTGGCCATCGTCGAGGCTATGGGAGGCACTTCTGGCCATCGCTACTTCCGTACCTTCCTGGCCGACAGCCTGGATGGCATCTGGATTCCGGTCACCGGAGCCAACAGCTTCGCTGCTCCGTTTCTCGGCTCAAATGATGTGACCTTTGACAGCGGCGTCGCGACCTGGACCCTGGACTTCAGCCACGGCGAGATTCTGCGCACGGGCTATGACGAAACTCTCCAGATTGACCCAAACAATTTGCAATTCCTCTACCAGGGAGACAACCCCGCGGCGAACGCACCCTCATACAGTCAGATTCCCTGGCAACTTGGGCTCGCGACGGCGAACAGCAACTAGGCGAAGCCTCGTTCATCCGACGCGAAACCTCGCGATGCCAATGGCTCGGGTTGAGCCTAAAGTCTGCAAGGGGCTTCATCAAATCAATCTGCGAAACGCGGAGCATCGCTGAAGTTGTGCAACAGTGAGAAATCGAATTCACATCTGATCACTTCAGGAGCGTGGGGCTGTATTTCGCTCCCGAGCGAATGCTATCGAGTATCTGCTGAGTCCGTGCAGAGCAATTTCTCGCTTTGTCAGGCGTGAAGTTGTCGTGCTCCGATTCGATCAGCGGTAACGGTTCCGTAGGACCAGGAATCTGGTTCAGGGCTGTCCAGATTCCCGCGGGCGGAGAAACGGTATCGATGAACCCCATGCCTGCCATCACCGGAGCCTTGATGCGCGAGGCGAAGTTGACGGGGTCGAAATAGAGTGCGGTCTCCATGGCCTTGGGATTGTCTGAAGGCCAATTGGGAAAGCCGCTCTTGCGGCCATGCAGATCGCCGTTTGTATCCGCGCCGGCAGGAACGCAGACCAGCGCCGCCGTGATGTTCTCCGGGCGCAGACCCGCGAGCGCGAAACTCTGTTGGCCTCCCTGGCTTCCCCCTGTCAACACGACTGTTTTCCCATCCCAGTCCGGCCGCGTGAGCAGGTAATCGAGAGCACGCGAATCGCGCAGGTACATATTGAGAAAATAAGATTTCTCGCGGTCGGTGTTGCCCAGAGCGACGTATGACGTTGGAACGCCACCGGAAGGGTCGGAAGGCAGCTTGTCGTGTGCGTCAACATCGATCACCAGCCAGCCATCTGAGGCACGTTGCGCAGCCCAGTGAGGGTCCAGAGCATAGATACCCGCATATTGAAGTTGAATGATCGCGGGGAATTTTCCTGACCTGGAAGGCTTCGCAACGAAACCGTGTACCTTCGATCCCATTGCATCGAGCACAAACGTACTCTCCTCGATGCCGGGCAGGTCGGACTGGATCAATGTTACGCTCGGGTTGATGGCGACCTTGGCTTGCGCTGCCAGTTTCGCGTCCCAGAATGCATCGAAGTCTGGTGGCCGGGCGTCGAGAGCCCGAGACCGCCGGGGGCAACGGCAGCCCCGACGGCGTAAAGGCCGTTGTTGCGGCCAGTGTTGCCACCGACGAACGCGGATGGGTCGGCCGGGCTGGCGATCGTCGCAGCCGATTCCCCAGGATCCTTCAAAGTGTTGTCTCCCGAGAGGGTTGCGTAGGGCTCAATAGCGACATAGATCATCTGGGGCTGATCGCCAACAATTTCAATTCTGTCCTTCCCTGAACTCAGGTCGAGCTTGCCTTCTTTGAGGACATCTTTGTTGTTACGCCGGATGGTCCATTTATATGCATACGTGAGCGCCGTCGGACCCGGAGAAACAGTCCAGCCGACCGTATCGCCAACATCGTACAGGCCGTTTGCGTGGTATGGACGAAACACGAGCTGTTGCACCGGATGTGCTGGTTGGGCGTACACGACCAGGGCAAAGAACGGCAGCAGAAAGGCAAACCTTATGGTTCGGTAGAACCCAGAAGCAATCCTGCGATAACTCTTGCCAACGGTCCGCTTCATAAGTCCGCATCGGGCCAACACTGGTGGCATGACGCCTCCCTGTCCATTGCTCACATTTGCAAGCAATGAGGATACACGACCGAGCGGCACAGATGATGGCCAGCGGCGCCGCAATCGCGAACGCTGTCTTCAACGCGTACGGAAGAAGAATTCGCGAATTACCTATCACCCTCGATGAGCTGATCTAGCCGCGGGGGTGGCTTCTCATCGCAGTCGGAAGAAGGGACTGAATCTTTCCGGACACTTATGGCGGGTCATTGAGGGATGACAGGCTGTTCACCGCCGGCGTAGCCGGTCATTTCGAGGTACCCCACCCCGCCCAGGGCTGAATGGTTATGTGCGCCACGCACGTCGATGGCCCCCTCCCAGTAGGTTGGCCCAAAGCCGCCAGTCATTTCCTGGCTCTTAAGTGGCGCAGTTACATCCAGATCCAGATCTAGTCGTGGAATCGATACGTGCCACTGCACCGGGTAGGCCGCCTTGGTGACTGGACTTTTCCAGGTTCGCGCTTCCGAATCGCTTGCAGCCGGAATCATGACGAAGTCCTGGGCGGACAGAAATTCAGACTTGCCGCTGGCATCCACATAAATGCCTGAGGAATACCGATCGATGCTGCCATCGGCATGCCGCAGCCGGTACAACATCAGCTCGCATCCATTTTCCAGCTGAACGCTCAGCCAGTCCCACCCCGTTTCGCTCGGCGCCATCGATCCCGTGAAGAACTCATGATCCATCCACGATGTTCCTTCCACTGCGAAGATTTTTCCACCAAGGTTGATGGATCCGCTCGTCAGAAGGCGAGTTAACGAAAAGTAGTGCGAAGCATGCCCGGCGCCTTCGGCCTTCTCGCTCACTCCGTTCTCACCTTGCAGCACCGGCTGCTTCAGCGGCACAAGGCTCAGCGCCAACGCAAACTTGTCGGCAACGCCGCTAAGTTTTTCCCCATGGTCGGCAATTATCGCCTGCCAGCTCCCATTCCAAACCACCCCGGTCTTTGCATTCACTCCGGCAATTCCCGGCCCGGCCCGATTGAGCCTTTGTTGGGAATAGAAGCGCTGTCCGTTGATATCGCTGAGCGCGATATGTGCCATCCACAGATCGTCGACAAACCACGGGCCGGTTCTGCCGGCGCGCGAGACGCCTTGCCGAAAGAAGGTCAGTTCATAACCGAAGCGGTGACCATCGGCTGCCTTTATATTTCCGGTGTAGTACCACCACTCCGTCTGGTAAGCCTCGTGGTTGAAGTAGTCGCGCGGAAACTCGAAGACGTAACCAGGCTTGGCGATCTGATAATCCTGCGCCTTTGCGCCGCTGGCGAAGCACGATGCAAAGATGAGCAGCTGGAATGCGATCCACTTACTCTTCATGCATCACCGCCATGGGATCCAGGCGAACCGCGAGCCTTGCGGGGATTAGCCCGCCGAGAACTGTGGCGACGTACACGACGCTCAGCGACGCAAGCAGCACAACGACAGGCCAATGAAATTGAATTGTCCAACCGAATGACTGCTTGTTGATCACGTAGATGAGCACCAGTGACAACACGTAGCCGAGGGCCAGGCCCAGGATGTTAGCGAGGATGCCAATCAGGCCGGCCTCCATCAGGATCAGCTTGCGAATCTGCGCGCTCGTGCCGCCCAGAATACGCAGCACGCCGAATTCGCGGCTGCGGTCCATCACGATTGAGATCAGCGCGCCCGCAATTCCGCCAATAGCCACGAGAATCGCGATTGCCTCGACGGCGTAGGTGATGGCAAATGTCTGGTCGAAGACGCGAATAGCCTCATGTCGAATCTGGCCGTTTGAAAGCATCATGATGCTCCTGTTCGCAAGGGCTTTTTGAATCGCGGCGCGTGTGCGCTCCAGGTCCGCCCCGGGTGCAAGGTAGACTGCAAGATTGGTTGGAGCGCTGGCAGGCAGATAGCGAAGCATGGTGCCCCAGTCAAGCACAATGAAGCCTGCCTCGTGACCGTAGTCGTAAAAAACGTCAATGACACGGAGAGTAACTTGCTGGTTACCCATTGGGAGCGTGATTCGGTCGCCTGACCCGAGGTGATGCTTGTTTGCGAAGGGCTCGCTGATGACAGCATTGTCACCCGAGGCCAATTCGCGCAGAACGTCATTGCCCTGCCGGCCGGAGAGAAAAGTCATGTTCTGGCGGGGCGCGTTGACTCCGTGGCTTGCACCGGCGAGCGTTGCCGGAAGGCCCTGGTATTGAATCTCGTAGGCGTGAAGGCTGCTCACGTTCTCTACGCCCGGTACGTGTGCGACGCGCTCGACGACGTCGGGTGAGATGGTGGGATGCTGGTCGGCGTTAACTGCACCGGCAGCGCGGAGATAAAGGTCCGCGGGCAGTTCGCCGTCCAGCCATGTCAACACCGTCTGTCGGAAACTCCCCACCATGATGCCCACCGATGTCGTCATCGCAATGGCCGTTGCCAGCGCCGCCACCAATACAGAAGATCGGCGCAACGATCCGGCCAGGCTGCGCGATGCAAGCAATGCTTCAACTCCGAAAATACGTCCCAGTCGGTTCGATCCTCCCGTCATCGCGGCCTGCACCACCAGCGGGGTGAGCAGTGCCGCCGATGCGACAAAGAGCAACGCCGACAGGTATCCCAGCAACGGCTTTCCCGCGATGGGCGCGCCCTGTGCTGCCAAAGCGCCGGATGCTGCGAGGGCGAGCGAGAACACTGCATCGCGTTTGCTCTCCACTCGGACCTCAAATTCGCGTCTTCCGCGCGCCATTGCTTCCGTGGGCGGCACCATGCTGGCCTCGCGCGCCGGGACCAACGCGGAAACCAGAGCCACGCCGATACCAGCCACCAGCGCAAGCTCGACAGATGCTTTCGATAGCGACATCGCGCCGGGGCTGCTCGAGACATAAAGTGCATTGACGGTGGTAGAAAGCATCCCCACTGCTCCCGCAGCGAGCACGCGTCCCAGGGGTAATGCAGCCAGCGAACCCGCGGTCCCGAACAGCGCAGCCTCCAGAAGAAATGCACCGAGTACATCCCACTGAGTTGCGCCCAGGGCGCGCATTGTCCCAATATCAGCGCGCCTCCGCACCACCGAAACTGAGACAGCGTTGTAGATGAGAAATGCGCCGACCATTAATGCGATGCCACTCAGCATCTGGAGATTCCAGCGGAATGCCTCCAGCATGCGCCGATTGGCAGCCGTCGCCGCGCCCTCTGCATTCAGCGTCACTCCGGAAGGAAGCGCACGCTGAAGTTTGCTTCGCCAGGCATCAAGATCGGTCGCGTCGGGAGTTCTAATCAGGATCCGATCCAAGCGACCAGACTTCCCAGTCGCCAGTTGCGCAGTTCCAATGTCCATCAGGATTGCATCAGTGCCGGTTTGCGACGAGTCGGGAATCAGTCCGCGAACAAAGTAGTCCCGCACCCTGTCGTTAATCTGCAGCGCAATCCGGTCTCCAACAGCCTTCCCTAGTCCGCGCGTAGCCCAGATTGCGTCTGGGTCGTTGATGTGGCGAAAGCCATCGATTGAAGTCGAATCCAGCAGCGGCGCCGCGCCGTCATTCGCTTCAGCGATTGCGTCAATTCCGACCAAGGTTACAGTCTGGCCAGTCGCGACGACCGTTGCATGATCTTCAATGCGTGCGCTGATGCGCAGCGCGTAAGGCAGCATCGCGATGCGTGCAACGAACGCCTCCGGAACCCCGCCGGTTGCGGTGACTTCAAAATCGTTCTTTCCGGCCAGCGTTTCCATGGAGGAATGGAACGAACCTGCAGCGGCATCGCCTGCCAGACCGATTGCGACCACAGCAGCGTCGCCGATCGCTATGGCAAAGAGAATCGCGAGAGCGCGTCCCGGCTCGCGGAGCAATGGCCGAAGGATCAATCGATAGAAAAGAGCGATGCGGCCCATTTCACACTCGCTCTTCAATGATGCGACCGTCACGCATACGCACCACGTAGTCGGCTACTACAGATGCCTCAGTGCTGTGGGTGGCCATCAGGATCGTCACTTGCTTTTCCCTGCACAACCGCTGCAATAAGTCGAGGATTGCGGCGCCTGTCGCGGTGTCAAGATTGCCTGTTGGTTCATCGGCAAGAATGACCCGTGGGGCGTGGACAAGGGCGCGGGCAATTGCCACGCGCTGCATTTGTCCACCGGAAAGGTGGTGTGGCATACGGTGCGCAAGCTCAGCCAGGCCGACGTCGGCGAGCCGTTCGAGAGCCTTGGGACGGGCATCGGCATGTCCCGCGAGCAGAAGAGGTGTCTCCACATTCTCGACTGCGCTCAAAGTATTCAGGAGTTGAAACGATTGAAAAACGAAGCCGACTTTTTCGCGTCGCAACTGAGTCAGGCCAGCTTCATTCAAATGATCTGTCGCAATGCCGTCCAGGCGGACATGCCCGGCGGTAGGGAAATCAAGGGCGCCAGCCAGGTGCAACAGCGTCGACTTGCCACATCCGCTACGGCCCACGAAGGCAACGAATCTGCCCGATCCAATTTCGAGCGACACGCCATCAAGCGCACGGACGCGTTCGCCGGCATTCGAGTACTCCTTGACCACGCAGTCAAACGCAAGCAATGGGACGGTAATCGTGGGCGATTTCGGCAACAGGGATCCAGTCCGGGCGGTGATTTGACTCTACAGTTCGATGCGCGATTCGTGGCCAACGCTTCGTGGATCTTCTGCTCGGAACGCATTGCTGTTCCGGTTGTAATGTCCGAAATGCCGGTTTTAGGTCCAGGTGAACCGGAACCGGAATGCCGGCATCTGGTTGGATTGATTGGAGGGAATTCGCTGTATATCAGTATCGTGTCGCAATTGGAGCCCGTTCCGATTTCCGAATCTGTTAGAGTGATCTGCACACTTTTCAGTCTGGTAGGTTCGGTCTTGTATAACCTGATTTCAATTCGAATAAGCCCATTTAGCGAATTGGCGCGTTGGGTGCTCGATAGGCAAGGGATGCCTTATCGCGAGTCATGCCACGCGCCGATATTGAGCCTTCCATTCACCTGGGTCGCCGCGCGCAGTTTGAATGTACCGGTGGTACTCGCGCCGGATGTCACATTGGACGTGCAGGACTTTATCAATCACATCGACGCATCTGCGCGGGCCGATGACAGGATCCTCGCTCTCGACCCCAACGACCGGCAGCAGGCTGAAGAACTGATTGGATCCATCCTGAGTGGGCTTGCAATTCAGGTGCGCCAATATGCCTACGCGAATATGCTCCCCAACCGGAAGGTTACGGGAGCACTGATGATTGTGCGGGTTCCATGGTGGGAACGCGCACTGGTAACGACGCTTTATCCACTCCAGGCCTGGGCGATGCGGAAGGCGCTCGATATTAATCCGCAGACAACCGAGCAGTCGAGACAGCAGATAGTCTCCTACTTTGAGAACCTGTCGAAGCAACTGAAGCCCGGCCAGCGTTTCCTCATCGGTGATCGACTGACTGCGCTTGATCTGGTCTTTGCGGCGGGAACGGCGCCGGTGACAGTTCCGCCGGAATATGGCGCGCCGTTTCCAACCGTAGCGGAGATGCCCCCGGCGATGCAGGCGACGGTGAGCGCTGTGCAAGCGACCGCTGCGGGCCAGCTGGCTTTGGGCATATACCGTGACTTTCGGAAGCCGGCGCTGATGCCGCCCCAAACATCTCCTCCCGGCGGAGTGGGCCTGCTGACGAACCTATGGCAATCCTTTGATCGTTGGCTCACTGGCCCGGACAATTTGCGCCTCGTCTCCCACCTGCTACGGCTCAAGCCCGTATTGCGCATCGGGAAGAAGATTGTGATTTCAACTCACGCTGAGGTGGTGAAGGCGCTCCTCGACGATGAGAAATACACCATCGCCCAGATCAACGCCGCGCGCATGGATCGCATCAGCGGACCTTTCATCCTGGGGATGGATCGCTCGGCGGAATTCGATCGGGAACTGGCGGCGATCCGCAGCATTGTGAAGCCGACCGACCTGGATTGGATTCGACGCATTGTGAACACGACCGCGCAAACGCTGATTGAGGCGGCAACGCCGACAGGTAGACTGGATCTTGCGTCGTGCTACGCGCGCGTCTGTGGCGCTCGTGTGGTGGCGGAGTATTTTGGCGTGCCCGGACCCAGCGAGCACATATTGATGCAGTGGATGCGCTCGCTGTTTTGGTATGTGTTTCTGAAGCGAGGCAAGGTGTCCGCGGAGGGGCATGGAACGGACCAGTCCTCGATGGAGTTGAGGGCGTATCTGACGACACTCATCGCGCAGCGCACCGCTGAAGGGGCGACGGGGGACGACGTTCTAAGCAGGCTGATCCGCGCCGGGACGCTCGACCCCGATGGCATACGACGCAATATTACCGGAATCGTCGTGGGTGCGATCGACACTACGGTCACGGCCGCGGCAAATGCATTCGCCGTACTGCTGGACAAGCCTGATGCCATGAGCGAGACGCGCAAAGCGGCTGAGAGCAATGACGAAGCCGCATTGCGGCAATGCGTCTATGAGGCGATGCGGTTCAACCCGCAGACGCCTGCCCTGCTTCGGTACTCGCCGGCGGACGGCGCAACGGCGCTGCTGTTGACGATCTCGGCCATGTTCGATCCCAAGGCGTTTCCTGAACCCGACCGCTTTCTAACCAATCGTCCGCTGGACCGTTACCTGCACTTTGGCCACGGCATGCACACCTGCTACGGCCTGATGATCAATGGGGTTCAGCTTCCTGCAATCGTCGGCGCGATCGTCCGGCTGCCCAACCTGCGGCGAGCATCGGGCCGCTTCCGCCCGATCCTCTACGAAGGCCCTTTCCCGGACAGGCTGGCGGTCGAATTCGGAGGCTCGGCATGAAACAAGGTGGGCTCACCATTCTGTCTCCGATCGAGCCGGCGCAGATTGCGGATCTGAATGCCGTGCTGCGAGAGATTGGAGACAACGTGCGAAAGCAGGTCCACATCCCCTTCAGAGAGCTGACTCTGTTGCACTTTGCGAGTTGGGTTGTGTTTGCCGATGGCGCACCTGGTCCTCAACTCATCTTCGAATCGAATTTCGATGGGCCGCCGGAGGGTTTTCTGCGGCAGCTTGTGGAGCGCGCGCGCTCGGGCCTGGACGACATCTATCGCCACTGTGTCGGTTTTCCAATCCGAGGCAGCGCCGCTGCGGTGTTTCAATACCTCCACGCGCACGTGGTGTACACAGATACGTTCTATGTGAGCTGCGGGGGCTTCACACAGACTCAGGTTCAGCAGGAAGATGAGTTGCGCTTGCAGATCGAGACGTTTCTGGGATCGATGCCCGTCGAAAAAGATCCCGCGGCAGTCCGCCGCAACATTCAGCAGTTTGTAGAAAGCCAACCCGCGTTAGCCTGGGCGCGACAGCCGGCGCAGCCCTATACGTTTTTGGAGCGCGCACGAGGGCGGGACGTGGTCATCTTTGTGTGCATCGTGGTTGGATTGTTTGGTCCATTGGTTTTGGGCTGGAAGCTTTGGCTTGCGTGGCTCGCTTTCCTTGTAGTCGTGTTTCTGATTCTGCTGGTGATCCTGCGCCGAAAAGAGGAGACCGATACCTCCATCTCGGACACGCCTGTGGAAGACGCGCAACCTGGCGCCACAGCTGTTGAGGAGCTGGTGAGCCGTGAAAATCGGCTTCCGCAAAATCACCTTGCCAGCATCACCACGGTGAAGCCCGGCCCATTCCGGTTCGTCTTGTTGAAGGTAGTTCTTGCCGCCATCGAGTTTCTCGGGCGGATTGAGTTCTACAAGGGCAGCCTGGGCGGAATCCCGAGCATTCACTTTGCGCGCTGGGCGGTAATCAACGACGGCAAATACCTGCTGTTTTTGAGCAACTTTGATGGGAGCTGGGAGCACTATCTGGGGGAGTTCATTGACCAGGCTGCCGGCGGATTGACGGCGGTCTGGAGCAACGCAGTCAACTTCCCGCGAACCAGGTTTCTTGTCAAGGGCGGCGCTACCGACGAGCAGCGTTTCAAGTCGTACGGACGCATGGCCCAGCTCTACACCCAGCTCTGGTACAGCGCATACCCGTTTCTTTCGGTCGTCAACGTGCAGAACAATGCGGCGATTCGCGCACAGTTGTGGGGCCAGTTGGATGGCGCCAAACTCGAGGCGTGGCTGAGGAGGTTTTAGGCATGATCGACGCACAGGAAGTGCAGGGAATGGTTCTTTCCGGCTACGCCAGGCAGCCGTTCGCCACGTACCTGTTCCTGACGGCTTGTGACGGCGCCAACGTTGCGGGCTGGATTGCAGGCATCCGTGACCGGATTACATGGGCAGGCAAATTTGATCGCGAGCGGCCAACATCCATCAATATCGCTCTCTCCTACAAGGGGTTTGAACGGCTGGGGTTGGGCGCAGAGACGCTGTCAACGTTTCCGCTCGAGTTTATCGGGGACATGTCGGATCCCGCGCGTGCGCAGATGCTGGGAGACGATCCGGACACCTGGTTGTGGGGCAAGCCGGATCATCGGATTCATATTTTGCTGATTCTCTTTGCGCGGGATGCGAACGCTTCGGCGCAGTTGCTGGCTGCGGAGCGACGCTTGTTCCAGGGTGTCCTCAATGAGGTCCTGGTGATTGAGTCCCAAACCTTCCCCTTCAAAGCAGGAAGCAAGTTCAACCATGAGCACTTTGGATTCGTCGATGGATTGTCTCAGCCTGACATCAAGGATTATCGCCCCGAAAAGCATGGCGCCAACGGTCCAGGAAACGACATCAGTGCGGGCGAGTTCATTCTCGGGTACCCAAACGAATACTTCGGTCAGATCACGGCCTCACCACACCTCAGGGCTCCCGATTCTGATCCGGCGGGAATTCTTCCGGGCGGCGACATGGGACGAAACGGATCCTACTTCGTTGTCCGGCAAATGGAGCAGGACGTGGCAGGTTTTTGGGGAATGATTCGGTCGCAGTGCGCGCACCCCGATGGATCGCCGGACGCCGCAGCCGAAGAGGCGTTCGCCGCAAAGATCATTGGCCGTTGGCGGGATGGAACTCCGGTAGCGATCTCGCCGGACCACGATGGTGAAGACCCGGCTCGTCTCAACAATTTCGGCTTTGCCACTGACCCCAATGGAAATGGATGCCCGTTTGGCGCTCACATTCGCAGGGCTAACCCGCGCGAAACGCTCCTGGCCGACAAGAAGGATTCAATCACCACCACCAAACGCCACCGGATGGTGCGTCGCGGCCGTCCCTATGGACAACCTATAGCCGATCGTTTTTCAGATGACGGTCAATCACGCGGGATTGTCTTCGCGGCGCTGAATGCGAATATTGAAAGGCAGTTCGAATTCATCCAGCAAGCGTGGATCTCATCGCCAAGCTTCGCCGGACTGTACGACCAGGCCGATCCGATGCTTGGAGGGCGAACGCAGGTGGCCGGAACGTTCACTATCCCGAAGTGTCCTGTACGCGAAAGCCGGACCGGAATCCTGCCCCATGTAACGGTGAAGGGTGGTGCGTATTTTTTCCTGCCAAGCTACGCTGCCCTGCGCTATCTAAGCTCGCGCGGAGCATAGGGAAGCTGGACCTCAGGAAGGGGTGTAAGGTACGCCGGACACGCGCACAGATTGTCAGGCCATCAGTAAATCAGGGGTGATGGGAGCCGAGCGGAGGCGCTTTCCGGTGGCGTGGAAGATCGCATTGGCTACAGCGGCGCCTGAGCCTGTGATGCCGATTTCGCCGATGCCGCGGCTGCCCAGAGGATTGAACTTGTTGTCGGGAATGTTGAGGGCCGAAACTTCAATCTGCTGGATGTCGGCGTTCACTGGAACGTGATACTCGGCGAGGTTGTTGTTGACTATGCGGCCAACTCGAGGATCGAGGTGCGAATGCTCGTGGAGAGCCAGGCTGATGCCCCAAACAACTCCGCCAATCAACTGGCTCTTGCCCAGCTTTTCGTTCAGCAGCGTCCCCACGTCATAGACAGCATGGATGCGGCGCACACTGACCATGCCGAAAGCCTCGTCGACACCGACCTCCGCGAATACCGCGCCCCAAGAGTGATTCGAGAACTGCTTCGTATCCTGTTCGGGCTCCGCGGAACCCATCGCGCCTACAGGCTTGCTGCCATTGCGTGCGATAAAAGCTGCGAATGTTTCGCCGCTCTTCGGATCCCCTTTGCGGATGACGCGTCCGTTCTGCATGTCGAGATTCTGTGGGTCAAGTCCATGGAGTGGCGACGCGGCGTCGGCAACAACAGCGAGATACAGCTTGATCTGCGCCTGTTTAGCCGCAGCCTGAACGGCAGGGGCAACGCTCGCTGAGGTCTGCGAGCCGCCCGAGACGGGACTCTTAGGCATGGTTGAATCACCCAATTTGGCGTCGATCTGATCGATGGACATGTTGAGCGTTGCGGCGGCTGTCTGCGCCATGACCGTGTACGTTCCTGTCCCGAGATCCTGCGATCCGCAAAGCACGGTGACTCGACCGCTGGGCTCAAACTGAACATACGCTGAGGCCGAGGATCGATTGGCGGAGTAGGTTGCGGTAGCCATGCCGTAGCCAATCAACTGGCGACCCTCTCGCGTGGAACGAGGTTCCGGGTTGCGCTTTGACCATCCAAATTCTTCGGCGCCCCTGGCGTAGCACTCACGCAGATGCTTGCTCGAGAATGGCTTGTTGCTGGTCGGATCTTTCTCTGCGTAGTTTTTGAGCCGCAGCTCAATGGGATCCATTTTGAGTTTGTACGCGAGCTCGTCCATAGCGATTTCCAGTGCAAAGGTTCCCGTGGATTCACCGGGAGCGCGCTGAAAAGTGGGCGTGCCCACGTTCATTTGCACGAGGCGCTGCGCTGTATCGATAGCGGGACAGGCGTAAAGCATCCGCGAGACGGCGGACGAAGGTTCAGTGAAGTCTTCAAAGACTGAGGTGTGAGAGTGCACGTGGTGACGAAGCGCCACAAGAGTCCCGTCGCGCTTGGCTCCGAGGACGATATGCTGGTGGGTCTGCGGCCTGCCGCCAACCGGGCCGAACATTTGTTCGCGCTCAAGAACGACCTTGACCGGGCGATTGACCACTTTAGCGGCCATGGCTGCGAGCACGACATGCGACCAGGTCGATCCTTTGCAGCCGAACCCTCCGCCGGTATAAGGACATATGGCGCGTACATTCTCAAGCGGAATTCCAAAGGTTTTGGCGAGTGTCTGCTGCACGCCGGAAATATATTGTGTCGCGTCGTGAACGGTGAGTTTTTCACCCTCCCACTGGGCAATGGTGGCGTGCGGTTCCATCGGATTGTGATTTTCCAGAGGTGTGCGATAGATTTCGTCCACCGTAACTTCAGCTTGTGCGATGGCTTGATCAAATTGGCCGACGGTTATATCGGAGGGCTGATCGTTATGGCTCCCTGGATGAGAGTCGTCGAACCCCGCTTCAAAATCAAGACGCGGTTTCGACTGTTGATACCGAATGCCGATCAGCGACGCTGCGTATTTTGCCTGGTCCAACGATTCGGCGACAACGACTGCGATCGGCTGATTGTTGTAGAGGACGTTGGTGTCCTGCAGCAGCGAGAGCGCGCGACCGGCGGGCGGATGGATGGCCGCCTTTCCTCCTTGCGGAAGCTTGGGCGCATTGGCGGGGGTCAGAATGGCAATCACTCCGGGAGCGCGCTGGGCTGAAGCGACGTCCATGCGCTCAATTTGTCCGCTGGGAATGGTGCTGGTGACAATCACGCCCGTCGCGACATTGGGAATGTCGAATTCAGCCGCATACTTGGCGGCGCCAGTGACCTTGGCTATTCCGTCGACACGGTTGACTGGATCGCCAATCGCGGTCATGCGGTTTCTCCCTGAACGGCGAGGGTGAAGGCTCGAACGATCGTCCGCTTGGCCAGCTCAACTTTGAATGCGTTGTACTTGTATGGTTTCGCTTCGTGAAGTGCCTCTGCAGCGGCGGCGAGGAAGCTAGCCTCATTGGCGGGTTTGCCCGCGAGAAGTGCTTCAGCCGTCTCGCTGCGCCACGGCTTATGTGCTACTCCGCCGAGCGCGAGCCTCGCACTGCGAATCGTGGTCCCGTCGAGATCGAGCGCAGCTGCAGCGGACACCAACGCGAAGGCGTAGCTGGCCCGATCACGAATCTTTACATATGCGGAGTGATCGGCGTAGGGTCCTTTCGGCAGATCGACGGAAAGGATCAGCTCATCGGGGCGAAGAGTTGTATCGACATTGGGACTGGAGCCAGGAAGGCGATGAAAATCGGAGAAGGGAATTGCACGTTCGCCGCGCGCGCTCTGCACGCGCACACGCGCGGCGAGGGCAGCGAGGGCCACGCACATGTCCGATGGGTGCGTTGCGATGCATTCCGGGCTCGCGCCCAGGATCGCGTGGATCCGATTGAATCCTTCAATGGCGGCGCAGCCGGAGCCGGGATTGCGCTTATTGCACTGCGCGTATGCGGGATCGTAGAAGTAATAGCAGCGGGTTCGCTGCATCAGGTTACCGCCGTTGGTGGCCATGTTGCGTAGTTGGGGCGATGCGCCGGCAAGGATGGCTTGAGCCAGCATGGGGTAGCGCCGGCGCACCACCGGGTGGTCCGCGGTGTCGGAGTTTCGGGCAAGCGCGCCAAGGCGCAAGCCGCCGTCGGGCAGTTCTTCAATTTTGCCGAGCTCCACGCGGCCAATGTCGATCAGAAGCCTGGGCTTCTCGACACCCTGCTTCATCAAATCGACAAGATTGGTGCCACCGGCCAGGAACTTTCCGGCAGGCGCGCCTGCGATCGCGCTCACGGCGGCTTGCGCATCTCCTGCTCGGCGATATTCAAAGGGCTGCAATGGAGTCCTCGCTTGAGTTCTGTGTTACTGCCGCGTTTGCGGGAGATTTGCCGCAGGCTTGGCGTACGGCAGCGACTATGCCGGGATAGGCTCCGCAACGGCAGATGTTGCCGCTCATGCGCTCGCGGATTTCATCGTCCGTCACTTCGATCGAAGCGGCATGCCGCAGATCGTGCGTGACGGCACTCGCTGCGCCGCTTTTCACTTCAGAGATAAGAGCAACTGCCGAGATAATCTGACCCGGCGTGCAATAGCCGCACTGGAAGCCATCATGGTTGAGAAAGGCTTCCTGCACGGGATGAAGCTCATCGCCTTTTGCCAGCCCTTCGATGGTTGTAATCTGCTCGCCGTCGATGCTGACGGCGAGCGTCAAGCAACTATTAACCCGGAGGCCTGCCACCAGCACGGTGCACGCACCGCACTGACCGTGGTCGCAGCCCTTTTTCGTGCCCGTGAGCTTGAGGTTCTCGCGAAGCAGATCGAGAAGTGAAGTGCGCGGATCGACATTCAGGTGCTTTTCTTCCCCGTTCACCGTAAGAGAAAGCGGAAGATCATTGGCGCCCTGCAACCCAGCGGCCGGTGTAACGAGAGCAGACGAAGACCAAAGAGCGGGGGATGTGGCTCCGACGGCTGCAGCTCCTGCACCAATGACAAAGTCACGTCGCGAAAAAGGCCACTCGCACCGAGCCCCGCTCCGGCATTCAACCGGCTCCTGCGCTCCGCATGCTGATCCTGTAGTTTCGGTTGACCTGTCGCGTTTACCGCCGTCCATTCTCGTCCCTTTCGCAATGCAACGCTGTTGCTCGGCGATCAGAAGTCGTGGAGCTTCCTCCCCTTCGATGCCCTTTCCGAACCGCAGAGTTGTCTCGGATTTGGATGCGCCCTCGCTCCGAGTATTGATTTGCTCCATCTTCGGCGCGTTGAGAGTTCACAACGCATTCTGTCGGAAGGACTCTACGATTCGAGGTCGGTTCTGTTCGGGCAAATGCGCGAACTGCGCGGAGCGTGCGCGACCATGCACCGAATTGCGCGTCGCGAGTGCGCGACTGCACTCCCATGCAATCTGGAGCGTTTCTTCCACGGGAATCACGTAAGCCTGAATGAGGGAGTCTGCTGTGGAGAGCCGCCCCTCGACGTCGATGAGGGCGTCATTTTGACACCGATCCATTTCGAGACCGCACCAGCGCAAGCCCTCGCAAATGCGTTGGCGCACAAAGGGCGTGTTTTCCGCGATGCCTCCGCCGAAGATCACCGCGTGCGCGCCGCCGAGTGCCGCAAGATAGGCCCCCACGGCTTTAAGAACGCGGTAGGCAAACATCTCCATTGCAAGCTGCACACGCGGGCTGTTGGCATATTCGCGCATGAGCACCCGTGTGTCGAGGG
>Ga0302324_100011858_pt1 | contig 17835 bp, 17 predicted proteins | sample Palsa_T0_1_FD_201949 | JGI IMG/M metagenome (GOLD analysis project Ga0302324, IMG submission 201949) | Peat permafrost microbial communities from Stordalen Mire near Abisko, Sweden - Palsa_T0_1 | ecosystem: Environmental > Terrestrial > Soil > Palsa > Peat permafrost | place: Sweden: Abisko... | reverse complement strand
TCGTGGTGATGGCGCCCGTCTGGGGGTTTATCGAATAGAGAGTAGCCACCTCAAATTGACCCGTGCCGGCCAAGCCGTAGAGTCCAGTGGTAGTTGAGCCGAAACTGGCGAGATTGGGGTTGCCGGTCACTCCTCCTATGAGGGTGAGGTCTGCGTTGCTGGTGTTGACCGAATAAAGCAGTCCGTTCTGTTCGGTGTACAGTGCGCCGTTCGCAACAGCCAAGCCGTCGTATCCCCCGGATCCCATGTTGCCGATCAAAGTAAACGCGCCCGAGTTGAGGTCGACGATTCCGAACGGATTCTCGACCCCCTGTGCCGCTGTTCCGAGCATATAGGCATTCGCCGTCAGCATGACCGGCGGTGTGCCCGCGGGCAGAGGATCGGGCGCAAGGCCGACCGGGGACCCCGGTCCTCCGGAAATCGCGGAGCCGGGCGTGATCTGGCCGGTGGTGACGTTGATCGTGGCAATGCCGGAACCAGTGCCGGCGTAATAAGTGCCGTTTTCGAAAAGCGGCACGGAGGTTAAATAGTCGTTACTGTCGGTAGTTCCCACCTGCGTGGCCGCGCCGGTTGTAGTGTTGACGGTGTAAAGATTGCTGTTGAACTCCATGTACAGCGTGCTGGAACCTACGGAAAGCCTCGCATAGTAGCCTTGACCGTTGGGTATGGCGCGGGCGCCGATCGGCCCAATCACCGTGACGGCGCCCGTCTCCGGATTTATCGAAAATAGAGTAGCGCCTCATTAGAACCCATACCGGCCAGGCCGTATAGTCCGGTGGTGGTTGAGCCGAAAGTGCTGAGATTGTTGCCGTTCAGCCCTCCGATGAGGGTGAGATTTGCGTTGCTGGTGTTGACCGAATAAAGGAGTCCGTTCTGTTCGGTGTACAGAACACCGTTCGCAACAGCCAGGCCGTCGTACCCCCCGGATCCCATATTGCCGATCAAAGTAAACACGCCCGTTTTGAGGTCGACGATCCCGAGCGGATTCTCAACCCCCGGCGCCGCTGTTCCGAGCATATAAGCCAAATTGTCGGCCTGTAAGCTGGCCGGGAGCGCAACGAGAACTCCAATTGTAAAAAGACCTGCGGTGGCGTGTTTGCGAATACTCAAATTGACTCCTGTTTCCGATCACTACACTAGCGTACCGCCGCTGGCCTGCGCGAGTTCCATGAGCTGGGGGAGCAGGTCCGGCTCGTCGATGCAGGTAATCTCCAGCTTGCCGGGCCCAATCCGGATCGTGGAAGGAAGGCCGAAGAGTTCGCGGTACGCCTTCAGCTCCGGGCTGGGGGCGATGTGGTTGACCCCTCGCTGGGTTCTTTCAACCCCTTGGCCTCCAGAGCTAGATAGCGCTCATTCAGGTTTCGAGTCACACTGGCGAACCGGGGTCCGAGGAATCCCGAAAATTGAATCGACAGAGTGGCCCGGCTTCCCCGTCCATTGTCTTCGACCCAGTGTCTGGCGTGCAGCCACATGCCGGGACCGCGCGTCAACCAAGCGAAACTTCTTTCTTCCTCGCTGAGTTCTGTTACCTGCCACTTCGCCGGTGGCAGGCTTGGCTGCCGGATCAGCACACGACTCCCCACCGCGAGCGGGCCACCGTCGAGCCGACGGATGCTCGTCACAGTCGGGGTCCACTCCCGCCAGCGCTCAATCTCACGCATCACCGCCCAAACCCTATCCGGCGGAGCTTCAATCTCAAACTGTAAGACGGAAATCCAGCATGCCAGAGAATTACCGACGCTTTCGGTCCACCAGCGGTTTCTCGGCCCGTATCACGGCCAAACCGCAGATGTGATCCCCAAGTGCGTCTGCGCGGGCTGGGCCGCAGCCGGCCTGAACCTGAAAGCTACTGGCTGGGCGCATTCGGTGACCGTCCGGTTTCTCTCAGTCAACGGCTTCCCCATTCGCCTCCCTCCCGGCTCTCTCATCAGGGTTTACGCTCGAATCGAATGCCTAAACGCGCCATCCGCCCCGTCCTCAATGGCTTCGTTTTCCAAATTCGCGAAAAAAAACACCTCCTCGCACAAAACAACATGCCACTTGCGCCACCGACTGCTCAACCGCATCCCAGGGAAAACCGGACCGCTGCGCACACTTCCTGCATCCGTTGGTGACTCAGGCCGGCCACGCGCTTCCCCAGACGTTCTTGCGAGATTGTCACTGCGTTGTGAAGATTTACCGCGCATCGACTCTTCATCCCGTCATCCACATCCAGTATCACTTCCGACGGCACGTCTCGGATCGTGGAGGTAATGGGAGCTACGGTCACGGTCGAAAGATGGCCAATGGCGCTCTGGCGAGTGAGTATGAGAACCGGCCGTTGCTTGTCCGGCAGCGGAAATCGGCACAGGTGAACGTCGCCGCGGTTCACTCCTCCGGCCAAACGGCAGTCTCCTCCCAGGGACGATACTCTTCGATGCGCTGCGGTCGAGCTTGATAGCCCCGCCGGTCGCGCGCCTCAAGATCCAAGGCACGCAGACGGCTCAGGTGTTCCTGAAGGGCCTGGCGAATAAGCGCGGATCGGTTCACCTGCTGCCGCTTGGCAGCAACGTCGGCGGCCTTCAGGAGCTTTGCGTCGAGAACCACCTGTATGGTTTCCATTGTGGACTTCTACCAACAGTATACTCAACAGTCGCGGCTAAGACAAAGAGGACATCCAGCGCTACTCCTCATTTCGGTCTCGCGGGAGCTCCCGACCAGGTAAGAGCCGAAGGAGGAGATGTACGTAGCGCACGCACTTAGTGGGGCCAAGGACAGGTTCCAGATGACAGGTTCATCCTACGCCTTCGGGAAGCAATTGAAAAGAAGGTTGGGCAGCTGCGGATGCACATGGAACCTGGCTACATTCGACCGGGACAGTCGAGTGTTATCGCAATCTCTGGTGCGATGCTGCCTTACCGCTTCAGCGAGGCGCTCGTTCCGCGTATAGTACGAGCCGTTTTCGGTATCGGAGATCTCGCACTCGAGCTCGACCGCGCGACCACGAAATGCGTGGGACGCCATTTGGGTTATAAAGACGAAGTGAAAAAGCTGAGCAAGAAGGCCGTTAAGACCGACACCTTCCTGCGGGACGAGTGCTCGCATATAAGTGCCGTTATCTACAGCTCGTCGTGTTGGGTGCATCATCCGATCACGCCAGGTGCGGTGTTCGTCACAGTGCACAACCCCCATGCGACAACGCCGCTGCCTCACGGATGGGTTCCGTTCGGGGACGAGTACTGGCTTGACGGATGTCAGCTGCGGCACACAAGACATCCCGTGAACTTCTGGCAGTGACCGCGCCAAAATCGGTCAGTGACCATCCGCGCCGATTTACTCCCTTTTCCCGCACAATGACATCCCGCTCCAGGCGGTCCCCATCGGCATCACTCCGCATTACGCTCGAATCGAATGCCTGAACGCGCCATCCGTCTCGTCCTTAATGGCTTCGTTTTCCAAATTTGCGAAAAAAACACCCCCGCGCACAAAACAACATGCCACTTGCGCCACCTGTCTAAGGGACTTAGCGCTTCGGCCAATCCCCAAGCCCAAATCCCCAATCCCTATCGAGAGACCGCTGATATAATGGTCGGTCGCGTCCCGGCGTCCTGTGTCGTGACGCAATGCCGCTGGAGGGAACATGAAGAAGCTGCGCTGGATAGTCCCCGCCGGATTGATGATCGCCGGAGCCGGTTGGATCTTGAAAGGCACTGGGGCGAGCAGCGATAAGTTCGACACCAAGGATCTGCTCACGGGCCAGCAGGCCTTCTCCGATTATCAAAAGGAAAAGCCCGGGCTCTTCCACAAGATCACCGCCGCCGATCTACCGAAGCCCTACGACACCAAGTCGAGCGCGAATTTTCCCAGGGTTGTGCCGAAGCCGGACAACATGTGGCCGCTCTCGCCGGCCGGTTTCAAAGTGGAGCTGTACGTCCATGAGGGTCTCACGGAGCCGCGGCAGATTCGCCTGGCGCCCAACGGCGACTTCTTCGTCGCGGACAGCATGCCGGGAGAAATCAAGATTTTTCGCGGACGGACCGCGGATGGCAAGCCCGAGCAAGTCTCCACATTCGCCACCGGATTGAAGCGCCCGTTCGGGATCGCGTTTTACCCGATCGGCGCGAATCCGCAGTGGATTTATATCGGCAACACGGATTCGGTAGTGCGCTTGCCCTATCACAATGGAGACTTGAAGGCGAACGGAACGGCTGAGACGATCATTCCCGAGCTTCCCGCGGGAGGAGGCCATTGGACGCGCGACGTGGTGTTCTCGAAAGACGGCAAGCGCATGTTTGTCGCGGTGGGTTCGGCCTCGAACGTGGATGATCCGGACTCGCATCCGAAGGAATTCCATCGCGCCAACATTCTTGAATACACACCCGAAGGCAAATTCGTTCAGAATTACGCCTCGGGCATCCGCAATCCAGTGGGATTGGCGGTGAATCCCGAGACCGGTGAACTGTGGTGCTCGGTGAACGAGCGAGATCAACTGGGCGATAATCTGGTGCCCGATTACATCACGCACGTGCAAGAGGGCGGCTTCTACGGCTGGCCCTGGTTCTACATGGGCGCCCATCAGGATCCGCGTCTGGAAGGGACGCATCCGGAGCTGAAAGATAAGGTGACCGTGCCGGACGTGCTAATGCAACCGCACAATGCATCGCTTGGCATCACGTTCTACGAGGGCAATCAATTCCCGATGGAGTATCGGGGCGATTTGTTCGGCGCCGAGCATGGGTCATGGAACCGCTCCACGCGCGCGGGCTATGAAGTTGTCCGCGTTCCATTGGAAAACGGCCATGCCAGCGGCGTATACGAGGATTTCATCACTGGTTTTGTCACGCCGGACGGCAACGCTTGGGGCCGGCCCGTGGCGGTGGTGGTGGCGAAGGATGGCTCGCTGTACTTTACCGACGACGCCTACAAGGCCATCTGGCGGGTGAGTTATACAGGTAAATAGGAGAAAATCGACATGAGATCTTGGACCATTTTCGCGGCTTCGCTGGCACTCACGGCCGGCGCCGCATTCGCTCAAAACAAGGGAGGCGGAGGTGGAATTCCTTCGCCGTTGAAACTCACGGTCTCCGCTTATAGCGATGGCGGCGACATTCCAGCCAAGTATACTTGCGCGGTGACGCCGCCGGGAGGTTCTCCGCAGATCGAATGGAGCGGAGCGCCGGCCGGCACCATGTCGTTTGCCCTAATCTTCCACGATGGCGATGTGCATCCGGGGAAAACGTTTGCCGATGTGACGCACTGGATCGCTTGGAACATTCCGGCCACCGCGACGGGTTTGCCGGCCAGTGTAGCGGGTACCGCGGATCTGCCGGACGGCACTCACCAAGGCCCCAATATCAGGGGTATGCCCGGCTACATGGGTCCTTGTCCGCCGCCGGGACTGCCGCATCACTACACGCTGGAAATTTACGCACTGGACGCGAAGCTGAATCTCCCGGCCACGGCCGGGCGCGCTGATTTGGAAAAGGCGCTCAGCGGGCACATCGTGGCGAGCGGCGTTTACAACGGCCTGTTCCATCGCTAGGCTTTGCCAGGCGAAATGCCATGCCAAGCGAAATATCACGGCGTGCCGTAATTGCGAGCGCGGCGATTGTTCCGGTCGCCGCGCTGACCGCCACTGCCCAGAAGCCTCCGCCCTCCGCACTTTCCGACGCCCAGTTGCGACTTCTGGCGGCGTTCGTCGATCGTTTGATTCCGAAGGACGAGCTTGGTCCCGGCGCGTCGGAAAGCGGCGTGCCGGAGTACATCAATCGGTCGCTCGGCGATTTCTTGGCCAGCGAGAAACCCGCGTTCACTGAAGGGCTTGAGGGTACCGACGCGCTTGCGCGCCGCACCCAGAATGCCGCGTTTGTGGATCTATCGCCGGAAAGACAAGACGCCGTCCTGACGGTTATGGAGAACGGCAGTGCGGAAGGCTTTCCCAATGCGCGGGCGTTTTTCAATCGCGCGCGGCGGCTGACGCTGGAAGGCATGTTCGGCGATCCCTACTACGGCGGCAACAGGAATTTCGCGGGCTGGGATTTGATCAAATACCCCGGGCCGCGCCTGGCGACCACGGCCGACGATCAAAAGATGGGCGTTGAGATCAAGCCCTATCATCATTCCGCCTACGGAGTTGGCGGAGAGAATCATGGCCATTAACCTCAAGCCTGTCGACGTGGCCGTGGTGGGGTTGGGCGCGGCGGGTGGCGTGGCGGTGCTCCCGCTGGCGCGCGCGGGCTTGAAGGTGGCCGGGATCGAAGCCGGAACGTGGATGGATCCTGCGAAGGATTTCAAGCCTGACGAGATTCATAACAATGTGCGCGGCTTGGTGACCACGGTTCCGAAGGCCAAGAAGGAAATCCCGACCTTTCGCACCAGCCCCACCGCGCAAGCCCGTCAGGGCGCCACGCATCCGATGATGAATGCCGTCGGCGGCACGTCGATTCACTATCACGCGCAAAGTTGGCGCCTGAAGCCATGGGATTTCAAGACGCGCTCGGAAACCATCAAGCGTTACGGCGCGAGCTTGCTACCGAAGGGATCGACGCTGGAAGATTGGCCCGTCAGTTACGAGGAACTGGAGCCGTACTACGACACTGTCGAGCACGAGGTCGGCGTTTCGGGCAAGGCGGGCAACATTCAGGGCACGCTCGATCCGGCGGGAAACGTTTACGAAGGCCCGCGGCAGCGCGAGTATCCGATGCCTCCGCTGCGGACCTGTGATTTCCTGGATCACATGCACAAAGCCGCGAAGTCGCTCGGGTGGAAGCCGTTTCATGCGCCCTCGGCGATCAATTCGCAGCCTTATCGCGGGCGGGCGGCTTGCGCGTATCACGGCTATTGCGATCGCGGCGGGTGCCACGTGAGGGCCAAGAACTCGACGTGCTTCACCACCATTCCAGAAGCGCAAAAGACCAAGAACCTGACCGTGTTCGACAAGGCGCAGGTGACGCGGATCGTAGCGGACGCGAGCGGCAAAGTCACCGGAGTTTCGTACATTCGCGACGGCCAGGAATATTTTCAGCCGGCCAAGGTTGTCCTGGTGAGCTCGTACACATACGAAAACACCCGCCTGCTGTTGCTCTCGAAATCCAAGGCGTATCCGAACGGACTCTCGAACAACCACGGACAGGTGGGCAAGCACTATTTCGGCCACTGGGACGCGCAGGCGGGCGTGGGCGTCACGGCGCTGTTTCCGATGGACGTCAACACCTGGTACGGCGCGATGCTTTCGCAAGGCGTGGTGGTGGATGAATGGGCCGACGACACTTTCGATCATTCGGGGCTCGGCTTCATCGGCGGCGCGAGCCTTTGCACCTACATGGAAAAGCATCCCATCGCGGCGGCGAGTATGAGCACGTTCGGCCGCGTGCCCGCGTGGGGCTCTAAGTGGAAGCAATTCGTGCATGAGAACGCGGGCCGTTTTACCGGCACGTATCTGCAGACCAATAGTTTTCCGTACGAGAACACGTATCTGGATCTGGATCCGGAGGTGAAAGATCCGCTCGGCGATCCGGTGTGCCGCGTCACCAGCGGGCCCAAGGAGAACGAGACGCGCTCGTCCGTCTATGCGCAGAACAAGATGGAAGAGTGGTTCCGCGCGGCTGGTGCGATTGAAGTGGTGAAGGGCCAGCCGTTCGGCCCGGCGCTATCGACGCACACCTACGGCGGAACGCGCATGGGCGATAATCCAGAGACCAACGTCGTAGACCGCTGGGGATTCTCGCATGAAGCGCCGAACCTCGGGATGCTGGGTGGCTCGGTGTTCGGCACCAGTGGCGCGCGCAATCCCACGCTTACGATGCAAGCGCTGGCGTGGCGCACCGCGGACCATCTGACGAAGAACTGGAAGTCGATTGCAGGCTAAGCCGCGCCTCTACAACCCTCGCGAGACGGAGCGAATGCACGAGCTCGCGGGACTGGAGTTGGCGTCCTTCTCCTCGCGGGCCATCGCGTTCGCGATCGATTTTGCGATCGCCGGAGTCCTATTCCTCGGCGGCCTGCTCCTGCTTGCCCAAATCGCCAATCGCTTTACCCCGCTCGGCCAAAGCAACAAGCACTTCGACATCAAATTGAACTTTTTCGAGAACTGGTACAGCATCGTTTACCTGGTGCTGTTCTTTGGTGCCTCGGTGTATTTGGGCAATGGCCGTACAATCGGCAAGCGGGTGATGGGCATTCGCGTGGTCTCCATCGTCCATCACCGCATGGGGCTGTGGCATTCCATCGAACGGGCGCTTGGCTACGGCGCGTCGGCTCTCGAATTTGGATTCGGATTCCTGCAGTACTTCATTCATCCGAACCGCCGGACGGTTCACGACCGCATGGCCGAGACCATCGTGATCCGCGAGAAGGCGCGCTAAACTATTTGCCGCCCAATTCGGCGAGCACCAGCTTGGCATTGCGCGACGCTTGATCCTGCATCGGGCCGCTGATCTCGGCCGATTCCTGGAAAAATTTCAAACCCTCGCGCATTTGAGCTTTGTCCCCGAGGGGTTTGCCGAGGCTATAGTTTGCCAGGCCCAGGTCAAACAGAGCAATCGCGTAGAGCTGTGAGTTGCTCTTGACGGCCGACAACGAGGCGCGCAGAGCTTTGTTCGCCGGACCGTATCGCATCTGCATGGTATAGCCGACTCCCGTGTAAAAGTTGGCGCTTCCGAGCAGCGCGGCTTTTTGAGTGGCAAAATCGGAGTCGCTCACGCCTTCGGGTTTGGCGCGCGTGCTGACGACTTCAGCGGCCTTGGAGGCGAGCGCCACCACCCGCTCAGCGCGATTTCCACGCCAGCTGCAGTCGGCGGCAGCCAGCATCGCCTCCGCATTCTTGTCGACGGCCATTTTTTCGGCGGCGGGGCAAACCTTCGCGGTCTCGCCTGCCTTGGGTAATGCGGCGAAATAGCTGTTGGCTACTTGCGGCAGATACTGGCTCTTGGGATTCTGTTTGATCAGGGCGTCCACCAGATCCACTTCGTCCTTGGGTTGCGCCTTCAGCGCCAGCACGTACAGCGCGTACTCGGAATATTCGTCCACCTGCTTGGCGTACTCCAATTGTTGCTTTTCGTCGGCGTCGGCGGACGGTTTCGCCGTGCTGATGATCTTGCGCGCGGCCTCCGAGGTCCGCGCCGACCATTTCTTTGCCTGGGCGAGATCCTCCTTGGCCACCGCGGCTTTCAAGGCATAATAAGCGGCATCCATGTCGGGGCCGTTGGCGTAAGCCGCTTCGGCTACTTCCAAGACCTTGTCATTGTCTTTCTCCGCGAGCAGCCCGGATTCCAACTGCGAGGCCACCCACCCGGCGGCCTCGTGCTTGGGATATTTCGCGAGAAAGTCCTCGGCCAGCGAAATCTTTCTGGTGTCGTCGGTCTCCTGACCGAGCGACTGCAGGATTTGCCCTTCGGGAGTGCTCGGGTTCAACACGAAGTTCTGCTTCTCCTGCGCCATCAGTGATCCAACGCCGGGGAAAACCAGCAAAACAAGGCCAGCGACGTAGCTTTTCATGAATCTCTCCTACTCGTGGAAATTTATCACACTTGAAGGCTGCGTGCTTGGTGCGCTCCGGAGACCGTTCCGCTAAGCGCGTCCGCCGCGCCGGAGATAGGCGTCGTCCTTCGCCAGCCAGTCCTTGCGGATGGGAGAAAAAATGTCGAGATCCACTGTATCTTCGAGCGCGACGGCGCTGTGCGGGACATAGGAAGGAATGCGCAGCACTTCGCCTTTGCGCACCACGACTTCCTGGCCTTCGATCTCGAACTTGAGCGCGCCCTCGAGAACGTAAGTCACCTGTTCGCTTTCGTGGCGATGCTCCGGTACGACGGCGTGTTTCTTCAGGAAGATCTGCGCGATCATGGCCTTTTCGCCAGTTATGATTTTTCGTGAGATCATGTCGCTCATCACCTCGAGCGGCACGGACTCCCATGTAAAGTGTTCCATCGCCGGCGGTTTACTGCTGCTGCTTGGCTCCCGTTTCGCGAGCAAGGCGGACCTTGGCGTCTTCGAGCTTCTTTTGCACCTTGGCCACCTCGGCGTGGTCCAGGTCGCTGGGCGGACCCGCCTGCCACTCCCGCAACGAGCTCTGCCATTGCGCGATGGCTTCACGGATTTTGCCCTCGCGGAAGTACACTTCGGCCAGATGATCGTGCACGGTGGGATCGCGCGACATGTACTGCAGGGCTTCCCGCAGCTTGTCTTCGGCTTCCGGCAGTTTGTTCAGGCGGAAGTAAACCCATCCCAGACTGTCGAGGTATGCGCCGCTGTTGGGCTCGCGCGACAGCGCCTTCGCGATCATGTCGCGAGCTTCGTCCAGGCGAATGTTACGGTCCGCGAAGATATAGCCGAGATAGTTCAGAGCCTGGTCGTTGTCCGGATTGAGCGCCAGCACTTTCCGAAACTCGGCTTCAGCGGCGGGATAGTCTTTCATGCGCTCATACATGGCGCCACGCCGGAACATCAAGGTCTGTTTCTCGTCGCTGGATTGCGAGAGGTTTTCGGCGGCGTCCAGAGCTTTGCCCATCTCGGCGAAGTTCTTGGCTTTTTCGTAGATGTCCGACAGGCTCAAATAAACGTCGCGATCATTCTTGCCGCCGAGCAGCTTGCGCGTCTCCGCCACGGCCTGATCGGTCTTGCCTAAGTCGGAAAGCACGGTCGCGCGCTCGGTTGTGACGAAGCGGTCGTTGGGGTATTTCTTGGCCGCCGTGTCCATTTCGGCCTCCGCCTTGGGATACTCCTTGGCTTCCCGGTACGTCTCGATGATTTCCGCTTCGATGCGCGCGCCCGAATCGGGATCGAGCTCGGCTAGCTGGTGGAATACATCGATGGCGCCGCTGTACTGCTCGACGGTGCGGTCCAGCTCCGCCAGGGTCTGCAACAGGAAGCTGCGGCTGCTCTTTTCCGAAGCGCTATAGCTCTTCTTGGCGGTTGCGTCCAGAATGCCTTTCAGCGTCTTGATGGCATCCGGAATCTTGCCTTCCGATTCCAACAAGTTGACGTCATTGAACTGCACTTCCAAATCGTCCGGCGCGAGCTCCTTGGCCTTGTCGGCGGCTTCCCGGGCCTTGGGGAAGTCGCGCTTTTGCCGGTAAATCTGCGAGATTCGCAGCAGTGAGTGCTCGTCCTTGGGATCTTCGGCGACCGATTCCTGATACAGCTTCAGGGCCTCGTCGAGCTGATCGGAGAGCAGCAGGTCTTCGGCGAGACCGTGCTTCAAATCGGAATTGCCCGGCTGCTGGTCGAGCGCGCGACGCAGCATCTCCGCGGCCAGCGAATAGTCCTTCAGTTGCTCGTAAACGCTCGCGAGGCTGGTGAGGCTGCGCGGATTGGGGTCTTTGTCGGCGACTTTTTGCAGCATGTCGGCGGCGGCTTTGTTGTCGCCCAGGTCGGCGTACACCGTCGCCAGGCCTGTCATCGCGTCTTCGTTGCCGGCATCCAGCTCCAGCGCCTTTTTATACGCAGCCATCGCTTCGGTGGAGTTTTGCAAAGCCTTTTCGAGGCGCCCCAGCATGATCCAGCTATCGACGTCCTTGGGATCGGTCTCGGTGATTTTCTGGTATTGCTCGATGGCCTTCTTCACCATGTCGGAATCGATCTGGTTGCTTTGCGAATCGCCGATCAGATGGGTGTAAATGCGCGCGAGAAGGCGGCGGGAATTCAAATCCTTCGGGTTTTGCTTGAGAGCCTCTTCAGCGTCCAGGACTGCTTCGCGCAGCCGGCCGGACTGGATATACAAGTCGGAAAGTTCCTCGGCGATGAACGTCGCGCCCGGATCGGCCTTCAACGCGGCGCGATAACTCTCGGCCGCCTTGTTGAAGTATTCGCCGCGATTGCCGTAGGCCGCCGCCAGCTCCGAGTACAAGTGTCCGAGAGAATAATTGTAGTAAGCGGCAGCCTTGTCGACCTGCGCGGCAGCGGGAGTGCTTTGGGCGAAGGCAGCCGAAGCCACCAAAAGAAGACCGGGGAGGCTAACCAACCGGCGAGTTGGGATCATCGAAAGGGCTCTCTTTCCTTAACCTGGATCAAGCCCACGATGGGCTCCATCCGAGGACAGACGGACTCGTCTTCAGTATAACCCCGAAGCCTGCGCCAGGTCGCGGCGGGGTGGGACTATTAGTAAAGTCGGGAGCGCGAGGCCGCGCTATCATTCTCACCAACGTGGACGAGACGCGCCTAATCCCACTTCCGGTCGTCGTGGGGCCCACCGGCTCGGGCAAAAGCGATTTGGCGATTTACATCGCGTCGGCGCTGGGCGGCGAGATCGTCAATTGCGATTCGCTGCAAGTTTATCGCGGTTTCGACATTGGGACGGCGAAAGTCCCTGTGAGCGAACGGCAGGGCGTTCCGCATCATTTGATCGACGTGATCGACCCGGGGGAGTTGTTCACGGCCGGCGATTACGCGCGATTGGCCGAGGCGGTCCTGCGCGAGATCGCGGGACGCGGCCGCATTCCCGTGGTGGCGGGCGGAACTGGCTTCTACCTGCGCGCGCTGCTGCATGGCTTGTTTCCTGGGCCCTCTCGCGATGAAGCAATTCGCACCCGGCTCGAGCGCCGCGAGGAGCGCCGCTCGGGAAGCTTGCATCGCATATTGAAACGTCTTGATCCGGCGGCGGCTGCGCGCATTCATCCGCACGACAAAAACAAAACCATGCGCGCGCTGGAGGTAAGGCTGATCGAGGGCCGGCCTCTGTCTGCGTTGTTTGAACGCGGACGCGCGCCGCTCGCCGGCTTTCGTCCCATTCAGCTCGGCCTGGATCCGCCACGCGAGGTGCTTTACGAGCGCTTGAATGCCCGTGCCAGCGCCATCTTCGCCCGCGGCTTGGTGGACGAGGTGCGGCGCCTGCTCGCGGCCGGGGTTTCGCGCGTGGCGAAGCCGTTCGAGTCGCTCGGTTATAAGCAAGCCTTGCAGGTGGCCGAAGGAAGCCTCACGCTCGAGCAGGCGCTGGAATCCACTCAGATTGAAACCAGGCGCTACGCTAAACGGCAAATCACCTGGTTTCGAAAGGAACCTGGCGTGCACTGGCTCGGGGGCTTGGGGGACGATCCGCGAGTGCAAGCCGAGGCGCTCGCGGTCGTGCAACGCGAAAGCGGCATTAACAAGGTTTGAAATTTCTTAGTAACTGAACATTCTTTTGCATTCTTCGGAACGTTTGCGAGGCTGCTGCGTATTGCTACGTGAAGTCAGACAAGTTGAGTTGAGGAGTTACAAATATGGTTAAGAATATTCTACTAGGATTTGCCACAGCCGCTCTTGCCGTGGCCAGCGCTGCCTCGAACTACAGCGTGACGTTCTACCAGCCCGTCACGATCAATGGTACGCAACTCAAGCCGGGCGACTACCAGCTGGAGCTGAAGGATAACGGCATGGCGGTCATCAAGCAGGGCAAGATAACCACCGAGGCGCCCGTAAAAGTGGAGACCGAGAACCAGAAGTTCTCGCGCAGCAGCGTGCGGATCAACGGCACGCAGGTGGAAGAGATCCGGCTGGGTGGCACCAGCAAGCGGCTGGTATTCGAAACCCACGGCAACGCGACCAATTAATCGCGACCAACTAAAGTTGTTACCGAGGCCCGCTCCCGTGGGCCTCTTTTTGTCTCTGCCTCATCCTCCCCTCAAGTGCAAGCCGTGACTTCCTTGTTCTGCCAACCCGTTTGAAAAAGCATTGTAAATTCCGCGGTTAGTAACATATTTTTTCGAATTATTCGGAACGTATGCCTGGCAGCCGCGTATTACTTGGTGAAGTTAGACAAGTTTAGCTGAGGAGGTACAAAGATGGTTAAGAATGTTCTACTAGGATTTGCCACCGTGGCCCTTGCGGCGGCCAGCGCGGCGTCGAGCTACAGCGTGACGTTTTATCAGCCGGTGACGATCAACGGCGCGGAGGTCAAGGCGGGCGACTACACGCTGGAGCTGAAGGATGACAACATGGCGGTCATCAAGCAGGGCGAGACAGTGACTGAAGCTCCCGTGAAGGTCAAGAATGACAGCCAGACGTACGCGAGCAACATCGTGCGGCTGAACCGCCATCGGGTGGAAGAGATCCGGCTGGCCGGCACGACCAAGCGGCTGGTGTTCGAAAAATCGGATAGCGTGCCGACTCACGCCCAAAAAACGGGCAACGCAACCAATTAGCTTTTGCCGAGGCCCGCGTCTCCCCGGTGCGCGGTAGAATAGGCCGTGCGCCGTATTCTGTGGGCCTCGGTTTGTTTTTGTCTGCTCCTTCCATCGGCGCAAGCCGTCACTTACCTGGTTTTGCCGTTTTTCAATCTTTCGAAAGACCCTAATCTGGATTGGATGGGGGAGAGCCTGGCTGAATCGGTGCGAGAGGCGCTTTCGTCGGAAGGATTGATGGCGCTCGATCGGGACAATCGCATGGAAGCCTACAGCCGGCTGTCGCTCCGTCCCTATTCGCTGCTCACCAAGGCATCGGTGGTGAAGATCGGAGAAGAGCTGGATGCCGAGCAAGTGATCTTCGGACAGTACGATGTCAAGGCCGCGCCGGATTCTGTTAAGGCAGGCCCTGATTCTGTTAAGGCAGCCCTGGATAGCGCCGGCAAGAGCGCCGCAAGGAACGGAGCGTCACTGCTCATCACGGCCCGCGTGCTGGACCTGAAGCGCGTGAAGGAGGGCCCGGAATTTCGCGAGGTTGGGGCGCTCGAGGACCTGGCGGCGCTGCAGGAACACCTGGCCTGGCAGACCCTGCGGTTTCTCAAACCCGCGAGCGCGCCATCGGAGACCGAGTTCCGTGAGCGGCACCCGGCGGTGCGCGTGGATGCCGTGGAAAACTACACGCGCGGTCTGCTGGCGTCCAACGCCGACGAGAAACATCGCTTCTTCACGCAAGCGGCAAGGTTGGACAGCCACTACTCGTTGCCGGATTTCCAGCTCGGCCGGCTGCTGTGGAGCAAGAAGGAATACAAGTCGGCCGCGGAGTGGTTCCAAAAGGTGGCGCCCGGCGACGTCCACTATCACGAAGCGAGCTTCTTCCTGGGCCTATGCCGCTACCAGAGCGGCGATTTTGCGGGCGCCGAGGCAGCCTTTCAAGAAGTGGCGCGCGTTGTTCCGTTGAGCGAGGTGTACAACAATTTGGCGGCGGCCGAATCCCGCGCCAATCGTCTCCCGTCATCGGTGGATGATTTTCGCAAAGCGTTGGAAGGCGACCGCAGCGATCCGGTGTACCAATTCAACTTGGGCTACGCACTGTGGCGCACGGGCAGCTTCGCGGCCGCCGCCGAACGCTTTCACGCGGCGCTGGATCACGATCCCGCCGATGCCCAAGCCGCGCTTCTGCTGGCGCGCTGCCAAAAACAGAGCGGTCCACGGCCCGGTGATTCGCAGACCGAGGGTTTGGAGCGTTTGAAGACCAACTATGAAGAGAGCGCTTACTGGCAGTTGAAGGCCGTGCTGCAGCCCGACAAGCCCTGAATAAATTGCCGAAACGGGTATAATCCAAAAAGCTCATGCTGGAAGCGTTCGGTCTATCCGACCCAGGCTGTGTTCGCCCGAACAACGAAGACTGCTATCTCGTGTCCCCCAACAGCGGCGTGTATATTGTCGCGGACGGCATGGGGGGCGCGCAGGCGGGCGAGCACGCGTCCAAACTGGCCGTGGAAACAGTGGCGTCGTTCATTCAAAACGCCGGCGAGCTGGATGCCGAAACTCTCCTCCAGGCCTTTCGGGAAGCGAATCTGCGTGTCATGACCGCGGCCGCCAGCGATCCTACGCTGGAAGGCATGGGAACTACCTTGGTGGCGGTGCTCGAGTCCGGGCCGGAACTGCAGATTGCGAGCGTTGGCGATAGCCGGGCGTACGTGTACGACGGCCGCGATCTGACCGGCGTCACGGAAGATCAGACCTGGGTAAACGAAGTGGGCCGCCGCCTGGGGATTGACGAGGCCAGTCTGAAGACCCACCCCATGCGGCACGTCCTGACCATGGCGATCGGAGTGAGCCCGGAGTTGCGCGTCTACAGCGGCACCTTGCGGCCGCATGGCGGCGAGCTGATTTTGCTGTCGAGCGACGGTCTGCACGGCGTGGTGGAGCAGGGCGTAATTGCCGCCGCGTTGTCGGGCAACGGCTCTCTCCAAGCGAAGTGTGAGCGTCTGATTGATGCCGCCAAACAAGCGGGCGGTCCGGATAACATCACCGTGGTTCTGTTGAGAGCCCGTTAACGCCGCTCCATTTACCCTCTTTTACACCAATTCGCGTAACGGCGGTGTTCGGAAATGCGATCCTTTAGTTATAGTGCTCCGGCTGTCCTTTCTAGTGTCCCTTGGCGCGCTGCTATGCGCTCAGACTAGTGTCATATCCACGGGGACGGTCAAATTCGGTGGGCAGCCGCTGCCGGGCGCGACAGTGATCGCGACACAAGGCGATCACCGCGCCGTGACCACCACGGACGAGTCCGGCAAATACGAACTGCCCGATCTCGCGCCGGGGACTTACACGGTAGAAGTCCAGATGTTCGGGTTCCAGACGGCTCACAAGGAAGTGCAGATTGATCCGGGATCGACCGCAGTGGAGTGGAGTCTCGAGCTGCAGACGCGCCCGAGAGAGATTTCGGAACGTCCGCGGGGACAACCGGGAGCGCAACAGGCCGGCTTCCGCGCCACCACGGAAAACGAAGTCGATCAACTTGCGGAAGCCCCATCTCCGGACATCACTTCCCAGAATTCAGCCAACGCTAACGAAGCCTTCCTGGTGAATGGAACGTTGAGCACGGGCCTCCAAAACGGCCAGAATGATTTTGGATTGCGTGGGCCTTTGCTGGGCATGCAGGGCCCACCCGGCGGCCTGGGGGGATTGGGCGTGCAAGGCCAGCCAGGCGGTGTTCCAGGCGCTCCGGGAGGACCGGGGGGCGGCGGCCAAGGTGGCCCTGGGTTTGGCGGCGGCGGTCCCGGCGGCGGTGGAGGCGGTGGAGGATTCGGTGGCGGAGGCGGTGGTGGTGGCTTTGGCGGACGTGGCGGTGGTGGATTTGGCGGGCCAGGAGGCCGCAACCGTCCCGGAGGCGGCAATGGGCAGCTCATCGGCAATCGCAGAAATCGCGGTCGTCAAGGCATTCATGGCAACCTGTCCATCCAGTGGCAGGGCGCTGCCACCGACGCCAAGCAGTTCTCGATAAGCGGGCAGCCGGAGCCGCAGCCGAATTTCAACAATTACCGCTGGAGCGGCGTGGTGGGCGGGCCGCTGCGCATTCCACATTTGCTGAAGGGCGACTCGACGTTCTTCACGGTGAGTTATTACTCCACGCGCGGCCAGAGCATCTCCTACAACGTGGGCTCGGTGCCGACGGCCGCCGAACGCATGGGCGATTTTTCACAAACCTTCATCAACGGCATGCTTCAGAAGATTTATGATCCTTCCACCGGCGCGCAGTTCCAAGGGAACGTGATTCCGCCCAGCCTTTTCGACGCGAATAATGCTGTAACGGGTTTGCTTCATTTTATCCCGTCGCCCAATCTTCCGGGCGCGGTAAACAATTACGAGTTTGTGGCGGCTGTTCCGGCCGATACCGACAACGTGAGCGTTCGTTTGAACCAGAACTTCGGCAAGAACGACCGGCTGGCTTTGACCGAGGGCTTCCAGCGGCGCAAGAGCGATACGGCTCAACTCTTCGGATTTCTGGATCCCGGCACCGGTTTCGGGGACAACACGAATCTGAGTTGGGTTCACAACGTCGGCTCCAACGCCCTCAACACCGCGCAAGTGACTTTTAACCGCAATCGCACCACGCAAAACTCCTATTTTTCGTACGGCACTGACGTAGCCTACGACCTCGGCATCCAAGGAACGTCACAAGAGCCGATCAACTACGGGCCGCCGACGCTCTCGTTCACTAATTTTTCCAGCCTCACGGACGCGCTTCCGTCGG
>Ga0302324_100011857_pt1 | contig 17835 bp, 10 predicted proteins | sample Palsa_T0_1_FD_201949 | JGI IMG/M metagenome (GOLD analysis project Ga0302324, IMG submission 201949) | Peat permafrost microbial communities from Stordalen Mire near Abisko, Sweden - Palsa_T0_1 | ecosystem: Environmental > Terrestrial > Soil > Palsa > Peat permafrost | place: Sweden: Abisko... | reverse complement strand
TTACTCTGGATGGCTCTTCAGCGAGGAATCGGCGTGCTGATTCTTGCCGGCGTAGTGGAAAGATGGCAAAATGATGGAGAGGACACGGTAATGCTATTGAGCCAAGCAATGCGTTCGGGAGCGAGGATGCACCGGCAATTCAGGGGCGGCTATGGCGGTTATCTAGCCGACGGCACGTGGGCCACCTGCGCCTTCGCCGCAGCCGTTGAGGCGGCTGGTCTCCCATTGGGTCCGCCGTACGGGAGCGTTCGCCCACTGCGCGGAACCGCGCCTGCTGCTTACAGCGTTGAGGTCCCCGAGGAATGGGCGGTCCTATTCTTCTCCGTTCCCTGTCCCGAATGTGGCGAAGTCAAGCAAGTGCAATACATCGTCCCGAACCTAAATGACGATCATGGTTGGACTCGCGAGCGGATCGCCGATTGGGTAGAAAGCATCGAAATCACATTCTCGCTACGCAATCACCCGCAAGAAGCGGCACGGCAAGCAAGCATTGAAGAGCCATCAGAACTCGTGGGCGCCTGAGCGCCGCGAAGCCCCAAATTAATGCGGAGCTGCGGTAAGAGATGTTGGGGGATTGGGTATCACCGACGCATTAATGATCAAGGAAATTGGGTCTGTCGCCGTGTTGTAGGCAACCGTAAAACTGAACGATCCGGATTGCGCGGTGCCGCTCAGCAATCCGCCGGAGCTGAGGGTCAATCCGGAGCCTGACAAAGATCCCGACGAAATCGTAAAACTGCTCGCCGTGCAATTGGATGCCGTAAATTGCTGGGAAATGGATTGTCCGGCCGTGTACGGGCCGAGGCTTGCGGGCGTGATGGCGCATGTGTTTATTGTGTACGCCGCGCTTCCGTCCGTATCCGTATACCCAGTTCCTCCCGCCGCAGCGTATAATGTCTCGCTGGTGACCACCGCCACCGGAGCGCTATAAAGAGTGCCGACTGTGCATCCTGTTGATCCATTGGTCGCCGGTGAACCGGTTGTGTTATAGCAGATGACCGTAGATGGCGAGCTGCTGATCGTTACCGATTGAGTTCCAGTATAAGTGCCAGCCGACGGTGAGAAGGACGGCGCTCCGGCGGAGGGATTGCCCGATTGATACTCGTACGCTCCGGCGTCCCAGGCGGTGCTTGCTGGTCGCAATACGACGGCCTGTGCCGGGCACGTCATCGTGTGAGTGCTGGTGTTATACGCGCATCCATCGGTCGTGGCGTACTTGCAGGCATTGGCCGCGTCTGTCCCAATGGCAGGCTCGGTTGAATATGCAGCGAGAGCCGTGCAGTATGCCTGATGGTTGGCCCCGGCCCCGACTGTGGAATTGCTACCCAAGGTCGGCGCGCACGGCGTCGTGTCGTTCGCACACGTGTCCGAATTGGTCGTGCCGCCAGTGCTGACGAGGTAGCCTTGCGTTTCTGCCGTGGCATCGGTCATCGCAATATCGGTTGCGCTGCCGTGGCCCGTACACGGCGTTGTCCCGCTGTCGTATGGCGTATTGATCAGATGCTCGTTCAGAACGGTAAGATAAGTTCCGCCTGCGGTATTGTTTGGCAAATAACAAGGCTGCGAACCGTCCACCAGCGTGTTATTGAACATGAACTGGCCGCCCGTGTTTGGGCACCCGTAAATCGGAGGTCCCGCCATGTCGATGTAATTCTCGTTCGCTATGTCGTAGAGGATATTGTTGAAGTAGTACTCCGGCACGACTTCAGGGCACACCCACCAGTGGACCTGACCGCCCGCCCCGAAACTTGGATCGTCATGGCGAAACATGTTGTTATAGAAAACATTCGGCGTGTTCTGTGGCTGATTGACGGGTGTCCCCGTTGCGTTATCGTTGCATTCCAGGATGTTGGCGTGGCTTCCGGCCCCGGCGTTGTGATTATAGAAGTGCTCAAAGATGTTGTCGTGGATATCGTGACACCACTGTCCCACGCCATTGGTCGTGTAGCGAACGATACTGTCGCGGAAGTGATAAAAGCTCGGAAAGGTTCCCCATGCCCAAGATCCGGGATTTGAGTCGGAACCGTCGATTACGATATGATCCAAGATCTGGAGCCCGTTCGCACCGCCGCCGATTAGGGTACCCGGTAGGTTTGTGTTTCCTTGCCCAGCTCCGGTCGTTGCGGTCCAGCCGTGGATATAGACGTTCACGACCCATGCGGACCCGCTTCCGTTGGTTCCGGTCCCAGCATACCCGATGATTGTGTCGCCTACGCCGGATGTCGGATTTGCATCCTGTGAACACATTCCGGTGATCTCGAAGTTATCCAGGATTGTGGCAACCCCCATCAGCATCATGGTGTTCGAGCCCCAGAAAGACCCGGCTATCTGGTGAGCACAGCTCGATACCAGCGACGTACTCGTGGTGTTATCTCCGGTTAAAACCGGGCGCACCCAACTACCACCTGTGTACCAAGTTTTATCTACGCCGTAGTAAATGCAGCCGGAAGTTGTCCCCTCAAAAATACAACTCGCATCCGTGCCCCAGCTATTGTTGATATTCCAGCCGCCTCCGGTGTATGGCGCGGCCCCGCTATTACCGAAGTGCCATGTGTCACCGCCGCGAAAGATAAAGCCCTGTCCCGGCGATGGCGAGACTCCGGCACAAACCGCCGAGCAATTTGGCATGTTGGGCGCGTGCAACCACGGCACAGATTCGCTATTGCCTGCCGCCGAGTCAGAGCCGCTTGCCGCAATGAAGTAGCAGTTATTGCCGGTGACGGGAAGACCAGAAGGGCAGGCTCCCGCCGCGCAGTAAGCCGGAAGCGAGATAACGAGCAACAGCAATAGCCTCATTTTAGGCACTCCGTCGCATTGGTGAAAGCATCGGCTGCCGCTCCTGCTGCCGTCACATAGGAGTATGTTCCCGATCCAGCAATGAGCGCTCCGCTTGCGTCCCCCGTTCCTGAGTAATTCGTGTTGTCGTACCCCCAAACATTACCGTCATACGGGTTGGCGGTTATGCCAGTAGCCGAGCTGATAGATGTCATCGAAACGCAGATGCTCGGAGAGGCAGTGGGAGTCACGGACGCCCCGGTGTAAAGATTCGCTGCCCCCGTCCCCGCCGTCACCCCCCCCGACACATCGACGCCGCTAACATTGCGGATCTCGTAGAGCTTGGCTTCCACGGCCGTGATCGTGCCGCTCATTGTAACCGTAACGGTCGTGACGCCTGAAGCGTGGCCGGACAGGTTCCAGATCTCCGTATCCGCCCCGATGGAGGATGCCGTGGCGCTCACTTGCTTCGTGAAGCTATTGCCGCCCGCGCAAGTGCCTCCGTCCGTGCAGACCTTGGTTACCGTGATCGACCCAGACTGGCTACCGATGGCGACCGCGTAGTACGATCCAGCCAGAGTGGCAGTAGCCGTAATTGCTACCGTGCTGCCGCTGGTGGCCTGATTGAACGGCGTCTGAACGAAACTTGGCCCGGACAAAGATCCCGTCGCAGACAAGAAGCTGGCCGTCTCTCCGGACCATCCGTCCAGGTTATCGCTCTGGTTGAATAGCACTTCCGTTGTCTGACTGGCTGCGGAGGAGTTGTGGAAAGTGCTCCAAAATCCATTCTGATCTGGGTAGCTCGGACCATTTCCCTGCTGGCCTCCCCACGTACCAGACAGCAAGATGCAGCCACTCGGAGAGCCGCAACCTGATGCCGTCGAATTGGCCCAGTTCGCGTCCGAGATTACCCAGCCATCCGTCATGCCAGGATAGAAAGCGCTGAGATAACTTAGGGTCGAGATTGCCGTACTGCTGTAACCACCGATCTGTTGGCGATTGACGAACGGTGAGGTTGCGGCCCCTGCCCAATCGACAATGTGCAGGGTGACATCTGCGTCGCTGCTAATGTTGAGCGTATAGGTCAACTGACCTGACCCGTCCGGAGTCGCATTCGGAGCATACGCCATCGATGAACCGGTGTAGAATGTGAAGACGCCAGGGCCGTCGATATCGGTCCAGGAAGGACCCCCGGCTGTCTTCCAGGTATTTACTCCCGCAACGCTGGTAATGTAGGGACCGGCTCCGTTCGCCGAAGTAGTCGTCAAGTTCCCGCTAGTCGGCGCCTGACACTTCTGCGTACTCGTGGCCGTGACTGGTGTATTGCAGGCTGTATCGTAGATCGGATACATACCGGTGGGAGTCGTTCCCCCGTTCGCCGCCTTGAATGCCATCGTCACGCCGATATAAGTGGACGAAATGTCCGTGATGGTGGGGTTCAGGGCGGACGTCAAGCTGTAGATGCCCCATTGTTGGGCGCCGCCATTCTGGTAGTCCACGCCCCGCAGATTCCAGGTGATGCCTGATTGCCCGGTCCCCGCCGTGTAACATGGCAGAGCCGTGCAGAGAGGCGTGCCCGCCTTCAGAAATGTGGCTACGATGAGATCCCCGGCTTGCGATGGGGTGACAGATCCGCCAGATGGTGTGGTCGTCGCAGCCCCCACCGCCGTTGCCGATGTATCAAGACATCCGCTCGATGGTGGGCCGGCCAACTCGAAGATGAGCATGTTGTAGACGATCACGCCAGTCGTGACCGTGGCTGTCACAGTTGTCTGTCCCGCCGTGGCATTGCACAGATAGAAGCCTTGACCTATTTTGGAGCTTTCCGCGCTACTTGCGGTCAAATTCGTGAAGGTCTGACTGTGATTGGTTGTTATCGTAAATGTCGTGGTGGCGGAGTAAAAAATGACCACACCTAAAGCGTTCCCGCTCCAAACCGGCCCCGGGAAACTCTTGCAATACGCCTTGGTGGGGCATGGACTGTTAAGCGTAAATGATTGCGTGCCAAGCGCAGTGTTCGTGCCGTTGTTATTAGTGACGCCGGTCACCGCTCCCTGGACGAATGTCGCTGGCACCAGAGCCGCCCCGCCAGCCACGCCGACGCCAACGGTGGTAAGGCCGCTCTGAGCGAGCATTTGCTGAAGCTGAACGCAGCACAGAATCAAGATGGCGAGCCGTCTATTGATGCTCCCAGCGTAAACGCCGGGATTCTGTTTGTTCATCAGCATGTCATCAGCCTCGCTGGCCCTAAAGACGCGCCAATGCTTCCCAGAAACGGGGCCACCAATAGACCCGAACACGAGCCCTCTGAGTCTCGCGCTATTCCACCGATAGGCATTACTCGTTGAGCGAGCGTGAATGCCGCGTTAGCGTCTCGGTGGTCATTGTGTCCACAGTGCGAGCAGACGAACTTCTTGCCCGTCGGCTTAGTCAATCCGTGGCACCGGGAGCACTCCTGAGAGGAGTACGCCGGGCACACTTCGATGACCTCCACTCCGCGCAAAGCGGCCTTGTACTGAATGAACTGGAGAAGCTGGTAGAAGGCCCACTGTGATTTCTCCACGTAGGAGCGGATCTTGGAACCCTTCGCCCGGACGCTTCCCAGGTCTTCGATAGCAATGGCACGACGATGTGTAGCGGCGTAGTTTACGATCACTTTGGACACGATGTGATTTTCGTGTTTCGTACGTCTGGACTGCTTGCGTTTGATCTTGCAGAGCAGTCGGTTTTTCTTCGCTCGTTGCAGGTTGGCCTTGCGCCCCCGCCAACTTGCTTTAGTCGGCGCTGGATTGAATCCGAGGTGCAGCACCTTCCCGTTGCGCGGATCGGCCATTGTGGCCACATGGCCCACGGAATTGCGGTCTACACCGACCATGCCGGTTGCGTGGAACCGCTCACCTGTCATGGTGTTGTACGAGAACGCCCCGTACCACTGGCCGCCACGCATAAAGAACTCCGCGGAGACGTTGCGCCGGCCCTGTTCGTCGGCAATGCACGGGCGGGGGAAGACAAGGGGCAGGATCACTTTCTGGAACAGCGCGGGGATGCGAACACCATCGCCTTCGACTTTGATTTGCCGCCCCTTATCGCCACAGACCGGGATGATCAGATTCGTGGCGGCCTTACATTTGCGGTTGCGCTGGTACTTGGCGATCAGACTTTTCGAGACAACGCTAGGAATTTCGGGATAGAATTTACTACTGGCCTCGCCGCGGTTGTGGAGCATCCGCTTGACACATGGGGCGACGTCCAGCAGGAGGCTGTCAAGGCGATGCGCAAGCGTATCGGGAATCTTGATTTTGACTGTGCAAGCCACTGTGTTTATCACTTGGCCGTGCACGTCGTGTTTTGTACGAAGTTTCGCAGGCATACACTCACTTCGGAGAAGCGAGACTTTATCAAGTCCATTATCGAACAGATCGCCGGTAATTACAAGGCCGAAATCCTTGATTACAACGGAGAACAGGACCATATCCACATGCTGGTACGGTACCCTCCCACCGTAGTACTCAGTGACTTTATCGGCGCGCTTAAAAGCAAGAGCGCCTCCTCCGTTCTGGACCGCTTCGGCTCCGTCTATTACGGCAAACATGCGCGCACCTTTTGGTCCAGCGGGTTCTTCCTGTGCTCCGTTGGCGGAGCCACTCTCGAAACTCTCAAAGCGTACATTGAAAACCAGGGTCGCCCAGGCGGCCACGCCGCTAACCCACCGTCAACGTGAGGGATTGCGCGTCGTAATTTATTCATAAAAGATCGCGACATTCATCCCCGTCCCGCATGTGCTCGCGCCGTGCGCCGCCGTCGTGCTGGCGACGTAGATAGCCGTGCTGAAGGAAAGGGGAAACGGCAGCGTGTAGTTATTGCCGCCCGTGCTGGTGGCGCTCGCCGGAACCAAGACATCCAGGAGTTCCGTCGTTGTCCCGAGCGTCACGCTGGAAGTGTTGAAAAACTGAAGGTAGCAGGCGGTTGTATTGGGATTTCCAATCGCCCATCCGTACAAATTGCCCGCCGTGGCCTTGATCGATGCCGCTGTAGTGTTGGCCGTTAGGTTTCCTATCGAGATACCGACCGCTGGAGAGGTCGTCGGGCCAACCGATTCGACCGGGAGGATAACAGATTTAAAGCTGACAATTGCCGCTGCCCATGGGCGCGAAGTGCCCAGCGTAACGGCTGAGTTTACGGAAGTGCTGACCGGCAAATAGGCGCTGCCGCTGAGAAAGGAGAACAGGCCGCTCGCGGTACCTGCGCTGTTGACGCTGTAGTCGGTGTTGAACCCAGGCGTGACAGCGCCAAAGGTGGACGTGCCGGTTCCCACGCTCACCGCGACCACGGCAAATTCATTGGGCACGAGCGTTCCGACAGGACCGGAGAGCACGGCGGTGCCGGTCGCGATTGCGCCATTGGTTTGATCCACGGCGATGATGGCCGCCTGAACCGTGCCCCCCGCTATATTTGTTGCGGTAATAAAGCCGTTAAATTCATAGATCGCGCATGCCGCCGAAGTCGCGGAGCTTGGGGCGATCGTTACTGTGTTAGCGCCGGCTTTTACATTGACCGCGATAAAGATCTGGCTTGAAAAGGCCGTGCTGTTGGGCTCGTTCAGCGCTAAGGCATATGTATTGCTGTTGGAGTCTGTGACCGTCGCAGTGGTGCCGTTTCCAATTCCGCAGCTAGCGACAATGCTGTTGCCGAGCGTGTTGACATTTTTAAAGACCGGCTGGATATTGGCGGCGCTGCTGGTGCTGACAGCGCTGGCGCTCTGAACCAAAATCGGTACGGTTACATTCGGCGTGCTGATAACTCCCACGGCGGACGGGGATGCCGATCCAGCGGTGGCTGTAGCCGTTACCGTAACGGTGCCGGCGCTATAGGAAGAGATTGGCGCGCGAAGCAATTGGGCCCCGGATATATTAATCAGCCAAAGCGTCGGATTCGTACCCTGATTGATGACCGAAGTAGAAAGGGTGGCGCTGACCCCCACCTGCTGGCCGAATACCTGGAAATAGTTCGCGCCGTCCTGTGAAACTTGGAAGGTGACCGCGGTGCCGCCCGTACAGGCGACCGTGCAGTTTACGGTAACGAGCGCCGTGCTAAGTCCCTGAACGGCGAGAGCGGTGCCGTTGCCGTTCGCCACTGCGGCGGATTGAAGCGTGCCGGTTACCGAGGTCCAATTGGATCCTACGCCGGACGATTGTGCCCAGCACCCGGAAGCGGCCAGGAGAATGAGGAATGCTCGTTTCATCTAATTTGCCCTCGTAACATACACATCTCCGTCCCAGGTCGCCGTGCCGGTCGCGCACGCCGTAACCAGCGTGGGCGTATAAGTCACGTTGCCACTTACAACATGGATGGGCTGCACGCCGCTGATGAAGCTATTAGTTCCTTGGGAAGAAGCCAGCGTCATGCCTCCGGTCTGAAGCGTCCGGCTGCTATTCCCGGCCCAGGCGAATGCCAGGGCAAGCTGTCCCGTCCCGGTCGTGCAAGCGGTGTGCATGTCCAAGTTGAAATGAATTTCATAATCTCCGGCGCCGGGAGCTGTCGCCAGAGTCACCAGGGAAGTGGCGCTGCTATTGGTCAGCACGCTTTGCCATCCAATAATCGGGATTCCCATTCCCACGACGGCGATACTATTCAGCGTCGCGCCGCTCAGCGTCATGGTTGGATTGGTACCGAATACCGCCGCGCCTGTGCCAGTCTCGTCGCTGATAAGTCCCCGTAGTTGGGCTGAGGTGGTAGACGCAAATTGCGACAATGGACTTCCGGTTACGCCGCACGTGGCGCAAGCGATAGTGCCGGACGTGGTGAACGTGCCGCCGGTAATCGGCCCGGTGGTCGCAACGCTGGTTACGGTGCCCGCTGCCGAAGGAGATGTCCAACTTGGTGCGCCCGCGGCGGTCTCTTGGAGATAGTTTGTGCCGGAATTATTCCCCGCCACCAGAGCCCACGCGGTACAGGCGCTCGCGCTGTAAGCCGAGCAATAAAGGATATCTCCGACTCTCGTGCCAGCCGGCAATAAACTGATCAGCGCCGCCGCTGCAGTGATTGCATTCGTTCCGCCGTTGGCGATCGCCACCGTGCCGGTGACGTTCGCGGCGGTTCCGGTGGTATTCGCATTCAGCAGCCCGAGTGTGCCGCCGCCGGAGGGGAGTGTCCAGGTGCTCGACGATGGAATAGCGAACGTCGGATTGAACGCGCCGGTCGTTGTCAAATTTCCGGAAAGCGAAACCGTCTTGCCGCCAATGGCGCCAACCGTCATTGCCAGGGAGCCCGCGGAGTTTGTTGCATCACCGGTATGCGCAGGCTCCTGTGCCGCCGCCAGGGTGCCGCTGACGTCGGACGCCAACGCCACCAGAGAACTCGTGCAGACTTGCGTTGATCCGGCGAAATGGCACAATCCCACGCCAGGCGATGACGCGGTAACCGCGTTCGCCGCCACGACGCCCGAATCGGCGGGAATGTTGGAAGCGCCGAAAGATACGAGATGCCCGTTGGTTCCGGTAAATGCTGTGCCGTTGATCTTGGCCGTTGTAGCCGCGCACGATCCGGCGGTGGTGGTCGTATCGCCCGTCAAGGCCGGTAGTTGACCGCACGCCAGGGTGCCGCTGTTCACTTCGGTCGCTGCAATGCTCTTACCCGTGAGCGTTTGCGTTCCGGCGAGATTGACCAGGGTATCCGTGGCCGCCGGGATGCTCACGGTGACCGTTCCGAGTGCCCCGGTGACGGGTTCCAGAGTGAGCAGGCCGCTCGTCGCATTGCCCATAGTCAGAGACCCGAGCGTGCCCGCCGCGCCCAACGTAGGCGTAGCGGTCCAGGATGAGGCGCTGCCGCTGGTGGCGTTCGGGATGGTTCCGGCCGCCGAACTGGTGGCGTTCGTGCCGCCGTTGGCGATCGCCACCGTGCCGGTGACGTTCGCCGCTGTCCCGGTGGTGTTCGCATTCAGGAGCCCGAGCGTGCCGCCGCCACTTGGGAATGTCCAGGTCGATGAAGAGGGAATCGCAAATATGGGATTGAAGGCACCGGTCGTTGTCAAACTTCCGCTTAGCGACACCGTTTTGCCGCCGATGGCCCCGACGGTTGTGGCAAGACTGCCGGCTGTATTCGTCACATCCCCGGTGAGCGCTGGCATCTGAGCGGCCTGCAAGGTCCCGGTTACCCCAGTGGACAAGGGGAGGCCGGTAAGATTCGTAGCCGTGCCGCTCGATGGCGTGCCCAACGCGCCACCATTGACCAGTAAAGTAGCCGCGCTAGGTATACTCGTGCCGTTGACGGACGTTAGGCTGGCTAGCGTGGTCACCGCGGGGCCGACCGTTAGATTGCCGAAATAGTTTGTCCCGTCGGAGATTACGAAAGCCTGCGTGGGCGCCGCTGCAGAAGATGCCGGAAGCGTCACGCTGGCGGTTCCTCCGTTGACGTTCTGGCCCGACCGTGCGATGGTCACCACTCCCGAGCCGTAGTTGAGAATGGTGATATACTGCCCCGCCGGTGGCTGAGCGCCACTCGCCACCAACGTGATAGTGAATGTCCCACTGGCAACCAGGATGGTCTTCAGATTGGTGAAATCTCCTGCTAGGACCTGGTACGTAGCGATCTGCGGATTGGTGGCGTAGGTGGCCGTGGCGCCTCCGCCAAACGCCACGCTGTTGGCCTTCGTGCAAATGATCGCGTTGCTGCCCGAAGTGGTGCAATCGCCGCTGATCTCCGATGCGGCGGGAGTCGTACTGTCGCGCAGAATGCCCGTCCCGGCACTCGTGGAATTCAAGCCGCCCAGCGAACGAGGCACGGCGCCAGACAGGCTGGCGCTCGGATAACCGGTAGCGTTCGTCAGCGTGCCGCTCGATGGCGTTCCCAAAGCCCCGCCGGTATACAGCAGCGTCTGGGACGCGGGGATGGTCGTGCCATTCACGCTGGTGCTGCTCGATAGCGCGGCGGCAATGTTTCCCGCCGGCAGCACGCCGGTAACGATACTGGAGCCGCCTGCAAGATTGATCGCTCCGAAGGCCGGATTAGCCGATGATCCTTGAGAGATCAGCGCTACGCCGCTCGTGGCGCTTGGCGCTATTCCGGTGACCGTCGAGGAACTGGCAAATACGCCTATTTGGTATTGTGCCGGGGAACCGCTGCTGCTTAGATTTCCGCCGCCGCTGGGACACGCCTGAAACGAAGGCGTGGTTGTCGCATAGCTGGATGCGCCGGACATGAAGCATTGCGCGTTGGCCGTCGGCGTGATCCAGGACGGATTAGTGGCTCCCGATCCGAGGACGCTATAACCTGTCGAAGCGAGCCGCGCGGCTGCGCCGGAAGCCCCGCCGAGGAATAAATCGCCGGCGGTTGTCAGTGGATAATTCGTCAAACTGGCAATTGCCGGCACGTAAGCGGCGACCAGGGCGGAGGCGTTCCACACACCGCTCCCGGTCACCGTGCCGTTGATGACCGGCGCCGTGAGAGTTTTGTTTGCTAGGGCGATGGTGGTGTTCTGCCCGATAAACGTATCGGCAGCGGAATCTGGTATCGTCCATGTGCACGGTGCGTGAGCGCAGGTCGTATTGATAAGGGCATCATACGTTCCGTAGCTGCCATTGGGATATAAATACAGGGCAAGAAAGGGATTGGCCGCGGTTCCAATCGAAAGCGTTGTGGCGGCCCCAATGGACGCATTTACTTGCGGTGATACCAGATTGCTCAGCGCGGTGTTGGCTCCCGAGCTTGCGACCACGGCCTGCCATGTGCCCGGAGTGCCCGTCGTGATGCAGTCATACAAAGCGCCATTACTGAGGTTCGTGTATAAATCTTTTCCCGCCGTGCAATTCAGTCCGCTGGGAGCGCCGAATCCCGTTTGCTGCGCCACTTTGCTGTTCATTTCCGCCGCCGCAATGCTTGATCCGGAAGCCGAGGGAGCATATTGGGCCATTGCCACACTACAGCCAATCAAGAGAAATAGAATGAGGGGCTTCATTTTGTGAGCTTCGATGCGCTGTCAATCGCGCGTTATACGGCATGATTGAGTGAGGCTTGGCGGTCGGTTGGATTCCGCTGGTAGAGATGGGTTACGCTGTTAGTGGAAATGGGAAGGAATGCGCTTCGATCTTGACGAGATTCGCATCGAGGGAGACCCGGACACCGGAAAGGTAATTTATGGCTTTCGGGAACGTCGATGTCACGGTGTTTCCCGAGGATGCCCGACGAATAGCCTTGGCGCTGATGGGGCAGGCTGATCGTGCCGAGAACGGTCCGGCGTCACCCATCTCTACGCAAAAAGCCGAATGACACCGAAGCGCTCAAAAGCCATGCCGGATTAGCGAGCGCCTGAACGCGACGAAGCCCCAAAATACTTATCCGTAAGAGGTGATTCCAATACCTTCAAAGATTGGGTTGTTGGTCGGCATCTCATCGAACCATACTGGCGTGAAGTCAGCCATCACCCACAAGTCGTCTATTTGCAGAAAATTAGTACTGGTCCCTTGCATCGCGCCGCCCTGGCACGAGTTCAATTGCGCGACGGTCGGCAATGTTGCCGGGTAAAATTCGGTGTAGGCGGTCGCGGTGGTAAGTCCCAGGCCACCCGACGATTGATTCACGCCGTTGAACCTCATGAGTAACGTCTGATTGGTGCCGCCAGCCGAAGCCAGATTGCCCACGGCCCCGACCTTGACGGCATTGATCGTATCGATCGGTCCGATGCCGCCGGGGGTAAACGCGGCGATCAACATGCTCTGGTTCTGGTTGGCGGCCGTCGCTACCGCATACTGCGTGGCGTTGTATGGAGTGTTCGACCAGACTACATAGATAAAGCCGCCGACCTCGGTCCAGGCGGTATAGGTAGGCGCGCCGGAGGTTCCCTGACGCGCGAGGCAACGGCCGTCGCCCGGATATTGATCGTTGCGAATGAGAACGTCGTCCACGAGCGAAAACATATTGGACCCGGCCCCGACGGTCCAATTATCGGCGTTCGTGACGGCCGTGCCGTTCGAGCAGGACGCCTGCACCGCCCCGCCCACGCGAACTTCCATAATTGCGTTAGCGCCGGTCCCTGTCACGAATTTGCACTCGATCAGATACCAGACGTTATAGGCGAGGATCATGGTGCCCGGGGACATCGTGCCGCCGGCGGCCAGCGCCTGCAATTGACCCAGAACGCTCAGCGTGATTCGGCCTAGCAGCGTTTCGGTGGAATCGCGAACCTGGACGAGCGAGAGTGCGGACGGGGAAGGTACGGCGCTAATATTCAACCAAAAGCGTAAATAGGAAGCAGGGGCGTTCAAACCCGTGGTGAACGTGATTCCAGACGACATGCTCAACCCGTTGATCAGATAGCTATAAACGCCGGGAGCATGCACATTGATGCCGGCGTACGCCGATACCGATCCCGTAGTAGCGGCGAGCTCGGAAAGATCACCGGTCTCCGCGCCTGCAAAATAGTTAACTCCCATAAAAGGCTATTTGTGTTCGGGGCTTCGATGCGGGTCAGTCGCGCGTCACACGGGGTGGCTGCGCGGCGGCGTGCGGTCGGTGGAGTTCTTACGTAGAGATAGGGTACACTGAGCTTAATTGGGAGAGCCCGTTAAACCTCAGCCGGGGAGGATGCCCGGTAGCCATGTGTTTAGGCAGCAACGAGAGAAGTCGATGAAGAGGCAAACGAGATCAGTGCAAATTACCGGCACAACGCCGGCGGGCTCTCCACCTCTCTACGCAAGAAGCTGACTGACACCCAGCCGCGCCGCGTAACTGAGAAGCAGAACGCATCGAAGCCACAAAAGGCTATTCAGAGTATTGGTAGCCCCCTGTTATATTTCACCTCAACAATCAAATCATCGTACCTTGTTCGTTTTCCTTCTGCATGTTCCAATTGAGCTTCCATTGGAATACAGGCTATGATTGGATCGCACTGCGGGCGTCCGCACGTGAGCCGTCCGCACTTCTGACAGAAGACGCGCGGGTGCGCGGCATTCCCCATGACCTTGCGGGCGTCGGATAGATGGCCAGATGCCGCAAGCAAAAAGTGCCCACCGCAATGCGGACATTTTTGGAGGCTGCCGCATTGAATGCCATCCATCAGGATGGCGCTGTGCTCGGTCATGCTCGATCCCCGAAGCCAACGGGTTTCGCCGGCCCGGCTATAACGTCTTTCGGTAGATAGGGTAGTTTCTCTTTCGGATACACTTTCGCGAAATCCTGGAGATAGCATTCGCGGCACAGGTCTCCGAAGATCGCCCGCATCCCAGGCACGCCGTTAACGGCCCCCGGATGATAGTGTTGGGAAGCCCCGCGATACATGCGTTTGCCGGCGAACGGCTGGTGGCAGCCGTCGCAGCAGCCCGGTTTATGTGGGCGGCAGGTATCGCACCATTCCACACCCTCGGGTTTGTTGTCGTCGATTCTGGCCAATTGTGTTCTCCTTATCCTGCCGCCGCCCGGCGCGCCCTGGGGCGAGCGGCAAGCTCTTCTCTGTGGGCTTCGCGATATTTGAGCAACGCGGCGGCTCGCTTCTCACGGTTCTCGGGCGTATCGCGGCGCGCTTTGTTCCGCTGGTACGAGGCCGCCTTCATCGCCTTGACCTTGTCGGGATTCGCTTCGTTCCACGCGCGCTTGGTTTCGCGGGCATGTTCGGGATGTGCGGCGCGCCACGCGCGATACTGCGCTGTTCCCTGTCCCGGATTCTCGGCCCGATGCTTGCGTTTGTATTCAGCGACCTGATCCGCATGATCCAGTTTCCATTGCGCGGACCGCGCGTTTACAAGCTCGCGATTTGCTTCTCGGAATTTACGGGAGTCTTCTTTAGACCGGTCAGGGTTACGGGCACGCCATGCCTTTAGCACCTCGATTTTACTTACCGCGCGCTCGGCCTCCGTCATGGGAGTCGGCAGCGTGCGTAACTGCTCGCGATGGGCTCGCACCTCGACGGACGTGCGGCGCCCGCCCGCGAGTTTCCGCGCATTGCAGGAGCGGCAGGCGACCACCATGAATTGCGGGTCGTTGATGGGTTTCAAGTGCTCGATGGTGATGGCTGCGCCTTCGACCGGTCTGTCGCACCAATAGCATTTCCCTTCGGCGGCGGCGACGATGTTCCGATAATCCTCCGCGGTGATCGCGCCTGGATAACGATGGCGCATGTGTCCGATCAGACTTTTGATTCGGGAGAGTTCTCGCTGGGCCGCTGTCGATGCCGCGAAGCGTCGCTCGCGGTTCTGTCGATTGCGCAACCGTGCCTGTTCAGATTGGGGATTGAGCCCCATCGTGCGTCTCGTCGCATTGCAGGAAAGGCAGGCGATTGCCAAATCTTCAATGGCATTCGTTGGACGCACATGTTCCAGCGTGAGATCTCGCCCTTGGAGATTCGTTTTTCCACACCAGCAGCAAGTACGCTGGCTTTTGTCGATCAGTGTTTCGAATTGATCGAGCGTCAATACTCCTGGGTATCGCTGATTGGCATTATTGACGCGCTTCAGTAATAAAATCCGATCCCATTTTTCCTTCTGCCGCTCGCGCGATTGAGCCAGCGCTTGTTCGCGATTTTGTTCGTAGTATTCATGCCGTTGGGCGGCGACGCGATCTTTGTTCTCTTCGCGCCACCGCCGCATGTGTTCAGCATATTCTGGGTGCTCCGCTCGATATTTCCTCATCCGCTCTGCACTGGTCATGCTTCAACAGTAGCGGTTTGCCCGTAACTTGTCAAGCCTATTCTCCAAAAACAGCCGCCACCAGTTCGACCACACCGCTCCCTCCTATTGCCACGCAGGAGACACCCCATCCGTTCGAAGCGGTTGCCGGCGCGATGATTTCCTCGCCGGGCGCTGCCACCCAACGAAATGTGGCGCGCTGGTTGTGCGCTATGTCCAGTAAGCTGACGGTGGGGGAATAGGTCGGGGTGACGGAGCTGATTTTTCCGCAGATCGAAGTCGCGGCGGGATCGCCAGAATCGAACGCGGTCGGCGTTACGGCCGTGGTGGTGCCGGCGGCGGTCGAACGCAACACTTGCCATTCCGACGCATTGTCAGCGGGGGTCGCGGCGCTCGAAATGATCAGATCGAGCAGGTAGGGGCGCACCGCAGTAGTCGCGGTTACGAGGATAGCCGTCGAGGTGGCGGCGGTGGTGTTGCCGGTAATGCTTCCGGAGAAGCCGTACTTCCTTCCATTTTGTGCCATTGAGAAACTCCTTGAGTGTGTGAATTGGTTTAGTACAAAGACTGTTGTTTGTGAGCTTCGCGGCGTTCTGTCGCTCGCGATCACTGATGACTGAGCGAGACCTATGCTGTCAGTCGGCTTTTTGCGTAGAGATGGGTTGCACTGCGGGCAATGCTGGCGATTCTACTTTCTGCGTGGATTGGACCGTAGTTGTCGAGATGCTTCCCGGCGGAACAGGTACGCCGTCTTCCAATCTCAAATAGGTGTACAGCGCGCTCAGCAGGCCCGTTGCGGTATTCGAGATGAAGAGAAGTACTACTGTTTGAGAAGGCAATTTCCAGGCGCAGAAGATGAGCACACTGACCAAATACATGGCCATAGCTCCCAGAGCCGTCACTACAAAAATCGGCTTCATTCTTTTGGGGCTTCGATGCGGGTCAATCGCGCGATGTTCTGATGGCTCTTCAGCAATTCACTTGTTGTGATGATGTTGCTGGTAGAGATGGGCTAGAATGCTGGTGAGATGCTGGTCAAGTGGCTCAAGAAAGATCCGCAAGAGCCGTCAGTGTTCGATGACCCGCTTCCGCTCTGGCAGCGTCTCAATCCCGGCATGAGTTGGCGAGAGGTGCGCGACTTTCATCTTTCCCGGCGCGCGGTATTGCCCGCCAAGGCGGTCACCCGGATCAGGCCAAGCAATTAAATCGCTCACTTTTTCTCTTCGGGCATCGCGACGAATTCCAACTTACCCTGCTGGGTCTCCTGCAACTGATACCCTTTGGGCGTGATTGCACTGATCTTGGCGATCATGGCCTGCTGAGCGTCTTGCAACGCTCGCTGCAAATCCTTGATGTGCATCTGCATCTCACGGATGTCCGCGCGGTCCGCGTCCGATACCGGCTTCGATGGGGACGCGACAACGGCGGCGGGTGGCGCGGGGGCGGCGGCCTTAGGCGCTTGCGATTGAAGGCCAACGGCGAGACCCATCAACAAACTGAAGCTCACTACGAAAGACGGTCCAAACGGTCCAATTTGCTTCATACTAATAGCTCCACTAAAGAAAGTCTACCATCAACGCCCGCAAGAACTCGAATGGGAAGCAACCGCTGAAGAGCCATGCCGTGTAAGTGGGCGACAGAACGCGACGAAGCCCCAAGAGACTTATAGTTCAACCCGTAAAGTTCGATCCTCACTCACGGCCATCAAAGCACGTATTGACCTTGGCAGAATCACGCATCCATGACTCGATTGCCCTAAATGTTCAGCATTATCTCCATGGATGTAAAACCCCGATCGTCCCAGCGCATCCGTCCCTTTCATGGGCGTTAACGCCATAACGACAGGCCCCAGCCGCGCGTCGTCCTGCGCTTCGCCGATGCGCCAGTCGCCTTGCGGGATGGGTCCAAGGTTTACGATTCCCTCGTCCGCCGGCTGGTTCTTGTCGAACCCCGAGCCTGAATAGCCGGCGGCGCACAGCAATCGGTCGTGAGGGTCCCGCAAATGCCCACTGCTCTGGCTATATATCCACATGGCTTATAACGCCGTTGCGCCGAGTACCTGGGTGCCTCGTAACAATCGTGGGAGCCGTCAGCACGATGGCTACCCCGATGGTGCCTCCTGTGATCTGGGTCGCCGCGATCGACCCGGCATAGATAATACTGGATGCGATGGTGCCCGCGTTGAAGGGGCCGGTCGTCGTTTGGCTGTATAGCCACATGGCTTATAGCGCCGTTGCGTCGAATGTCTGGGTGCCGCGTGGATCTGGCGGAATAGCGGGAGCTTCCGTATTGGGCGCGAGAAAGCCGCTCGAATCGGGGGCTTCCGTTAATTCGCCGCTCAGGCCATTGATCTCGGCGATATTCTTCAAACGCCGTTTCAATTCGATCTGATTCTGCGCCAGGGCATCGCGGACCGGTTTGAGGAAGGCAACTTCTTTGTCATCGA
>Ga0302324_100011856_pt1 | contig 17836 bp, 20 predicted proteins | sample Palsa_T0_1_FD_201949 | JGI IMG/M metagenome (GOLD analysis project Ga0302324, IMG submission 201949) | Peat permafrost microbial communities from Stordalen Mire near Abisko, Sweden - Palsa_T0_1 | ecosystem: Environmental > Terrestrial > Soil > Palsa > Peat permafrost | place: Sweden: Abisko... | reverse complement strand
CCCGGGTTCGCCTCCACGGTGCCCACGAGGGCGGGGACCTCCCCGACCTCCTCGGCGATGGCCTTCATGGAGGCCTCGACGTCCGGCACGAAGTGGCGCTTGAAAAGCAGGTCCCTGGGGGGGTACCCGCAGGTCGCGAGCTCCGGGAAGACGACCAGCTCGGCGCCCCGCCTCACGAGCTCCGCATAGGCGTCGAGGATGCGCCGGCGGTTGCCGGCCAGGTCGCCGACCGTTGTGTTGATCTGTGCTAGCCCGAGGCGCATGCGAGTGGGTGTAAGGGGTTAATATGGACGCCCATGGGATTTCTTTCAACATAATCGGCACGCCCGCGATGAACCCTCCCGTCACCCGGCCCGCCCGCCTCATTCTCGCCTCGGCATCGCCCCGGCGCCGCGAGCTGCTCCAGCAGCTCGGTGTGCCGTTCGAAGTCGTTGTGGCGGACGTGACTGAGCACGAGGATCCCCAGACCGACCCGCGGGTCATGGTCGCCCACAACGCAGCCCTCAAGGCCGACTGGGTCGCAGCCCGGCATCCGGATGCGGTTGTCCTGGGCGCGGATACGACGGTCTTCCTCGACGGGCAGGCGATCAACAAGCCGCGCGACCTGGGCGAGTCGCGCTCCATGCTCAGGCGCCTCTCCGGGCGCGAGCACACGGTCTTCACGGGGATCGCCGTCCGCCGGGCGTCGACCGGCCTCAGGATCAACGAGGGGGTCTCGAGCCATGTCGCCTTCAAGCCCTTCGGGGACGACGTGATCGAGGACTACGTCAAGCGCGTCAACACCCTCGACAAGGCGGGCGCCTATTCCATCCAGGAGCAGACGGACCTCATCATCGCGGGCTACAGGGGCTCGTTCTCGAACATCATGGGCCTGCCCATGGAGGCGACGAAACAAATTTTGACCCGGGACGTCCTACAGGGTTTACTGCCTCCCTTTTCCGCAGACGCACGATGACCCACGTCCTTACGCCACCGTCCCCCACAGCCGCCCTGAGGCGGTTTGCGACGCGCGCGTGGGCGGACCCGGACTCGCGCTCCGTGCTCGTCGGCATCATCGCCGTCCTGCTGGTGCATTCCATACTCTTCGTGGTCGCGCCCATCCTCCTGCGCGGAGACGCGATCCGGGCGAGCGCCCGGAAGCATGCGGCGCCGCGCCAGTTCAACATCGAGATCGCCCCCAATGAGTTCGTGACGCCGCCCCCGAAGCCGCCGCCGCCGAACAAGTACGTCGAGGCGAACCCGAACGCCCCGGACAACGTCCCGGACAAGACGAACAACTTCAGCTCGAAGAACCAGCTGCTGGCGCAGGAGAAGCCGCAGCTGGACCAGCACAACGACAAGCCGAAGCTCGACGGGAAAAAGGACATCCAGTCCAACCAGACCGTCAACGGCCAGCTCTCGAAGCCGCAGGACTCCGTGCCGGTCGCGCCGAACCTTACGACGGCCGCGAAATCCGCGGCGGCGCCCAAGCAGGAGCAGAACCCCCTCGCCGGGTACGAGAAGATGAAGGACGGCGACGACGGCTTCGGCAGCAACATCGGCACGAGGCCCGACATCGCGAAGCCCATGCCGGAGAAAGTAGAGGGCGCCAAGGACGCGCCCCTGGTCGAGGGGGCCGAGAGCATGATGCCCGCCATCGACCCCAAGAAGCCCCGCGCGAGGCCGGTCCTCGACCATCCCCATACACGGCCCGCCGTGTTCACCGAAAATCCGATGGGGACCAGCAACATCGGCCCGGTCGCCTACAGCGCCAAGTGGAGCAAGTATGGCGAGTATCTCCACAAGATGATGGAGGCCATACAGATCCAATGGGACCGAATCCTGATAGACAGCCGTACGGAGCCGCCGTCGGACACCCATGTCGTCATCAAGTTCACCATGGATCTCCACGGCAAGATAACCGAGATCGTCAGTGTCGAGAGTACGTCCAGCGAGCAGGGCAAGCAGAGCTGCCTGACGGCGATCACCATGACCGCGCCGTACGGCGACTGGTCGGACGACATGATCGCCGTCCTCGGGACATCGCAGGACCTTACATTTGATTTTTATTACCAGTGAGCGCCCCCGCCGAGGACTTCTGGGCGGACGTCCCGTTCGGCCCCGGGGTCGCGAGGGTGGCGCTCGATGCGAACGGCTTGGCGGCGATGGACAAGCCGGAGGGCGTCCTTTCCCATCCCAACACACCCCGGGACGAGGGCCGGTCCCTCCTGCGGGCCCGCTACGACGCCGAGGAGGAGTGCTTCGAGTGGCGGGGCGCCGGCGGCGCGCGCAGGCTCTGGCTCATCAACCGGCTGGATTCGGCGACCTCGGGGCTGATCCTGGCCGCGACGAGCGCGGCCGTCGCGAGCGAGGCCCGCGCGCAGTTCCAGCGCAGGCAGGTCAGGAAGGCCTACCAGGCGCTTGTATTCGGGAAGCCGCGACAGGCAGCCGAGACCTGGAGGGACGTCCTTGAAGTCAGGAAGCAGGGCGGCCGGATACGGACCTCCGCCGGCGCCGGCAACCTGCCCGCGGAGTGCAGGATGACGCTCGTGCGCTCCGGGACCGGACCGCCCCGCGTTTCGCTGATCCGCCTGGAGCCGCAGACCGGCAGGAGCCACCAGCTGCGCGTCCAGTGCGCCAAGAGGGGCCTGCCGATTGTCGGCGACAAGACCTACGGCAACTTCGCCGCGAACCGGCTGTTTGCGAGGGCGGGGGGCGCAAGGAGGATGTTCCTTCATTCGTTGGAGGTCTCCCTCGATTACTCGCTCGGCGGCGCAAAGTTTGGGTTCTCCGCGGTTGCGCCCCTTCCGCCGGAGTTCGAGCGCCCCGATTGAGTTCGGAATGGACGGTCGGGGCTGATTTTGGCAGGGTCAATCCTCCCCATCCCGCCCGCACGCGAACATGATCCTGCCCAAGTCCAATCGCCTTACCCCCGAACAGGTTGCCGAGGTCACCGCCATTGTCGGCGAGTTCGGCTGCTCGATCCAGCCGATCGTCGGGGCTGTCAGGACGATCTACGCCATCGTCGGCGACGAGCGTGACGAACTGATGATCAATCGCCTGGAGGGCCTCCCGTTTGTCGAGCGGATAGACCGGATCCAATCCCCGTTCAAGCTGATGGACCGTAGGTCGGACCTCGCGAGCCACCGGATCAGGATCGGCGGGGTGACGCTGGGAGAGGAGCTCCTGATCATCGCGGGACAGTGCACCATCGATCCGAAGAACCCGAACTTCTTCCTCGAGACCGCGGCCGCCGTGAAGGAGGCGGGCGCCCATGTGCTTCGCGGGGGGGTCTGGAAGCCCCGGACCAATCCCTACTCCTTCCAGGGAGACAGCAAGTCGATGGACGTCCTGATGGAGGCGTCGCGCCAGACCGGCCTTCCCGTGGACGCGGAGGTGATGGACGAGGACCAGCTACGCACGGCCCTCGACGCGGGCGTCCACATGCTCCAGGTGGGGGCGAGGAACGCGCTGAACTACTCGCTGCTGCGCTCCATTGGCCGCGCCGTGGCAAAGCGCGACACGGTCGTGCTGCTAAAGCGAAGCCAGCATATGGGCTCGCTGAGCGAGTTCATCTCCGCGGCGGAGTACATAGCCGCGTTCGGAAATCCCAACGTGATCCTATGCCCCAGGGGCACCGCTCCGGCGCTCGACGGCTACCGCAACCATCCTGACGAAAGCATCACGCCGCTTCTCAAGGAGAGGACATGGGCGCCTGTGGTGGTCGATCCCTCTCATTCAGTGGGGAAAGCCTCCTATGTGCCCGCCTGCGCGCTTGCCGCCGTTGCCTATGGAGCTGACGGCCTTTGCATCGAGGCCCACGTTAGCCCAAGTCACGGAATCGGCGACGATCCCAAGCAGTCGCTCACTCCAACAGTCCTTGCGGAGACGGTCTCCCAGGCAAAAAAGATCTGGACCCTTCGGCAGGCTTCGGTTGGCCGCACATGATCGCCTCAATGCGGCTTCGCGCGTCCTCAGTGGCGCAGTGTTTCCTTAGCTAATATCCGAGGCGAATCGAGGCGGATTGTCGGTGCCGAATTGCACAACGGCATGTGCATCAATTCATAACATAAATGTCGATGCCACACCGAAACGGCTCAATGAAATTGGCGAAGGGTTCACGGTACTTGAAAGGAAGTGTTTTTCCACAATGACATACGGCGGAATGCCCTGCAGAAGTATTATTGCCGCACCGTGCGGCATAAACAATCGTTAGGCATAGACCACCACACACACTCTCGAACGATGTCTGATCAAGATCCCAACAGGTATTCGTTTCAGGGTGATTACGCCTGGGGCGAACCGATGCGTGGCAGCATAATCGAGTGGAAAAGCGATCCCTTGAGGTTTTATAAGATGGTCCCCTTCCCTTTGGTCATCTTCGGAGTTGCAGCCGCATGTCGACTCGAGATGTCTCTTAAAGTTGTCGGATGGCTGTCGGTCGTATCGGTGTTTTTTATGGGATGCATTTTGTTGGGGAGCCTGTTCCCAAGAACTATCCGCCTTTTTAAAGACAAGATTAGCATAGTTAGGCCGAGCGGTCGGAGTAACTCATCCAGAGATATCGACTTCACAGAAATCGAAGAAATGGAGACGAGGGCTGATGGTTCGAACGAACGTATAATTCTTAAGCTAAAGTCGGGAAAGATCGAAACTCTGATTTGCCCCGAACAAGAAGGCGTGGACCGACTCAAAAGCCTTTTAAAAAACGCTCGGAATGCCTAACCAATCCACGGATCCGGCGCCGTAGGCGCGGATCAAATCAACGTTTGGCAGGAAATTGGCTTTGCCTTTGCGAAACTGGAGCTTGCGGATGCTATATTGCTTCATGACGACAACTCCGGCCTCTATTCTGCTTTTTCTTGGCGCGTTCATTGCGAGCATTGCCTGCGCGCAGGCCGAGTCCACAAGTTCACCATCGCGCGATGTCGATCTCGAGGCGCTCCTTTCACTTCCGTGGAAGCAATTCGACCAGACCCAGGATTCTGGCTGGCGTGTGTATGTAAATCCAACCAACAAGCAATATATCGAAGCCGCCAAGTTGATTGAGGCGTATTTGGCGCGGCACAATGACTTACCGGCGCGCCAGCGAGCACTTTCTTATTTTCATGCTGGCATGCAATATGTTTTCCACGCCCGGGCGCATGGTGGTAACCCGCTAGCGGCACTCCCCGACCTCGACAAAGCAATAGTGTCCGGGAAGGAGCCGGCGCATTCCGTTGATTGGAAGGAAATGGTGATCGCGACAAAGGCGTTTCTATTAGATGACTGAGCCACGTTACTGGCGTTTAAAGAACGTGTGGCAGCAATGCCGGCTGCAGCTGTTGAGTGGCCAAACTACGCAGACGACCTTCTCAAAAATCTTGGCAAGCCGTACGGGTCGTGGTGGCCAAAGGAAGAAGCAAAGAAATGATACCGAACCGATCAACGGATCCGACGCTTTCGTTAGGCACGCCGGCTGCTGGGCAGCCGGCGCGCCATCCTTAGCGCGGATCAACTCAACGTTCGACGACAATACACTATGGGATTAGCGAAACTCAAAACGGAAGGGGGACAAGGTGGCCGCCGCGGTCATTCGAACATGACTCATTGGACCGGTACCGAAGAGATAAAGGATGCGACTCGCGTTCGTAGGCGCCGTGAATCCAAGGCGACAATCGCTCGCGAGCTCAATGAGGCCACAATGACGTCGAACCATTCATCGGATCCGACGTTTGCCACCGGCACGTCTCGTGCGGGGCACGAGCCGCGCCATCGTTAGCGCGAATTATCTCAACGTTAGGCAGCCATGAAGCAACCGGTTCCCAAAGTCACAAAGGCTGACGTAGCTCGAATAGCTGAACGCGACTTCAAATCTGGCGATGTCGAAAGCGTGCTTCGATTACTTTCCGAGTTAACGCCAAAATGTGGGCCTCACGATCCCTCTCGAGTTCAGTTGGCAGTATTGAAGCTAGACGGTGGGAATCCAGACTGGTTGCTTGCGGAAATCGCGACTGCTTCGCAGGATCCACGTGACGTGATTGCTGGCGCGGAATGTCCTCAATATATGAAGCGAATTGGCTCCGGCCTGTCGGGCGTGAACATCCGCCAAGAGGTAATAGCGTCCGATTGGAAACAATATGTTACCTGGCTTGAAAGGGAACCTGCCTAACCAATCAACGGATCCGTCGCTTGCGTCTGTCACGCCGGTTGCGGGGCAACCTCCGCGCCATCCATAGGCGCGGATTAATTCAACGTTAGGCTGAGCGATTTCCCAGCATGCAGTCGAAAGCATCAACGATCGTCGAATATGTATCCGGCCTTACTCTCAAGGAGAGGTCGGTCATCGAGACGCTTGATGATTTGGTGCGCTCTGCGGCCCCAAAGTGTTCCGGCAGCATGAAGTACGGTATGCCGACGTACGAGTTGGCGTCCCGGGTCATCGCACTCAATGCCCAGAAGAATTATTTTTCGTTTTACGCGGATCCGGAGATCGTGAAACGCTACCGCTCCAATTTGAAGGGCCTGGACGTCGGGAAGAGCTGTATCCGGTTCCGAAACATTGAAGATGTGTCGTTGGCTACACTTAGAGAGATCGTTCGGGCATCCGCGAAATGAAGAAATTAGAGCCCAACCAATTACCGGATCTCGCGTCTGCCTTAGGCACGTCTCGTGCGTGGCACGAGCCGCGCCATCGTTAACGCGGATCATTTCAATGTTATGTTTCCCACTCTCCTAAACATGCGTCGCGTTCTTGGCCATGCTTACTACGCTGCCTGGTACGCCTTCGATTTCTTGGTGGCCGTGGCTCGTAAGGCATTTTGGCCCTTTTTGGCGGGGCGTGCCAAACGAGGCTCGCCACCGAATAGCGGATTTAGCGGGGCTGGAGTTCTTGCCCCTTTGTTACCGCAGCCGCCCATTCTTTCCGCTTCATTGGCAAGACAGCTCCCTCAATCCGCCGGCGATGAAACCTAACCAATTTCCGGATCCGGCGTTCGCCTCAGGCATGTCTCGTGCGGGGCACGAGCCGCGCTATCCTTAGCGCGGATTAATTCAATGTTAGGCAAAGTCCCGCATTAAGCCATGAAGCCACCAATCAAAGTCGCGATTGTTGCAGGCGGCTATCTCTTAGCGTTCGTCTTGGCGTACGCCGCTGTTGCTCTCCACACGGCATGGGTCAATGAGTCGGGCCCCCTAGCTTCAGATGGCATGTCCGCGTTTGGCGATTTGGTTCTTTTCGTAGCTGTATTCGGTACGGTTTCTTTGCTAACTACGGGCGCGGCGTTGTTTTTTCTCCTATCGAAGATAAAGATGCCTAACAAGTCATCGGAACCGGCCCTTTCCTCGGGCACGCCTCCTGCGGCGCAGGAGTCGCGCCATCGTTAACGCGGATCATTTCGACGTTAAGCTTTGCATGATTCTCGCACCGATCAATCGCGATGGAACGGTTTCGGGCTTCGCTGGACCCGTCTCAGACGTCGGAAAGTCTGCAATCTTATCCACGGTGCGGCTCTATTCGAGGGTCGGTTGGACGATTCCTTGGATTGGGTATCTGGCAATCGAGCAAGATGTGTGTGTAGGCACTTGTGCCTTCACTAGCGCCCCTAAGGGTGGCGTTGTGGAAATAGCATATTTCACTTTTCCAGGGTACGAACGCACGGGAGTTGCCACTCGCATGGCTGCGTTTTTGGTGTCACTGGCGAAAGAGCGCGCCCCAGAAATTGTCGTAACGGCCCACACGTTGCCGGAAGAGAACGTATCGACACAAGTATTGCGCAAGTTGGGTTTTGTTTTTTCCGGGCCAAAATATGATGAACAAGACGGACCCATCTGGGTCTGGCGCTATCAAGGTCAGATCGTTCAGCCTAACCATTCATCGGATCCGGCGTTTTCCTCGGGCACGCCTCGTGCAGGGCACGAGACGCGCCATCATTAACGCGGATCATTTCGACGTCCGGCGACCATGAGGCAACAAACCCGTATAGCGCTTGAGTTTGTTTTGCCGCCGCTAATTGCGTCGCTGCCGTTAGCTAGTCGCGTTGCGTTCATCGAGTCAGATTACAACCGCGCAGTACTCGTTCCTATGTTGATTTTTACATATTACATGGGGGGCTGTTTTCCGGCACTGTTTTCCACCACCATTCTCGAATTGGCATTCAAATCGGGGCTTTCTCCAAAAAGTGTGAAAGCAATTGGGTTGTCGACCCTGGTTGGGTCAGTCGGAGCAATAATGTTCGCCAAGATGTTCCTGCGGGGGGAACATCTGGTGGGAGTAGGCCTAGCAGCATGCTTTGGATGGGCTTCAACAGGATTGATCGTCTCGTTGGTTGAACGAAAAAACAGCCGAGTGCCGAACCAATCGTCGGATCCAACGCTTTCCACAGGCACGCCTCGTGCAGGGCACGAGCCGGACCGTCGTTAGCGCGATCATTTCAACGTTCGACTCAGCCTCCCAACAAGCAGACGCAACATCACATGAAAAATCGGTTAATATGGATTTTGGTGTTCGTGATCGCCTTTGATTTTGGCATCACACTCTTAGGTCAGCCTTCAAGTTACTGGCACGACGCTCGCACGGCCAACGAAGGGAATCCTGTTTTTGCCTGGTTCATGGTTCGCGGAGTAACGTTATATCTGGCGTTTATTGTAATCTACATAGCCAGTATCGTTTTGTTGGTTAGGCGGCTCCCACGGCAATCTGCGATAGTCACAGGTCTCATCTTCCTGTTCTCGCACTACTTTGCTGGATGCACGTGGCTAGACTTTCATTTTAAGTTGAACATGTTTGGGCCTATTATTTACGCAGCGGTACTATCGATGGCATTACTTACCGTTCTGAGAACTGGCCCGTCTGTTGTGTGCTCCACGTTGGATTCGAGTCGGAAGCAGGCTCACTAGGCAGACGAAAGCCCAGTTTATGGCGAACCAACCATTGGATTCGGCGTTCTCCTCGGGTGCGGCTCGTGCTGGGCACGAGCCGCGCCGTCGTTAGCGCGGATCATTTCAACGTTTGGCACATATGACGTTATTGGGCAAATTGCACTATGCGGCGATAGTCGCGCTCGCGGTCCTGATTCTTGGTGCCGCGACGTATTACGTGGCTAGATCCTGGAGCAGACGGTCGATTGTATTTTTCGGCAGAGCCAGTCTGCGGAGGGTCTCGCGGGACTCAGATCCAGCATTCTATTGGTTCGCAATGGCACTATATGTTGTCGCGACTGCATACGCGGAGAAGAGCATTTGTGAGCGTCTTTACGATGTCGCAAGGCACGGGCGTTTTTGAAAGACGGAGCGCGATATGCCGAGCCAATCAATCGATCTCACGCTTACCTCGGGCGCGCTAACTATGGGGCAGCCAGCGCGTCATGTTTATGGCAATTCGGCTTAACTTCGGCGGCACTAGACCACATGGAAGCGCCATCCGAGCCTCCTCCATCAGCCTCCCCGCAGCCTGGCCCGATGCTTGTCATCGGTACGGCCGCTTTGGTTCTTCTTAACATGGGTCTTGGCTTTGCAAGAGGGATGTGGGTGAGCGGAAATGTTTCCGCGGCCCTCGGCACGGCGTCGGTACAGCTCGTCATCCCCATAGTGGTTGCGCTGCTATTCTCGGTTAGCAGAAAGTTCAGGAACGCGCGATCGAGCACAAAGATTGTGCTTTGGGCCTCGGCGGTGGTTCTCATCGCAGCCATTGGGAATCCTCACTGAGACTGATGCCGAACCAATCAACGGATCTGACGCTTACCTCCGGCACGCAGGCTGCAGGGTAGCTGGCGCGCCATTCTTTACTCGGATCAATTTAACGTTTCGCAGAATATCATGAAGAAATGGAACCTTTTATTTGCCGTGGTGGTGCTGCCTCTCACGGTTTATTTGGGTTGGAATAGCCTCACTGAGCTTCAGCACGGCAACCTCATGAGCGCGATAAGTAGATGCTCGGAAGAATCTATGAGATTCCAACGGGCTGCCCGAGTCCGAGCGTTTGTCGTTGCTCTAGACAAAATCCAACCGGGACCGGTTTCTAGTAATGTGCGTGCGGAGTTTGAACATTACAAAGCACTTTGGAATGCCAGCTTGAATACCTACGACAAAACGGGGAGTTTTGGAGACTACGACAGGGATATTTCGGCCTCGGCAAAAAAACTCAATGACCTCTAGGCTTACGATGCTGAATCAGTCTTCGTATTCGACGATTTCCTCAGGCGCGTCTCTGGCGAGGCGGGAACTGCGTCATCGTTAACACGGACCATTTCAAAGTTGGGACGCGCGAGATTATATGGACCCAGACGACAACGACCTTCTGGATTCGCGCTCGCTCGCCAAATTCCTCCCTGAATTGGCTATCGTTCCACTTGCGGGCATTTTCGCACCGGTATGGGCTGTAGCGCTCGCGCACAAGGGACACGTTCTCGCCGGAGCGCTTTTCTGGATAGGTGCCTGGTCCGCGGGCTACTTGGCGTATTGGTCATATAAGAAGGGGGATCAGGGTGGAATATTCGTGGCCATAGGAGGCGTCGCACTTCTCGTCCTGGGAATCGCAAAATGGACCAAACAGTTTTAATTGGTCCTAAACAATCGGCGGGACCGACGCTTGCCCCAGTCAGGCCTCGTGCGGAGCATGAGGCTCGCCATCGTCCGTGCGGCTCGATTCAACGTTAGGCGAAGAGACGCATGCGTATTCCGGTCATCAAAGGCGTAATTCGGAGGCGACTGCTCGTTAATTTTCGAGCTGATCCGGCGGCCGCGCAGCGCATTCTCCCACATCCGTTTCGGCCAAAGCTGCACGCCGGATACTCCATTGTTGGGATTTGCCTCATTCGTCTCGAGCAGATTCGACCCTCTGGCCTGCCCGGCATATTCGGACTCTCAAGCGAAAACGCGGCTCACCGGGTCGCCGTGGAGTGGACAGATTCCGCGGGCGTACCGCGCGAGGGCGTGTTCATTCCGCGGCGCGATACGAGTTCAACGTTAAATCACATCGCTGGAGGTCGTCTCTTTCCTGGCGAGCATCACCTGGCCAAGTTCTTGGTGGCCGACGCCGGTGGACATGTTGAGCTTTCAATGCGTTCACTCGATGACTCTGTGACGGTTAGCATAATTGGCGACGATGCCGAGTCGCTGCCTGATTCTTCATGCTTCGGTTCGTTGGCCGAAGCTTCGGCCTTTTTCGAGGGAGGCAGCCTTGGGTATTCTACCACCCGCGACGATGACCGTTTGGACGGCTTGATCTTGCGCACAGTGGATTGGCGTATCGGTGCTATGTCAGTGGTCGATGTCCGATCGAGTTACTTCTCGGATAATGATAGGTTTCCAGAGGGCTCGGTTGAATTCGACCACGCGCTTGTCATGCGCGATGTCGCTCATGAATGGCATCAAGCGAAGGATCTGATTCTTTGGCAAGAAACGCCTGACCAGGCCCCGGATCAGGCGTCTTTGCCCGTCATGGCACGTGCTGGGCGCGATCCACGCCGGGCTTAGTCGCGGATCAACTCAACGTTAGCTGCGCACATGAAGACAGACGTGGTTTGGAGGATGAAGCAACGGCTCGCGTTGCGCCGCTGTTGTCAGCTCGCCCAGGCTGAAGTGCCATACCGAGAGCTGACCTCGGGGGAATATAAGAGAGTCGCCGCTCGCTTCGCAGGCGATATGAGCTGTTTCCGCGACAATTGGACATCTCATGAATACTCTTCGACGCCACTGGTTTGGCGAGAGGGCCGAATTGCGATTCGTTATCGGTTCATACCTCCCCACCGGATTGTTGCGGTACTTTTGGTTGGCCTTGAATGTGATTCGCAAATGAAGTTTGGCCGGTCAGCGGATCCGGCGTCTTTAGGAGGCACCTCTCCCGCGAAGCAGAAGACGCCCCATCGCTAGCGCGGATCATTGCAACGAATGGCACTCCAAACAAAGACTACTCTCTCCCCATGATGATCGAACACCGGACAGATTACGCGGTCGGTTGGTTTACACTTTCGCTTGTTAATGCGGGGCTCGCCCAGGGCAAGGGGCGGTCCCGATTCGGATGGTGGTTGGTCTCCCTTTTTCTCGGACCGATCGCCACGTTGCTGATCGTATTGCTCGACTCAAAGGCCACGGAGAAATGAATTCGCCCCACCAATCAACGGATCCCAAAAATAGCGTTTGGCACGCCTGGTGCGGGGCACAAGGCGCGCCTTTCCTAGAGCGGCTAGATTCACCGTTCGGCGAAATATGCGCGTGCAGTTGAGGGAAGCGACGGTACGGGATGTTTCGAAAGTCGCCGGGTTGCGATCGTCGGCGGCCGACACATTGACGAAACTTTTTGGAGTGGGACATTGGTCCGGAATCGCGACCGAAAAGAGCGTGTGCCTCGACATGAGGAACTCGAAGGTTTTTGTGGGATACCACGAGAGGAGACTGGTCGCGACGTTGCGGCTGACCACAAAGAAGCCCTGGGCAATTGATCGGACCCACTTTAGTGCAAGCAAACGGCCTCTGTACTTGCTTTCGATGGCGGTAGCACCCGATCTACAGCGGCGAGGGATTGGCCGACAGTGTGTGAAGCAAATCAGGCAGATCTGCCGTCGATGGCCGGCGGATGCGATCCGACTTGATGCGTACGACGCACCGGCGGGCGCCGGCATGTTCTATGCGAGATGTGGATTTCGAAATGTGGGGCAGGCCGAATATCGAGGATGTCCGTTGCTATACTTCGAATGGTTGATTTAGATCAACGGTTGACGAACTCGCCGAACCGATCGTCGGATCCGACTCTTGCGTCAGGCACGCCTCTCGCGGGGCGGAAGCCGCGCCTTCCTTGGACCTGTTCGCCTCAACGACAGAAATGAAGGAGCACCCCTTAGGCGCCATATTCTGCATCATGAGCGGCGTTTTTGGAGGCATTTTCCTGTTTGCCTTCATTATGGCGTTCGATCCGTCAGTTGTTATTGCGCGCGAGGTCGACGAGACCGGCAACCCGCAGAAGCGAGGTCGCATTCTCGATCTCATACTGAGCGCTTCGAACGTCGTTGGCGGCAGGGTGTCTTGGTCGGAGTACCGAAAGGTCTGGGCCGATACCAAAGGCATCCGATTCCTTGTCCCGCTGGGAATCGCCCTCTGCCTGATTTCGTTCGTATTACATCGGATCTACTTCCAGTAAAGTGACGCAAAGGATGAGCATTCCTGACTATTCAACGGATCCGTCGCTTGCCTTAGGCACGTCGTGTGCGGTGAATGTGCCGCGGTTACCTTGGCGCGGATCAAATAAACGCTCGGCGGTTCAGGTTTATGGATGATCGTCCCAGTCCCGAGCAGGTGCCCATTCGGCGAATAATCATGTACGCGTGCATCGCAGCGGGAGGTGTGGCGGCGCTGGGCCTGTATTTTCACGATCGCGGAATGGTGGCATATTCTGCGATGGGCGGCATCCTGGTCGGCGGTTTCGCGTTGTTGATAACGCGGGCGAAGGGTAAAGTGGCTTACAAGCAAAGCGTGGTTCGTGGTCCCGTTAATCCAATCTACAAGAATATCATTCAATGCGCGCGAGTGCTGGTTATTTTAGGCTTGTTGATTCGCATCACCATCAGCCTCCTTCACAAGAAATAGCCGACTATGAACAGGAGATCGCCGAACCAATCGACGGATCCGAGGCTTTCTCCAGGCAAGCCTGGTGCGAGGCACCAGTGGCGCCGTCCCTAACCCGTTCAACTCAACGTCGGACGAAATAAAGGTGACTGAGCTTCCCCCATTGATTCGCGACCAAAGGAAAGCGGACGCGGATCATCTGCGCCTTCTATCCGTTTTCCATTTTGTCGGCGCGGGCCTAGCGGTGCTTGGTCTTGGCTTCCTCGCAATTCATTACCTGTTTTTCCATGCATTCCTGAATAACCCTGAGATGTGGAAGAATCAGAAGGGCGCGATGCCGCCGCCAAAGGAGTTTTTCGCCATTTTTAAATGGCTCTACATCGCCTTTGGCATGTGGTTCGTGGTGTCCGCCATCGCTAATGTCCTCTCGGGAGTGTTTCTCGGGCGGAGAAAATACCGGACCTTTTCGCTGGTCGTCGCCGTCATGAACTGCATCCACATTCCACTGGGCACGGTACTTGGCGTGTTCACCATCATCGTGCTGCTTCGTCCCTCGGTCCGGGAAGTCTATGACGCCTGACCAATCGCCGGGTCCGATTTTTGCGTCGGGCACGTCTCGCGCGGAGCACGAGACGCGCAATTCCCAGGGCGATTCGTTTCAACTGTGGGCGATGATTATTTGCCGGTTTAGGTAACACCACGTCCAAAACGCCAAAATAATACGGGGAACAAAAGCATGTATAAGATGGAAAACCTGGCTCAGCTAAAGAAAATGGACGGCCTTGCGCCCGAGGTGATGAAGGCCTTTTGGGCTTTTGACAAAGCGGCGGTTGCGGATGGAGCTATCCCGGTAAAATACAAGGAGTTGATCGCGGTCGCCGTTGCTTTGACGACCCAATGCCCGTATTGCATCGAGATTCACACCGGCAACGCGCGCAAGGCCGGTGCAACCGACGTGGAGATCGCAGAGGCCGCTATGGTGGCCGCCTCACTCAGGGCAGGAGCCGCGGTTACTCACGCCACGCACGCCTTTTTGAAATGAACGGTGACCGACTATTTAACTGACCCTGCTTCTGTGCCAGGCGCGGGTCCTGCGGCGCGGGTGACTTCAACGCCGAAGCTGGGATGAATGCCGCGCGGGCGCGTCCGGAGGACGCCGGCGAGCTAACGGCCATCGCCCATGCGGCGAAGGGCCACTGGGGCTACCCGGAGGGCTGGCTTCGGCGCTGGGAGGGCTTGCTCACCATCACGCCCGAGTACATCCGCGCCAACCCGACTCATGTGGCCGTCTCCGAAGGGCGCATCGTCGGCTTCTGCTCAGTCCTCATATCCGGCAGGGAGGCCTATCTGGATCATCTCTGGGTGTCGCCATTAGAAATGGACAAGGGGGTGGGTCGCTTCCTTTTTGGGCTGGCGGAGGGAATCGCTCGCACGGCTGGCGCCGGCCGTATTAGGGTCGAAAGCGACCCGCATGCCGAGGAATTCTACATCCACATGGGAGCCGTCAGGTACGGCCGGACGCCGGCCTCGATGGACGGGAGCGAGCGGTATCTGCCGCTCCTTGAGAAGAGTCTCCTGGGCGGGCACGCCGCACGGGTCCCCGCTGGCGCGGAACATTCTGGCGTCGGGCGATAGGGGCTGAACCGGTATGTCCACCTGCAGGAAGGCCCCTATAAATCGGCACTCGCCTGGGCTATGCGCGGGAAGCCGCGTGCCGCCGCCGGACAGAGGCAGCGCAGGCTATAGCCGCGGCTCGTCCCAGCGGCCGCAGTCCCGGATTTAAGTTGCGACTGTGGACCCTACATCCGCGCTATCTTGACGCCCGGGGCCTGGTCGCGGCCTGGCGGGAGGCGCTCCTCGCCCAGAAGGTCCTCGCCGGGGCGACGAGGGGCTACCGCCACCATCCGCAGCTAATCCGTTTCCGGGCCGCGGACGATCCAGCTGCGGCCATCGCGGCGTTCCTGACGGGGCTCGCGGGGGAGGCCGGCAGCCGGGGCTACCATTTTGACGTCGCGAAGATCCTGGAGAGCAGGCCTTGCGCCCGGATTCCGGAGACCAGGGGGCAGCTGCTCTTTGAATGGGAGCACCTGAGGGCTAAGCTTCGCGCACGCTCGCCCGGGGTCGCGCGGCGCTGGCGGGGATTGGATGCGCCCGCGGCGCACCCACTCTTTCGCATCGTCGCCGGCGGGACCAGGCCTTGGGAGAAGGCGTGACGGGCGTCTCCGCCGCGCGCGGTGCTAGAGTAGGTCGAGCTGCCCGGCGTCCTGGGGCGCGACCGTTATCTTCTTCCTTGGCCGGGCCTGGGGGGAGGGAAGGGTGACGCTCGAATCATCACCCTCCAGCCGGGCGAGGATAGCCTTGGCCCGCTCGATCACGCCCGGGGGCAGGCCGGCTAGGCGCGCCACCTGGATCCCGTAGCTCCTGTCGGCGGCGCCTGGCACGACGCGGCGCACGAACACGATGTCGTCGTTCCATTCCTTCACGGCGACCGACAGGTTGCGTAAGCGCGGGAGGTGCTTGTCGAGCTGGGTCAGCTCCTGGTAGTGCGTCGCGAACAGGGTCCGGGGCCCGCGCTCCGGGTCGCGATGCAGGTGCTCGACGACGGCCCAGGCGATGCTGAGCCCGTCGTAGGTCGACGTCCCGCGGCCGATCTCATCCAGGATGATGAGCGAGCGGCCGGTGGCGTTGTTGAGGATGTTGGCGGTCTCGTTCATCTCCACCATGAAGGTCGAGTTGCCGCGGGCGAGGTCGTCGCTGGCGCCGACCCTCGAGAATATCCTGTCGACGAGGCCGAAGCGGCACGACCTGGCCGGGACCCAGGAGCCCACCTGCGCCATGAGGACGATGAGCGCGACCTGCCGGATGTAGGTCGACTTGCCGGCCATGTTCGGCCCCGTTATGAGGGCGATCTGGGCGTCGTCGCAGGAGAGCGACGTGTCGTTCGGGACGAAGGCCTGGGCGGCGCCCCCGCCGCCCCCCTCGGGCCGGAAACCCCGCTCGACCACGGGATGGCGGCCGTCGGCGATCTCGAGGGAGTCGCCGTCGTCGATCTCGGGGCAGCAGTAGCCCCGGTCCCGGGCGATGGCCGCCCAGCCGGCGAGGACGTCGGCCTCGGCGAGCGCGTCGGCCGTGCGGGCGAGGGGGGCGGACTCGCCGAGCACGGCGGCGATCAGCTCGGCGAGGATCTCTCGCTCGCGCAGGAGCGCGTTGTCCTCGGCGTGGAGGATCTCGCGCTCCTTCTGCCTCAGGGCGTCGGTCACGTAGCGCTCGCCCCCCACCGTCGTCTGCCGTCTCGTGTAGTCCGGGGGGACGAGGTGCAGGTTGGCCTTGGTGACCTCGATGTAGTACCCAAAATTATTGGTGAACCTGACCTTCAGGCTGCGGATGCCCGTGCGCTCCTGCTCCCCGCGCTCCAGGTCCGCGAGCCACGCCTTGTTGCCGCTCATGAGGGCGCGCATCCGGTCGAGCCCTGCGTCGTAGCCCTCCCTGACGAAGTTGCCCTCGGCGACGTCCGCCGGCGGCTCGTCGGCGAGCGCGGACCTCAGGATGTCGCGCAGGGCCGGGAGCTCCTCGATCCGCCCGCGAACCTCGGCCGCCTGGGGCCCCAGGGCGCCGAGCGCCGCGCGGATCCCCGGAATGCGCTCGAGGGTGTCGCGCACCCCGCAGAGCTCGCGCGGGTTGCGCAGGCGGTTCTGGAGCCTGCCCAGGATGCGCGGGATGTCCCGGACGCCGGCGAGCGACGCGCCAAGCTCCGCGAGGCGCTGGGGCTGGGCCATGAACTCGCCGACCAGGGCGTGGCGCCTGCGGACCTCGTCAAGTTCGAGGACGGGGGCCGCGAGCCAGCGCTCGAGGAGGCGGGCCCCGGCGGCCGTGGCCGTCTGGTCCATCGCCGCGAGGAGCGATCCCTCGCGGCCCCCGCGCACCGACGAGAATATCTCCAGGTTTCGCAGCGTCGCCGGGTCCAGGAGGAGAGTTCCCGCGCTCCGGTACTCCTGCAGTCCCCTCAGGTTCTCCGGGCGGGCACAGAGGTTGTCGGTCGCGTAGCCGACCAGCGCTCCGGCCGGACCCAGCGCGGGGTGGCCGCTCTCGAGCCCGAACCCCTGGAGGTTCAGGACGCCGATCGCCTCGGCGACCGCCCGGGCGCCCGCCGCGGCCTCGAAGCGGTACGCGGGGAGCTCCGTGAGCGTGCCGCCCGAGGCGAACGCATGGAGGGCCCGGACGGGGGCCTGCTCGTGAGGCGCCGCGCCCCAGCGGGCGACCTCGCCCTCGGGCGCGAGGAGCTCGGCCGGGTCCAGCGACGCGAGCACGGGCAGCAGGT
>Ga0302324_100011852_pt1 | contig 17839 bp, 14 predicted proteins | sample Palsa_T0_1_FD_201949 | JGI IMG/M metagenome (GOLD analysis project Ga0302324, IMG submission 201949) | Peat permafrost microbial communities from Stordalen Mire near Abisko, Sweden - Palsa_T0_1 | ecosystem: Environmental > Terrestrial > Soil > Palsa > Peat permafrost | place: Sweden: Abisko... | reverse complement strand
AAGCGCTCGGCACGCAGCAAGCGATCCACCTCACTCTCGCGGGTGGCATACCGCCCCATCAATCGTTTCAGCGCCGAGGGCTCATAATCGGCGTAGTGATATATGTGCATCCCGGGATTTGCTGCAAATAGATCGCAAATCTCATCGATCAGTGCTTCAAAGGCCGCTCGCTCCTCGGCGTCTGTCCAGGCCCATAGGGACCGGGACCTCGAGACGGACGATATCTCCGATCCGATAACGACCCAACCAAAAAGGTACTCGCGACCTCCCTCGCGTGCAAAGGGGTCACCCTCAAGATCCAGGAATACATCCCCAGACGAAGGCACCGGCAGCCGAGCGAGCCCCTGATCGGGCATGATCGGAAGCAGTTCGTGAATCGGGCTTCCCGCGACTCGTCCGGCGACCTGTACGCGTGCCTGGTCCCTGACCCGAATATACGTTTCGATCGCACCTCTTCGGGGACTCAACGGCAAAGGCAAGGGCAGGGCCGCCAGATGCGTAACGGTCGTCACTCCCGCGCCCTGCAGTTCTCGGCCTTGTAGGCGTGTCATCCCTGCGACCAAGGATAGGTGATCATCGGCGCGGCGGCGTTGATCGCAATCCCTCCACCATCGGCACACTGCGCAATGCTCGACTGGTTCTGGATAGTTTTCGGCCGCGATTGTCTCCGGAGTGAGCTGCGTGCTCTTTTCCAGCCGACGCCGCACAATGCGAAAGTAGGCCGAATACTCCCGCAGTCGATAGCTATGTATCGGCGTCTTCGGATCCGGCGTTACGACATGAAACGACTCCGGAATGAAGCCCTGAACGCTTCCCAGTAGCTCTGAGTAAAGCGCCAACTGCAGAACCGTGCCTCCACGTGTGTTCTTCGCGAGCTTTGTGTCAAAGACTTCATACGACCAGCCACCGAGGACGCTCGGGGCTTCACGACGTCGGAGCACGTCAGGCCGCCCAACCCACCGTCCGTCCCGCAGCGCGGGCTGCAATATGACATCTACACCCTCACGCATTGCCTGTAGGGAACGTTCCTCTGCATCTTCAATGCCGTGCTTTTCGAGATGAGCAACCGTAAAGCCCTGCTCAACCAGCGCTTGTGTATACCGGTACTCGTGGTCAAGGCCACGTTGCTGCAGGATGAGTGCGATCGGATCGAGCCATTTCGGAGCGCTGCGCTGGCCTTGGGCGACCGCAAGGTCCAGTGCCGTGCGGTGCCGGCAGCCCAAGAACTGGGACAAATCTGTCGCCGAGAGTTCCAATATCGATCTGCACACTCGCACTGGTATGGCTCCGCCGGTTATGGAAAGGCTATCGGGGCCCGACACCCATACGTTCCAGAACGAGATCCGCGCCCGCCATATCAACCTCGATGGCCGCCCAGCTGAACGGTGCCGACCAACCGACGACAGTGATCTGGCGACTGAGAATAAGACCGACGGCGCAGGCAATGGTGCGATAAGGGTCGGGATCATCATTCGACAGTTCACAAAGCCGAGCCCCCACCGAAGTGCCATGTATTTGATGACATGCCCCAGTGAGCTGCAAATGCAGGTCAACCACCACGTCCAATCGTACCCGCGAATCTAACTTGTTCCGCGGGTTCCATCTCGGCAACAATCCGACATCGATCAAGTCATTTGCCTGCACTTCGACGCCGACGATTTCCCTGAGTTCGTCAAGAGTCAGCAGACCTTCCCGCAGGAATCTCTGCGCCGCTAAGAGACGATCGATGTCGAACCCAAGGTGCTGCGCATTGCGAGAGGGGATAGCTCTCAGTTCGCGTAGGACTGAGACTGTGTCGAGATCGACGCCCAAAAAGTTCGCAACATCCCGATGAGAGTTCAGGCTGGGGGGTTTTTCGGAAAATAACGACGCGCCCTTCCGATGAAGGTCCTGTTCGAACGAATAACCACTAAGTGCGACAGCCACCTCATCGGAAAGACCCCCGGGCTGCATAAGAACCTCGTAGACCAGCTCGTGAATAAGGTCTTGACGCGGAATAGCCATCAGCGGGCGCAAGGCCTCAAATGCTGGCAGAACCAAATCGGCGAGCTGGTAGCACCGAGGATTGCGGATCGCCGCCAAGGCGATGGTAGCCTCGTGTCTGATGCGCACCGGCTGTTCGCAAATCACCGGACTCTTCCATTCGCGCCGAGCCCAAGCCGCCGATGGCAGCAGGAGGGCCGCAAATACATGGAACATTTCGTCCCAGTGAACGTTCATCTCAACATCTTCCCGCAATAGGACCCGAAACGGCGCAAGAGCTCCAAAGTCCGCCGCGACTTCAAAGACCGAAGGACATACGGTGTCGCGAGGCGCTGCACGATAATCCGAGCCGCAGGCGTCACAAGCTAAGAGTTGGCTGCGCCGCCATGTAACGGGATGACCACAGGCGTGGCATTCATCAGTCATTCGTAGTTTATGCACGGTACACACTGTCACCGGTGCAAGCTCCCACACCTCCCGGGCGAAGCCGTTCTCGGACAGACATGCTGGGCAGTAAGAAACACGATCGCACAGCAGAGCATCGCAGCTGACGCGACACTCCTCCATGAACACCGCGTCCAGTCCCAGACGCTCCAAGCGGTATGCGTCAAGATGCCTGGGTTCCCCAACTGCCATCGCGGCTAGTCTTTCGAGACTAGCCCCGTGTCCCCGGACATTAAGAATAACTTCCCGCAGGTTCGCTGACCTCCCGATATCAGCCACTCGTAGCAGCTCACCGATTGTGGGATAACCGTTGCCCTCAGCTAGGCGCAAAAGATATCCGGGAAGTGATTCGCCGGAGTGGATCGGCAGGTTTCTATAGCAACCGGCAATATACTTATTCGACTTCATCGTGCCTGCGCTCAAACTTGTCTCGGCGCGCCCGCAAGGCGCTGAAGCATTGCAACGCGCGCAGCGACCTCAGCATCGGTGATACGGAATGGATTGGCCCCCTCTGAAGTGCTGCCTCCAGCCAGGTCGAAAGCTTGCGTAAGAACATCGCGCCGATCCATTGCGGAGTTCATGTCGTGTATGGTGACAGCCCTACTCAAAACGCTCTCAAGTTTACGCAAATGAGAGGCGCATCCAAGCAACAGGCGTGCAGCGGTTTGATCATCATTAGGATCGAAAAGCATTGAGATACCAAAACGCTGAGCCATTTCCAACGCCACCTTACGAAAGTTCCGAAAGGAGTCTGGTGGGTAAAACTTCACTTGTTCGGCCTCGATCCGACAGGAGAAGCGACTACCAAGCTCTGGATCTTTATCGAGTGCGTCCAAGATGTCAGTCGTGCCTGAGGCGATCAGGATTATGCGATGATCCCCACGTGCTTGATCAGGTTGGGCCCACCCATCGGGTCGATCTAATGGATGCAAATTCCAGAGATTCTTCAAAAATCGAGAAAGTTCCCCGCGCAGTTGCGCTGTGCTTTTCAACAGAGCGTTGCCGAGCTCTTCCAATATGATAATTAGGGTTCCGCACGTGATGAGCGCATCATGAACCAGCGGCTCGATCTCGGTTAGCTTCGGAGGCCGACCTTTTCCTATTGGCTTCCCAAGTTGCCCAAGGAGTGTCGTGGCGATCGAATATGCATCGCCGCGCGATAAGACGGGGACCCTGCACAGAGGGACCCGTCGCTGATAGCCATCTTGGTAATTTTTGTACGAGGAAGCGAGGTGATCCAATGTTGTGGTCTTCCCCGTCCCAGATGGACCGTATAGCGCCATGCCTTGACTGTTTCCTCCGCGCGCGATTTGCTTGAGGGCAATAGAAACTTCCTCTAATACTCTCTGCTGGTATGGCAGAAGGAAGCTGCTGGTCGCCATCAGAGTTTCGTGTCGCGCAGAAGGGCTGCCAAGTCAGGGGCCGTCTTTTCACTGGTAACGCGCGGGAACACGGTGCCGGCTGCCGCGGCCTGGGTCGCAGCTTCCGCGTGCTTCCTTGCAGTCATGCCCGACGGCGCGACGGTTTCGCCGGCTGCAAGCTGACGTACTTTTTCCGAGATGTACCCACCAAAGTCCGGCATTCCCGGAAGAATCTTGACGGCCTCCGCTTCTCCGAAGCGCTGAGCAGTGCGATACAGCTCAAGGGTGAGTGGGAAATCTATGATGTCATGCGTCGTGAGCTGCGCTACTACCGGCTCGTTGTGCTTCCTGTCAAATACGACCACCGAGCGAATGTCATCATCGTCCAGTTTAACGTGTACAGAGGCGTTGCTGCCTTGTGTACGAAACAGGTCATACAGTGCATCGCTCGTATACTTCAGGCCGCCTTCAAGTTCTACTCCCTCCCTGGTCAACTGCGCTGGATAGGTTCTCGCAAAGATTGTCTTATTTTGGAGAATCCCTGCTGGGAGAATGGGAGGAAACATTTCCATCGCATCGCGCCACCTCAGAATCCGTTGCTTTTTAAAGCGGGGATGCGCAAGAGAGTTATGCTCCAGACACATCGGAACCGCGATATCGAAAAAATCAGCCACGGTGAGTTTTGCCTCCAGCCTTGCACGTCTCCTGTCTTCCTCTGATCTTGGATCGGTGATCCTGAACTTGCTGGACACATACCCAGGCAAACCCATGATTTGCTTCATCTCCAATGTCCACTGCGTCCTCTCGACCGTGCCTTTCATGTCGGGTCGGCCCGGCGGCATTAGAAGAACGATGACGCCCAAGTTGATCCATACCAGTACGGTGGCATCGGCGCGGAAGTCCGGTGCATTGTCGATGGCCACCAGACGCTCGACTCCGAAAACATCCCAATGCTCTGCAAAATGTTGTAACCGGTCCGGCAACCATAGCTGCTTCGGCAGCACGCAGTTCCTGTACAGCCGAATGGTGTGGGCCGAGGTGGGATCCACGGTAATGGTGAAGCCCTTGATCACCGTGGTGTCTTGGTCTACGCCGATACCGAAGAAATATAACAACGGCTTGTCCACATACTTGTTCGGGTAAAGCCAGATGGCATACTTGGTGTAGTCCATCTCTGTACGCGCACCCGGATAATGCGTGTGTAGCCGTCCGATCGCCCGCAGCATCTTGGTCGCATTGCGATGACCGACTAGCCTGGCAAGCAGTTGGAATTTGTCTATTTCGCGATAGTGCTGGCGGACCTGCTCGTAAGAGATCGCGAAGCCGTCGTTGTCCTGGATAATCATTTGAATCACCTCCGGTGCCGTCAGGATCTGGACCTGCCAGCAGGCGGAAGGCCGCGAGGCGCGCGTCGCACGCAGAAGCAGAATCAGTGATTGACGAGCTCACAACTGCCATTACTTTAAGAGAAAAAGGATTGGCGGTAGAGCTAGTCATGGACCTCTCCAGGTGACGTTGCCGGGTAATACTTCTTCTTCAGAAGACGATCTACTTCACCGTGAATCCAAGCGATAGGCCGCTTGGGGTGCGCGAGCGCCAGCTGTTCGACTAACTCACGTGCCTCGAGGTAGCGAGGGTCTTTCTTGCGCCACGGGTGATTCATGACACCCTTTAAATGGAACGCGGCAAATGCATGGCCGCTGGATCGCCAGCGGAGCAACAGATGGTAAATAGTCCACATGGACCATCGCTTGCCGCCCGCGATGATCGAGTGCTCTCGATACGCTTCCAGAATCGCCTCGGCGTCGCGGAAGGCGTTTCTAAAGTTTGCTGATTTCGGCGATTGTTTCATTGCAAGTACGCCGTTGATCAGTATCATCATGAGGTATCTGTCGTAGATTCGATGCGTGCGCAGGAATGATATATTCGTGGTGTGGCTCGCAAGTTTGATGTCAGGGTCTTCCAGTTCATCGATGAACTCCGCTTCCTCGAGCACAATGGCAGTGGCGAGCGCACTGCGCGACAGGTGAAGCTCCTCAGCACTACCCTCGGCCTGCATGGTGACGCCGGTGGCACCTGTGTCCGAATGAAGTACTTGATAGATCTTCCCGTTCATTCGAATGCGCTGGCCTCTCCCGAGGTCAAAGGAAACTAGACGCGCCACCGAAGAAGCTCGGTGAAGAGTAGACGTCGATACACCAGTGGCAGGCGCTGCCGGTAGAGCAGGTGATACAGAACGCTTATAGGTACGCGATGCGCGACGGCGTGCCGACGCCAATCCTCAATAGTTGTCGCTTCATGAACAAGAAGACGTGCTAGCGCGATTTCGGTTGTCGCGGCGGGAATAGTCATCCAACCGAATGGGCGAAGCAGTAAGATCGTGTCCAGGAATCCATTCTTGTGCAGCTCGTCGCGATATACGACGCGGAACTGATATCCGCGATAAGCGCAGTGCTCCGCACTGTTATGCAGCTGCTGTCTTTCGGACTCACGAAGGGCTCGCTCTGATGATTTGGCCTCTGTCACTTCAATCTCCCCGGTATCTAGCGTGCAGCGGTAGTCCGGGATGGCGGCAGGGCGGTCGGCTCCGTCGGTCGCCTCAAATTTTTCCGGTTCGAACTCAATGCGCATCACGTCAGAGCGCCATTCCAAATAGAGTCCACAGTCGAGCGCAGGTATTGAGTCGAACGGCAGCACTCCAGCATCTGACTTGTAGCAAGGGAAATACCCCATGAACCGCGGACTCTGTCCGCGGTTCGATATCGTGCGGGTCGGACTCTTGATCTTTCGTACCATGCGAGATATCCGTGCGATTGGCGGCTGAGACCTGCGCAAATCCCGTTGGCGCACGGGCGGAATACGTGCGTCGGGATACCTTGGTGTCGTGCTCTGACTGGCGCGGTCGCGATGTCGCGTTGAGCGCCGTCGAGCCTTCGGAGCCCGCTGAGTTGACAAGGGCATCGCCGACTTGACGAAAGCACAGCCTGCCACGGGGGACTACCGGAGAGGCTACCGCGCCGTTGACAAGCGACCTCAAGCCCAACGCGCAATGACGCGAGTTGGAAGACTCTCTCCAGCCACAGTGTTTCGCTGAGCGTGAAGAACTGCCGATTTTCAGGTTCAAATGATGATGCCTCACCGTATACGACGTCTCCGGCTAATGCGGCGCCGCAGCATCGGCTGCCGTCGCTCGCCACCAGCTTCGTAGATATCAAACGTTGGTTTAGATGTCAAACCTAAGCTATTGAATATAAATGATCTTTTAGCTTAAAGTTTGTCGCTGCTAGATTATTTTGGACGGTTACAAATGCTCTTCGCGTTAACGATTTGTCGCTACCAGATCATTTTCGCGACGGTCGCATGGGGAAAGAAGTCTGTTTCCAGCGGCGGATCAGTCGGGGAGCATCAGGCTCGATGCAATCGTCTGGTTCTCACACGACTTCGTCGAACTGGCGCTAGCGCTGATGAAGTGGCCAAATGCCTAGATGGGGATAAGCATGGGCAGTCAGCGATTGGCGACTCGGCCGGGGACTTTTGCAACGGGACGAAGTACAAAAGCTGCTCCCAGCCACATGTCGCTCGGCCGCACCGATGATGAGGTGCCCTCAGCCCTCAGCGCAGACTGCGTGACGACCTGAGGACATGCGCGACCTTCCCACCGAGTTACCCGTGGTTTTCGTAACTCACGCCGCGGAAGTTTTGGCCGACACCGCCCGAGGCTTGAGCGGGAATGAAATCGTCAAGGTAACCTCGGCCTACGCCATCGACTGGAACGTCCGTATCCCCTATGACACATACCCTTTCAAAGACGCTCCCAACAAGAGGACGGCTCTTGTGGCAAACCTAGTGCCGTTTAATGGAACGCAGAGGTATAAAATTATCCGGGCGCTATGCGACCAGCCGACCATTCAAAGCCGTAACAAAGCCGAGGCCGACAAGCTCAAGAGCCAGCTTTTTGCTAAATACGGTCATCTCGATGATTCGTTATCGGACCTCAATCCGTCCCTCGTCGAGGAAACGCATCACTGGTTGGCCGCTTTTCCGGATTCAAGGGACTTGTTCGACGCAGCCCTACAAAAGCACGCGAATGGCGTCTTCGCGAGAAATGCGCTCGATGACCTTCGTCTATCCCTAGAGTTATTGCTCAAAGCCATTTTTCAAAACACCAAGACACTTGAAAATCAGTTAGGCAACGTCGGAACCTATGTTTCCGCTCGCGGTGGCTCATCGGAATACCGCAACATGTTTGCGAAGCTGCTCGACTATTACTCCAAATACCAAAACTCATACGTGAAGCACGACGATGCCGTTATCGACGACGAAGTCGCTTTCGTCATTGAAATCACTGCGTGCTTCATCAAACACTTAGTCCGGCTGCAAACCAAGGTGCAGACATAGAAGTGCCGAAGTCGTGACTATAGCCTCAGAAGCACGTACTAATGCAGGACAGAAGCTAGCAATGCGGCGATATGTTGACCGCAGAATCATTCGAATCACGATGGCCCAAGGACGACGACTACTTGTTCCAGTTCAAAAAATGAAATGTTCCAGCTGTTAGCGATTCTGCAAACGATTACGATCAGGTCAGGCGGATAGAGCAAGCATACCCCTGAAGGATTCGCTGCGGCGCCCGCGGTCGAGGTACTGATAGCTTTCGAGCCTGATCGGGCGCGGTGAGGGGTTGCGCTTACGGCAACACGACGCGCTGACGGATACTCTGCTGCCGCCGCCACTGGCCTGGAGTTGTCCCAACCACAGCCTTGAACGTGCGACTGAAGGACGCTTGGTCCGAGAACCCCGCCTGTTGGGCTACTTTAGACAGAGCACAACCGGAGTGTGAAAGAAGCACTTTTGCACGTTCGACGCGCCGCAGAACGAGGTAATGATGCGGCGGTGTGCCGAAGGTCCGGCGGAAGGCGCGCGCGAAGTGGCTAACGGACAGCCCACACTGTCCCGCCGCAAAATGCAGTGTCAGTGTTCCGTCAAGATGCTCCGTGAAGAGATCTATCACACGCCGCTGTTGCCATGGCGCGAGCCCACCGCGCGGACCGCTCATGGTGGCGACCGAAGGCGAATACCTTTGCGTCACATGGGCGCAGAACAGAAGACGAAAGTAGTCGAGAAAGAGCTTCGAGAACGTCTCCGGCGACGTCAGTGACGGCAAAATCATCTGGGTCAGTTGGTGCAGTGTTGGATCGACCGTGCCGGGCACATTTTGAAGAGTGTCGATTTGGCGCACTCCGACGTCTGCTGAAAAGGCATCGAGCGTGGTCCTCGGAATGTGATAGTGCACCCAGTCAACCGGCCCTGGATTGCGGGTGCGAGGGTTGGCCTTGAGATCATAAATACCAACGCCGCCGGCCGGCCAGTTCATGATTTTTGAATGGCGATTGTCTACCCAGATCTGGCATCCCTGTCTGCTTGCCGGCGTCAGATGTACGGAGACGACGAACGCCTCCTCCTCTGGAATGTCCTCCGTTCGCTCCGGTATGCCAACATCGGAGACTAGCCGAGTGATCGCGATGGGTGGCTTCGCGGTCTGCGGAATGACCCGGCTTGCGACTTTTGGCAGGCGGAAGTACTTCGCCATTTGGGCGCCGTAAGCCGGCTCTCGTTTGATTTCAAGACTCACGCGCGGCCTCCCTGATACTCCCTTGTACTTGCCCAGAACAAAGCAAATTTCGCACCAAGGTCTAACATATTGAATATATTGATTGGAGAGCCGAGTCGTTTTGCCGATACATCAGCAAATGCTGAAAGTTCGGCCTTTGCCCATTCGCAGGCCTTGGGCGTGAAAGCTCGCTTAGATCGGTAAATCCGACGACGCATGATGCACTGTCGTGCATTGGTTGCTACCAGACGCGCTGGATTGCGGCTCACGAGATTTCGATGCATTCACTGTAACGACACCGTCCGCGAATCGCAGTGGCGCGTGACTCGTGAACCTATTGTGGCGCGTCAAACCGCCAAGCGTAGTGAAAAACGATCGTAACGGATCTCGTCGATCCTCGCCAAGTGTGTATTTAAAAGCATCTAAGGGCTTCGACAAGAAACGGCAAAACCGCGGTATTTCCACAAGCCTCAGGTACGTGGAGGTAGTAGCGTTTTGGTTACATGCCCCGTCGGCGGCCACTGTGGCGCTGAGTGGACGAGCTGGAGATGTTGTGGGTTCGACGTGTGTGCCTTGCAACAGATGGCGCGGTAAAGGCAAAAGGGGAGGGCGCACCTCAATCAGGCAGCAACCATGAAAGAACTAAAAGTCAACGGCGCCCCTTACAGTATCGATGTGCCAGAGGATATGCCGCTCCTGTGGGTGCTGCGTGATGTTCTGGGGCTTACAGGCACTAAGTTTGGCTGTGGCATTGCTCAGTGCGGTGCATGCACCGTTCACCTCGATGGCGCTGCAGTCAGATCCTGTCAGCTTCCCGTGGGTGTAATCGGATCCCGAGAGATTATCACCATCGAGGGCGTTGGGCAGACAGCTGCTGGTGCAAGGGTCCAAAAAGCCTGGCTCGATCTGGAGGTCATTCAGTGTGGGTACTGCCAACCGGGTCAAATCATGTCCGCATCATCGCTCCTGGCTCGCAATGCGACCCCAGATGATGCGGATATTGATGCCGCAATGGCGGGAAATATTTGTAGGTGCGGGACGTATGTAAGGATCAGGGAGGGGATAAAGCGTGCTGCCCGAGCATAAGGGGCAGCCGGGAAGCTGCTCCATAACGCGTCGCGAGGTGCTCGGGGCGGGCCTTGCTGTTGCGGGTGGACTTCTGGTGGGAGTCGATTTTGGTCGCGCCCAAGCGAGTACGCCAGCTTCAAGTGGCGCGCGCATGAATGCGTTTGTCCACATCTCACCCGCCGATCAGGTGACCTTTATCATGCCCGCGGTGGAAATGGGTCAGGGGGTCTACACCTCCCAGTCTATGTGTATTGCCGAGGAGCTCGACGTAGATCTTGATCGAGTGATGACGGCGCATGCACCGCCCGACATGGCGAACTACGGCAATCCGGTCTTTGTGGTGCAGGCCACAGGTGGGTCGACCACCACCATGGCGTGGTTTCTGCCCTTACGACGCGCCGGAGCTACCGCACGCATGATGCTGCTGCAAGCTGCTGCCACAGCATGGGATGTCGATCCGTCCGGTCTCATCACGGATCGTGGGGTGATCACCGATAAGCGCTCCGGACGCAAGATGCGCTATGGAGAGGTCGCGTCCCGTGCTGCGAACCTGAAGATCTCAAGTCAGGTCCATCTTAAGGACCCGAGTGAGTTCCGTTTGATCGGTACACCTGTCCGACGGATGGATACACCGGACAAGGCAACTGGAAAGGCCGTATACGGTATTGACGTGCTCCGACCGGGCCTGAAGTTCGCAACACTCAAAGCTTCCCCAGTACTAGGCGGCAAAGTCGCAAAGGTTGACCAGTCCGCTGCGCTCGCCTTTCCTGGCGTTCGACAGGTTGTGATCCTGGATGATCTGATAGCGGTGGTCGGGGACCACCAGTGGGCCGCCCTGCAAGGCATGCGTGCCCTCATCATCGAATGGTCGCGCAGTCCTTACGCAACGCTTAATCAGTCGCAGTTGTGGGAGGAAATGGAGACTGCGGCGCAGGGTACGGGCGTTCCCGCACAAAAGCAGGGAGATGCTCTCGAGAAGCTCAAAGAAGGGGACGTATTCGAAGGCACCTTTGAGTTTCCATTCCTCGCGCACGCCACCATGGAGCCGATGAACTGCACGGTGCACGCACACGATGGGATGTGTGAACTTTGGGTAGGCACCCAGGTTCCAGACTTCGCTCAAAGTGTCGCGGCGCAGGTGCTCGGAATAGATCCCTCTAAAGTAACGGTCAACAACCACCTCATTGGTGGTGGTTTTGGGCGACGTCTCGAAGTCGATGGTGTCCTCAAAGCCACGCGTATAGCGCAACATGTCGATGGTCCCGTCAAGGTCATCTGGACGCGCGAAGAGGATATATCTCAGCAGCGCTACCGTCCGCTCTACCATGATCGGCTTAGGGCGCGCGTTGAGAACGGTAAAGTTGTAGCCTGGCATCACCGCGTAACCGGGCCATCGATAATGGCTCGCTGGCTGCCACCGGCCTTCAAGGATGGAGTTGATATCGATGCAATCGACGGTGCGGTGAAGCCCGCATACGACTTCGGCGCAATCCTCATCGAGTACATCCGACACGAACTGCCGGTCGAAGTGGCATTCTGGCGCGGAGTCGGTCCCAACAGCAGCATCTGCTCCAAAGAGTGTTTTCTCGATGTGATTGCATATCGAACAAAAACAGATCCGGTTGAGTTTCGTCGGACGCAGTTGCAGAAGTCTCCTCGCGCGCTGGGGGTAATCAATCTGGTTGCCAAATATGCCAGTTGGGGGAGCCCACCTCCACCATCGATCTTCGGCAAGCGCACTGGCAGAGGCATTGCTCTGCTTGATACCTTCGGCAGCTACCTTGCGTGCATCGCCGATGTTGCGGTGAGCGATAGCGGTGATGTGCGGGTGACGCGCGTTGTCGTTGTCGCCGACTGCGGCAGGGTGGTGAATCCCGACACGCTTATAGCCCAAATCCAAGGCGGCGTGGTATTCGGTATCACTGCCATCCTTTTCAACGAAATTACCTTCTCGGAAGGCTGCGTCCAGCAAAGCAACTTCAATAACTACCGGATGCTTCGCATTGATGAGATGCCGCAGATCGAAGCTTACATTGTCCCCAGCACACAGGATCCCGGCGGAATCGGTGAGCCTGGTACGGTTGTCGTTCAGCCCGCAATCGCCAACGCCGTTTTCCAGGCAACAGGGGTGCGCATCACCCGCATGCCCATCGACCGTAAACTTATCGCGAAGAGGACCTGATGGGTCGCCGGAGGGTCATCCTCTCAATCATTGCGGCAGGACTGCTACTTGCCGGCGTCATCGGCGGACCCATCGCGTTTCAGCCCGGACCCTATGCCTTTGTTGGCGGAAAGGCGGTTGATCCTTCATCGTATGTGGGCCCTTCGCCCACAGGTATCCCCCCGGAGCTCGCTCAGGCCGACGCACGCACGCGCGGAGAATACATCACGCGTATGTCCGACTGCGAGGCTTGTCACACGGCCAAAGGTGGCGAGCCCTTTGCCGGGGGGCGGCCATTCATATTGCCCTTTGGAACGATTTTTGCGCCCAATATCACTGCAGACCTAGATACCGGTATCGGTGCCTGGTCGGATGCACAGTTTCTTAGAGCCGTGCATCAGGGGATCTCGGCGGACGGATCGCGCCTTTATCCGGCCTTTCCCTACGCGTCCTATACGATGCTGACCGATACGGACGTGCTAGCAATCAAGTCCTACCTCTTTTCGCTTAAGCCAGTAAAACTTGCCAACAAACCCAATACCTTCTTCTTTCCCTTCAATCAGCGCTGGTTGATGGCCTTCTGGTCTGCCTTCTTCAACTCCGATAAGCGCTTTCGCCCGATCCCAGAACAAAGTCCAGCGTGGAACCGCGGAGCCTATCTAGTGGAGGCCGCAGGACACTGCGGGGAATGCCATACGCCGCGCAATCTAATGCAGGCGATGAACCAACGACGAAAGTTCGCAGGCGGCGCGGCGGAGGGTTGGACCGCCTACAACATTACAAGCGATCCCATGAGCGGCCTCGGAAGCTGGTCCTCTGACGAGGTTGCCGCATACCTGGCAAACGGACATGCGCACGGGCGAGGAACAGCATCGGGCCCGATGGGTGAAGCGGTGGAGTTAAGTCTCTCGAGACTCACACAGACGGACATCGCCGCGATCGTCACCTATCTGCGCTCAGTGAAACCCATTCACAACGATGCACTGCCTGAGCCCTCGGCTACTGCTGCGGATTCGCCGAACGTGGCCTCCGTCCAGAACATGGAAGGAAAACGGATGTTCGAGGGGAACTGTGTAAGCTGTCATGCCTGGTCGGGTGCAGGTTCGCTCCTTGATGAGGCGCAGCTCACTGGCATTCGCGCTGTCAACGATGTCACCGCGACCAATGTCGTCCAAATGATTCTCAGCGGCTCTGGCGGCTGCGAAAGTCACACGCCCTGTATGCCCGAGTTCGCCACGGCTTACTCAGATGCAGAAATTGCGGCGGTCGCCAACTACGTCACCGGTCGCTTCGGATCCCGTCCATCGCGCACGACACCTGACCAGGTTGCAATGCTACGGGCGCAGGATTGAACGGGAGGCCGTTACACCAGCTACCCCCAAACGACAAAACTCACAGAAGGCGCCCATTTATGGATACGCACAAGACGGCACCCAATCGCTACATCGATGCAAACGGCGTTCGATATGCCTACAGGCGATTTGGTTGTGAGCAGGGCGTACCTCTTATAATGCTGCAGCATTTCCGTGGAGGAATGGATCACTGGGATCCCCTGGTAACCGACGGGTTGGCAGAGCATCGGCCCGTGATCTTGGTCGACAATGCGGGGGTCGCGGGGACAACCGGAGAAACCCCGGACACGATTGAGAAAATGGCGGATGACCTGCTTCACTTCGTGGCAGCGATCGGCCTAAAGCAGATGGACCTACTTGGCTTTTCGATCGGGGGCATAGTTGCGCAAGGCATCGTTCTCAAGAATCCCGAACTCGTGCGACGACTGGTTCTAGTGGGCACACGCCCGCGCGGAGGCGAGTCGAGTGGCGGCCGCGGGCGCGACCCCGAGGTAGCCAGGGTGGCCGGCAATCCCACTCCGATACTCGAAGACTTTCTATACCTTTTCTTCGACCCGGCGCCCGAAAGCCAGGAAGCGGGGCGCAGATTCTGGCTTCGCCGGCACGAGCGCACGGAAGGTGTCGACCCTCCGAGTTCACCGCAAAACGCACAAGCTCAATCCGCTGCTCTGCGCGCCTGGTACGACGACAGTCCGAACAAGTTCGACGAACTCAAGCGCATCACCGCGCCAACACTCGTAGTGCACGGTCACCGTGACATCATGCTGCCGACCATAAATGCCTACAATCTCTCCCAGCACATTCCCAACGCCCAGCTGATCATCTATCCCAAGTCTGGACACGGGGCACTGTTTCAGTATCCGATGCTCTTCGTCCAACATACTAAGCTGTTTCTCGACGCCTGATCGTTGGATTCGGCGGGCACTGACAAGCCGACTCGGAGCACGCGCGCAACATGAGACTCTTGGTGGTCGGGGCGGGTTCCACGGGTGGATATTTTGGGGGACGACTGGCCCAGGCTGGTCGCGATGTGACGTTTCTGGTGCGATCCCATCGGGCAGAGCAGTTGCGCAAGGACGGCTTGAGGATTGTAAGTCCACATGGAGATGTGGATCTCCACCCTGCGCTCGTTACAGCGGACTCGCTGAGCCGGACCTACGATGCCATTCTATTAGCGGTCAAGGCGTACTCACTGGAGGCCGCGCTCGCGGATATGACGGCGGCCGTGGGTCCCGATACGCTGATACTTCCGGTGCTCAATGGAATGAGGCACGTGGAAGTACTTACGGCGCGATTTGGGCGGTCACGCCTCGTTGGAGGCGTGTGCCTCATAGCGACGAGAATCGATGACCAGGGGCGAATTGTACAGCTCACCGAACAACACGATATTGCCTACGGAGAGCTGAATGGAGCGAGATCCGCTCGTACGCAGGCTCTGGATCACTTCATGAGAGGGGCGGGTTTCAACGCGCGAATGTCCTCGACTATCGAGCGTGAGATGTGGGAGAAATGGGTCCTGCTCGCCTCGCTCGGCGCAATAAACTGCCTTCTTCGCGGTACGATCGGGGAAATCCAGGCCGCGCCAGGCGGTCCAGAGCTGACGCTCCAACTATTCAATGAGGTCTTGGCTGTGGTGGATTGCGTTGGCGTTAGTCCTAGCGAAGCATTTCTATCCGGCGCGACGTCTCTACTGACAGCCTCTGGCTCCAAGCAGACGAGCTCTATGTACCGCGACTTGGAACGAGGAGATCTTATTGAGGCCGACCAGATAATCGGGGATTTGTTGGCGCGCGCACGGAAGGCGAATATCGCGACGCCCCTGTTGGCCATCGCCTACACGCAACTATCCATCTATCAGAATCGGCGCTCATAGAGGTTAGCTGATCGCCCAATCAGGTTGGGCGACAATCGCGCGATGACACGGCGCGTCATTGCAGTTGCCCTTGCGGAATAAACAGAAAATCACAAATTCACCGGGCAACGACAATCCATCCGAAGTACGGTCTGGGATGATATACCAACGGTGCTCGCGCGCCAGGTGAGTCCAAAGCCCCGAACTCGGCGGCCACGCTTCACTGAACGGATGGAGGCCCAAGAGATTAAAGGCGCCATATTGCGCCAGTGGGCAGCAAAGACGTCTCCGTGAAGAGTTCAACGGCCGGTGAGTTTGGTGTTGCGTAAGACTGAGAGCGCGAAAGCTAGAGGCAAGAATATGACGCGGGAACAGGTTCAGCAGACGCTCGATATCGTCTACGGCAAAGTATTTAACGAGGGCCGCGCGGATCTATTGCCTGATCTCGTGTCTGAGCCCTATATCCAGCACAACCCTTTGTTTCCGATGGACTCGAGGGAATCATGGGGTACATCAAGCAGGCTGGAAGCATTCCATGTGAAGTTAAACGCATCGCCATCGACGGCGACCTCGCCTTCGTGCATGTGCGTTACCTTAAATGGGCGGGAAGGGAAACTGCAGCAGTCGATATATTCAGATTCGACGCGAAAGGAAAGATCGTCGAGCACTGGGACGTGTTGCAGCCAGTGCCTGAGGCTTCGAACAATACAAACACAATGTTCTAGTGAACGCGATGTGTGCGCTTCCTGCTGTTTATCCTGTGCGTTCCCTGGCTTTGATCATCGATGCGAGGAGTTCGATGAACACCGTCACCCTGGGTGCTCGAAACCGCGCAGACGGAAATACAGCGTGAATGCCGCCCTCCGGCAGCCGCCATTGTGGCAAGACGCGGATAAGCCGACCGGCCGCGATGTCACCTGACACCATGAAATCAGGGAGAACCGAGAATCCCGCACCCGCTAGGAGGGCCGCAAGCACACCGCGGGTGCTGTCGACGGCAAGGGTCGGCTTCCTACTAAACGCGGCTCGTGCGCCAGCGCTATTTGCAAACGTCATAGTCCCGGGTTCAGGGAGCGCAGCGTTTGCGACAAATGGAAGTCCAGACAGGCCCTTTAAGGATTCGACTCCTTCAAGTTGCCTTGCAAACTGTTTCGAGGCTACCAAAACCCGCTTAAAGCTGCCGAGCCGGCGTGCGTGAAGGCTGCTATCAGTCAGCCAGCCCACACGTATTGCGACGTCGATCTCGCCAGCCAGGATGTCACCGATCCGATCGTTGAATCTTAAATCAGCACGGCAGTTCGGATGCTTACTGAGAAACTTGGTGACGGCCGGTACGATCATGATCACCCCGTAGGCGCTCGGGGCAGCAATGCGCAACGTGCCTTGAGGGTGGCTGTTGGCTTGAGCAGTCTCGGCAATGGCGTCCTGCGCGCCCTGCAGTGCGCCGACGGCCCGCTCGTACAACAACCTGCCGGTCTCCGTGAGTTCGACACGCCGGGTCGTTCTCACGAAGAGGATTGCCTTGAGTTCCGCTTCGAGGCGCGCAACCTGCTGGCTCACGACCGCTTTGCTAATCCCGAGCCGCTCTGCCGCTCGCGTAAATGCGCGCGTTTCCGCCACAGCGACGAAGTAGACCAGTCGACTCAGCATCCGCGGTTCAATCACAACGTCGATTGTTCGCCTGCAGCATACAGTCTGTCAATCGTGTCGAGCTTCTGCATTCAATCAGGTGATGGCATGGTTGTACCCATCGGCGATAAGGCACACGCCTCAGCCCGAGAGGAGATGCAGATGGATGCCCCGGCCTTGAAGCTCGACTACTTCTTCGATCCGTTTTGCGGGTGGTGCTACGCCAGCGCCCCGGCTCTTAAGGCTGTCGCGGAGACCTTTCCGGACGCTTTGATGATGCACCCATCGGGACTCTTTGCCGGCGCCGGCGCGCGTCCTATGGCTGCCATGGCAGAGCATTCGTGGCGCAACGCCACCCGGATCGCCGAGCTGACCGGC
>Ga0302324_100011849_pt1 | contig 17841 bp, 14 predicted proteins | sample Palsa_T0_1_FD_201949 | JGI IMG/M metagenome (GOLD analysis project Ga0302324, IMG submission 201949) | Peat permafrost microbial communities from Stordalen Mire near Abisko, Sweden - Palsa_T0_1 | ecosystem: Environmental > Terrestrial > Soil > Palsa > Peat permafrost | place: Sweden: Abisko... | reverse complement strand
GCTGACATTTCTGCAAAAGATCATGTCGCAGCACCCCATCCCGGTCGTGATCTGTTCAAGCCTGGTCGGGGAGGGCGCGCAAAGCACTCTAAAAGCGCTCGATTACGGCGCCGTAGAAATCATCGCCAAGCCCAAACTGGGCACCAAGCAGTTCCTTGAGGAGTCGAAGGTCATTCTGTGCGAAGCGGTGAAGGCAGCGTCCAAAGTGAGGGTAAGCGCGCGCACCAGCCATGCCGTCGAACCCAAACTGAATGCCGATTCGGTATTGAGCCGATCTACCGGCGCAATGGTCGAGACCACGGAGAAGGTTATCGCCATCGGTGCTTCGACTGGCGGTACGGAGGCACTGAGGGTAGTGCTGGAGGCGCTGCCGGCGGACTGCCCCGGCATCGTCATCGTGCAGCATATGCCGGAACTCTTCACCCGGGCCTTTGCCGGCCGCTTGGACAGTGTGTGCTCAATCTCGGTCAAAGAGGCCGAAACCAACGATACGGTGCTGCGCGGACGCGCGCTGCTCGCTCCGGGCAATCATCACATGCTGCTGAAGCGCAGTGGCGCCCGCTACTTCGTGGAGATCAAGGAAGGACCGCTGGTTTGCCGCCACCGTCCCTCGGTAGACGTGCTGTTCCGCTCCGCCGCCCGCTATGCGGGGAAGAATTCGGTCGGGGTCATCCTCACCGGTATGGGCGACGACGGCGCCAACGGCATGCTCGAGATGAAGCAGGCCGGGGCCTTTACCATCGCGCAAGACGAGGCGACCAGCGTCGTCTTCGGCATGCCGAATGAGGCCATCAAACGGGGCGGCGTGGACAAGGTGCTTCCCCTGCAAGCGGTTGCCAAGGCGATCCTCGCCAATAGCTGACGGGGGCCATCTCATCCTCAAGCCTCATGTATAAAGAATTAAAACGCATGGCAGGCAGCCCGGGAACCCTCCCCGGGATCAAAGAATTGAGGACCTCGTGGGATCATCGTTCATCTTGTGTCTAGCGTTATCGGTGCTGTGTGGATTCGTATTCACGCCGCACATCATGCCGGAGGCCGGCTTGGCGACCGCGCCCAATAATTCACCTGTTGGCCGGTGGAAGACAGTGGATGACACCACGGGCAAGGTTAAGTCCATAGTCGTCATTTGGGAAGAACACAGCAAATTGTACGGCCGTGTACAGAAGCTGTTAGACCCGAATCTCCCCGACCCAAATCCACGTTGTAAAGACTGCACCGGTCAGCAGAAAGGCCAACCGGTCATTGGCCTGCGCATTCTCTGGGACCTGCGGAAGGATGGCAACGTATGGTCTGGAGGTATGATTCTCGACCCCGAGAGCGGTAAGACCTACAAGTGCCTGCTTGCCCTCGAGGACGGCGGGAAGAAGTTGAAGGTACGTGGGTTCATCGGCTTCTCCTTGCTGGGCCGCACGCAGTACTGGCTGCGCGAATGAAAGAGCTGTTGGCAGAAACTGCCGAGCGATCTTCCCGATACCTCACTGGGCTCGCGCAGCGGAACGTTGCGCCCACACCATCGGACGTGGCTGGCTTGGAGGCACTCGGAGGGCCGCTGCCATTAGGCCCTTCTGATCCCGCCGAAGTTCTGGCAGTGTTGGATGACATCGGATCGCCGGCGACTGTAGCCACGGCCGGAGGCCGCTACTTCGGATTCGTCATCGGCGGCTCCCTGCCTGCGGCGCTCGCCGCCAATTGGCTAGCCGGCGCCTGGGATCAAAATGCGGCCCTGCAAGTGATGTCGCCGGTGGCGGCGAAGCTGGAAGAGATTGTCCTTGGCTGGATGGTGGACCTGTTCGATCTTCCCGCCGGATCCGGAGCGGCCTTTGTTACCGGCACGACCATGGCCAACTTCACCGCCTTGGCCGCCGCACGAAGCGCGCTATTGCAGCGGGCGGGATGGAATGTCGAGGAGGACGGATTATTTGCCGCGCCACCCATCCAAGTAGTGGTGGGCGAAGAGGTACACGTTTCCCTGCTGAAGGCGCTTTCGATGCTGGGCCTGGGGCGTTCCCGCGTAACCCGGGTTGCCGCCGACAGTCAGGGGCGGATGAAGCCGGAAGCTCTGCCCGCGCTCAACGAGCGCACCCTGGTCTGCATACAGGCGGGCAACGTGAATTCGGGTGCGTTCGACCCTGCAGGAGAAATCTGCGCCCGTGCCCATGAGGCGGGCTCCTGGGTCCACGTCGACGGCGCCTTTGGCTATTGGGCGGCGGCCTCTCCGCTGTATGCGCCTTTATTAGCCGGCGCCGGCGCGGCCGATTCCTGGGCCATTGATTGCCATAAGTGGTTAAACGTCCCCTACGATTCCGCCGTCGCCTTGGTGCGCACACCGGAGCATCTCAAAGCCGCCATGTCGCAGAGCGCCGCCTATCTCACACCGGGATCCGGACGCGAGCCTTGGCACTTCGCACCGGAAGCATCGCGGCGGGCGCGCGCGGTCGAGTTGTGGGCGGCCTTGCGATCCCTGGGACGCAGCGGGCTCAGGGCACTCATCGAGCAAAACTGCCGCCAGGCAAGGCTGTTTGCCGGCCGTCTACGCCAGGCCGGCTTTTCCATCCTGAACGACGTGGTCTTGAACCAGGTATTGGTCTCGTTCGGGAGTGAAGAGGAGACGCGGCGGGTGATCGCCGCCGTTCAAAGTGACGGTACGTGCTGGTGCGGAGGAACGCAGTGGCACGGGCACGCGGCGATGCGCATCAGCGTATCGAGCTGGGCCACTACGGACGACGATGTCGAACGCAGCGTGGCGGCGATGATCAGACTCGCGCACCACGGTTAGGGTTTATCGATCGACCAGGCCCATCATTTTCTCGTTGTAACGCGGCCCCGCGATGGCCTCGGGTGACAACGCCTGATCGAGCTGCGCCAATTCCTCCGCGTCCAACTGGATCTCGACGGCAGCGATATTTTCTTCGAGATAGCTGCGGCGCTTTGTCCCTGGAATCGGAACCACGTCGTCGCCCTTTTGCAGCAGCCAAGCCAACGCCACTTGCCCCGGCTGGGCTCCCTTGCCTTCGGCGATTTCCTTCACTAACGACGCAGCGCGCACATTGGCGTCGTAGTTTTCGCCCTGAAAACGGGGATCCCCACGGCGGTAATCGCCTTCCTGGTAGTCTTCCGCGCGTTGCGCCGTGCCGGTGAGAAATCCGCGGCCGAGAGGGCTGAACGGCACCAGGCCGATGCCCAGCTGGCGCAGCAAGGGGATGATCGTTGGCTCCAGGTTGCGCTCCCATAGGGAATATTCGCTTTGCAGCGCGGCCACGGGATGAATAGCATGCGCCCGGCGGATGGTTTTCTCGCCCGCCTCGGAGAGACCGAAATAGCGCACCTTGCCCCCCTGTACCAGCTCTCCGATTGTTCCCGCAACCTCTTCAATGGGCACATTGGGATCGACCCGATGTTGATAAAATAGGTCAACGTAGTCCGTCTGCAGGCGCCGCAGCGAAGCCTCGATCACCTCGCGAATGTGTTCTGGGCGGCTATCCGTGCCTTCGGTTTTCCCGTTTTCGATGCGAAATCCGAACTTGGTGGCAATCACCGCCTGCTCGCGCCGTCCCTTGAGTGCGCGCCCGAGCAGCTCTTCATTCACGAACGGGCCATAGACCTCGGCCGTGTCAAAAAAATCCAAGCCAAGTTCGAGCGCCCGATGGATGGTCGCGATCGATTCCTTTTCATCCGCCGGACCGTACGACTGGCTCATGCCCATGCATCCCAGCCCGATGGCAGAGACTTCCAAGCCATTTCCCAATTTTCGTTTTGGCAACATATTTACCTTTCGATGCTTTCCTTCAAAGTGCGGATGCGTACGGCATCAACAATAAGGGCAACCCGTACGAAGGGTAGGGCCTTCAGCCCGTACCCTTCAAATAGATTTCGCTCATTTCTCAATCGTCTTTGGAACCGTATCATTATGCTGCGGAGTACCTCGAATCTCCGTTTAGTATGATCACGGTTACGATGACCGCACAAACCGCCGTCCGAGCATGGCTTAACCAGCCTCCACACTGGAACGAAACCGGCGACACGCTGACCGTGACGGCGCCGCCAGGCACAGACTACTGGCGCGTGACGCATTACGGATTCATTCACGACAATGGCCCCTTGCGCTACCAGGAACAGAGCGGAAATTTCGCAGCGAAAGTTCGCATCCGGGGAAATTACCACGAGCTGTATCATCAAGCCGGATTAATGATACACATGGACGAAGAGAACTGGATCAAAGCTGGAATCGAGTACGTGAACGCCCGGCAAAACCTGAGTGCCGTAGTCACCCGAGGTTTCTCAGATTGGTCGATAGTCGCTCTCGCCGACAACCCTGCGTTCCTCTGGTTGCGCCTTCAGCGTTATAACGACACGGTGCAGGTTTCCTATTCCTTGGATAACGAAAAATGGGCCATGCTCCGTTTGGCATTCTTCCCGCCCCAGGTACCGGTCAAGATCGGCATGCTCGCAGCTGCGCCTGGTAAGGAGGCCTTCGAAGTCACGTTCGACCACTTTTCCATCGGCCCTCTGCATTCCCCACCCAACGAGGACTAACTGTTACCTCCAGCGCCTCTTCGGCATCTTCTCCATACGCCTAATGTTTCTCAGGGCTGCGAGGGGCAAGAATCTCGCTGAGGTAATCATGGCTTCCAGGAATTCGTTCCAGATGCGGGTAGCGTACACCTCCCGGGTATTGGATTTCCCTGGTCTGTATAGTGTTGAAGTTGCGAACAATCAGTAAGATCTTCCCATTTCGCGGATGGGCAATCGATTCGGTTAACGCTTCGGGAGAGTACGGGTGGCCATCGACCGCCACCACAGTCATCTCCGGTCCCAACCCTCCGTCATAGGCCGGCGTGCCTGGCAGGACGTCGTAGACCTTTCCGTCCCTTTCCAAATCGATCCCAATGGAAGCCGACGCGAAGTAAGTTGGCGCCCTAGGCAAAAAGGCGTAGAAGGGCTTGTTGTTCGGGGTTGCGTTGTACACCAGCCGCCAGCCGGCAGCCTCCAGGCCGCCGGTTGGCGGCTGCCCGTTCACCCGGTAGATGCGCGTCTCGAAGAATCTATGCCAGTCATAGGGCCATATCGCGGAGAGCGACGCCTCCACTTCGGCGCGGGTATACGGAATCACCGTCGGCCCGGTGTCATGCTGACCCAAGAAGCTGCACAGGAAGTCGTCGAGCGAAACCCGGTCGTTCGATTGTTCCCGGATTAACGCATCGGCCTGCAGCCAAATCAACGCTCCCTCGTCGTAATAATCCTGGCTACGGCGCAACGAAGACCACCCGCCGCGAGCGCTGCGCAGTACCCAGTTTTCTGTTGCTGTATCGACCAGCGCAGTCGAATTGCGTCCGGGGCTGTGGGCGAAGTCCGAGGCCACGCGCCCGAGGTAATCCCGCATGTAAGCTGCGTCGTTGAACCCGGCGCGAGTCGCGAGCAGCATTCCGATGTATTCGTTCAAACCCTCGTACATCCAAAGCATCGAAGTTCGTTCGGGGCCTTGGTAATCGGGCTTCGAATAGAGTTCCGCGGGACGCCGGTACTTGCCGTCCCACGAGTGGGATTGTTCGTGCGCTAAAAGCGGCCAACCAAACTGTTCCAGTTGATCTCGCTTCGCCAGTCCGGCGTCACCGATGCCGTCATAGGGAGAGTCCTCATGCTCCAGCCCATCATAGGGACGTCCATCGCTCTGCGAAACCAGAAGATGAAAGGTCTGCCAATGCCGGAAGCCGAACATGGCTTGATCCTGGTCGATCAGTTTCGCAAAAAGAGCAAAGGCATGCGCGTCATCGGCTTGGTCGACAGCAGACTGGCTATCCCCGGTAATATCGAGTTCCGCCGGCCATTGCGACGTTAGCGGCACCCGGCGAAAGAACTCGCCCGCCAGCACCGGCGAGTCGATCAGGCGTTCGAGCGACGCCGGTGCGAACTCTATTCGGTTATCAACCTGCTTGAGAACCGTCAACGAGCTGCCCTGCTGCCAACCTGACGGCAAGAGCACGGAGGGAGCGATCATCAAGCTGCGCTTATCTACGTTACGGGGATAGAGGACCGAAGTATTCCACGCCAGCAGGAGCTGATGATCGGAGATCGTGTTTTCCAACAACACATCGAAGTCGACGGTGATGGCATCGGTCTTCGACGGTACTTCGATATCTATCGTGTTGATGTCGTCCGGATCGCGAGTCCAGGGTAGCGTCAGATCTCCGGAGCGAACCCGCAGCGCAGCCATATTCTGAATGGGACCAGTCGGTCCGTGCTCACCCGGAATCCAGCGCGGATAGGCGAGTGCAATCGGTCCGGGCTGTACGCGAATCTCTTCATGCACAAATGCTATCTTTCGAAAAGCCTGTGTCTCGTCCACCAACAGCTTCATCGCGGCCACTGGAGCGCCTTGCGCACTCGCATTCAGAGCGGCTGCAGACAACATGAGCAGCGTGAGTATAGGCAAAATCATTCGCACACTCCGGTAAACGATGATGTTTTGCCGGGTGGCTCAACAACGCGGCTCAAGCCCGTTTGATCTCACCAATCCCGAGCGAAGGGGGCAAAAAGCTGCATTTTCCTGGGGAACACGAGGAGTGTAACACGATCAACACTGGGCTGACGCCCCTGAGCAGAGCGCCAGTCAAGGGGGTGGGTCATGTCCGGGCGCCTTTGAATCGTGCGGGGAATATGTAAGAGAGACAGATACCGTTCCCGCTTTGCTAAAGCAAACAAAACCGAAGATTTGGAGGAGCGGGTGACTAGCCTACGCCAAGTTAAGAGCGGGATGAATACTACAGGATCAAGCGGAACCAGTCCGGGTGGCCCATTCAAGCCGTCTTTTGGCTTGAGTGGGTAGATCTGCCGCCGAGGTTTGTTCGTTAGGATCGGACGAAAATTAATACATTAGCTTTCGGCCATCAGCCAAAACAAAACGCAACCTGTGGGCGACGCAAAATTGCTTCGCCCACACCCTTTTCAATTACTGCACGTCCGACAGCTTCCCGTTCTTGAAGGTAATCTTCATATCCGGGTAAATAAACACAGTTTTAGTCGGAAAAGCCACCTTGTTAGTAGGCTGGCCCTTCATCGCAATCACCTGTTCCGGAGTTTGCCCCAAAGCGATCACCTGCGGACCGCGATTTGCAGGAGCGGCCTGCGCCAGAGGGGCCGTGGCGCCGATGGGCGAAGAAGACGCGGTTGTCTCCGCGCCCTCGGGCGCGTTTGCCTCCGCCACTACCTGCTGCTCCGCTTGAGCACCTTCCTGCGCGGTCTGGTCCAGTTGCGCGGCGCCGTTCGGGTCGGCTGCCGGGGCGGCGGCCACATAGGGCGCTTGCTTGGTTCCAGAGATCGCCTCTGCCGGAGGCGCGGGCAGTCCACCCTGTCCGGGGTGGTCCTTCATCTCGGTCATCCCCTTGTCGATGTTGGCTAGCAGGTGGTTATGCATCTCCTGAAGATCGGTAAGTTCCACCGTCACCACATCGCCTTTGGCGCAATCGTTTTGCTTGCTGGCAAGCACGCGAAGATCGGCAGCGGTGGCCTCTGCCGCGGGAGCTGAATTCAAGGCCAGAACGTCGCCTTCCGTGATTCCGCAATCCGTCCCCGCGGACGTGACCGTCAAGCCGGTAGAGGCAACAAAAACATGCGGCTGCTTATCGGCCAGCAGCGAATCCAGAGTTCCGGAATTGCTCGCCGAAGGATCGGTCGTCTTCTGCCCCGCGGCCAACTCCAGCTTGATTTCGTTGGCCACCGCATCTTTGACCTCGTTGGTCATCGTCGGTGAGGTCGTTCCGGTGGTCGGATCGTAGGACGCGTAGACCAAGTGCGCAGGGTTGATGTTACCCAGATCTGCCGCGTTGCTTGCTGCGCCCGCCGCATAGGCCTCCTGGAGGCTGGCTGCCACCATGTAGTCGGCAATCCAATATGCCGCGCTGGGGTAAACCGGGTAGGGCCGGAAATAGGCGCCGTAGTAGCCGTACCACGGAGCGGGCCCCCATCCCCACGCATACGGCGCCGGCGCGGGCCACGGGTTATAGGCCCAGCCGTAATACACAGGCGGATAGTAGTATGCGGGCCGGTACCCGTAGAGATAGGCCCCGTGGTAATAGTAACCGCGGTAGTAGCCGCGGTAGTAAGCGCCATGGTAGTAGTAAGCACGGGCATAGTAAGGATGCCCGCCATACTCATAGCGGTGCTCGATAAAGCCGCGCCCGTGGCCATAAGCCACAAAGCGGGAGTGGTCAGCGCGCTCCATTTCGACGCGCCGCATACCACCGGGTCCGCGCCGGATTACCATGCCGTTGGCATGAACTTCTCTGACCCCGCCATGGGAGTCGAACCTGGCCTCGTGGCCGTTGGGTCCTCTGTAGGCCGTCACTTGCCCGCGTGAGTTCCTGGCGACTTCCCCACCCGATCGAGTCGTATGGACGGAGCCGCCCGGGGGCGCATGCATCGCCGTTTTAGGAGCGCCGGCGCCCGTACCGGCGCCATGGGCTCCTGGAGTAGTGCCGTGTGCAGTGTTAGCGCCGGGATGGCTAGCGGACGTCGTGTTCGAAGTTTTGGCAGCCGGGTGAGCGGCAGGCGTTGGGGCTTTCGCGCTCTTGGTCGCTGTCTGCGTTCCGGCCAAGGCGGCCAACGTTAATCCCGCCGCCAGCAGCCCGAGGGCCGAAACGCGGGCAAACCTGGAGTCCCGTATGCTGACGCTTCTACGAATGCTGGCATTACACCGAATCATGGAAATTCCCTCTCTCGCGACCTACTGCACGTCGCTCACTTTGTCGTCTACGAAAATCACCTTCATGTTTTTGTAAACATAGGTCTTCTTCTTTCCCAGGTCGATCATCTGCTGGGGCATGCCCAGGGCTTGCAGTACCTGGGTGGAGGACTCGCCGATACTAATCGTAGGCGGCGGGCCGGCGGGCGCGGCGGGGGGAGGTGGCGCGGCGGGGGGAGGTGGCGGCGGGGGCGCCGTCGCCTGTCGTGCCGGAGATGGTTGCGGCGGCGGCGGAGCGGCTGCTCCACCACTTGCATTCTGGGTCTGGTCGGCGCCGCTGTCCGGAGCCATGATTGCTTCGATGGCCTGTTCCACGTCATCCGGAGGCGTTTCGTCGAGATAGCCCTTCTTGAACCGGAAGGACACCGTGGCGCTGTATTTCTTCTGTTCGTCCTTGCCTTTTACTGGGAGCGCATCAACGGTGAGGATCGAGAACTTCAGCAAGTCCCCCTTAGGATCGGCCTTGTCTTCGATCTTCGTGATGTACACCTTATCGCCGGTTTGCAGGACATGGGCGCCGAGGCTTTCGAGAGTGTATTTCACCATCATGTTGGGTGACTTGATCTTCCCGTCGGACACGGCGTTGTCGGGCGGCGTCGTTACTATACCAGCCGTCGGCAAGCTATAGATGCCGGCGCACTTGAGGCTCATCATGGTGCCGTCTTTGGTGATTTGGTCGTGATTGGCAGAGACTTCTGTGACCACGTACTTCTTTTCGATCGCGGCCACGACCCCGCTCGAGGCCCACGCATTCAAGGAGCCAAGCAGGATCGATAGGAAGCACAGGGCCTTGAGGTGATGACGGACGTACTTCTCGCTTGGAAGCAAGATATTTTCCTCCGCTTGTTGACTCGAGATTGAACCCCGCGGCATGTTAGGCGCCAGCCTAGCTGTTGGGAGACGGGAAGTTCCAGCTCAAGAGCTATTCGCTACGGAGTGTAAGCCAAAAAGTACAAAGGGCAAGAGAAAAAAATACACAATAGTGCAGAAAAACCGGCAGGTTAAGTTTTTTACATCTTGAAACGAAGTTTCATGGACGCCGGCTAGAAAGTTGTAACATTTTCTTTCCCTCCATCACTATGTTTTTCTTGGGACCTTTGGTTACCACTGGTTTTCCTCATAGTTGCGCGGACGTAGGGCATCGATAGCTGGCGGTTTTCGGATCTCTCCGGGGCAGGGCTTAGCTCTCCCAACTAAGCCGGGCAATCCAGACGGAAGCGGGAATCTGGCCATCGGAATCAGCGTTAAGGAGCACTGAACAGGCGGTTCTTTTTTTACACCTGATGAGGCTGTTACCCTCTGCCCATGGGCGTAGAAATTTCTTTGGCTGGAAAAGCGGTCTTAGTAACTGGGGGTTCACGCGGAGTCGGGGCACAAACCGTGCGCCTGTTTGTGCAAGCAGGTGCCCGTGTCGTTTTCAGTTATAAGAGCAGCCAGGATGCGGCGGCCGCCTTGGTAACCGCGTGTGGGGGACCTGATCACTGCCGGGCGGTGCAGCAGGAACTTGGTTCAGCCGAAGACGGTCGCGCTCTGGTGGACGCGGCAACCGGCATTTGGGGAAGGCTGGATGCCCTTGTAGCCAACCATGGGGTTTGGCCCTCGCAAGACGCGTCGATCGACACCATGGCGTACGGGCAGTGGAGCGAAACGATCGCGGTGAATCTCGATAGCGTCTTCGGACTGGTGAAGGCAGCGGTGGCGCATTTCAAGGCGCGGCCTGGTACCGCGCACATTGTGCTTGTGGCTTCCACGGCAGCGCAGCGGGGTGAAGCATTCCACGCGGACTACGCCGCGTCGAAAGGAGCGCTCATTGCCCTAACCAAAAGTCTTTCCAGCGAATTGGCCAGCCAAGGGATTCTCGTAAACTGCGTCGCTCCAGGCTGGATTGCCACCGACATGTCGGCGCCCGCGCTAGCAACCGAAGCCGGCAGAAACAATATCTTCGCGACCATCCCGCTTGGGCGCGTGGCTACGACAGCCGAGATCGCGGGGCCAATCCTGTTTCTTTGCTCGCCGTGGGCTGGGTTCATCTCTGGCGAAATAATGAACGTGAACGGCGGCGCAGTACTGGTGGGCTGAAGAGGCTTGGGGCAAAGAGCCTGTCTGAGAGCCGGAGAAAGTAACCCTGAGCAAACAAACTAGTTGGGTTTGCTGCCGCCGCAGCTTTGCGGTAACTCGTAGTTGGGAGTTTGCCGCAGTACTGTCAGGTCAAAGCAGTTGGCGCTGTTGTCGATCCCGGCGGCGCCCAGCATGGTGGACCTGTTCATGGTGCCTGCCGCGCCAACGGCCCCGGCCGATATGGGTGCCGCGACGGTGTGTGGGGCTAGCACTCTCTGCAACCATGCGGAGGGGATGCGATAGCTCCGGAATATGGCCTGGGCTGTCGGCGCTGACTGCGCTGCGACCGCCGCCGGGGCCTGTGCCAGCAGCCAAATATTTTTATAGGTGCCTCCCGTATCGAGCGGCAGCGAGCAGAAGACGCCCATCAGCTTCGTAGGCCCTTGCTGGTTGGAAAACCCTGCAACGAAGCGGCCGCACTGACCGAGCGTCGCTGGAAGCTGGAGCGGGGTCGCAGAAGTGATGGTGAACTGGCTGAACGGCTTACCTGAAATCGCGGCGCCATGCTGCAAGACCATAGCGAGCTTTTGGGCTAGTGTGGCGCCATACGGCATGGATAGGTCAACGCCGTTTGCCGCCCGCTGGCCAGGTTGAAAAGCTGCATTCCGGGCAACCACTCCGGCGCCCAAAGAGACGATTTCTCCCTGCGGGCCGGTCATCTGAATGACCGCCTGCTGACCGTTCGTCACCTGCCAGCCGGCGGGGACGCCTGCGGAGGCGCTTTGATCGGAATTAGTATAAGGCGTGAGCTGAATGTTAGAAGAGGCGGCTGGTGTAGTCGCTTGGCATCCGGCAGTGATTGGGGTGAACGCGAGAGAAACGGCGGCGGCGACCAAGAAAGAAAAGCTGCTTCTAATGGCTGTCAGCACAAGCGAAGTTCCTTCTAAAAGACGTCTGGGCCTTTGCGTCTGCAAGAGTAACATCTAGCCGAGAGTTAGACCTAGCTATAAACACGCCTTAATACGCTTTCTTAGGGAAGGTAAGAGCCTGAGAGAGGAACGCACTGATTTATCTCCTTCAATAGCTTCCCTTCATACTCCTGTTATAAGCTTGGAACGCTCTATCCCCTTCGGCCTGAAAACTCAAGGTCTGCCGAATGTTGAACTCGCGTTTGCTATCACGACTGCTTAGCGATGGCCTCTTGCTGATTCTGGCTGGGTCTCTGGCCCTGCCATTTGAGCTGAATGCTCAGGTGAATCCCGCTCCACAGCAGTCTGGTCACGGAGCGAGCCCATCGCCTGCGGTGCAGATCCAATTGAATAAGCTCGAAGACGCACAGAAAACGGCCCATGCAGCGAGCGATGCCAAGACTGAGGCAAGGACCCTCAGTCAAATTGGCGATCTGTACTTTGGTGTTCCGGATTTCCAGAAGGCTATGGGCTTCTACAACTCGGCTCTGGCCCTGGCCCGCTCCGCCAACGACCAGGTTGAGCAGGCGGCTGCGCTGCTAGGCATCGCGCGATGCTACCGCTTCCAGGCACAGAGGCAGAAGGCTTTAGAGACCTTCCAGCAGTTGCTGGAGGTGGCCACGGCGGCGGCAGACGCAAGTGACCAGACCGCTGCGCTGGTCGGGATGGGTAATGTCAACTACGACCTTGGTGACAAGCAGAAGGCGCTGCGGTACTACAACCAAGCTCTACTGCTTGAACGAAAAACAGCCGACCGTAACGAGGCGTTCGCGCTGATCGGGATGGGCAATACGAACTCCGATCTTGGTGACAAACAGAAGGCGCTGGAATATTTCAACCAGGCCCTGCCGGTTCTAAGAAAATCAGGTGATCGTCGTAACGAGGCCGCTGTACTGCTCAGCGTCGCGCGTTGCTACCGCTTTCAGGTCCCGGCGCAGAACCAGAAAGCCTCAGAGGCCTACCAGCAGTCGCTGGATGTAGCCACGGCAGCAGCGGACAAAGGTGCCCAGGTCACTGCGCTAATGGGGATGGGCGACGTCAACTTCGACCTTGGCGATAAACAGAAGGCGCTAGAGTATTACAACCTAGCTCTGCCGATTGAACGAGAAGCAGGCGATCGTCGTAACGAGGCAGGGACGCTGCAGAGCGCCGGCTGGGCCTACGTCGATCTTGGGAATAGGAGGAGGGCTCTCGAGTATTTCCAACAGGAGCTGCCCCTTGCAAGAGAATTGGGCGACCGCGGCCGCGAGGCCGCAGCGCTGGCATATATCGGCACCGCCTATAGCAGTCTTGGGGAGAAGGCGAAGGCGCTGGAGTATTACAACCAGGCACTGCCTATACAACACGAAATAAACGCCGGCGTCGGCGAGTCCGACACGTTGATTGGAATCGGCTCAGTTTACCTTGATCTCGGGAAGAAGCAGCTAGCGTTGGACTCCTACAACCAGGCACTGGCGCTTGTCCGCCAGGCGAAGAGCCGTCTCAGCGAAGCAAACATGCTGATGAACGTTGGCCTTGTCTACGCCTCAATGGGGGAAAATCAGAAAGCGCTGGACAATTACAACCTGGCATTGCCGATTTTTCGCCAAACGAATTCCGGTTTCGCCCAGCTCGACCTAGCCAGGTTGCTGAACAACATGGCTGGTGTCTACAGCAATCTCGGGGACCTTCGAAAGGCGCTGGAATATTACAATCAGGCGTTGCCGATCTTCCGCCAAATGAACTACCCCCGCGGTCAGGCGAATACGCTGAGCAATCTCGGCATCACTTACGGCGCGCTTGGGGATCAGCAAAACGCGCTCGACTCCTACAGCCAGGCGCTGGCGCTGGCAACCACTGTCAGCGATCCACTTCTCGAAGCGTATATTCTCGTCCATCTGCAGTGGTTTCAAAAGGCTTCCCAACCGGGGCTGGCAATCTTCTATGGCAAGCAGGCGATCAACCTGGTGCAGCAGGTGAGAGGCAATATCCAGGGACTGGACAAAGATCTCCAGAAGAGCTTTCTGGACACCAAGGTTGGCAACTACCACGACCTGGCCAACCTGTTGATCGCCCAGGGCCGTTTGCCGGAGGCTCAGCAGGTACTCGATCTGCTCAAGCAGCAGGAGTACACCGATTACGTGCGGGGGGAGACCGCGAACACGCTCAGCCCGTTGAGTTTGACGCCTGCCGAGAAACAGGCAGAAGCGGACTACCAGAGGTCTACCGCACAGCTGGTCTCGCTCTCAGCACAGTGGGCGCAATTGAAAAAAAACACAGCCCGCACAGCTGAGCAAGAGAAGCAGTACCAGCAGCTTTCCGACCAGCTTGAGGCGGCCAGCAAGGGGTTAAACGACTACTATGCGCACCTCTATGTGCTCTTTGATAAGAAGGGCGATGCCAATAAGCAAGTGGCCGATGTCAAGGGTGGGGTGAGCGCGCTGAAGCAGACGATTGCCAAAATGCCGCACACCGTGGCGCTCTACACCCTGGTGAGCAGTGACCGAATCAGCATCATCGTGGTCACCGCTTCGGCGACGGTGGCGCGAGAGTTTGCGATTGCTGAAAGCGATCTCAACAAGAAAGTTGCTGCATTCGAGCAGGTGTTGCGCAACCCGGCGCAGGATCCGAGGCCGCTGGCGCAGGAGTTATACACGGCCCTCATTGCTCCGGTAAAGCCGGATCTGGACCAGGCAGAGGCGCAGACGCTGGTGTGGTCTCTCGATGGTGTGCTGCGCTATGTGCCGATCGCTGCCCTCTACGATGGCAAACAGTATGTTCTGCAAAACTACGACACCGTCACCATTACCCCCGCGAGCATCGCACACCTGAATGACAAGCCGGACGTAAGTACCATGAGCTCGGTGGCGATGGGCATTTCTCAGAAGTACGAAGACGGGTTGCCGGCGCTGCCGGCGGTAGCGACCGAGCTAAACCATGTGGTGAACGATCCCAAGGTGCAAGGCGCGAACGGCGTGTTGCGGGGAACCATACTGCTCAACGACCAGTTCACTGAGAAGGGCATGGAGAATCTACTCGGCGGACAGCACACCGTAGTTCATATCGCCAGTCATTTTGTGTTCAAGCCAGGGGACGATAGCCAGTCCTATTTGCTGCTTTCGGGCAAGGGCGAAGGCGGCGCTGGATTTCACCTGACAGTGGCCGATTTCCGCGACAACCAGCAGCTCGCTCTGGACGATACTGACCTGCTGACGCTTTCGGCCTGCGAGACGGGGATGAGCGGAAGCGCCGGCAACGGACGTGAGGTGGATGGTCTCGGTACGACGGCGCAACTCAAAGGAGCCAAGGCAGTGATCTCGTCGCTGTGGTCTGTCAACGATGCCAGCACCGGCCAACTTATGGGCGACTTCTACAGGCGGTGGGCGGAGGGCGCGGGCAATGTGACCAAGGTGGAGGCGCTGCGGCAGGCGCAGCTTGATCTGCTGCTGGGCCGAGTAAATCAAGGATCGGACCCAGGCGCCAGGGGCTCTGCCTTAGTGGAGGTTGGAAATGCGACGCCGGCGATCGCCGGCTATGCGCACCCGTTTTACTGGGCCCCTTTTGTGTTGATGGGAAATTGGAGATAAAGGCTCCAAGGCATTAGAGCTTTAGAAGATACAAAAAGCCTTGACAACACACCAACCAGTGGGTATGTTTCATACCTACTGGTTGGTTTACAGCAACTTCGATGGAAACAAGACACGAATCGAAGACCAAGATGCTCAACGCGGCACTCCACGTAATCCGCGCGAAAGGATATTCCGCCGCGCGCATCGAGGACATCTGCGAAGCCGCTAGCCTTACCAAAGGAAGCTTCTTCCACCACTTCGATAGCAAGGAAGAGCTGGCGCTGGCCGCAGCCGACTACTGGATCGAAAACGCAGCTGCGTTGTTTGCCTCCGCACCGTACCACGCGCTCGCTGACCCGCTCGACCGCCTGCTGGCCTATATCGATTTGCGCAAGGCCCTGCTCGTGGGCGAGTTGCCCGACTTCACGTGCTTCGCCGGCACCATGGTGCAGGAGGTCTACGACACGCACCCCGCCATCCGCGAAGCGTGCGACCGCAGTATTAGTGAGCACGCTGCGACACTGGTTCCCGACATTGAAGAAGCTATGCGCCAACGGGATATGCGCCCGGACTGGACCGCGGAGAGCTTGGCGCTCTACACCCAGGCGACCCTCCAGGGCGCGTTCATTCTGGCAAAAGCGAAACACAACCGCGAGGTCGCTGCCGCCAGCATCAACCATCTGCGGCGTTATCTGGAATTGCTGTTCAATGGACAGTCAGCCGCTGCTCACTTGCATTCCCGGAGAACCCGATGAGCCGAAATGGATTAGCTGCAGTCGCCCTCCTCATCCTCGTCCTTAGTCCTGTCTCTGAGGCGCAGGATGCCAAAGCTCAATATCCCAGTATGGCGCCGCTGGACCGATATTTGACGGCGGATCGGAATGCCGAGATAGCCCTTGCGCGGAGCGCGGCGCCCACATCAATATCGCGCGACGCAACGGTTCTCATCTTTGAGAAAAGTGGCTACCATGCCGCAGTCGAAGGAAAGAACGGGTTCACGTGTCTGGTTGAACGCTCGTGGATGTCTCCATTTGATAGTCCGGAGTTCTGGAATCCTAAGATGCGGGGGCCGATTTGTTATAACCCAGCCGCGGCGCGGACAATTCTTCCGTACACCATCAATAGAACGAAGCTGGCATTGACCGGCCTATCTAAAACACAGATGCGCGAAAACATCACTGCCGCGATCGCGAAGAACGAACTTCCGACCCCTGAAGCCGGCGCTATGTCTTACATGATGTCAAAAGCAGGAAACCTTGGTGATTCCGTCGGACACTGGCGCCCGCATCTGATGTTTCATGTTCCCAAGACAGACGGGGCAAATTGGGGAGCAGACCTGGCAGGCTCACCGGTGATGTTCAACGACGAATATCGCGACGTTCCGGAACCGGAAACCATTTTCATGGTACCCGTTTTCCATTGGTCAGACGGCACCGCTATGCCACGTGCGGCTTTGTAAATGAACTGACCAGCCTGCGGGAAGTTGAAGTGTCATAAGCCTCATACACGGCGAACGTTCGGAATCTCGATCCAATCCGGATTGCCAGGCAAGAGTGGTAGCGAGACTTCCAATCATGCACGTATTAATTGTGGATGACGAACCGCTGGCACAGATCGCATTGAGAAATGTCCTGGCCGGCAGGCGGGAGGTCGAAGGGCTTGATACAGCCAACGACGCAGTCGAAGCGCTCGACAAGCTAATGCACCGAAGTTTTGATGTTCTTCTTCTGGATATCAGTATGCCGGAAGTTTCCGGCATAGAACTCCTAGACCAATTAACAGCACATGGCCGTCTCCCACCATCAGTGGTTTTTGTGACGGCGTATCAGCAGCACGCCCTAGCCGCGCTCGAGAAGCATGCAGTCGATTACGTTCTTAAGCCCTTCTCGAACGAACGGATCGAGGAGGCACTCGATGCTGTGTTCCGCAGATCGGCGGCAGAACGAGCTGTCAGGTTGGTGGAGACTCCTCCGGCGCGGCATAGACTCCCTCAGCAAAAGCGGGAGAAGATCGCGATTAAAAGCAACGGCAGAATCCTGTTGATTGCTCCAGATGATGTAACGTCCGTCCATGCTGAGGGCAATTATGTATTGCTGCAAGCCGATGCCGGCTCCTACCTCTTGCGGGTTTCGATTTCTTCCATCGCCGAGAAGCTGAGGCCCTACGGATTCTTGCGGATTCACCGGTCCGTCCTGGTCAACGCCTCATTTGTGGAAGAGCTTCAGCCGCTGACTACGGGCGAGTACACGCTTCGGATGAAGGGTGGCAAGAAATACACAGTGACGCGAACATATAAAAGCAACTTGAAAGACCTCGCTGTCTGCTGGATCGGCTTTGATGGATTTGATGAATAAGGAGCGCGTACAGCAGGGTCGCCCCACGAATCCAAGGTTCGGGACCTGTCTAAATAGGCTGCAGAAAAAGTCTTACAGAGTCCCGAAGGGACGGCTGAACAGTTTTTCCGCAGCTTGTAAAGACCGTCACGCCTACGGTTTTTGGTAGCAGGCTAGCGCAGTTGGTCAGTTGG
>Ga0302324_100011846_pt1 | contig 17843 bp, 18 predicted proteins | sample Palsa_T0_1_FD_201949 | JGI IMG/M metagenome (GOLD analysis project Ga0302324, IMG submission 201949) | Peat permafrost microbial communities from Stordalen Mire near Abisko, Sweden - Palsa_T0_1 | ecosystem: Environmental > Terrestrial > Soil > Palsa > Peat permafrost | place: Sweden: Abisko... | reverse complement strand
AGAAAATCGTAAATCTTGCTCTTGGCGGCCTGTTGTTGAATCTCTTCAAACGGTAGATCAAGATCTTGCGCGAGGTCGCGAAACGTGTAGTTCACGACTTCGAGACTCAACGTGGTCCCTACATTGTTTGTGGCGGTGGTATTGCCACACCCGCTGTGGCTGGAAATCGCTATCTTTAATGCTCTGGAATCGGAACTCACAAACCTTCACCTCCGGGCGCCGCTAGTGTCCTGTCCCCGGAATACGAGGTATTTTGGGGACAGGACACTAGAGTCTTAATTGCGCCATCCTTTCAATTCGGCGCCGGTTTGCAGCAGCCAGTGATACGTCTGCAGGATGCCATCGTTCAATGAGATCCGCGGCTTCCAACCCAACTTTTCCAACCGGGTAGAATCCAATAGCTTTCGCGGAGTTCCATCAGGTTTGCTTGTATCGAACACAATCTCAATCTCAATACCAACGACGCCCGCGATAATCTGGGCGAGCTCGCGAATCGTCACATCCTCACCGTAACCAACATTGACGATTTCGGGCGATTCATAGTTTTCCAAAAGAAATCGAAGCGCGTCCGCAAGATCGTCGGCATGGAGAAATTCTCTCCGCTGGGTGCCGGTGCCCCAGATCGTCACTTCGCGCAGCCCGTTCACCTTCGCTTCATGCACCTTGCGGATCAGCGCCGGCAGCACATGGGAGTTCTGGAGGTCAAAATTGTCCCCGGGACCATAAATGTTGGTGGGCATCGCACATATAAAATCCGTTCCGTACTGCCGCGCATACGCCTGGCAAAGTTTGATCCCGGCAATCTTGGCGATCGCATATGGCTCGTTCGACGGTTCAAGAGGTCCCGTCAGAAGCGAATCCTCATGAATCGGCTGGACCGCCAGTTTCGGGTAAATGCACGAGCTACCGAGGAAAAGCAATTTCTTCACGCCGAAGTCGAAGCTCGTCGAGATCAAGTTGTTCTGGATCTGCAGATTCTCGAGTAGAAATTCCACCGGAAAAATGCTGTTCGCCTGGATCCCCCCGACCTTTGCTGCAGCAATCACCACAGCTTCCGGACGGCCTTCCGAAAAGAATTTGCGCACATCGTCCAGGTTCCTGAGGTCCAGCTCCTTATGGGTTCGAACGAGAATATTTCGATACCCATTGGCGTGCAAATTGCGCACCAACGCGCTTCCAACCAACCCTCGATGGCCAGCGACGTAGACAGATCGGAAACTCATCAGGATCTTTCCGTACTGGCAATTTCGATACTCGTCAAACCGTTCGGCGTTCGGCGTTCAGCGTTCGCCGTTCTAAGGCCAAACCGTGAGCGGTGAACGGCGAACGGTTTGACGGGGATCGAAATTCTAAGAGAATGATGGGACCCTATGAACATTGTGTTTGACCCGATAGAAGAGGTTCTCGAAGAAATCCGTCAGGGACACCTGGTAATTGTGACCGATGACGCAAATCGGGAGAACGAGGGGGATCTGATCCTGGCGGCTGAGAAGGCAACGCCGGAATTGATCAATTTCATGATTCGGTACACCTCGGGCGTCATCTGCGTTCCGATGGAAGGCAAGGACCTGGACAGATTGGAGCTGCCGCTCATGACGGTCCGGAATACCGAATCGATGAGAACGGCGTACACCATCTCCGTTGACGCAAAAGCGGGCGTGACGACCGGCATCTCAGCAGCAGACCGGTCGCGCACAATTCGCCTGCTGGCGGATGCGGGCACAGGCGCCCAAGAGCTTGTCCGTCCGGGTCATGTCTTCCCGCTCCGGTACAGAGACGGAGGGGTACTCCGGCGTGCCGGGCACACGGAAGCGGCTGTCGACCTCGCGAGGTTAGCCGGTTTATCGCCAGCTGGCGTGCTGGCGGAGGTCGTGAATGAGGACGGCTCCATGGCGAGATTACCCGACCTGATTGCCTTTAAGCGGCAGCATAACCTCAAGATCTGTTCAATCGAAAACCTCATTGCTTACCGGCGAGCGAGAGAAATTCTGATCGAACGCATGGAAGTCGTCTCCTTGCCAACGGATTACGGCGACTTTCGGCTGCATCTTTATCGTTCTGTCATCGACGACGTTCATCACCTGGCTCTCGTAAAGGGAGATATTTCAGCAGACGAACCAACACTCGTACGGGTCCATAGCGAGTGCCTGACCGGCGATGTTTTCGGTTCGCGACGGTGCGATTGCGGCGATCAACTGCACGCCGCGCTGCAACACATAAGCGAAGCTGGCTCCGGTGTACTGGTCTATATGCGCCAGGAAGGACGAGGGATCGGATTGGCGGCAAAAATCCGCGCCTACGAACTCCAGGAACAGGGCCTCGACACGGTCGAAGCAAACGAAAAGCTAGGGTTTCCGATGGATCTCCGTGAATATGGCACCGGCGCACAAATATTGGTCGACCTCGGCGTCCGCCGCATCCGTCTCCTGACAAACAATCCCAAAAAAGTGATCGGGCTCGAAGGATACGGTCTGAATATTGTCGAACAACTTCCGATCAAAGCGCAAGCCAACCCCCATAACGCCCGGTATCTCCAGACCAAGCGCGCAAAAATGGGGCACTTGCTTTAGAGGAAGGAGTTCAGGAGTCAGGAGTCAGGAGTCAGGAGTCAGGAGTCAGGAGTCAGGAGTCAGGAGTCAGGAGTTAGGAGTTACAGGAGTTCAGGAGTTCAGGAGTTCAGGAGTCAGGAGTCAGGAGTTACAGGAGTTCAGGAGTTCAGGAGTCAGGAGTCAAGAGTTCAGGAGTACTGGAGTACTGGAGTACTGGGGTATTGGAGGTACGGAGAAATGGGAGTGACGCCCTACGCGGTAGTGTCGGCTTTTTTGTGTGTGGGTCGGTTTTCTTTTAGTTAATAGCTGACTTCTCGCTTCAGTTGGAACGAACAACAAACTGGCGCCCAGACTTATCCATAATCGCCCCGGGCTGGTGGCTAGCCTTTGCCGGGGTGGGGTTGTTTTTCCCACTCGGTCCCTGTATCGCATTTCTGAGTATTGTTCTCTTTTCGATTGCATCCTCTTCCTCACATTCTGGGTTTTCATGACGCGACCTGAACTTCCGGGTAGAGCCAGCCGTTGCCGGCTGGCTCCCCCACAGTCCCGTACGAGCCCAATTAAGGCATACGGTTCTTCAGGCTAGGATTTCGCTGCGTAGACAGAGTGGACCACCCTCGCGGGTGGAATCGGGTAATACCGCGTGAGCAGCTCTCCAAAGCGGGCCCAAGTCATGCCTGCGCTTTGGCCACTTCGGCGATTGAGCCATTTGTGCCAGAGCCGTTAAGCATGGCGGCGACGTTTGCTTTAAAGGCAAAGGCCTTGCCTCCTGAAGAGGTGATCTCAGCCACGATTTTTCCGCTCCCTCTTTGCTGGAAGAGTAGACCACGACTGCCGCCCCCGCTGGATGCCTTAGGTTGCAGCCGGAGGTGAGCTTTTATTGGTACGGGAAGCGAGGAGGATATAAGTCGCCGTCACGGCATAGAAAATATAACTCAGGACGGCCTCCCAATCGGCGGACAACACCGACACGACTCCCGCAACCGAGTAAACGAGGAGCAATACGGCGCACGCGAGGAGTTCGACAAGCTCGATTGCAAGCGCGATCACAGCGATCGTCTCAGTAACGGCAAGCGCGAGAATCATATGCGCACCATGCAAACCCTCGCCTTGTCCGTGCAGGGCCGATTCCGCAGCAGTAATGCTCGCCGCGGCTATGAAGGCGCAATAGCTCCAGCGCAGGCACCGCAGTGTCCAGCGGGGAGTCATCGTGCACCCGGGGGCATGACGAATGTTTTTCGAGCGATATCGGAGAGGAGCCTTTCTGGTGAGTACCATCGCTTGAGAATCGACTGGTCCATCAGCTCCGGATTGTCCGCAATAAAAGATTCAAAATCGGCATCCTGTCCGGCAGCTTGATGCTCTGCGATCAGCGATAGAAATGCCACCGTTATGGTTTCGTGATATGCACCGGAATTGCCTGCTCGTGTGGCTATTCCCTTAAGCGCCGCACTATATGTGGCCAAAGCGTCAGGGAAGTTGTGACGACAGAGGAGTTCGAATCCAACACGCACGTGGTCGGCGTGATGAAAGTCTCGACCCTCAATTTTGCCACGTAAAAATGCGTTCATTAGTGCTTGGTCATTTCTCGCGGCAGCCTTCGCAGACTGGGCGCGTGTTGTTTGTTGCAGAGTCGATGCCATAGCCTGTTCTCCAATATTCTAATCTGTTCCGAATCGGTCATTCAGATCCGCTTCGTCATACGTACATTTATACATAGGTACTAACCGACTGTCAATAGGACAATTCGCGTGAACCAGTAGCACGCCACGGGCTGGATCTGGCGTTGAGTCAGGGCGCGGGTTTGGAGACTTTGACCACGTCCGTACCAGGGGTATATTCGTACATCTGTACGATTGTAGGAATACTGAATGCCGACCAAACCTGTAGAACGCGTCCAGACGGGAATCAGAATCGAAAAGCGCACTCTGAAGGTTCTCAAGGCGCTCGCGGAATACTTGAATATGTCACTTGGGGATCTGGTCGAAGGGATCGTGCTGCATACTTTCGAGGGAAAGGTGGCGTTCTCAGCTGAGACCCTGCTGCAAATTGAGCGCCTAAAGGGAATCTATAAACTGGACCTTTCGGCGACGGATAGCCACCGGCTGAAGGAACGAGATCAAAAAAAATAATTCAGGGACAGGCGAACCGTAGGCACGGATTGAATCGGAAGATTTCCAAGCGAGTAGGGGTTCCAAACTGGCTCCGCGCCTGCATTTCGTTGGGAAGAACTCGGAATATTAAAAGAGAGGCTTGAAACGCCGGCGGCGCGCTTTTGGGGTAAACTACGAGGTTGACACCTACCCGCCTTGCCGACGGTACCCGGAGGGTTCGCTCACTTCTCAAACTGCCCTCGGAGGGCTTTCAGAGTGCAATCGAGTTGACAGGACAGATGCTACGGATTGCGTTGTAAACCGACAGGGCCCACAGCCAGTATTATGGGCCCCTCTAGAAAACCCGAGAAAAAGGAATGTTCCACCGTTTTGATTTTGAAGTGATGACCTCAAAATTTTGACAATTTATGAGGCCGTCCTGGTCACAGGAATTTCGATCAACTGTGGTTTGCCGGAGGCTAAGGCAGCTTCGACCATGCCGCTAATCTCACCCTTCGACGTCACCTTTTGCGCAGCGACACCCATCGACTTGGCGAGGGATTGGAAGTCGACGGGCGGATCACAAATATCCATCGCCAAAAAACCATGTTTCTGGGCGTTGTATTGCGGTTGATTCAACATGAATTCCTTTAGAATTCCGTATTCGGCATTGTTCAGGATAACAAACACTATCGGCGTCTCCTCGTGCACTGCGCTCCAGAGCGCCTGCGGCGAATAGAGCGCTGAACCGTCTCCCACCACACAAAGGACCGGCGCTTTGTCATGAGCCAATGAAACCCCAACGGACGCCGGCATTCCCCATCCCAGAGCTCCGCCGCGATTATGAAAATATTGCGTCGCAGCTGTCGATCGATGCATCCGCTGCGTGAACGCGTTCGCGCAAGGCGCCTCATCGACAATCAACGTCCCGTCGGCCACGACTCGCATCATCTCGCGAGCGGCAATGATTGGCCGAATTTGCGGATGTTCGTCGGCTATTTCTGCTTGTTGCCCCAGCGCGCGCTCCTGGCCTTCCTTCGCGTCTCGCGCCATGCGGATGTTCCTTTCGACGGTCTCGGGAGAAACCGTACGCTCAAGTTCCTCGGCCAGAACTTCCAAGGTTGCTTTGACATTTCCCACGATACCGATCCTGGGCGCGTCGTTATGGCACAGATCGTTCCCATCTTCCGAGATGTGATAAAATGTAATCTCTTCCGGGATCGGATCCCTTGCCGTGTAGACGATCGCGACCAGCGTCTTTCCACCCAGCCCCAGCATACAATCGTATCGACCTAGAATTTCGGAAATACCTCTGGCGGTTGTCGGCAACGATCCGCGCCAGAACGGATTCACGGAAGCGAAGTTGTTGACGGACGGCCAGGAGGACCCGTACACCGGCGCGCCTAACAACCGCGCCACTCTCGCGATAGCCTCATCCACGCCGGATTCGGCTATATCGTTTCCGGCAACGATTACGGTCCGGCCGGGCGTGAACTGCAGCAATTCCGCAGCCAAATCTGGAACCCCTGAACCGATGCTCGCCCGCTCGATGCGGCTTGGCGGAAGCAACGGAGGAGAACCTGATTCGTCGAGGATATTCATCGGAAGCGAAAGGAAAACCGGGCCACGCGGCGGAGACATCGAATTGTAAAAGGCGCGTCGAAGAATCAGCGGCAGATCATCGAGCGAATTTGGTTCGAAACACCATTTGGCAATCGGGGCGGCCATCCCGACGAGATCAGCGGCAAGCAATGGGTCGGCGAGAAAATGGCGAAGATCCTGTTGTCCAGCGGTGATGATCATCGGCACCCTGGCGATCTTCGCGTTCATAATCGCTCCCATGCCGTGCCCCAGACCGCCGGCCGTGTGCAGATTGACAAAGGCAGGTTTACCGGATGCTTGCGCGTACCCGTCCGCCATGGAAACCGCGGTGGCTTCCTGCAGTCCCCAGACGTATCGGATGTCCGGCGCGGTGACCAATGCATCGATCAATGGCAACTCGGTCGTGCCGGGGTTACCAAAAATGTAGCTTGTCCCTTGCGAGCGTAGCACATCCAGAAGAATGTCCGCCCCTCTGACGTCTGATTTTGTCGCGCCAGACCTGCTGGTTCCTTCGTCGTTTACTTCCATAGACCAGAATCTCATTCAGGTTCTGAATCCGCCACTCTTCTTCCTCGAGGCTCTAGCAATACTGGCAATTCGCCGGAATGATTCTAACATATTCGAAGTACTGCCGATGAGCGATGACCCGCAAAGCGACTTGAAACCTGAGATTCGTCAATTGCCGCGAGCGATGAGCCTTTTTCTGAAGCGCGCGATGCCGACCTACTCTGTCGAAAGCTGCGCAGAAGCCTTCATTCTTACGCTGGCGAATCTTATTCCAGTCGGGCATCTGATTGGTTACCTATGGAAATCTGCTCGTCAGACAAATCATCGACTCCGATTGACGATCAAGAGCAGTGAGGTCCTGCAGGAGCCGGAAGGAGCGCCTCCGGCGGAGATTGTTCAGCGCGAAACATCGCCCGAGTCACAGGAGGACCTAAAATTGGTTCTGCATCATTCGCTGAAATCGCTTCAGTTTGATCCGGCGGAACGCAAAACCCTTGAAGACCAAGGGTGCCGAGCCGCAGTCGAAATTCATTTCTCTTATTACAGCAGACCGATTTTAAGGGTAATTTTGGGCTTATCCAATGCCAAGTTGCTGCCCACCATCGAGGCCCAGGACTTTTTGCTGGTGTTTTGCCGCTGTTGTTTTGTCTCGTTGAACGGCGCCTATCTGGCTGAACTTGATGAGCGGGAAGGACGCCGCGAAAAACCTCAGCTGAGCGAGCGCTTTAACCTGACTCTACAGTGGTTTCATTCTCTGGTGCGTCATTTGAATATCGGCATCGCCGGACTCCAGAGCGGTCAAGCTGCCGAAGCGGAGGACGCTCTCGAGCGAGCCTCGATCGTTGCCAGCATCTGTCTGGCCGAAATGATAGCGCTTAAGGGCCAGATCCAGCGGTGATCAAACTGGGAGAAAAATTGCCAACTTCCAATCATGGTCTCCAGACTAAAATGGCGCGCGAGCAATTGTTGCTCGACAGAATCCCTTTTTTAATTTTAACCATTGTGCAATGCGCAAAGTCCTTAAATCCGAGCAGGGACCTCTTGAGATAAAGCCGCAGGAAAAATCCGTCTGGATCTGCTTGTGCGGTCTCTCCAGGAATCAACCGTTTTGCGATGGATCGCACAAGAAGACCAGGGATGAAGAAAGCGGCAAGACCTACGAGTACGACGAGGAAGGTCACAGGCAGGAAGTCGACTAACCTGTTGCTCACAGAATAGCGCGAGAATCTCACAGGCGCTTTGGCTTGTAAGATTTTCGCTCTCTGAATTCATGTCAGAAATAGGCCCTTCGGCGCAGACTTCAAGGGACGATGCGGGTCCGGGCGGTTCAACCTATCGCACGGCGCCGGACAGAAATCTCTCAGGCATGCCCCCCGGGGTGCCTTACATCATCGGGAACGAAGCGGCAGAAAGATTCAGCTTCTATGGGATGCGTTCCATTCTCACCGTCTTCATGACGACTTATCTCATGAGCGCCACCGGCAAACTCGCCGTCATGAACGATAACGAGGCGACCGCTTGGTTTCATGAGTTTGTGTTCGGGGTTTACTTTCTCCCGATTCTTGGAGCGGTCATTTCGGACGGATTGCTCGGCAAATACCGTACGATCCTCTCGTTCTCGGTCGTTTATTGCCTTGGCCACCTGGCGTTGGCGATGAACGACACGCGACTGGGACTCTTTATTGGCCTCCTCCTCATCGCAACCGGCTCCGGCGGAATCAAGCCATGCGTCTCTGCGCACGTCGGCGATCAATTCGGGGCCGGCAATCAGCATTTGCTTTCCCGAGCGTTCGGCTGGTTTTATCTCTCAATTAATTTGGGTTCCTCGGTTTCCAATTACCTCTGCCCTATTTTACTGAACGATAAGAGCTTCGGCCCGCATTATGCCTTCGGATTGCCCGGCCTGCTGATGGTAATTGCGACGATCGTCTTCTGGTTGGGAAGAAAGAGATTTGTTCACATTCCGAAGGGCGGCCTTAATTTCGTTCGGGAATTTTTCAGCCGCGAAGGACTCGGTGCGATTGGACGGTTATTCATAGTCTACCTTTTCGTCGCGGTCTTCTGGTCACTTTGGGACCAAAGTTCCGGTGGGGAATGGACCCTGCAAGCCCGGAACCTTAATCTTCATTTTCTCGGATTAAAGCTGTTGCCAGCACAGGTCCAAGTGGCGAATCCGCTCCTGATTCTGGCACTCATCCCGCTTTTCAACTATTTCATTTATCCAGCGATCCACCGTCTCTTTCCTCTGACTCCATTGCGAAAGATAGGGATCGGCCTGTTCCTGATTTCGGCATCGTTCGTCGTAATATGGTGGATTCAAGCGCGGATCGACGGGGGCGCCAGACCGAGTGTAGCCTGGCAGCTTCTGGCATACGTCTTGTTGACCTCAAGTGAAGTAATGGTTTCGATCACCGGATTGGAATTTTCGTACACTCAAGCCCCTAAAAAGATGAAAAGCATCGTCATGGCGACTTGGCTTTTCACGGTTGCCTTAGGTAACCAATTTACGGCGATCCTGAATTTCCTGATTCCGACCCTCAGCAATCTCGGGATCGATCTTAAACACGCGGCCTACTTTCGATTCTTCACTCTGCTGATGTTCTTTACAGCGATTCTCTTCGTTTTCGTTGCCCGCTTTTACCGCGGCAAGACCTATATCCAGGGAGAAACGCCGATCGAAGAAGCTGCGACGATGCATTAGTGCATCGTCTCATTAGTGGGAGGCATACCGCCGTCGGCGACTTGGCCGATTTCAAGACGCGAGCGAGGATGCGGTTCGTGCTGAGGGTCGGCGGTACCCTCGATTGTACTGTCAACCAGACACTGCGGGCGGCCAGAAAGGCCAGAGGGAATAAACCGTGAAAAAGCAACGTCGTTCCAAGCTGTGCTGGGCCGCATGAAAGCATTTATTGTCGAGACGTTCAGTCCCAAGGGCAACGGTTTCGGCCTTCATCAATTCGACAAAAGTCTTCAGATTAACTTTCGCGGCGGCGACATCCTCCTTGGCAACGCGGCTCTCGGTAGACATCCGCTCCACAGCGTTGGTGATCCATGCCTGCAGAAACAGCTGACAAGACGGATCGATCGTGAGAGGGTCAGCGGACTCAAGAACGGTTATCCAAAGTTGTTCGTTCAACGTTGCGGCGGACATAATCAGTGACCTTTCTTTCGCAATGACCAAGCGCCAACCTGAAAGTTGGCGTCTCACCGCCCCGATCAGAAGAAACTATCACTTTTCTTTTGGAGCGTCGATATCCATTTTCGCTAGCAAAGGCTCCGGCTAACGATTCCTCTCAAAGACAAACATGAACTCAGACCGTTTAACAAATAGAGTCGCCATCGTCACCGGCGCAAGCCGCGGGATTGGCAGCGCCATCGCGACTGATCTTGCACGACGCGGAGCGAAGGTAGTCCTTGCCGCGCGGGATGCCCAGAAGTTAGGGGAGGTTGTCACTACAATTCGGGAATCCGGAAACGAATGTCTGGCTTTCCGAGCGGATCTCCGAGAGGTCGACGCACCCCAACGCCTCGCCGAGGCCGCAGTCGCGCGATTCGGTGGAATCGATATCGTGGTTAACAACGCAGGCGCCACCAGACGCGGCGCGTTTCTAACCCTCACCGAGGAAGATTGGCAGGATAGTTTCGCGCTCAAGTTTTTCGGCGCCGTCCGACTGGTTCAAGCCGCGTGGCCGCATCTCAAGGCTCGTTCCGGCTCGATCGTCAATATCGCTGGAGTCGGAGGAAGAACCCCTGGGGCGGAATTCGCAATCGGCGGTTCGGTCAACGCGGCATTGCTCTCCTTTACCAAAGCAACCGCGGAGCTCGGCGTGGAAGATGGAATTCAGATTAACGCCATTAACCCTGGCTTCATCCGGACTGACCGTCTAAAGAAACGGCTGCAATCTTCCGCTGCAGCGTTGGGTGTTACGATCATCGAGGCCGAACGGGCACTGGTCCGGGACTCAAATGTTACCCGACTGGGAGAACCCGAGGATATCGCGCACCTCGTCACATTTGTGGTTTCACCGGAAGGCCGATTCCTGCACGGTTCGTTGATTGACGCAGATGGAGGCCAGACAAAGACGATTTAGCCAAAAAACGGCGGAAAGAGCCAAACCACAGATTTTACAGATTACCCATGGCAACCACCAGGAACTCCGTTCACGGAACACCGAACACCCGCTATTCTTTAGGACTTGCGTCGTCCGGCTCGCTGTGTTCGGAATTGAGATCCCCGCAAAGGATAAAAACGCCGGCCAGCGCCACCACGAAAAAGACGAGGCAAAATCCCAGCCAGATGTTCCGCCAGAGAATTGTCAAATCGAGCATCGTCGTAAACATGGCGGTGATGAAGAAGAGGAACCCGGCCAGCGCGGAGGCGGCCATTTTTGTCATGACGGTACGATCTTCCATATGTGACTGATTTCTGGTGTTAGAAATTGACCTTCCTGTACGACCGGTATGTGAGGAGCATAATAGCCGCTTTAGAATTTGCGTTAAATCAAAAAAAAGAGCTTTTCCGGTCCCGGAAACTTAAAAGCTTTGGAAACCGTGGGACGCCGGAATAAATAGAGAGCGCGGGAGGACCGCCAGAGGGGGGAATAGAGCAGCACGTCATTTATGAAACGCATTGGTATCCTGACAGCGGGGGGCGATACGCCGACGATGAATGCCACGATCCAAGGCGCAGTCGTTCGTGCGAACCAGTTGAAGATCGAAATCGTCGGGCTGATCAAGGGGTTCAACAGCCTCTTCAACCCGCGCGTGCCACACGTCCATTTGAATCCGCTCTATCAAGAGATTCCCGAGATGGACCCGACCAAGGGCGGCACGATGATTGGGTCCTCGCGGGATTACGTTGACCCAACCAAAACGGAGGAACTCGATCTTGTTGCCCATCGCTTGGAACGGCTCGGGATTGAAGGACTGATCTGTGTAGGCGGAGACGGCACGCTGAACGGTCTGCAACCGCTCGCGGAACGCCTGCCGACGGTTTTGGCGCCGAAGACAATTGATAATGACCTCGGGCTGAACTATCCGGAAGAGCCAAATGAATGGGTTCGCGTCCACGAATCTAATTCAAAGAATGGTTTCCATTACGAGCATCGAGAATCGCAGGCGATTTTTGACCTCGATTATATCGTCAACTATGTCACGCCAGGTTACGCGACCGCTGTGTTCGTCTCAGCCAGCGGCGTCGAACGAATCCGGACAACCGCGGAGAGCCATCGTCGAATCGCCATCATCGAGGTCATGGGCCGGCATTCCGGTTATCTCGCGCTCGGATCGGCGTACGGACGCCCAGACATCATTCTGGTGCCTGAACATCCGCTGAATTTCGAGCACTTGGTCGAACGCGTGAAGCAGCTCTACGATTTGCAGAAGAACGTCGTTATCGTGTGCGGCGAAGGCATCGTGGACGAGCAAGGGAACGAACTCGGAGCGGAAACCAGGACGACCGATCCGGCCGGGAACGTCGCCCTGAGCGGCGCGGCTGAAGCTCTGCGCCACAAGTTGATATCGATGATCGGGGACCGCTATTTCCAACTTTACCGGCGCGGAGACTCGGCTCGCGAAGCGATTTTCACCAGGAAGGTCGGACACACTCAGCGAGGCGGAAGGCCGATCGTGTTCGATCGCTTCTACGCCGCCCAACTCGGCGCAAAAGCGGTTGAACTCCTGGCCGAGGGTCGCAACAACGCGGTTTCGATCCTGCAATACACCGCCGCCAAAGGATTCCAAGTGGGCGGTTACGACGCGAATCGGTTCCGCGACCGCTGGGGGCATATCCATGCAAGACGCATGTTTTCGCAGTTTTACGATCCAATCCAAATGAAGCCTTCACGGCTCGGGATCAACTATTTGCTACCAATTTTTACAGATGCGATCGGCGACGACGACATGGAACACGTACGGCGGACCCTTTTTGCGCAGGGCAACCTTGCCCAGCCGTATCATTCGATTAATACAGATATCAATAAGCGTATCCGCTACCTGGAAGAGGAAAAAAAGTGAATTCCTGGTTACCACCGCTGATGGACGAGCGGGCCAATTTTCTCATCGTAAAGCTTCGCCAAAACCGCCATCTGGTCCGGTTTCAACGGCGGTAAGTCGGAAGACGCGACGTTCTGGAGAACCTGCTGCTCGTTTCGAGCTCCGGGGATCACGCAACTGACAGCATGGTGATCGAGAATCCATCGCAGCGCGAAGTTAGCCATGCTCATCCCTTCGGGGACCACTCGCCGAATTTCGTCGACCGCATCCAGCGCCGTCTCAAAATCAACCCCCGAGAACGTTTCCCCACGATCGAATCGCTCGCCGTTTCGATTAAAATTCCGGTGATCGTCCGCGGCGAATGCGGTGTTGCGAGTGATTTTCCCGCTGAGCAGACCGCTGGAGAGCGGGAGTCGAACGAGAATCCCAATGTCGCGCTGCTGTGCAGTCGGGAAAAACAGGTCCTTGGGTCGCTGCCGGAAAATATTGAAAATGATCTGAACCGTGGCGATCCCGGGGAATTCGATTGCTTTCAATCCTTCCTCCACCTTTTCCACGCTGACACCGTAGTGAAGAATTTTACCGGCTTCCTTTAGCTCGTCGAGCACGGCGAACACTTCGGGCCGGTAATAGACTTCGTTCGGCGGACAATGCAATTGCACAAGGTCGAGCGTATCGCGCCGCAGATTTTGCAGGCTACGCTCAACAAAACTGGTCAGATTTTCGCGATTGTACCCGTCGGCGGTGTGTGGTTGCAAACGACGGCCCGCCTTTGTTGCGACGTAGACCGGTGTGTTCGTTTCGCTCAACACCTTGGCGATAAAACGCTCGCTCCGGCCGTCGCCGTAGACATCCGCGGTGTCAATGAAATTGATGCCGGCGTCAATCGCGGCGTGCAGTACCCTCTCAGCGTCCGCGTCCGATACGTCACCCCAACCCCCGCCAATCTGCCAGGCGCCAAGGCTGACTTCCGATACATTAAAGTTCGTTTTTCCTAACTTGCGGTAGTGCATTGAACCAGATTTAATCCGAAAATCTGTTTGTGCCACCACCAGATATCAGGAAATTCAGGCAACCTTATTCTCCGGTGTAGCGATTATAGATGATCAGGCCGTGCAGCGCATCGACGGCGCGGTTGAGCTGCGTGTCCGGTGTCTCTGCCACCAGCTTCTGCTCTTCCGCCGTCAATAGACCGCCTCGTTGCCGCAAAAGCAGGGCGCGTTCCCGGTCGGTATCGATCGTCGCCTCGATATCGGGAGCTATCCCTTTTTCCTGAATCACTTGCTTGCCCGGCGTATAATACTTGGCAGTTGTCAACCAGAGCGCAGAACCATCCGGCAGAGGCATTGGCGTCTGGACAACACCTTTCCCAAAAGTCGTCTCGCCAACGATGATCGCCCGTTTCAGATCCTTGAGCGCGCCGGTAACAATCTCGGCGCCACTGGCGCTCAACCCATTGGCGAGCACTGCCATCGGGAAGTCCACGCGTTGCCTATCGCCACCGTCGGTGAAATATTCGCGGCGCTGCGCGGCATCACGGCCTTCCGTATAAGCAACCAATGTCCTGGGTGGCAAAAAAAGTCCGCAGACATCCACGGCGCTTGTCAAAAGACCGCCTGGATTGAAGCGAAGATCCATGATCAGCGCCTGCATTCCGGCGGCCTGCAGGGAATCAAGCTTTTCGGATAACTCGCGCGCTGTCGGTTCTGTGAATTCGGTGATCCGGAGATACCCGATTTTGATGCCACCGGTCTCTTCCGGATTCAGAATTCTAACATCCACTACACTCGCAACTTTGATCATCTCGCGTCGCATCTCGTAATCCTTCGTTTCTTTGGTCGAAGGCCGGTAGATTGTCAGCGCGAGCCTTTGATTCGGTTCACCGCGAAGCAGTTGGTTCAGATCCTCAATCGGCATGTTGAGTGTGGCTTTCCCTGCAACCGCAACGATTTGGTCCCCAGGCAGAATGCCGGCCCGAGCGCTGGGGCTGTTTTCCATTGTCGACAAGACGGTCACAGATTGTTCCTTGCGCGAAATGGTAAAGCCGAATCCACCGAATTCGCCGCGAGTTTCGTCCTCTCTGTCTTTGAGATCTTCCGGCTCCAGGAACTGGCTGTGCGGATCCAGGTGCGGCAGCATCGCGTGCAGGGCCGCGTAGGTCAGCTTTTTGTAGGAGACCGCGCTTCGATCCACGTAATCCTGCCGGATCAGCTGGATGGCCCTCGTGAAGCCGGCGATCGCGGCAAAATCGATGCCATGATCGTCCGTCGCGGCGCTCGAATTCAATATCTTGAAGCCGATCAACAAATTCAGAAAAACGCACGCGGCCAGAAAGCCGCAGAGAACCTTCCGCTTCATTCCAGTGCAACCGTAGCACAGGTCCGCTGTTGCGCGAGAGGCGGCGAAATTGGAATTTTAAGTTTTCCGGCAAAGAAATGCGGATCCAAGCGCTAAATTTCGCCTTGACGATGGCGGCAAAGGTGCGGATCTTCCCGGCTCTTCACGAAGAGGACTCATTATGGCTAGACAATGCAGTATCACAGGCGCCAAACCTGCGAAGGGTCACGTGATCCACAGGCGCGGAATGGCTAAGAAAAAAGGGGGCGTTGGTCAACACGTCACCGCCAACACGCCTAGGTTGTTCACCCCGAATCTGAAGACAAAACGGATCTGGGTACCGGAACTTACTCGCTTTGTGACTGTGAAGCTCAGTGCCCGTGCCTTGAAAACCATCTCAAAGAATGGCGCTTTCAAAACATTGAAAAAGGCCGGTCTGGTGTGAAACGGATTCTGGATTATTTGTAAGAGCGAAGCCTGCATCGCTCACAAATCCTTAGAGATTTTTGAGCAATGCGGGCCGTGTGATCCTAGCGGCCAAGATCGCTCTTTCGCTTTCTTTTTATGACGCCGAGAAAAGTGATCCCTGTCAGCGTCCTCACCGGTTTCCTCGGTGCGGGCAAAACCACGTTGCTGAATTATATTCTGAAGGAGCAGACCGATTACCGGTTCGGAGTGATTATCAACGAGATCGGCGAGGTCGGAATAGATGGGAAACTCGTTGAGACTCAAACCGAAGATGTGGTGGAGTTAAGCAACGGGTGCATCTGCTGCACCGTGCGTAAAGACCTGGTCAAAGGGGTTCAGAAGCTGCTCAAGAAGGATCAACTCGACTACATCCTGATTGAAACGACGGGAGTGGCGGATCCAGGGCCAGTCGCGCAGACGTTTTTGAATATTCCTCAACTTCAGCAGTACGCCCGCCTTGATTCGATCATCACAGTCGTCGATGCGGAAAACGTTTCAGCTCAACTCAAAGAAGCGGAAGTTGCGCGGGAGCAGATTGCATTGGCCGACTTCATCCTGATCAACAAAGTCGACCTAGTCAGCCCGGAGGTTCTAGTAACTCTTGAAAAACAGATTTTGGGGCTAAACCCGCATGCCCGAATCTTTCATACCGAGCGCTCTCGCGTAAATCTAAAGCAACTCCTGGATCTGAACGTCTTCGATCTGGATCGAAAACTTTCAGTTGCGCCCGCATTTCTGGACGAACTGCAGCCCAGCAATCATTCGGATATCACCTCGTTTTCTTTTAGTTTCGATCAACCATTCGCCGTGGAGCGCCTGGAGGCGGAGCTGCAAGAACTCTCTGAGAAGTCGAAAGTATACCGTTCAAAGGGCATTCTCTGGATCGAAGGGACGCCCCGGCGCGCGGTTTTTCACGGCGTCAACAATCGTTTCACGATCTACTGGGATCGCCTGTGGGAGAAGGACGAATCCCGGTTGAGCCAACTGGTATTTATCGGCAAAGATCTGGATCGATCGGCAATCGAGAAGATGTTGAGACGTTGCCTAGCCTGATTCTTCGCGACAAACTGCTGATCGTCCGCCGAAAAATTCTCCGTCTCAGCACGAATCCTTCTCTTCAAAATCTGCGAAATCTGTGGTTAAAAATTCGGGTTTCGAGGTTCTCCACTCAAAACTCTGGAAGGCCAGTGACAGACGTTCGTAATAATTCGCGCTGGCTTGCGATCAACCGTTGGATTCCGGTTTCCCCGAGCGCGATCATCTTGTCGAGCTCTGCCCTCGAAAAGGTCGCTTCCTCTCCCGCGCCCTGCACTTCGACAAACGCAGCGTTGCTGGTCATGACCACGTTCATATCGACCGCCGCATTCTTGTCCTCTTCATAGTTCAAATCGAGGAGAAGTCGTTCGTCGACCGCGCCGACACTGACGGCAGCCACCAGACAACGCAGCGGCCAACGCGTGAGCTGCCCGCGCGCCCGCAGAGCAGCGCATGCCAGCGCAACCGCCACGGAGGCGCCGGTGATCGATGCGGTCCTGGTCCCGCCATCGGCCTGCAGGACGTCGCAATCGACCCAAAGCGTCCGTTCCCCAAGGGCGTCGAGATCCACCGCGGCGCGAAGGGCCCGTCCGATCAAACGCTGAATCTCTACGCTTCGACCGTCCAGTCTCCCTTTTGAAACGTCCCGAGGGCGCCGCGTCAACGTGGAATACGGGAGCATGGAATACTCGGCCGTGATCCAGCCTCCGGAGACACCCTGCTCTTTCATCCATCTTGGGACCGATGGCTCCACCGTCGCCGCACAAACCACTTGCGTATTTCCGGTGGCGATTAAAACAGATCCATCCGCGTTCGGAGCGATCCCGGCAGTGAAGCGGAGCGGTCGCAGTTGATCATTCGCTCGCCCGTCGGGCCTGGCTGCGAGCGATTGTGAGTCGGATTTTTTTGCCATGGTCGTAAGCGACCGGACATCAGAGACTCGGAAGATTCGACTGTCAACCGGGAGTTCAGAGAAGGAGTTGAAGGAGTTGCAGGAGTTCAGGAGTTGCAGAATCGCTGATCGATCGATTTTGGCTGGAGAAATGGAAGGGGAGGCCTTGACTTTCGGATGCGCACGCCAATCCTACTCCTGAACTCCTGAACTCCTGAACTCCTGAACTCCTGAACTCCTGAACTCCTGAACTCCTGAACTCCTGAACTCCTGAACTCCTGAACTCCTGAACTCCTGAACTCCTGCAACTCCTGCAACTCCTGCAACTCCTGCAACTCCTGCAACTCCTGCAACTCCTGCAACTCC
>Ga0302324_100011845_pt1 | contig 17845 bp, 16 predicted proteins | sample Palsa_T0_1_FD_201949 | JGI IMG/M metagenome (GOLD analysis project Ga0302324, IMG submission 201949) | Peat permafrost microbial communities from Stordalen Mire near Abisko, Sweden - Palsa_T0_1 | ecosystem: Environmental > Terrestrial > Soil > Palsa > Peat permafrost | place: Sweden: Abisko... | reverse complement strand
CGGCCGCCTGGCAGCCCGAATGGGACCTGGCCAGCGCCCTGAATGCGGCGACCGTCTCCCTGGCGGGACCCGACCGCGTGCTGGCGCCGGCCGATCTGGAGGTGGCCACGCTGAGTGGTGGCAACGGGCGACGGGCCTTCCGTCGCATCGCCGACGAGGAGCTGGCGCAGCTTTTGGTGTGACCCGCTGTACGGTGGCCTAGTGGAGAAACGCATATTCGGGATTGAGAACGAGTACGGCGTGACCTTCACGCTGCGCGGCCAGCGGCGCCTGAGCCCCGACGAGGTGGCCCGGTACCTCTTCCGCCGGGTAGTCAGCTGGGGCCGCTCCTCCAACGTCTTCCTCGAGAACGGGGCCCGCCTCTACCTCGACGTGGGCAGCCACCCCGAGTACGCCACCCCCGAGTGCGACAAGATCTCCGACGTCGTGACGCACGACAAGGCGGGGGAGTGGATCCTCGCCGGGCTGGTCACCGGGGCCCAGGCCCGCCTGCGGGAGGAGGGGATCCGCGGCGACGTCTACCTCTTCAAGAACAACACCGACTCGGTGGGCAACTCGTACGGGTGCCACGAGAACTATCTGACCGAGCGCAACGACGAGTTCAACCGCTACACCGAGGTACTGATCCCGTTCCTCGTCAGTCGCCAGATCTACGCGGGCGCCGGCAAGGTCCTCCAGACCGCACGCGGCTCCGTGTTCTGCCTCAGCCAACGGGCGGAGCACATCTGGGAGGGGGTGTCCTCGGCCACGACGCGCAGCCGCCCCATCATCAACACGCGTGACGAGCCGCACGCCGACGCCGAGCGGTTCCGCCGGCTGCACGTGATCGTGGGCGACTCCAACATGAGCGAGTACGCCACCTTTCTCAAGGTCGGCACCACCAGCATCCTCCTGGCCATGCTGGAGGACTCGTCGACCGTGCTGCGCGACCTCTCCCTCGAGAACCCCATCCGCGCCATACGGGAGATCAGCCACGACATCACCTGCCAGCGGCGCGTCCGCCTGGCCAACGGGCGCGAGATGCGCGCGCTCGACATTCAGGCCGAGTATCTCGAGCGGGCGCTCAAGTTCCGCGACCGCAAGGGGCTCTCCCCCGAGGAGGACACCGCCCTCGATATGTGGGAGCACTGCCTCAAGGGTCTGGAGGCCGATCCCACCTCGCTGTGGCGTGAGTGCGACTGGGTGGCCAAGTACCGGCTCGTCGAACAGATGAGAGCGCGGCACGACGTCCCCCTCTCGCATCCCAAGGTCGCCATGATCGACCTCATGTACCACGACGTCGACCGGACCAGGGGCCTGTACTACAAGCTCCAGAACCGGGACCAGATCGAGCGGATGTGCACCGACGATGTGATCTCCGACGCCATGACGCTGCCCCCCGAGACCACACGGGCCCGGCTGCGGGGGGCGTTCGTCAAGCGGGCCAAGGAACGGCGGCGCGACTTCACGGTCGACTGGGTCCACCTCAAGCTGAACGACCAGGCCCAGCGGACGGTGCTGCTCAAGGACCCCTTCAAGTCACACGACGAGCGGGTGGAGCGTCTGATCGCCTCGCTGTAGCCGCCCTAGAGTGGGGGCAGGTGTTCAATCTCGACCCCGCCAAACTGCTGATCATCGCCGTGGTGGCCGTCATCCTGCTCGGGCCGGACAAGCTCCCGCAGGTGGCCCGCCAGGCCGGCGCGGCATGGCGCTCGTTCAACGACTTCCGCCGGCGCATGGAGGACGAGGTGCGCAGCTCCATCCCCGACCTGCCCTCGACCAACGACCTGGCCCGGCTGGCCCGGTCTCCCACCGCGCTCCTCGACCACCTCTCCAGCCTGGACGGGACATCATCAGCCGACCTGCCGGCCGACGAATCTGGTGAGCTCCCTTCTTCGGGGATCGTGGCACCGGGCGACCCCAGCTTGAACTGACCGTCCCACCGTGACCTTCCCTTTCATCGGCGAGCGCAAGGAGAAGCCCTCGCCCGACAACATGACCCTCACGCAGCACCTGGGGGAACTGCGCCGTCGCCTGATCGTCTGCGCCATCGCGTTCGCCCTGGGCTGCACGGTCGCCGTGATCGCCTACGAACCGATCCTGCACTTCCTGGTCCGGCCGCTGTGCGAAGCCAACACCAACGCGGCCGGGCGGCACGGCGTCACGCTCGGCCCCAACTGCGCCCACCTCTACGTGACCTCACCACTCGACGGGCTCTCGTTGCGGGTGAAGATCGCCGTCTACGGCGGCCTGGTCCTGGCCTCCCCGGTCATCCTCTTCCAGATCTGGCAGTTCATCACGCCCGGACTGAAGGCGCGGGAGAAGAAGTACGCCATCCCCTTCGTCACTGCGGCCGTCACCCTCTTCCTGCTCGGCGCCGCCACGGCCTACGTCACACTGTCCCACGCCCTCGGTTTTCTGCGGGCGGTGGGCGGTCCGGACCTGCGGCAGATTTACGACCCCATTCCCTACCTCGGCCTGGTCCTGGCGCTGATGGCGTTGTTCGGGATCACGTTCCAGTTCCCCGTGGTGCTGGTCTCCCTGGAACTGGCCCGCGTCGTGAGCCCGGCCCGCCTGCTGCGCTCGTGGCGTTGGGCGGTCATCCTGATCGTGGTGGTCGCCGCCGTCTTCACCCCGAGCTCCGACCCCTTCTCCATGCTGGCCCTGGCCGTCCCCCTGGTCGCCTTCTTCTTCATCTCCATCGCCATCGGGAAGCTGATGGGTCGTTGACCACCTTCCCCTGGCCCGTCACCGCGACGGACGAGGACGGTGCCGGTGCCGCTGCCGGCGATTTCGCCTCCCGCCTCCCATTCCCCCCCGACGGCTTCCAGCGTGACGCCTTCGCGGCCATAGACGCCGATCACTCGGTGCTCGTCTCGGCGCCGACCGGATCGGGCAAGACGCTGGTGGCCGCCTACGCCATCCACAGGGCCCTCGGTGCCTCCGGAAAGGCCTTCTACACCACCCCGCTCAAGGCCCTCTCCAACCAGAAGTACGAGGAACTGGTGGCCACCTACGGCCGGGAGCACGTCGGCCTCCTCACCGGCGATACGGCGGTCAAGCCCGACGCGCCCATGGTCGTGATGACCACCGAGGTCCTGCGCAACATGCTCCTGGCCGGCTCGGACCTGCTCGAAGGACTGCACACCGTGATCCTCGACGAGGTGCACTTCATTCAGGACCCCTACCGCGGCGGGGTCTGGGAGGAGGTGCTGGTCCTGTCGCCCCCCGCCGTCCGATTCGTGTGCCTTTCGGCCACGGTCAACAACGCCACAGAGCTCGGCGCCTGGTTGCGCTCGGTCCGCGGCACCACCGAGGTCATCGTCGAGCGCCACCGACCCATCGTGCTGCGCCACCACTTCGCCGCCCACCGGCGCGATGACGACGAGACGCTCTTGCTCCCGCTTCTCGTGAACGGGAAGCCGGGCACCGAGGGGCTCCGGGTCGACCAGGCGGTGCGCCGCTCGCTGCGGGGACGGCCATCGCAGTGGCAGCCGCGGGGCAAGGGCCCGCGGCTGCCCTACCGCACGCCGTTGCGCACCGAGCTGATCGAGAAGCTCACGTCGGAGGAGATGCTCCCGGCCATCGTCTTCATCTTCAGCCGGGCGGCTTGCGACGAGGCCGTCCGGCAGGTCGTCCGGGACGGCGTTCGCCTGACCGACCGGGGCGAGCGGGCCATCATCCGCCGGATCACCGAGCGGCGCGTCGAGACGCTCGGCGACGACGATCTCGGCGTCCTGGGCTACGACGAGTGGCTCGAGGGACTCGAGTGCGGGGTGGCGGCCCACCACGCCGGCATGGTCCCGGTCTTCCGGGAGACGGTCGAAGAGTGCTTCTCCGCCGGCCTCCTCAAGGTGGTCTTCGCCACCGAGACCCTCTCGCTGGGCATCAACATGCCCGCCCGTTCGGTCGTCATCGAGCGCTTCACCAAGTACGGGGGGGCAGGCCGGGCCACTCTGACGTCGGGCGAGTACCTCCAGCTCACCGGTCGCGCCGGGCGCCGGGGCCACGACGACGAGGGGCACGCGGTCGTCCTGTGGTCGAGCGAGACGGCGTTCGCCGAGGCGGCCCGCGTGGCCTCGGCGCCCCCGCCCGACCTGCGCTCGTCCTTCCGCCCGACGTACAACCTGGCCGTCAACCTGGCCTCCCGGTTCGATCGGGAGAGGGCCGACGACGTGCTGCGCCGTTCCTTCGCCCAGTGGCAGGCCAGGCGGCCGGACCTCCTGACCGTGCAGCTCAGTCACCGGGTGGCCGTGCTGGAGGAGCTGGGATACCTCGACGGCTGGTCGCTGACGCCGTCGGGCCACCGCCTGGCGCGCATCTACCACGAGTGCGATCTCCTCATCGCCGAGGCGCTGGCCGCCGATCTGCTCAGCGACGCGGATCCCTCGGTCCTCGCCGGAGTGGTGTCGGCGGTGGTCTTCGAGCCCCGCCGGGCCCGGCGGGCCGGTTCCGGAGCCCCCCGCCGCGGCCGCCGCAAGGCGCGGCTGGCCGACCGGCTGGGGGAGAAGCGGCTGGCCGAGCTGCAGTGGCGCAGCGCCGCCCTCGAGCACGTCGCCGAGCGCATCCGGTCGGTCGAGGAGGTCCATCTCGTGCCGCGCACCCGCCAACCCTCTTCGGGCCTGGCCACTGCGGTTGCGTCCTGGGCCCGTGGGAGCTCGTTCGAGACCGCCCTGGCGGTCGCCGCCCGCGACGTGGGCGACCTGGCCCCCGGGGACTTCGTACGCACCGTCAAGTCGGTGGCCGACCTCGTCCAGCAGCTGGCGCACGTCGCCACCGACCCGTCGACGGCGGCATCGGCCCGGGCGGCCGTCGGGATGCTCCTGCGGGGCGTCATCGCCGCCGGCCTGCCCACCCCCTGATCATCCGCCACGCGTGCCTCACCCCAGTCCTATGGTGGGGCGGCCATGTTCCCCTACGTAGAAGAGCAGTTCACGGCGGACGAAGCGGCCATCCTCCGGCGGTACGTCACCAACCTCGACCTGCCTGTCTTTGCCCTGGTGAACCTGCCCGAGGTGGTCAAGGGAGCCCTGTTCGCCCGGTACTCGCGCTCGCCCAAGAGCCTCCGGCGGCTCTTTCTCGACGAGTTCGTCGGCGACCTCGACATCTCCGGTGACATCTCCCTCGATGCCACCATCGGGCTCGAACGGGCCGAGCGGCTCTACGAGAAGGTCTTCGTCGAGTACGGCGACGACTCCGTGGCGCAACTGGGCGGGGTGCACCTGGCGTGCGAGCAGTCCTCCAACGTGCTCTCCAAGGTTCTCGAGTGGGGCCGGCTGATGTCCTACCTCGAGCAGTCGACCCGCTACATCGCCTACGACAACCGGCTGGAGAGCGGCCACTACCGGTACTTCCGCCCCGCCGAGATCCTCGAATCGCCGTACGGGGCGCGCTACGTCGGTGGCCTCGACCGCATGTTCGACACCTACGGGGAGCTGTTGCCCCTCATGCGTTCGTGGGTGGCGGCCCAGTATCCCCAACACTCGGACGACAGCGACTTCGTCTACCGCCAGGCGGTCAAGGCGAAGTCGCTCGACGCGCTGCGCGGCCTGCTCCCCGCCGCGTCGCTCTCCAACATCGGCCTCTACGGCACCGGCCAATCCTACGAGCAGCTCCTGCTCCGCATGCGCGCTCATCCGTTGCCCGAGGCGCGCACCTACGCGGAGATGATGTTGACCGAGCTGCGCAAGGTGATCCCCTCCTTTCTCCAACGCGTCGACGTACCCGAGCGGGGAGGGGAGTGGACGGCGTACCTGGCATCCACCCGCGACGCCACGGCACGTGCCGTCGAGCGGCTGTGGCCCGATGGAGATCCGGGAGCCGCGGACGGTTCGCTCCAACCGGAGGTGACGCTGCTGGACTTCGATCCCGAGGGCGAGGAGAAGGTCCTCGCGGCGGCGTGCTTCGCGCATCTGCGATGCTCCGAGCACCAGGCGGTGCAGCGCGTCCGACTCCTCAACCACGACGAGCGCGTGGCCCTCCTCGCGGCGTACGTCGGGGACCGCCGGAACCGCCGGCACCGACCCGGGCGCGCGTTCGAGCGGACCGACTACCGCTTCGAGCTGGTGACGGACTACGGAGCGTTTCGCGATCTGCAGCGGCACCGCATGCTGACGATCGAATGGCAGCCGCTGGGCATCGAGCTGGGATACGACATGCCCGAACTGGTGGCCGAGGCCGGGCTGGGGGAGCGCTACACCGACTCCATCGAGCGAGCCGAGGATCTCTACCGGACGCTGGCGCCGGACTTCGAGGAGCAGGCCACGTACGCCGTCGCGCTGGCCCACCGCATCCGCTACGTGATCCAGTGCAACGCGCGCGAGGCCATGCACCTCATCGAACTCCGCTCGGGCTCGCAGGGCCATCCGGCCTACCGCCGGGTGGCGCAGCAGATGCACCACGCCATCGCCGAGCGCGCCGGCCATCGGGCGCTGGCCGACGCCATGCAGTTCGTCGACTACACCATGACCGATCTGGAGCGGCTCGAATCCGAACGCCGGTCCGAACGCCGCCGGGCCCAGAAATCTGCCGCGCCCTGAAAATGTTTCCGGGCCACTGACCAGGAACAACCTCCATCGTCCCTGGTGAGAGGCCATGGGTTGCTCTTGACGCGACCTCCCGTCCGACGCGTAGTGTCTCCGCAGTCCCACTCACCCTGATAGGGAGAGTCTGTGAGAGGCGGAGGTTGGCCCTGGAGGTTGAGTAGAGAACGTCTTGCCTTGCCCTGCCTTCACTGAACGGGCTGGCAAGACGGCGCCAAAGACCCCAGGGCCGAGCCGCCTCATTCGCCCACAAAAGCGTTCGAACGCGTCGGTCGAACGTCTATGCTCCGGCGGCAAATGGCCACCAAGAAGAAGGACATGCCCAAAGATCTCGATCCCGAGACCCCCGCGCTCGAGGACGAAGACGTCATCGACGACGAACCCGAGGTCGACGACCTGGAAGCCGACCTCGACGAGGACGTCCTCGTGGGGCTGGAGGACGACGACCCCCTGGACGTCGACGACGACGATGACATCGTCGCCATCGACGAGGAGGACGACGAGGTCGGTGTGGAGGTGGCGGAGATCCTGACCGCCTCACCCGCCGCGGTCGTCGAGCGGTCGGGCGAGGCCGAGGACGAGGAGGAAGACGAAGAGCCCGAAGATGAAGACGTCGAGGCCAGCCTCGACGTCATTCTCAAGGAGCGCCTCGTTGTCGAAGACGAGCCCGAAGATGACGAGGCCACGGACCAAGAGGACCGTACGGAGGGCAACGAGCGCGTCCTGCCCAAGCAGCCCGACGAGTTCGTGTGCCGCTCGTGCTTCCTCGTCAAGCACCCGAGCCAGCTGGCCGACAAGAAGAAGATGTTTTGCCGGGACTGTGTCTGACGGCGACGAATCGCCTGCCCTCCGTCGGGCGCTCGACGTCGTGGTGTTCGCCCCGGTGGGCGCGGTGTTGACGGTCGTCGAGGACCTACCCGAGTTCGTCGCCAAGGGGCGCCAGCGCATCGAGACCGACATCCGTAACGCCCGCTTCGTCGGCGAGTGGGTCGTGAAGACCGGGCGACGCGAGTTCGTCCGGCGCGTGGGCAACCTCATGCACACCGAGCCCACCACCGCGCGCCCCGGTCCACCCGGTCGGTCGGCGACGCCCGCGCCGCCACCGACCTCCTCCCGACCCGAGGCGGACCCGGCCGACACGGCACTCGTCGAGCGGACCCTGGCCGGCTACGACACCCTCTCGGCCGCCCAGGTGGTTCGCCGGCTCGAGAGCCTCGGGCCGGACGAGCTGCGGGCCGTGCACCGCTACGAGGCTTCGCATCGCCACCGTCGGACCATCCTCAACCGGGCCACCCAACTTCTCGACGACTCGTGATGGAACGGGCGCGCCCGGCCCGGCCCGACGACACGCCGGCGTGCCGCGAGCTGCTGGCCCGGGCCCTCGGTGCAGCAAGGTCGGCCCGCGGGGGAGAGGCACTGGCCGGGACCGCGAACGTCGACGAGCTGCTCGATCGGTGGATGGCGGCCGGGCCGGCGTTGACCGTGTACGTCGGCGAGTTCCACGATGTCGTGGTGGGCCTGGCGGTGGCCACCGCGTCGGGGACCAGCGGGCGGATCGAATGTTGCTACGTCGAAGAAGCGGCGCGCGGTGTCGGTGTCGGCACCGCCCTGATGGAGTCGATGGTGGCGTGGTGCACAGCGCAGGGATGCCGCGACATCGACGCACTGGCGCTGCCGGGCGACCGGCTCACCAAACAGCGGCTCGAAGCAGCCGGCTTCTCGGCCCGACTCTTGGTGCTCAACCGCCCGCTGAGCTGAGCCGGTGCTCTCTGACCAGTCCCCGTGGGGGAGGGGGAGGAATCCGCAGGCCCAGCAGCTTGGCCAGCGCGGGCACCGAGCCGGCGGCGTGCCGCGCCGCCTGGCGCGCCACCTCGTCGGCCGGGATTCCCGCCGGCTTGACCGTCCGACGCACGGGTGAGAGGACGACGGCATCGAGCAGCTTCATCCACTCCTCGGGTGGCGTGTCGGCCGTCATGGCCTCGCCAGCGGCGGCGGCCAGGCGCACCGCCAGGTCGGCCGGGCAACGGGTCCCGGGTTCAGGGGGTCGAATGGACGCCTCGACCGCTTGCAGGATCCGTCCCTCGGTGATGGCGTTGGTGATGCGGGCCAGCCACTCCTCACGCATGGCGGTGACGCGGCGGTCGAGGGACTCCTGGAGCGATTTGGCCAGGGCGCGACCTTCTTCATCGAGGATCACCGTGCGCGAGGCGGCCACGACGGTTCGCAGCTCGCGTAGGCGGAAGTCCTTGCCCGCCGCCTGCGCCGCCGTGGCGCGGTCCTTCCAGTCCGCCAGTTTGACCACGGGGAGGAGCTCGTCGGCCATGGCCAGCAGCGCATCGGTCGACGCGGCCGGTCGGCCGGACGCCTTGGCGGCGGAGTTCTGGGCATCGATGGCCTGACGCACGGCGGGAAGCCCGCCGCGCAGCAGTTGCTCCGCCACCGGGATCTGCTCGGGCCGGAGCGCGGCCAGCATGGCGTTGCGGTGCACGGTCGAGGTCGGAGCCACGGGCCGCTCGCCACGGGTGGGCCGCTCGCCCTCACCGGGGCGCCGGCTACCGGGCCGACGGGGGCCGCCGCTCCCTCCCGGCGTGTCGGACCGGTCGGGCCGGTCGGGCCGGGGCGCGCCACGTCGGCTGCCACTCGGGCGATCGCTACGATCGCCCCGATCGCCCCGGTCGTCACCGTCGCGGTCGCGGTCGGGCCGACGGGTGCGCTTGCCCGAGCCCGGAGCAAGGATCACCGAGACGTCGGGCGCACGGCGGGGCGTGCCCATGACCTCAATTCGACCCGGGGCCTTCTCCGGTGAACGCGACGGCTTGACCTCGGCGAGCGACAGGATCTCGATCCCCTCGAGTCCCGTCTCGATCTCGGCCCGCAGCACGGATCCGACGGCCTGGCTCTCCGGCACCAACGCGGCGTCGACCACGCCCTTGGGCTGGCGCGCACCAGCGGCGCGCCACGTCCACGACCCGTCGCCGCTCTTGCTCGTCAGCTCAATATCAATTCGCCGAGACATGCGGCGGACACGCTACCGCGCTGGGGGCCCCATCTGGTGCAGCGCGCCGCGCGAGGCGGGGACGGGAGGCGACGTCGGTCCCATAACATCTCTCTACTGCGATGACCGTTCCGTTGAATGCCGCCTGGGAGTATCTCGATGACCGATGACACCGAGCAGGCGGGGGAACCATCGCTTCCCGACTGGCCCCTGCCCCCGGTCGCCGTTCCGGCTCCTCGGGTCCCGGTCCCGCTCCCGACCGCCGCTCCCGTCCCCGCGGCCGCTCCGGCCACTCCGGCCGCTCCTGGGGCTCTCCGGGCCCGCACGTGGGTCGGGGTGGCGGCCATCGCAGCTCTCGTGGGGGCCGCGGTCGGCGCGGGCGTGACCGCCCTGGCCGACAACGGCAACACCGTCAGCAACGTCACCATCCATGAGAGCAGCTCCGCCCCCGGCGCGGCCGTGCTAAGCGGGAATGTGACCATTCCCGAACTGGTCAAGAAGGTGAGCCCGGCGGTTGTGTCCATCGACGTCAAGTCGAACGGCAACGAGGACCAGGGGAGCGGAATGATCATCACCGCCGACGGTGAAGTGGTGACCAACAATCACGTCATCGAGCTCTACACCGACGGGGGAGACACCGGCTCCATCACCGTTACCGAGTACGGACAGAATAACCCGATCCCCGCCACCCTCATCGGCTACGACACGCAGCAGGACGTCGCGCTGCTCAAGATCAACAACGCTTCTTCGAACCTGCCCACCGTCACCTTCGGCAACTCGTCGAAGGCCGTGGTGGGCGATGCGGTGGTGGCGATCGGCAACGCCCTGGGTCTGGCCGCAGGCACCCCGACGGTCACCCAGGGCATCGTCTCGGCCCTCGGCCGGTCGGTCAGCGCCGGTGGTGAGGGAACGGCCACCGAGAACCTGCAGAACCTCATCCAGACCGACGCGGCCATCAATCCGGGAAACTCGGGCGGCCCTCTCATCGATACCGAGGGCGAGGTCATCGGCATGAACACGGCTGTGGCCGGAACCACTGAGGACGGGACCAACACCCAGAACATCGGGTTCGCCATACCCACCGAGGAGGTCGAGTCCCTGCTTCCCCTCCTCCAAAAGGGTGGGCCGGCCGCCAACAGCGGGGGGTATCTCGGCGTGGACATCACCACCTTGACCGCCGCCCTGCGAGAGCAGTACGGGCTGACCCCCACTTCGGGCGTGGTCATCCTCAACGTGGTCTCAGGCTCGCCCGCCGACAATGCCGGACTGGTCCAGGGCGACGTGATCGTGGCCCTCGACGGGACCCCCGTCACGTCGGCCGTCGGCCTACAGAACGCGATCGAGAAGAACAAGGCCGGTCAGCAGGTCCAGATCACCTACTACGTCGGCGACAACAGGCGCACCACCACGGCCACCCTGGGCAGCGAGGCCGAGCAGCAACAGCAGCAGAGCCAATCGTGATCACGCGGTGCGGAAAGCGGCGCGGCACGCCTCCAACTCCTTCAGCGCCGCGGCCCGCCCTTCGTAGCCCATGACCTCGGAGTGCTTCTCGGGCTCGAGGTCTTTGTAGATGCTGAAGAAGTGTCCGATCTCGTTCAGCAGGTGCGTGGGGAGATCTCCGATGTCGACGGCGGCGTCCCACTGGGGATCGTGCTCGAGCACGGTCAGGAGCTTGGCGTCGAGCCCGGCCTCGTCCCGCATGAAGAAGACACCCACGATCCTCACCCGCACGACGCAACCGGGGAAGGTCGGATCCGCCACCAGCACGAGGGCATCGAGCGGATCACCGTCCTTTGAGAGGGTGTCGGGAACGAAGCCGTAGTCGGCCGGGTAGGTCGTGGCGGTGAACAGCCGGCGATCGAGCCGGATGACGTGGTTCTCGTGGTCGTACTCGTACTTGTTCCGGCTACCGGTGGGGATTTCGATCACCACGTCGATCACCGACTCCGCCCGGTCCATAGGGGCCTACGGTACCGCGCCCGTCATCCGGCCAACGACGCTGCTCCGCCTCCCCCAAAGCGAACCACACCACCGCCGCCGAACCCTCCAGTACCGCCGAGTCCTCCACCGAAGCCGCCGCCGAAACCGCCGACGGTGGTCGTGTTGGACGAAGGCACCGCTTCGGAGTAGTCGGCCAGCACCACGCTGTCACCCTCGGTCAACCCGGAGGTCACCTGGGCGTAGGTGTAGCCGACGACGCCCACCGTGACGAACTTCTCGGTCAGCTGCCCGTCCGAGAGCATGAGCACATAGCTCCGTGTGCCGTCGGGGATGACCGCAGACGTCGGCACGGCGAGGACGTCGTTGACCTGATCGGTGACGATGGAGACGTTGGCCGTGGAGCCCGCAAACAGTCCGGTGTCCGAGGCCGGGAGGGCAACGACGACAGGGTAGGTGTACTCGTTGTCGCTCGATTGGACCGGCCCGACCTGGGTCACGGTCCCCGTAATGGTGTTGTCCAGCCCGTCGACCTGCACATCGGCACTGTCGCCGACCTTGACCGAGGTGACCTGGGTGCTGGTCAGCGTGGCCGTTGCCTCGTACAACTTGGTCCCGATGATCTCAATGGTGTCGGTGGTCGAATCGGCGCTCACCGTGGCGCCCGCGGTAATGCCGACCGAGACGACGGTGCCGGCGATGGGGCTGGTGAGCTGGGCATCGTCCAGCGACTGTTCGGCGTTGACGAGGTTGGCCTGCGCGGTGTCGATGGCGGATTCGGCGGAGGCGATGGATGCGGCGCTATCGGAGGGCGACGAGGACCCGGTGCCACCCGAACCGCTGAACGACGAGGCATTGTCGGCCCCCGTCGAGGAGCTGGTGGAGGAGGAGGATGTCGATCCCTTGCCCGCCGTGCCTGACGTGCCTGACGTGCCCGACGTGCCCGACGACGCCTCTTCGGCGGTGAGCGCCTTGGACAAGGTGTTTTCCTGGGTGGCCACGACCTGCTGGTCGGTGGCCACTGCGTCCTGCTCGGTCGAGACCTGATCGAGTGCGGTGGTACAGGCGCTTCCGCCGCTGGTCGTGGGGGAGGTGGTGGTGGGCGTGCTGGTGGGCGTCGTGGTGGATGTCAACCCACAGGTGGCTTCCGCTTCAGTGAGGTCCGCCCCTTCCTGTTGCTGATCCTTGGACGCCTGCGCCTGGTCGGCGACGAGGGTGGCCTGGTCCTTGCTGATCGAGCTGGTGCCGCCCGCACCCGAGCCACCCGAGCCGCCCGAGCCGCCCGACGAAGATGGCGAGGAGCTGGGGGTGGTGGTGGTCGTGGTGGTAGTCGCCGCGCTCGTCGTCTGGCTGTCCTCGTCCTCGGTGAGCTGCGCCTCGTCGGAGGCCAACGACGACTGGGCCGAAGACACGGCTTCGCTCAGTGAGGTCGTGTCGAGGGTGCCGAGTGTCTGGCCGGCGGACACCGTCTCTCCGATCGTCGCCGTGACGGTTGCAACCTGACCAGCTACTTGGAACGCCACCGTGGCGGCGTCGGCGGGCTCTATGGTCCCGACCACGTCCTGACTCACGCCGATGGAAGCGCGCACGACCTTGGTCGTTCGGTAGCCCGAGTTGCCAGAACTGCTGACCGCCCACGCCGTGGCGCCGCCGATCACCAGGACCGCGACGATAACGATCGCGCCGATGATCCAAGGGCGCCGGGCGCGGTCACGCACTGGAGCCGCCGCCGCCAAACCCACCGCCGCCGAATCCACCGCCGCCGAAGCCGACCGAGCAGGTCTGCCCGCCGGTCGATGTGATGCGCACGGTTGTGGCCGTCACGGCTCCGGTGCTGCTCGCCGTGCCGAAGGCGCTCACGCAGTCACCGACAGAGAGTGCGGTCGCCGTGGTGGACTGGGTTTCGGACAACGTGGTGGTCGATGAGGTCGTGACCTTGAGCTTCTGCGTCTTGACCGTGGGCTTCTTGGTGGACTTCGACTTGCTCGACGATGGGCGGGTGAGCTGGCTCAGCACGGTTCCCGACAGCGAAACGGTGGAGCCCTTGACCGCCGTGACCTTGCCGGTGGCGATGGCGAAGTTAGCGGCGCCGGGGAACGATCGGCGAGTCCCAGAGCTCCCGCTCGGGGGAGTGAAGCCCGAACCCGAACTCGAGCCCGATCGCCGGAAGCCCCCGGCGAATCCGCCCGGGCCCGCGCCCGCTCCCGCTCCCGCACCGCCGAAGCCCGACGCGCACGAACCGGACGATGAGGGCTGGCTGATCGTGATGGACCGGGCGGCAATGGTCGTCTTGGACTTCTTGGAAGGCGTACCCGTCACCATGAGGCAGTCCCCAGTTGCTACGGCGCTCAGGGTCTTGGTAGCCGTCTGGCTGAAGGTCGTGGACGGGGTCCAGGTGACCGAGGTCTGTCCCTCGCTGGCGCTCTGCACCTCCATGGTCGTCCCGGAGATCGATGCCACGCTGCCGCTGGCTCCCGATCTGGTCGGCGTCGCCGCACCTGCTCCCGTGGACATCCCCAGAACGACTGACGCGCTGAGGGCGACCATCGCCGCCGGGGCCATCCAGGTCCCGAGTCCGCGCCTGCTCCGTGGTGAGCTTTTCATAGTTGCCGTTGTCTCCCTTGTTTTCTTTTTTGGTGTCTGTGCCACTTACTCGCTCCTCAGGGCGTCAATGGGGGCCAGGTTGGCGGCCCGGCTCGCCGGGTAGACCCCGAACACGAGTCCGATGGCCATGGCCACCACGATGGCGCCCGCCACCGCCACCGGGCTGATGGCGATGGGATCGCCCACGGCACCGGGCAAGAAGATGGCGCCGATGATCCCCAGGGCGGCTCCGAGCGCGCCTCCGGACAGTCCCAGCACCGACGCCTCGACGAGGAACTGCCGCCGGATGAGGCGGGGGGTCGCGCCGAGCGCCTTGCGCAGCCCGATCTCCCGGATGCGCTCGGTGACCGAGACGAGCATGATGTTCATGACGCCGATGCCTCCGACAAGCAACGAGATGCCGGCAACGCCTCCGAGAAGGATGGTCAGGGTTCTGTCGACCGAGGTGGCGGTCGAGATCAGCGATGCCGAGGACGTGATGGTGAAGTCGGCATCCGCCGGCGTCGTGATGCCGTGCAGGTTCAAGAGCAGGTGGTCGGCCTCCTGGTACGCCGCCGTGAGATCGTCGGAGGAGCGGGCCTGGACGATGATCGAACTGACCGAGTTGCGCGATGTTCCCCCGAATATCTCTTCCGCCGCCGTGGTGATCGGCACCACTGCGGTGTCGTCCGGATCAGAGACCGTCGACGACGATGTCGAGGAGCCGACCGAATTCAATACGCCCACGACGGTCAGGGGGAGTCCGTTCACATCGACCGTCTGCCCCACCGGGTCCTCGCGACTGAAGAGCTCCGAGGCCGTCGCCGAACCCAGCACCACCACCGCCTCGTGATCGGTGACGTCCTGGTTGTCGAGAAACCTCCCCGACTCGATGGTCTCGCCGCGCACGGTGATCCACGACGGCGTCGAACCTACGATCGTCGTCGTCCAGTTAGTGGTGCCCGCGGTCAGTGCCTCCGACGAGTCGGTCGTCGGGGCGACCGCCTTGATATCCGGTGCCACCGTCGTCGAGTCCAGGGCGGTCGCATCGAAGGTGGTCAGCGTCCCCGCCGTGCCGAACCCGCCCCGGATGCCCGCGGTAGACGTCGTGCTTCCCGGGGTGATGGTGAGCAGGTTGCTCCCCAACGCCGTGATCTCCGAAGCCACCTGGCCCTGGGCACCTTCGCCCAGGCCGACGGTGAGGATCACGGCGGCGATGCCGATGAGGATGCCCAGGACGGTCAGTCCCGAACGGAGGCGGTGGGTGCGGACACCGTTCAGGCCGGTGCGGAAGGACTCCAGCCAGCTCATCGCACGTGCTCGAGGTTGCGCGAGTCGCCTTCGAGGACCAGCCCGTCGCGGATGGCAATGACCCGGCTGGCGGCCGAAGCCACCCCCTGGTCGTGGGTGATCAAGACGAGCGTCCGACCGGCTTCATGGAGCTCGTTCATGAGGCCGAGGACATCGGCGGCCGAGACGGAGTCGAGGTTGCCGGTCGGCTCGTCGGCCAGAATCAGGTCGGGCTCGGTCACCAGCGCCCGCGCCACGGCCACGCGCTGCTGCTGGCCGCCGGAGAGCTCCCCTGGACGATGCTGGACCCGTTGCGCCAGCCCCACCCTGGCCAGAGCGGCCATGGCCCGCTCCTTGCGCTCGGCGCGCTGCACCCCGGCGTAAATCAGCGGCAGCTCCACGTTCTGCCACGCCGACATGGACGGAAGCAGGTTGAACTGCTGAAAGACGAATCCGATGCGGCGATTGCGCACCTCGGCCAGTGCCTCCTCGCTCATGCCATGGACGTTCTCGCCGGCCAGACGGAACGTTCCCGTCGTCGGCGTGTCGAGACATCCGAGAATGTGCATCAGGGTCGACTTCCCCGAACCCGAGGGCCCCACGATGGCCACGTACTCTCCGGTTCGTATCTTGAGGTCGATCCCTCGCAGTGCCGCGACGGCGATGGTCCCGGTGCGGTAGACCTTGGTCACCTGTTGCAGTTCGATGACCGGGTCCGTCTCATCTTGGAGATCGCTCATCCGCCGGCCCCGCTGAAGCCCCCGCCTCCGGTGAAGCCCCCACCCCCAGTGAAGCCCCCGCCTCCGGTGCCGCCGGTCCGGGTGAAGCCGCCGCCACCGAAGCGGCCCAAGCCGGTGCCAGTGCCGCCGGGCACTCCGGTGAACTTCACGACTCGCTCCACGATGCTCTCACCGGCGGAGACGCCACTCGTGATCTGCGTCTCGCCATCCGCTGCCTGCCCCACGGTCACGTCCTGGGTGACGTGCGCCCCGTTTTTCACCAAGGTGACGGTGGCCTGCCCGCCCGTGCCGTAGCTGATGGCCGCCGTGGGGACCTCCACCACGTTGTTCAGTTGCTTCACGATGATCGCCACGTCGGCCGTCGAGCCCGCGTAGAGGCCGGTCGGATCCCCGGTCACGTCGATGACCACCGGGAATGTCGCAACGTCGGAGCTCTCGGTGGCGATCAGTCCGATGGAGGCCACCGTCCCGTAGTCCACGGTGGTCGCACCGGTCGGCGTCACGGTCGCTTGGTCACCCTCGGCGATCTCGCCGATGTCGGTGTCGTTGACGGTGGTGTTGACGATGTAGGAGTTGGTCCCGATCACGACCACTTGGCCCGTGCTCGAGGACGAGCTCGTGCTGCTGCTGGCGGCAGCCGCCGATGAGTTGAACCCCGAGGATCCACTGCTGCCCGTCCCCGTGACCGACTGGCCGACGGTGAGGTCGACGGACGCCACGGTGCCAGAGATGGTGGAGGTCAGCGACGCATCGGCCAGATTCGTCTGCGCCGTGGTGAGCGAGGACTCGGCCGACGTGACCGACGCCTCGTCCGAATCGATCTCCGTGGTCGATCCCTTGGCCGCCTCGTCGCTCGACAAGCGTGCCTGCGCGGCGTCGAGGTTCGCCTGGGCCGCCTCCACATCGGCCTGCAGTGCCGTGGTGCCCAGCGTCGCCACCACCTGGCCCGCGGTGACGGTCTGACCGGCCTTGACGTCGACTGCGGTGACCGTTCCCGAGACACCGAAGTCGAGCTCTGCCTCCGACCCGGGCTCGAGCGTCCCCGAGGTCGCCACCGTCTGCTTGATCGTGCCGGTGGTCACCTTCACGACCTCGGAGGACACCACCAAACCGGTGGCGGGGGATCCCCCGGTGAGGCCGAGCGTCAAACCGGTGGCCAATCCGGCCACCACGATGACCACGACACCGACTACCAGCAACCGCTTCTTCCGGCGGCGGGCGTCGGGGGCACCGCCATCGCCCTCCAACTCGAGTGGAACCTCTTGGGTGGTATCGATCGGAGTGCTCGAGATCGCTTCGCCTTCACCCGGGTTCGCCATGTCACAAGTAGAGAGCTTCCATGTCATAGCCAGCCGTAGCCTGGCTGTGAGCCCGCTTGGAACACTGAAGATCTACCTAAGAAAAGTCCTGCTCAGCCCGCTGTCCGCCTCGAAAACAAAGGAATCCCAGAAAACCCACAGCTGACGCAAGACACCCTCCTAGGTCCCTCTGGCACACTGACACTGATCTCATCGCCAGGACTCACGGAGCTCCCGCCCGACCCCCCAGGTTCTCCAGGGCGGACAGCAACATCGCCGACTCCCCTCGACGGCACGAGGCCCCCGGTCGGCCGGGTTGCCGCCAACCCGCGCCGGCTGGGTGCGCCTCCGGTCGCAGTCTCTCGACGGGGGAGGGGCGGCCCCTTGCTGCAGCGATTGCTCCCTCGGTCGCCGATCGAATGTGGCGAGCCGACGACTCGATCTCCGATGTCCGATGTCCACCGACAAATCCCTGCCTGT
>Ga0302324_100011844_pt1 | contig 17846 bp, 14 predicted proteins | sample Palsa_T0_1_FD_201949 | JGI IMG/M metagenome (GOLD analysis project Ga0302324, IMG submission 201949) | Peat permafrost microbial communities from Stordalen Mire near Abisko, Sweden - Palsa_T0_1 | ecosystem: Environmental > Terrestrial > Soil > Palsa > Peat permafrost | place: Sweden: Abisko... | reverse complement strand
CAGAAGGTACCGAGGAGGCACTGAGCGAGCGCGCGCAGCTCTTGCTCAAGGCGCTGATCGAGAGCTACATCCGCGACGGCCAACCGGTCGGCTCGCGTACCCTGTCCCGCGACTCGGGATTGAGCTTATCCTCGGCCACGATCCGCAACGTCATGGCGGATCTCGAGGAACTCGGGTTCGTCGTCTCCCCCCACACCTCGGCCGGCCGGATTCCCACGGACAAGGGCTATCGCCTGTTCGTCGACAGCTTGCTCAAGTTGAAGCCGTTGCAGAGCGAGGAGATCGACGATATCGAGCGGCGCTTGCGCGGCGATGCTTCGAACGGCCGTGCTCTGGTGCAGACGGTATCGCAGATGCTGTCGAGCGTCACCCAGATGGCGGGGTTGGTGACCCTGCCGAATCCGCACTATGTCGCACTCTCGCAGATCGAGTTCATCGGCCTGTCCGAGAATCGCGCGCTCGCCATCATGGTAATGAACAATCGCGAGGTCGAGAATCGCGTGGTTCAGCTCGAGCGCCCGTACTCCTCGGAGGAGCTGCGGCGCGCGGCGAACTACTTGAACGAGGCCTTCGCCGGACGCTCGCTTCCCGAGGTCCGTGCCTCGCTCCTGAAGCAGCTGCAGGAAACCCGGCAGACCATGAACCAGCTGATGCAGGACGCCATCCAGATGGCGCAGAAGGTATTCGAGACGCCTGCCCAGGACAAGGTGGAATATGTCATCGCCGGCGAGACCAACCTCATGGGGTTCGCCCAGCTCTCGAACGTCGACCGGCTGCGGCGGCTGTTCGAGGCCTTCAACGAGAAGCACGACATGCTGAGGCTCCTCGACAACTGTCTGCGGGCGCAGGGGATCCAGATCTTCATCGGGCACGAGTCGGGCTATCAGATCCTCGACGACATCAGCGTCGTCACGGCTCCCTACATGCTCGACAACCAGGTGGTCGGGGTTCTGGGGGTCATCGGCCCGACGCGGATGGCCTATGAGCGTGTGATCCCGATCGTCGATGTCACCGCAAAACTCCTCGGCTCGGCCTTGAACGCCCGCAAGTAGCCCCCACCTCTGCGCTTTCGAGCGGGAGGTACCCGCCGTCTTTTGAGGGGTTGCCAGTGAGTGAAATGAATCAAAGGGCAGAGCAGGGTGCCGACGCGTCTCCGGGCGTGGCTTCTGCGGGCGACGTCCCCGAGGCGGTTGCGGCGGCCGAGTCCAAGGCCCAAGAGAACTGGAATAGCTACATGCGGGCGGTCGCGGAGCTCGAGAACTACCGCAAGCGCGCCGAGCGCGAGATCGACCAGGCGCGCAAATACGCCATCGAGCGCTTTGCCCAGGAGCTTCTCCCCGTGGGCGATGCCCTGGAAGCCGGCATCCGCAGCGGGGCGGCCAACTCGACGGCCATCCTGGAGGGTGCTCAAGCCACCCTGAAAGAGCTCAATCGCGCGTTCGACAAGGCCGGTATCAAGGTGATGGACCCCACGGGCCAGCCCTTCGACCCCAACTGGCACGAGGCCATGGTGGCCCAGGAAAACCGCGAGGTGCCTCCGAATACGGTGACTTCGGTGATCCAAAAGGGGTACTCCCTGAACGGCCGGCTCCTGCGGCCCGCACGCGTGATCGTGAGCAAGGCGGCCGCGGATACCAATTGAAATTGCTCGAGATCCCCCCAAGTAGGGGGTCATTCTTCGAAATTATTTTAGAGGGTGTAACAAATGGCAAAAATCATAGGCATCGATCTGGGCACGACCAATTCTTGCGTCGCGATCATGGAAGGCGGCAAGCCCAAGGTCATTGAGAACAGCGAGGGCGACCGTACGACGCCGTCGATCGTTGCCTTCACCAAGGACGGCGAGGTCCTGGTCGGCCAGTCCGCCAAGCGCCAGGCCGTGACCAACCCCCAGAACACCCTGGCGGCGGTGAAGCGTCTGATCGGACGCAAGTTCACCGACGAGGTGGTGCAAAGAGACATCAAGATGGTGCCCTACAAGATCGTCAAGGCGGACAACGGCGACGCCTGGGTCGAGGAGCGGGGCAAGAAAATGGCGCCCCCCGAGGTTTCCGCGCGCGTCCTCATGAAAATGAAGAAGACCGCCGAGGATTACCTGGGCGAGCCCGTCACCGAGGCGGTGATCACCGTCCCTGCTTATTTCAACGACTCCCAGCGCCAGGCCACCAAGGATGCCGGCCGCATCGCGGGATTGACCGTGAAGCGCATCATCAATGAGCCCACCGCGGCGGCGCTTGCCTACGGTCTCGACAAGGAAGGCGGCGACCGCAAGATTGCCGTGTACGACTTGGGCGGCGGCACCTTCGACATCTCGGTGATCGAGATCGCGGAGGTGGACGGTGAGCGGCAGTTCGAGGTGCTTTCGACCAACGGCGACACGTTCCTCGGCGGCGAGGACTTCGACCTGCGTGTGATCAATTACCTGGCCGATGAGTTCAAGAAGGAGAGCGGCATCGACGTGCGCAAGGATCCGCTCGCGATGCAGCGCCTGAAGGAGGCGTCGGAGAAGGCCAAGATCGAGCTGTCCTCGAGCCAGCAGACCGAGATCAATCTGCCCTACATCACGGCGGATGCGGCGGGTCCGAAGCATCTGAACATGAAGCTCACCCGCGCGAAGCTCGAATCGCTGGTCGAGGATCTGGTGCAGAAGACCATCGAGCCGTGCCGCACCGCCCTCAAGGATGCGGGTCTGACCATGAAGGACGTGGGCGAGGTGATCCTGGTGGGCGGGCAGACCCGCATGCCGCTGGTGCAAAAGGCGGTGAAGGATCTGTTCGGGCGCGAACCGCGCAAGGACGTGAATCCCGACGAGGCGGTCGCGGTCGGCGCCGCCATCCAGGGCGGCGTGCTGTCCGGCGACGTCAAGGATGTGCTCCTGCTCGACGTGACGCCGCTGTCTCTCGGCATCGAGACCCTCGGCGGTGTGATGACCAAGGTGATCGAGAAGAACACCACCATTCCGACCAAGGCGGCGCAGACGTTCTCGACGGCGGACGACAACCAGACAGGCGTCACCATCCACGTGCTGCAGGGCGAGCGCGACCGGTCGAGCGACAATAAATCGCTGGGCCGCTTCGACTTGACCGACATTCCGCCCGCACCGCGCGGCATGCCGCAGATCGAAGTCACTTTCGACATCGACGCGAACGGCATCCTGAACGTGTCGGCGAAGGACGTGAAGACCGGCAAGGAGCAGCGTATCGTCATCAAGGCCTCGAGCGGATTGTCCGAGGCGGAGATCAAGCGCATGGTCTCGGACGCCGAGGCGCATGCCGAAGAGGACAAGAAGTTCCGCGAGCTCGTCGGGGCGCGCAACAAGGCTGATGCGACGGTGCACACCGTCGAGAAGGCTCTTGCGGATGCGGGCGAGAAGATCTCCGAGCAGGACAAGAAGGCGGCGAACGACGCGATCGCCGCGGTCAAGACGGCGATGGCGAGCGACGACAAGGACGACATCGAGCACAAGACCCAGGCTCTCGAGCAGGCTTCAGCGGCGCTCATGCAGCGGATGTACGAGCAGCAGCAATCCGCGGCGGGCGGCGGCGGCTCGTCGGGCCCGACGGGCTCCGGCGGCGGCTCCCAGGGTGCCAAGCAGGACGACGTGCTCGATGCCGAGTTCGAAGAGGTCAAGGAGAGCGATCGCAAGAAGGCTTGAGAGCGGCGCGCTTACGCGCGGCTCGAGGAACCGTCGGTGCACGCGGGCCGGCGGTTCTTTTTATGTGGCGCGGCGTCTAGGTGAGGAATGGCCAAGCAGGATTACTACAAACTCCTCGATCTACCGAGGAACGCCAGCGAGGCGGACATCAAGAAGGCGTATCGCCGCCTGGCGATGAAGTTTCATCCCGACCGCAATCCCGACGATCCGGACGCGGAGCACCGATTCAAGGAGTGCAAAGAAGCCTACGAGGTGCTCGCCGATGCGCGCAAGCGCTCGGTCTACGATCAGTTCGGCCACGCCGGCCTCGAGGGCGGCCGCGGCGGCGGATTTTCCGCCGGCGAGGCCTTCGGCGACATTTTCGGGGAGATGTTCGGCGACATTTTCTCGGGTGGCCAACGCGGCCGCTCCCAGGTTTTCCGCGGCGCGGATCTGCGCTATGACCTCGAAATCGATCTCGAGCAGGCGGTGTTCGGAACCGAGACCGAGATCCGCATCCCCACCCTGTCGGAGTGCAAAACCTGCAATGGCACGGGGGCGGCAAAGGGCTCGACGCCGAAAACCTGCGATACCTGCCACGGCCAGGGGCAGGTGCGCGTGCAGCAGTCCATATTCACCATCCAGCAGCCGTGCCCGCGCTGCAAAGGCCGCGGCAAGATCATCGGCAATCCCTGCGATGCCTGCTACGGACAGGGGCGTGTGCGCCAGGAAAAGACGCTGCCCGTGAGCGTGCCGCCCGGCGTCGACAGCGGCGACCGTATCCGCCTGAGCGGCGAGGGCGAGGCGGGGCGCAATGGCGGCCCGACGGGCGACCTGTATGTCGAGATCCGCGTGCGCGAGCATGCGATTTTCGAGCGCGAGGGAAGCCATCTCTCCTGCGAGGTGCCGGTCAGCTTCACCACCGCCGCGCTCGGCGGCTCGGTCGAGGTACCGACACTGTCGGGCGACGTAGTGCTCAAGATTCCGAGCGAGACGCAATCCGGGCGGGTGTTTCGCATGCGCGAGAAGGGCGTGAAGCCCGTGCGCGGCGGCCCGCCGGGCGACTTGTTCTGCCGCGTGGTGGTCGAGACTCCCGTGAAGTTGAGCGCGGAGCAAAAGGAGCTCTTGAAGAAGTTCGAATCATCGCTCCAGACGGGAAGCCACAAGCCCCGCGAGCAATCCTTCCTCGAGGGCGTGAAGAAGTTCTTCACCGGCGCGGGCTGAGGAACCCTCGAGGCCCATGCCGAAAATCGCGGTGTTCGGGATCACGGGCCGCATGGGGCAGTGCCTGGTGCGTGCCTTGCGCGAGCCGCCGCCCCCGGGTGAGAGCCCGGCGGAGCGTTCAGAGCTGAGCGGCGCACTGGCCTCGGCCGCGAGCACGCACCTCGGGCAGGACGCCGCGCTCGCGGGGCCTGCCACCGGGGTGCGTATCACGGCCGATGCGCGGGTGGCGCTCGGCGATGCGGTCGTGGCCATCGACTTCAGTTTGCCGCAGGGCATCGCGGAGCACGCGCAGGCCTGCCTCGAGCGGCGCGTCGCCCTGCTCGTGGGTACGACCGGTTTCGATGCCGCGACGCGCCGCGAGCTCGAGGGCGCCGCGCGTGCGATTCCGCTGCTGATCGCGCCCAACACGAGCCCCGGCGTCGCCGTCATGGGTCATCTGATCGAAGTCGCGGCGCGCGCGCTCGGCGGCTACGACGCGGAGATCATCGATGTACACCATCGGACGAAGCGCGATGCACCCTCCGGCACGGCGCTCGCGTGGGGCGAGGCCATTGCCCGTGCGCGCGGCGCGGAGCTCGAGCCACTCGCGGTATTCGACCGGCACGGCGGCTCCGGCCCGCGGCAGCCGGGAAGCATCGGCTTCGCCGCGCTCCGCGCCGGGGACGTCGTCGGCGAGCACACGGCGGTGCTGGCCGCGGACGGCGAGCGCGTCGAGTTCACGCATCGGGCCACCGACCGGATGGTGTTCGCGCGCGGCGCACTTCTCGCCGCGGCGTGGTTGGCGGGTCGTCCGCCCGGACTTTACGGCATGAAAAACGTGCTGGGTCTTTAGAAGTGAGGCTTTGGCTGCGCGCCCCGGCGAAAAGAGCATGGACAGCGGGCGCGCGCATCGTTAATATGCGCGCCCGGAAAAGCCGCGATCGAATCTTTAAAGCGGGAGGACGTTCTGAACGAGCGCCTCCCGCTTTGCACATGTGCGGAACGCGCTCTTAGAGGGCGAGGATAGGAAACCGGAAGTGACGACACCTGCAGTGCTGGCTCTCGAAGATGGCACCGTGTTCCGTGGCGTTTCAGTAGGCGCAAGAGGCAACACGACAGGCGAAGTAGTTTTCAATACGGCCATGACGGGCTATCAGGAGATCCTCACCGATCCCTCCTACTGCCGGCAGATCGTCACCCTCACCTATCCGCACATCGGCAACACCGGCACCACGCCCGAGGATCTCGAGTCGGGCGCCGTATACGCGGCGGGACTCGTCATCCGCGACCTGCCGCTGCTGCATTCGAACTGGCGCTCCACCGAGTCCCTGCAGAGCTTCCTCACCCGCTGCAAGGTGGTTGCCATTGCCGACATCGATACGCGCAAGCTCACACGCCTGCTGCGCGAGAAGGGCGCCCAGGCCGGCTGCATCATGACCGGCGATGCGATCGACGAGAATGCCGCGGTGCGCGCCGCGAAGAAATTCCCGGGATTGAAGGGCATGGATCTCGCGAAGGCGGTTTCCACCAAGCGCATCTACCAGTGGAACGAGGGAATCATCTGGAAGTCGACCGCACGGCCGCCACGGCCGCAGAGCCGTCTGCACGTCGTCGCCTATGACTTCGGAATCAAGCGAAACATTTTGCGCATTCTTGCCGAGCACGGCTGCCGCATGACGGTGGTGCCTGCACAAACCACTGCGGATCAAGCACTTGCGATGAATCCTGATGGTATTTTCTTGAGTAATGGCCCCGGCGACCCGGAGCCTTGCGATTACGCCATCAACGCGATCGCGCGCTTCCTGACCACCGACATCCCCGTGTTCGGCATCTGTCTGGGTCATCAGCTGCTCGGGCTCGCTAGCGGCGCAAAGACGGTGAAAATGAAGTTCGGGCATCACGGCGCAAATCACCCCGTGGCGGAGCTCGACTCGGGACGCGTGCTCATCTCCAGCCAGAATCATGGCTTCGCGGTCGACGAAGCCACGTTGCCTGCGACGCTGCGGACCACCCATCGTTCGCTGTTCGATGGCTCGCTGCAGGGTATCGAGCGCACCGACCGCCCGGCGTTCAGCTTCCAAGGTCACCCGGAGGCGAGCCCCGGCCCTCATGACCTGCGCCTCCTGTTCGAGCATTTCATGTACCTCATGGTCAAACGCACCCAGGCCCACTCGCGCGGTCGCAGCGTCTTGAAGCAGAAATCCGCGGAAGGCTGATGGCGAAGCGCACCGACCTCGAAAGCATCCTCATCATCGGCGCGGGGCCCATCGTCATCGGCCAGGCGTGCGAGTTCGATTATTCTGGAGCTCAAGCGTGTAAAGCCCTGAAAGAAGAGGGGTACCGCGTCATCCTGGTGAACTCGAATCCCGCCACCATCATGACGGATCCCGAGAGCGCCGACTCGATCTACATCGAGCCCATCAACTGGCGCACCATCGAGCGCATCATCGAGAAAGAGCGGCCGAGCGCGCTCCTACCCACCATGGGCGGACAGACCGCGCTCAACACCGCGCTCGATCTGGTGCGCGAGGGCGTGCTCGAGAAGTTCAACGTGGAGATGATCGGCGCCTCGCAGCGCGCCATCGACATGGCGGAGGACCGGGAACTGTTCCGCCGCGCCATGGCCGACATCGGCCTCGAGTGCGCCCGCTCGCGCATTGCCCACAGCATGGAGGAAGCGCTCGCGGTGCAGTCCGAGATCGGGTTCCCGACGGTGATCCGGCCGTCCTTCACGCTGGGCGGCAGCGGCGGAGGCATCGCTTACAATCGCGAGGAATTCGAGGCTATCGTTGCGCGCGGTCTCGACGCTTCGCCCACCAACGAGGTGCTGCTCGAGGAATCGGTGCTCGGCTGGAAAGAGTACGAGATGGAGGTGGTGCGGGACCGCAACGACAACTGCATCATCGTCTGCTCGATCGAGAACGTCGATCCGATGGGCGTGCACACGGGGGACTCGATCACCGTCGCCCCCGCACAGACGCTCACCGACCGCGAGTACCAGCGGCTGCGCGATGCCTCGATCGCCGTGCTGCGCAAGATCGGCGTCGACACGGGCGGCTCGAACGTCCAGTTCGCCGTCAATCCCGACGATGGCCGGGTGCTCGTCATCGAGATGAATCCGCGCGTGTCGCGCTCCTCCGCGCTCGCCTCGAAGGCGACCGGATTTCCCATCGCGAAAATCGCCGCCAAGCTCGCGGTGGGCTACACCCTTGATGAGCTCAAGAACGAGATCACCGGCGGCGGCACGCCCGCCTCGTTCGAGCCCACCATCGATTACGTGGTGACCAAGATTCCACGCTTCACCTTCGAGAAGTTTCCCGGCGCCAACACGCGCCTCACCACGCAGATGAAATCGGTGGGGGAGGCCATGGCGATCGGCCGCTCGTTCCAGGAATCGATGCAGAAGGCCCTGCGCAGCCTGGAGCTCGGCTACGACGGCTTCGACGAGCAGATCACGCTGCCCTTGACGGACGAGTCCGCCGAGAAGCTCGCCTACGAGTTGCGCTGGCCGGGCCCCGCGCGCATCCTCTATGTCGCGGATGCATTTCGCGCGGGCTGGCCGCTCGAGCAGATATTCGAAGCCACCAAGATCGACCCGTGGTTCCTCGCGCAGATCGAGGGCCTACTGGTCGAGGAGCGGAAGCTCCGCGAGCAGGGATTCGATGGCCTCGATCTGGTGCGGCTCAAGAGCCTGAAGCGCAAGGGTTTCTCGGACGCGCGCATCGCGCGGCTGGTGGCGCGCGAGGAGCACGAGGTGCGGGCACGGCGGCGCAAGCTCGGGCTCCACCCGGTGTACAAGCGTGTCGACACCTGTGCCGCCGAGTTCTCGACCTCCACGGCGTATCTGTATTCGACCTACGAGGAGGAGTGCGAGGCCAATCCGAGCACGCGGCGCAAGATCATGATCCTGGGCGGCGGACCGAACCGCATCGGACAGGGCATCGAGTTCGACTACTGCTGCGTGCATGCCGCCATGGCGCTCTCCGAGGACGGCTTCGAGACCATCATGGTGAACTGCAATCCCGAAACGGTCTCCACTGACTACGACACCTCGGACCGGCTGTACTTCGAGCCGCTCACCTTCGAGGACGTCATGGAAGTGATCGAGAAGGAAAAACCCGAAGGGGTGATCGTTCAGTACGGGGGCCAGACCCCGCTGAAGCTATCGCGCGCGCTCGCGGCGGCGGGTGCCCCGATCATCGGCACCACCCCGGACAGCATCGACGTGGCCGAGGATCGGGAACGCTTTCAGAAGCTGGTCGCTGCGTTGAAGCTGAAGCAGCCCGCGAACGCGACGGCGCGCACCGAGGAGCAGGCGGTGGTCATGGCCCGCGACGTGGGTTTCCCGCTGATCGTGCGGCCGAGCTACGTGCTCGGCGGGCGCGCCATGGAAGTGGTGTTCAACGAGGACGACCTGCGCCAGTACATGACCGACGCCGTGAAGGTGTCGAACGACAGCCCGGTGCTGCTGGACCGCTTCCTCGATCTCGCCACCGAGGTCGATGTCGATGCGATATGCGACGGGGAAGATGTGCTCATCGGCGGCATCATGGAGCACATCGAGCAGGCCGGCGTGCATTCGGGCGACTCGGGATGCTCGCTGCCCCCGAACGGCCTTTCCAAGGAAGTCCAGGATGAGCTGCGCGCCCAGACCCGCAAGCTTGCCAAGGCGCTCAACGTCGTCGGTCTCATGAACGTCCAGTTCGCGATCCAGAGCGGCGTGATTTACATCCTCGAAGTGAACCCGCGCGCCTCGCGCACGGTGCCGTTCGTGTCGAAGGCGACGGGCATACCGCTCGCCAAGGTGGCGGCGCGCGTCATGGTCGGCAAGACGCTCGAAGAGCAGGGCTGCACGCAGGAGCGCATTCCGGTTTACTTCTCGGTGAAGGAGGCTGTGTTCCCGTTCATCAAGTTCCCGGAGGCCGATCCCATCCTCGGGCCCGAGATGAAGTCGACGGGCGAGGTGATGGGCACCGGTCATACTTTCGGCGAAGCCTATGCGAAGGCGCAGGCCGCCTCCGGCGTGGTCCTGCCAACGCGCGGACTGTGTTTCGTGAGCGTACGCGACCGCGACAAGCCCGGTGCGGTGCAGCTCGCGCAGATGCTCATCGCGCGCGGCTTCGAGATCGCCGCGACGGGCGGCACGGCGAAGGTGCTCGAGGAGGCCGGTATCGTCTGCCGGCGGGTGAATAAGGTTCGGGAGGGTCGCCCGCACGTCGTCGATATGATAAAAAACGACGAGGTCGCGCTGATCGTGAACACCACCGAGGGCAAGCAGGCGGTGCGCGAGTCGCGCTCCATCCGCCGCGAGGCGGTGGCGCGCCGCGTGACTTACTACACGACGGTGGCCGGCGCGCGCGCGACCTGCGATGCGCTCGATCATCTGGGCGACATCGAAGTCAACCGATTGCAGGATCTGCACAAGGAACTGGCGTGAAACGAACACCCATGACGCTGCGCGGCGCGGAGCGCCTGCGGCAGGAGCTGAAGCAGCTGAAGAGCGAGGCGCGTCCGAACGTGATCAAGGCGATCGCCGAGGCGCGCTCGCACGGGGATCTGTCGGAAAATGCCGAATACCACGCCGCGCGCGAGCAGCAGAGCTTCATCGAGGGTCGCATCAACGACATCGAGAACCGCCTGTCCAATGCCGAAGTGATCGACGTCACCAGGCTGAGTGCGAATGGCCGCGTGGTGTTCGGCTCGACCGTGGAGCTCGAGGATCAGGGCGGCGGCTCCAAGGTGGTGTATCAGCTGGTGGGCGACGACGAGGCGGACATCAAGCACGGGATGCTGTCGGTCTCATCGCCCATTGCGCGCGCCCTCATCGGCAAATCCGAGGGTGACGTCGTCGACGTGACGGCCCCGGGCGGCACGCGCAGCTACGAAGTCATGTCGGTGCGCTACGTTTGAGGCGGGCGGCCGAGCCCCGGGCGGGGCAGCCGGGGGCGGCCCGTAACGCCTACCTCGTACTCCTGGTTCTCTGGGCTGGGAGCCTCTGGTCTCTTGCCCTGTGGGTGGCGCCGACGTTGTTCTTCGCCCAGCCTGATCGGCACCTCGCCGGCCTGCTCGCGGCGCGCCTGTTCGCCGTCGAGACCTACCTCGGCATGGCCGTGGCGGCTCTCGGACTCGCGCTTCCCGGCAGGGGGCAGCGGCGGGCCATTTACATCGCCGTCGCGCTGCTCGCAATCAACGAGTGGATCGTCAAAAGGCTCATGGAGCAGGCTCACGAAGAGGGCACCTCCCTCGGCCTTTCCTTCGGTGCTTGGCACGGCGTCTCGGCGGGCGGCTATCTGATCGGCTGCCTCCTCATCCTTTCGGTGGTCTGGAAAGGCCGGCTTTAGAACCTCCAGTTCGTCGTGATGCCCACGGTGCGCGGGCGAAAAGTGTAGGCATAGATCAACGAGGAGTTGCCGGCGTCGGCGTTGCGCTGCAGTACGGGCAGCGAGTTGAACGCATTGGCGATGAACAGCTTGTTGTCCCAATGCGCTCCGCTGATGCCGATCTGCATATTGAGCTGATAGGTTGCAGGATCCGCCGTGTAAAGCGGAGAGTAGCTGATCGACCTCGGGTCGAGCTCGGAGAACGGACCCGGATTGTGGCTGTGAACGAGTTCCTCGGCGTGGGCGTAGGCCGAGATCCCTGCGCTGAGAGGCTGCTGATAGCGCAGGTAGAGCGTGCCGTTCCAGGGAGCGGGAACGTGCGGTACACCCCCGACCACGGCGCCGCGATCGACGATCTCCTTGGCATCCATGAACACCGTGTCGTCGTAGCGCACATCGACGCTCTCCATCGCCGCGCCGGCCGTCAATTGGCTGGTGAGCGCGGCGTCCAGGGTGAGATCGAATCCCTTGCCCGTCGCCTCGCCCGCGTTGGCCACGTAGCCGAATCCGCAAGCCGGCACTTCATGTTCCTGGATGTTGCTCCAACGCAGATAGAACCCGCTCATCGCGACCTGCAAGCGCTCTTCGAACGCGCGCAGCTTGGCCCCGGCTTCGTAGTTCCAGAGCGAGTCCGACTCATACGAGCCGGCCACCGCGGCGTCGCCGCACTGGCTCGGCAGCGGCGTGTTGACGCCGCCGATTCGAAAACCCTTGTCGATGGTCAGGTACAGAAGATTGCTCTCCCAGCCTTGGTATTCCAGATCGAACCGCGGCGTCACCGGCCTTTCGTGCGTGACGTTTTGAGCGAGCGCCGGAACTCCGCTATCGGCGAAACCGCCCGAATATTGGGAGAACTCGCTGCGCACGTCATCGACGCGTAGGCCGAGGCGCGCCCGCAGGCCCGGCGCCATGCGAATGTCGAGTGTGCCGAAGCCGGAGATCAGCCTGTCCCCATAATCCTCATTCGAGTACACCGCCGGCAGGGCCGGCGTCGCGATGAGGTAGGTGTACTGCCGCTCGTCTTGCCGCGAGTTCGAGTAGAACAAGCCGAGCGTCCAGCGCATCGGCCCACCCGAGTCGGCGGATTCCAGCCGAATCTCTTGGGCGAATACGATCTGACGCAACGACGTCAACGTCGGAACGGCATCGGCATACGATGTCGGATACGTAGTGCCCAGGGGGTTGCCGAATCCGCCGAAATAGATCGCCCCCGCCTCGTTGGTGGTATCGACGGTGGCGGTCGCGGTACGATCGAGATACGAGGTGGCCGAGGTTAAATTCGCGCCGTCGAGCCGCGACTCGAGTTTGAGGCTCGCGAGCCCGAAGTAATCCTCCATCGGCTGGGACAGGAGCTTGCCGTTCCTGAGGATGCCGTCGGCGAGATCCGAGAGATTCTCATAGAAGCTCGATGAGTCCCCGGTGCGCAGCGCCTGATACTCGATCAGCGGCGTGAGGGAGAGCGAGTCGCTCGGCTCGGCGCGTAGACTCAGGCGGATCAGCTCCGTCCGGGAAGAGTTGGAATTCTTGTCGACCGGCGAGCCGGTGAGCGGATCGATTCGGTCGATATATCCGCCGTTGTCGCGGTAGTCGGCCGCCAGCCGTGCACCCAGCTCGCCGGGTATCAGCGGGCCTCCGACCGCGGCCCCCGCTTCGTAACTCGCAGCTCCATACTCGGTGAAGCTGCCCTCTGCGCGCGTGAGTGCGCTCGAATCCGTCGTGCTCGGGTCGTTAGTGATGAATCGCACGGCCCCGCCCTCCGCGCCCGCGCCGAACAAGGTGCCTTGCGGGCCGCGCAGCACTTCGACGCGTGCGAGGTCGAAGGTGATCGGATAGGGATTGCCGAAGTTGCCGTTGCGCGCCTGAATGGGCGCATCGTCGATGTAGATCCCGGTGGTGGAGCTACCCACCTTGGAATCGATGCCGCGGATGGCGAGATTCGTGAGCACGCCGCCTCCCCACTGTGCATTGAAGTCGTATTCGATTCCGGGGGTCATGGCGGCGATCTCGCCGATATCGTTCATGTGCATCTCGCTCATCGCCGCCGCGGTCCAAACCGTGGCGCTGACGGGCACATCCCGCAGTAACTCCTCCCGCTTCGTCGCGGAGACGACGATTTCCTCGAGGGCCGAAAACTCCGGCGAAAGGCGAGTGCCGGGCGTCGCAGTGCTCGCCGCCGCAATCGTCGGCGATGCCGCGGCGTTCGGCTTCTGGAAGAGCTTGACCGTGCGGCTGTTCAGGACGGTGAAGTCGATTCCGGTGCCGGCGAGCAGCCGTTGCAGCGCTCGAGCGGGCGGCAATCCCGCCGGCGCGGAGCCGGATACTCGCCCTTCGGCCAGATTCGAGACATAGACGAGCTGCAGCCCGGTTTGATCGATGAAGGCGCCGAGCGCTTGCGGCAACGCTTGCGCGGGGATGTCCGCGGATAGCGCGAGACCGTGCAGCTCCTCTGTCGATGCAGCGTCTGTCGGTGCAGCGTCTGTCGGTGCAGCGGCAAATCCCAGTGCGGCACCGCAGCACACCGTGCACTGCAGAACCACCCGCCGAAGCGAGGGCATCTTTATTATCCGACTCCCTGTTCCCAGAAGTGCCGCCGGTGAGGGACGGGCCCTCGCAACGGGTCACCTCAATCTTAGGCGGAAAACTCTTACAGGGCGATGACCGGGAAGCGGTGGCGCGCTCGGTGGCAGAGTGGTGCGCTCAGTGGGGCAGGGGCGCACGCAGGACCTGGAAACGGCCGTCCGATCGCTGCAGGCGCACTCCATCGAGAGAGCGCAAGAACTCGGCAAACGAATCGACGTCCTGCGCATCGAAGGAGCCGCTGATCGGCATGGCGCGCAGCTGCGGATCGTCGATGGAAAACTGAACCGAATTGTAGCGATTGAACTCTGCGGCCACCTCGCCCAGGGGACGTCGCTCGAACGCGATCTTGCCCTCGAGCCACGCGCTTGCTTCGCGTGGATTTGCGGGGGAGGCGGCGAGCGGCAGCAGTCCCTCGACGATCCTGACCTTCTGTCCGGCTCCCACCTGTAGTGTGCGATCCGCCGTCTGGGGGACCGAGACGGCAACTACTCCGGCGAGGACAGTCACCGTCGTGGAGCCGGCAATGCGGTAGACGTCGAACTCGGTGCCGACGGCAACGGCATCCGCGGCGCCTGCGCGCACGTGAAACGGCCTGCGCGCATCGTGCCGGACCGTGACCGCTATTTGCCCGCGCTCGAGCTCCACGAGACGCTCGGCCCCGGAGAGGCGCACGGTGACGGCGGTGTCGGAATCAAGATGGATCGTCGAGCCGTCGGATAACTGCCAGGTCTCTCGCTTGCCGTGCGCGGTCACGTAAGTCTTCGATACCGGCCGGCGCTCGACGATGCTCTGCCAGTAGGCATACAGCCCGCCGAGGCTCAAGACCATGAGGGCTGCGGCACCGAGCCAGACGCGCCGTGCACTGAGCAGCGGCGCGGGTCTTGCGCAAGCGGTGGGCTGCTTTTCGGGTGCGGCGGGGGACGCCGACACGAGATCGACGACCGTTGCATCGTCATCGCTGCGCGCGAGCTCCTGGAGGGCAGCGATGGAAATGGGCGGATCCCGCGCCGCGTCCTTCAGGCTCGGCTCGAGAGCCGCCACCCCCAGGTACTCCTCGATGTGAATCGGAGAGGCCTTGAGCCAGCCCAGAAACTCCTCTCGCTCGCCTGACGATAGAGGTCCGCCGCGGTGAGCCGCGAACCAGTCCGCGGCTAGTTGCGAAATGGCGGAGCGAATGGGTCGTTCGGATGCGGTCATGGCGTCACTTCAACCGGACCATGCGCCGGCGGCAGTGAGCCAGGGCCGTTCCTAGATATTTCTGCACCATGTGCGTCGACACTCCCAAATGCTGGGCGATCTCGTCATAACTCAGGCCATGCTGGTACTTCATGTATACGGTTGCGCGGCACTTGGGCGGCAGCTGCGCGAGCACTTCGCGCAGGCGCGCGCAGCGCATTTGGGCATCCAAGCACTCCTCGATGCCCCTCGTTCCGTCGAGATCGGCTCGAAGGAACGCTTCGTCCGCCTGCTCGGGGGTCGGACGGCGGCTGTCGATCAGCGATTGCTCGTGCACGAGATTCGCGGCCACCGTGAACAGATAGCCTTCGGGATTGCGCAGCGCGTCCGTGTCCTTGACCCGCAACATCCGCAGGTACACTTCCTGCACCAAATCGACGACATCCTGCCGGGCGCGAACGCGGCGGACAAAAAATGCCTGCAGCGCCGTTCGATGCGCATCGAACAGCCGTTCCAACAACCGTTGTTTCGGCTCAGGCATCCGAGACGCATCCTTGCTTGCATCCGAGAGGCTCGTGTGGAGTTAGAGCCTGCAGGGAGGAATTCCGCTACCTCTATTTTCCAGACCGCCTCACTTTATGGGTAGCGGAAAATCCGCGGCCCGGCTCTTTGTAATGTACGGCGGCCGTGCAACAGCGGCCCGCGGAACACAGTCAATTCCAGGAGGGGAGATGTTGGGAGCCAATCTACTCGCCCAGCGAGAGAAGCGCGCGGCCGCGCCGCGCCGAATCGAGGATATGCGATTTTTGGCGGTGGCGGCCGCTGCGACCGCCGCACTCGATCACCTCAATTGCGGAATCGCGCTCATAGACAAGGGGTGTCAGGTGAGCTTCGCGAACAAGCTCGCGCATTCGATTTGCGAAGAGACCGACGGGCTTGCTCTGCGCGACAATCAGCTCGTGGGCACTGCTGCGTCCGGGTCCTCCAGCCTTGACGCTGCGCTCAAATGCGCCATTCGCGAGGGAGAAGCGCGTGCCATTCGCCTCGAGCGGCCGTCTGGCCGACGTCCTCTGTCGATGCAGGTCGCGCCTTTGCGAGCGGATCGGGGGCAGCCCCCGTTAGAGGCCGCCCTGGTCCTGATTCACGATTCCGATCGCCATGCCGTTCCGCCGAAGCAGCGCCTGCGCGATGCCTACGGCCTCACCGCGGCCGAGGCCGGCGTCGCGCAACTGCTCCTGCGGGGAGCGGGTATGGCGGAGATCGCGACCGAGTTGCGCATCAGCGTGGAAACCGCACGCACGCACTTGCGCCGAGTGCTCGGCAAGACCGGCGTGCATCGGCAGTCCGATCTCATCTTGCTGTTGCTGCGTGAGCTGGGCGGAGTCCTGTACGGGGAGCCGTGCGAGCCGCGTCATCGAAGTTCGAGCATGAGTACTCCATCCGGGTGACTCGCGCGCCGGGAGCGTTTGTTATTTTTACGCGCCGCTAGAGGAGTGCCCCCGTGAAACCACGCCATATGCTGACCTGGATGCTCTGGTCGGCCGCCGCATGCCTCTCTTCCCAGGGTCACGGCCAAGTACTCGTGGATCAGCGCACGTCACCGCAGATCGATCCGGTGGTCGCGGCAAGCGCCTTGACCCTGTTCCTGGGCGGACTGGCCCTGGTGCGTGCAGGCTGGGCGTCCCGCCGGAACGGTCGCGGTTAGAGTTCCGGCAGCAGCACTTTCGCGAGTCCCTCACCGCGGCGATAGAGTACGCCGACATGCCCCACGCGCTGCACCACCACCGCAGAGGTGCGCCGCGCGAGCTCTTTCAGGGCCTCGTCTCGGGCCTCCCGATCGCCGACTCGCACGCTTACCTTGACGAGCTCGTGGTGGGCGAGTGCGCGGTCGAGCTCGGCCACCACGCCGTCCGTGAGGCCGGCATTGCCGAGACTCACCAGGGCATGCAGCGGATGGGCGAGACGCCGCAAGTGCTTTTTTTGCTTTTCCGAAAGCTCCATATGGGCATTATAGTGGCAAGCCCAATGCCCAAACGCTCCAAGAGCAGCGCCCGTTGGCTCGCCGAACATGCCAACGATGAGTTCGTCAAGCGCGCCCAGCGGGAGGGCTGGCGCTCGCGGGCCGTGTTCAAGCTGCAGGAGATTCAGGAGAAGGAGCGGCTGCTGCGGCCGGGGATCCGGTGCGTGGATCTCGGGGCCGCACCCGGGGGCTGGAGCCAGTACGCGGCGCGTCTCTTGGGCAGGTCGGGGCATCTCGTGGCCACGGACATCTTGTCCATGGAGGACATCGCCGGGGTCAGCTTCGTGCAGGGTGATTTTCGAGATGAAGGGGTGCTCGCCCAGGTCCTCGCCGCGGTGGGCAGCGAGAAAGTCGACCTTGTTTTGTCCGATATGGCCCCAAACATGGCGGGGATAGACGCGGTCGACCAGCCCCGGTCCATGTACCTGGCCGAACTGGCATTGGAGTTTGCCGACCGTGTGTTGGTCCCAGGTGGGGACGCGCTGATCAAGCTGTTTCAGGGTGCGGGCTTCGACGAGATCATTCGCGAGGCGCGCCGCCGGTACGGGCGGGTCGTGACGAAAAAGCCGAAGGCGTCACGAACGCGAAGTCCTGAGATCTACCTGTTGGCGCGACAGTTTGGGATGGTGTAACTTCGGGACATCCCCTGTCACCACGGAACGCGGGACGGGAGATGTTGTCGTAAAATGATTGCGGCCGTAGGTGAAACTTGAACGATTTGACCAAACAGATTCTCTTGTGGGTCGCGTTGGCCGTTATCCTCCTCGCGATTTTCAGCCAATTCGGCATGCGCACCGGGCAGCCGTCCACTATCGATTACTCGCAGTTTCTCACCGACGTGAAGAGCAACAAC
>Ga0302324_100011842_pt1 | contig 17850 bp, 14 predicted proteins | sample Palsa_T0_1_FD_201949 | JGI IMG/M metagenome (GOLD analysis project Ga0302324, IMG submission 201949) | Peat permafrost microbial communities from Stordalen Mire near Abisko, Sweden - Palsa_T0_1 | ecosystem: Environmental > Terrestrial > Soil > Palsa > Peat permafrost | place: Sweden: Abisko... | reverse complement strand
TGGGTTTGCAGGGACTACCCAAACTCTTCATCGAAACCGACGCCCGGCCGTCGCTGGCACAGACCACCTTGGAGCTGTATCGCATTGCCCCGCCGCCCAAAGATCTGTGGGAAGGAAAGCAAAGATATTGGGAGATGGGCGATGACGATCGCAGGGTTTACGAGACTCTGGTGGTTACGTTCTTCTTGAAGAACCTGCCGGCTTCTGCCAGCAAGCATTAACGACGGCTTTGGTGGCACAGTCCGCCGCGGCGGACTGTGCGATCCCCACTTACCACTCCCAGCCCCAACGAGTCCGTTCACGCCCGTTAATGACTCACCGGAAGCACCACCACCGGACGAACCGCGATTGGGTAGTCCGCGCGGGGATAATCCACCACCGGAAATTCTCCGCTGGTAAAGTCCGGAGCCAGCGCGACAAAGTCTCTGCCCGCACGGCGAATATCTTCTATCCCTTTTGCATTGGTCAACACCAGCGTCTCGTACGGACTGTCCGGATTCCACTCCAAAATTTCGCGTTGCAAATAAAAATTCAGATCGAATTGCCACGAGCGATTCAACTGCAACGATTCCCAAGGAATATTCATCGCCGAGGTCTTCTCCGCGCTGTTTACCATCGCCCTGGCGGATAGCCACGGATCGAGTTTGGGGAGCACGCGGCGTCCGGCATCTTCGGCCAGAGCTGTGAACGCGAGCGCGATAACCACAACCGCGATGGTTCCGCGTCGCGCCAACGCTATCGCCGCGCTGACCAAGCCCGCCAGAGCGATGAAAATCACCAGGCGGTGAACGTGGGTAGTGAGCATCGCCGCGGTTGGCGGCGGCGCGAACGCGAGTTTCTTGCCAATCAGCGCGTAAAAGTGAGGCAGAGCCGCAGCAAGGCCCAACAATAGCCACAACAGACCCACGGTCGCGAGCAGTAATCTTGCCGGCGGTGAGTTTGCCTTGATCGCGTCAATGAGGTGGTCCGCGCTCACCGCCAGCAGCAGGATCAGCGCGGGAACTGCCGGCAAAATATATCCGGGCAACTTCGATTGCGAAAAACTGAAAAAGACAACCGGAAAGATGATCCAGCAGGCGAACAGAAATGCCGGCGACGATTTCCAGTCGCGGCGGCGATAGCCACTCCATGCGTCCCGGGCGACTGCGATCAGCAGGGGCGTCCACGGAAATATCGCGATCAATAGAATCGGCAAAAAGAACCAGAACGGCTGGCGGTGCTGAAAGACCGGCGTGAGATAACGATCGAAATTGTGGTGCAGCAGAAAGGTGCGCAGAAAATCCGGGTTCCGGCGCGCGCACATGACGTACCAGGGCAGGGCCACGACGGCGAACGAAATTACCGCTGCGGGATGAAAGAACCGGCGCAGCACTCCGAACCGCTTCGTCGCAATCGCCCACAGTAGAAGGCTGCCTGCTCCGAGCACGACGGCAGCGGGACCTTTCGCCAACGTGGCGGCACCCAGCGATGCGCCGAAGAAAATTCGATCCGGCATGGCGGTAGGAAAAGTGGGTGGCGCATCGGGCGCGAGTTCTCCCAGCGCGCCCTCACGGCACAGAATTCCGGCGGCGGTAGCGAGGGTGATCGTCAGGAAAGTGGAAAACAACATGTCGGGCGTGGCCGCGCGCGCGAATGAGACGGTGGCAATGGTTGGAAACATCAACAACGCCAACCACGCCGTTCGGCGCCCGTAGAAAATCCAACCGAGCATGGCGATCGTGAATGCCGCGGCCAGTGCTCCCAGCGCCGAAGGAATCCGGGCGGCATACTCCGGCGATTTCAGGATTTGAAAACCGGCGGCCGCACCCCAGTAATACAATGCCGGTTTCTCAAACCACGGCTGATTGTAAAGCTTTGGGGTCACCCAATCGCCCGTGGAAGCCATGCTTCGCGCGATCCACGCGTATCGCGCTTCGTCGGGGCCAGTCAGCCCCAGCGCGCCCAAATGAGTGCACAAGCAGACCACCAGAATCGCGATGGCCAGGATCGCTGCTACTAACGCCCGGGTTCTAGAGGGTCCGCCCATGCCCGGCTGAAGTTTACCACTCATTGATTCCCGGTTGGCGTCCGTCGAGGTCACCGGCTGCATTTCCGCGCGCACTCGGGCTAGCTTCAAGGGTTTAGCTCCCGCATAATGTCCCCGCATGCGCGAACGTTTGGAATTCTATCTCGCGTTCCTGGTCCTCAAAGGGCTCGGTGTGTTGCCTCGAAGGGCGGCGCGCGCGCTGGGAGTCAGCGTGGCGGCCTTGTTTTTCGCGCTGCGCCCTAGGCTACGGCGGGTGGCAGATTTTAACCTGCGACTCGCTTTCCCAGATTGGAACGACGCGCAGCGGAAGCAAACCATCTCCCGGATGGTCCGAAATGTCGGCCGGATGGCTGGCGAGTTTTCGCAGTTTCCGAAGTATACCCCGCAGAATGTGTACGATACCGTACAGATGGTCGGGGAGGAGAATTATCGGGCCGCCGAGCAGGGTGGCAAGGGATTGCTCCTTCTGGGCGGCCATATTGGAGCCTGGGAACTCTCGTCGTTCGCCCTCGGTCTGTACGGCCATCCGTGCCACTTTCTGGTTCGAGCCATCACCAATGCCCGCGTGGACGCGCTGGTCAACCAATATCGCGGCCTTTCCGGCGGTAAACCCATCGAAAAGAACGAATCGGCGCGAGTAATGTTGAAAGTTCTGCATACAGGCGGTGCGGTGGGCATCCTCGCCGATCACAATACTGCTCTAGAAGAGGGTGTTTTCGTCGATTTTTTCGGAATTCCAGCGTGTTCTACCAGCGGTTTGGCGCGCATAGCTCTGCGTACCGGCGTCCCCGTGGTTCCGGTATATGCGCTGTGGGATGAAACCGCAGGGAAGTATTGTCTGCACATCGACCCGCAGATGGAACTGATCCGTACTGGCGACGTAGATGTCGACGTTCGCGCCAATACGGCGCGCTTCATCCAAATCGTTGAAAACATCGCCCGGGCGCACCCCGATCAGTGGCTGTGGGTGCACAAGCGTTGGAAGACGAGGCCGCCGGGCGAGAAGCCGATCTATACGTTTTGAGGGCCATTTTGATGCCATTTGAGGGCCTTTCCGGGCGGCGTTATTCAAGTTTGCTGAAGAGCAGAAGCACGCGTCGCGTTGCATTGACGCGCTTTAGCGTGCCTGCCGCATAATTTGCATAGGAAAAAACATGAAAACGACAGCGCGAGAACTAGCGGATTACATGGGAGCTCAGGTTATCGGAAATCCGGCGGCAGTGATCGCGGGACTTGCTTCTCCAGAGTCCGCTGCGGCCGAGGATCTGATCTATATCGATTCGCCGCGCTTCGCCAAGCGCGCAGTCGCCTCCGCCGCGCAGTGCGTGCTAGCGATCCCCGGACTCGAATTTCCGGGAAAAACCGTTCTGGCGGCTGCCCAGCCCAAGTTCTGCTTCGCGAAGGCGGCTGCTTGGCTTTTCCCGCCCGTTCCCGCTCACCCGGGAATTCACCCCTCCGCGGTAGTGGCGCTTTCGGCGAACATTTCGGTGAGTGCCGCCGTCGGGCCATGCGCAGTAATCGACGACGACGTCGAGATCGGCGAAGGCACCCAGGTAGGCGCGCTATGTTCCATTGGACGAGGCTCCCGGCTGGGACGCAACTGCCGCCTTTATCCTCGCGTAACGCTCTATCCGGGCACAAAGTTAGGAGACGGCGTAATCGTTCACGCCGGCGCGGTGATCGGCAGCGATGGCTTCGGGTACGTTTTTGGGGAAGGCCGCCACTGGAAATTTCCGCAGATCGGCACGGTGGAAATTGGCGACGATGTGGAAATCGGCGCAAATACCACCATCGACCGCGGTTCGCTCGGCGCGACACTGGTTGGCGCGGGCACGAAAATCGATAATCTGGTGCAGATCGGCCACAACGTCCAGTTGGGCGCGAACACCATCGTCGCCGGACTATCCGGGATTTCAGGCAGCTGCACCATCGGCTCGGGCACGGTGATTGCCGCTCAGGTGGGAATCGGCGACCATTGTACGGTGGGGAACAACGTAACAATGGGTGGGCGGACCGGAGTTCTTCCTGGCAAGATCGTCCGCGATGGCGCAATGATTTCCGGATTCCCATCCCGGCCCATGGAGCGTTTCAAGGAGCAGCAAGGGTGGGTGAGCCGGCTCCCGGAGCTGGCGGCGCGGGTGAAAAAACTCGAACGGGAGAATCCCGCTCGAAAGTAGGGCAATGGCGGGTACGGGTGCCGCTAACCGCTCGCAGCCCGCCTCGGCTGAAAATCAGGCCTTAAGCGCACATTCTGTAGATTTCCATCAAATGTAGCGGTTAAGACCGCTTCGCCGCCGAAGGCCCCAGGGAAGGTTCCGCAGACCCGCTTCGAGCGTCATGCCATGAAAAAAATAGCTTCCTCCGTTATCTTTAGCAGGCAACGGCGCGCCGATTGCTGGTGTGCCCGGCAAGGGCAACCTCTTAGGGGTTGACCCAACCTCGAAAGTTTATGATAATATAAAGGTTAGAGTTGGCTCGGAGACTGGGGGACGGGGGTTCCCCGCGCTGGGTCGAAAGACCCCTCTGAGCGGGGTGCCATTTTTTCTCAACGTTTCAGCGGAATGTTCTCTATAGCGGGTACACTTCCGGCCTCGTTCGAGGGTGAGCGCCGTGTAATGGTTGGCCCAAATTCCCTGTCGTTCATATTATTAAGAGGTTCAACCCGCAACGGGTAGCTTGCATCCAATAGTCCTGGCCCGTGTTAGCGGGCAGATTTCATATTTTGAGGCACGATGACACCAGAAGCCCGACTCCGACGCGAGTTCCTCACCACCCACAGCACCGCTGTCGCTCCGGTAAGGACTGCACAATCTTTACTGGACCGGACCATACAGCGAGGTGTTTCGTGGCTACTTTCTGCCCAGGAGCCGCAAGGTTATTGGTGGGGGAAACTCGAAGCTGATTCTACACTTGAGTCCGACTACATCATGTTTGAGTTGATCCAGGGGAATGCCGACCCGGACAAGATCGTGAAGCTGGCCAACCACATTCGCGCGTGCCAGCAGCTGGACGGCGGCTGGCCAATCTATCCTGGGGGCCCTTCGGAAATTAATGCCACGGTAAAAGCGTATATCGCTCTGAAGCTTGCCGGAGATGGGGCGGATTCGGCGCACCTGATCCTGGCCCGTGCGTGCGTGCACAAGATGGGTGGCTTGGAGCGAACCAATTCCTATTCACGGTTTTACCTGGCGCTGATGGGAGCGCTGGATTGGGATTTGGTTCCGGCCATTCCTCCGGAGTTGATGCTGCTACCGAAATGGTTCTTCGTAAACCTGTACGAAATGTCGTCATGGACGCGGGCGATTGTGGTGCCGCTCACGATTCTGTGGGCCCTGAAACCGTGCTGGAAGATTTCGCCGGATGCCCACGTGGACGAATTGTTTCGCGACGTGAACGAGCGAGCCGAGATATTTGAGTGGGATGCAAGCATCTTCTCGTGGCGCAACTTCTTTTTGATCGTCGACCGGGTGATGAAAGTCCACGAAGCGCTGCCGGTAAAGCCTTTCCGCAAGATCGCTTTGCGGAGAGCGAAGAACTGGGTGGAAGAACACTTGGAGCGCAGCGATGGGCTCGCTACGATTTTTCCGGCGATGCTTAATTCGGTACTGGCCATGAACGCCATGGGCCGCGGCTGGGATGACCCGGTCATGGCTCGCGAAGTGGCTTTTATCAAGTCCTATGAAATCGAAAACGCGAATACCGTGCGGATTCAACCTTGCATCTCGCCGGTGTGGGATACCGCGATCGCTATGGTTTCACTCGAAGAAGCAGGCCTACCCGCGAATCATCCGGCCTTAGCGCGTGGCGCGGAATGGCTGATGAAAAACCAGATCACCACCGGCGGAGATTGGCAAATAGAGAACCGCGATGCGGCGCCGGGGGGCTGGGCGTTTGAATTTCGCAATGAATTTTTCCCCGACGTCGATGACACCGCATTCGTGCTGATGGCCTTGGCGCGTGCGGAAGTGCCGGACTCCGCCGCCCAACAGCGAGCGCTGCAGCGCGGACTGGCGTGGTTGCTGAGCATGCAGAACCGCGACGGAGGCTGGGGAGCGTTCGATCGCGACAATAATTTGAGCCTGCTCAACCACATACCTTTCGCCGATCACAATGCCATGCTCGATCCTTCCACCGCCGACGTTACCGCGCGGGCGATCGAGTGCCTGGGCCAAATGGGCTGGGCGCCGACCGAACCATCGATCCAGCGCGGCTGGGACTTTATTCACAAGGATCAATGCGCGGACGGTTCGTGGTATGGCCGCTGGGGAGTGAACTACGTATATGGGTCCAGTGGGGTCTTACGCGCCCTGGGTGCATTGCGGATGAGCCAACAACCGGAAGCGCTACGAGCGGGAGAGTGGTTGCGCCAGGTGCAGAACCTGGACGGCGGATTCGGGGAAACGCCCGCGTCGTATGAAAACCCGTCACTAAAGGGCAAGGGCGAGAGCACCGCTTCGCAAACCGCCTGGGGATTGATCGGCCTGCTAGCGGCATTCGGTCCGGACGATCCGTCGGTGAAGCGCGCGGTGAACTACCTGACGCAGCATCAACTCACCGATGGCTCGTGGGAAGAGCACTTGTTCACCGGCACGGGTTTCCCGCAGGTTTTCTACCTGCAATATCATCTCTACCGCAATTCATTCCCGGTTTACGCCCTGGCGCGTTACCGGAATATGGTTCAAGGCATCGAACCGTGTAAGTCCAAAAAAGTGGCGCCGCGCGATATCGCGCATTTGTACCGGAGCCGAGGGAACTAATGCGATTTCCGTTGAGTTTGACGACCAGCATGACGGGTTATCTGGCAGGCAAGAAGATTCGCGGCGCGGAGAAGTTTCCGCTCGTGATGATGCTTGAACCGTTGCACGCCTGCAACCTCACCTGTACCGGATGCGGCCGCATCCGCGAATACAAATCCACCATCGATGAAATGCTCACCGTGGAGCAGTGCATGGCGGCGCTGGAGGATTGCGGAGCGCCGATCGTATCGATCTGCGGCGGCGAGCCCATGATCTATCCGGAGATCGGCCGGCTGACCTCGGAGATTCTGGCGAAAAAGAAACACATTTACCTGTGCACTAACGGCATGTTTATCCGCAAGAGGCTAGCCGAGTTCAAGCCGAGTTCGCGGCTATTCTTTAACATCCATCTGGACGGTCTGGAGAAGACCCACGATCTGGCGGTGGAACGCGACGGCGTGTTCCGTGAAGCGATCGAGGGAATTAAGGCGGCGAAAGCGGCCGGTTTTATGGTGTGTTCGAACACCACCGTCTACAAGGAAACCGACCTGGAAGAGATCGCCGAGCTTTACGCGTACCTGAAGACCTTGGGTGTGGACGGCTACATGATTTCCCCGGCCTATTCCTACGCCGCGGTGCAGACCAAGGAAATTTTCATGTCGCGTGAGGATATTCGCGAGAAATTCCAGCAGGCGAGCAGGCTGCTGGAAGACTTCAACGTGATGACCTCTCCCATTTATATGGAATTCCTGCGCGGGGAGCGCGAATTGATGTGCACGGCGTGGGGTAATCCTACCTACAATCCGCGCGGCTGGAAGGGGCCTTGCTACCTGATGACCGACGCGCACCACGAAACATTTAAGGAATTCATCGACAACACCCCGTGGGAGAAATACGGCCATGGGCGCGATCCGCGTTGTGAGGATTGCATGGTGCACGCGGGTTACGAGCCGTCCGCGGTGCTCGGCGGCAACCAGAAATTCGGCGATACCTGGAAAATGTTGAAGTGGCAGCTATCTGGACAGATGGGCGGCCGCATTGGGCCCAAAGACGACGCGAACCGGTCCGGCGGGAATGGCAAGGGCAACGGTCACGGTAATGGCAACGGTAACGGGCATTCCAGCGGCCACGCGCGACGGCCGTCGGGAACTCCGGCGCTGGTAAATATTTCCAACAGCGTGCGCAGCAGCGAGGCGAGCAGCTAGCGATGAAGAGTTTCGTCACCGGAGCAACGGGCTTCGTGGGCTGCCACGTGGTTCGACGCCTGCTGGCCGCGGGAGACTCGGTTCGGGTGTTGGTACGCCCGGCCAGTAATTTGCGCGCGCTGGAAGGCCTGCCGGTGGAATTTGCGGAGGGCGACCTGCGCGATCGCGGATCGCTGGACGCCGCGCTCCATGGGATTGATCGAGTGTTTCACGTGGCCGCGGACTACCGCTTGTGGTCGGCCCGGCCGGAAGAAATGTATGAAAGCAATGTAGGCGGCACGCGAAATGTGCTGGAAGCCGCTCAACGCGCGGGAGTGGGCCGGTTCGTCTACACCAGCACGGTGGCCACGGTAGCGGTTCCGCGGGGCGACGCGCTGCCCAATGAAGAGACCCGCGCGAAGGTCGGCGAAATGATCGGCCACTACAAGCGTTCCAAGTTTCTGGCGGAAGAAGAAGCGATGACGGCTGCGTCCACGGGTTTTTCGGTGGTGATCGTCAACCCCACCACACCGGTGGGGCCCCTGGATTGGAAGCCGACGCCTACCGGACGAATCGTGGTGGATTTTATGAACGGACGAATGCCCGCTTACGTGGATACAGGCTTGAACGTGGTCGGCGTGGACGATGTGGCTGCGGGACACCTGCTGGCCGCCGAGCGCGGGCGTTCCGGCGAACGCTACATCCTGGGCGCGCGTAACATGACCCTGAAAGAGATTCTCGAAGCGCTCGCGCAAATTACCGGCAGGCCCGCGCCGTGGGTGCGGTTGCCACATTTTGTGGCGCTGGCGGCGGCTCACGTGGACGAGTGGGTTTCCCGCGCGCGTGGCCGCGTTCCGCAGATTCCGGTGGAAGGCGTGAAAATCGCGCGGCACCGCATGTTTGTGGATGGATCGAAGGCCACTCGTGAGCTCGGTTATCAGCCGGGCCCGGTGGAAGCGGCGCTGGCACAAGCCGTGGAATGGTACGGAGCGAACGGGTACGTGAAGGCGCCGCACCAGCGCTTGGTACACGCCACCGCCGCTTGATTTGTGGGGGAGTCGCGAAGAGTTGAAAGTTCTGGTCACATTCGCCGTGGAAACTGAGTTTGCACGCTGGCGCAAAGCCAGCGCGTTTCGCCGCCGGGAAGCGGGCGGGATGGCCGTTTACCACGGGCGAATCGGAAACGCGGATGTGGACGTGGTGTTGACCGGTGTGGGACTGGGGAACGCCCGCCGGGTGATGAACGCGGTGATGGATTCGTCGTACTCCCTCTGCATTTCTTCCGGTTTTGCGGGTGGGTTGAAACCTGGCTGCGCGGTGGGCGATTTGTTTGCCGCGAAAAGCGTGCGAGCTGCCACGGAGTCGAGCGTTTTGCGCTGCGATGCCGAATTTGTTGCCGCAGCCGAGCAGTGCGGATCCCGGCGCATCGAGATGCTGCTCAGCGCGGAAGCCATCGCCAGCACCGCATCGCAGAAGGCTGCGCTGGCGGATATCGCCGATGCTGTAGATATGGAGAGCTACGCGGTCGTAGCCGCCGCGCAGCGTAGCAACGTGCCCGCTGGGGTGATTCGAGCGATCTCCGATTCTTTCGAACAAGATATGCCGATGGATTTTAGCGACGCGATCTCCGCGGATGGGCGCCTGCGGATCGGCGCCGTGCTGCGTGAGGTAGCCGCGCATCCGTCGATGCTGCCCGGCCTGATTCGCTTGGGACGCCAAAGCAACCGCGCGGCGGAACGACTATCCGATTTTCTCAGCACGTACCTCGAGAACATCAGCTGTTCCGCGAGCACTTCAAATTCATTGGAGGCAGTGACCGCGCCATGAGCCTCTCCTCCACTCAAACCGGGGCCGTGACACACGTGGGGAACATGCGCGCGGGAGTCTACCGCGGCAAGGGGCTGATGTCGGTGGAAACCGTGCCCATTCCCGCCATTCAGCCCGGGGAAGTGCTGTTCCGCGTGGCGGCGTGTGGGATTTGCGGCACGGACATCAAAAAGATTCAGCATGGTTTCGTGCGCGCGCCGCAGATTTTCGGGCACGAACTTTCTGGAACCGTGGTGGAAGTAGGCGAAGGCGTAACCCGCTTCCGGCCGGGCGACCGCGTGGTGAGTTTTCATCACGTCCCTTGCGGGAATTGCTTTTATTGCGAGAGAAAATTCTTCTCGCAGTGTGCCGGCTACAAGAAAGTAGGCCTGACCGCGGGTTTTGATCCAAATGGCGGCGGGTTCGCGGAATATGTGCGGGCCATGCCGTGGATCGTCGAGCGCGGGATGCTGCGGGTGCCCGCGGACGTAACCTTTGAAGAAGCGACGTTCGTCGAGCCGGTGAATACGTGCTTGAAAGCGATCCACAAAGCGCGGGTGGCACCGGACGAAACGGCCCTGGTGATCGGACAAGGGCCGATCGGTTTGCTGTTGATGCTGCTGGCGCGGCTGGCTGGCGCGGACGTGGTGTCCAGCGATCCGATGCCCGGCCGGAGGAAAGCGAGCTTGCGCTTCGGTGCAGCCGCGACCTTTGACCCAGTATCCCACAACATAGACGCGGAAGTGCGGGCCCGAACCGGCGGCCGGGGTGCTGACGTGGTTCTGGTAGCCGTGCCGCATCCGGAGCGAGTGGTGGAGGCGATAAGTTTGGCGCGGCCCGGCGGCAGGGTACTGCTTTTCGCTCAGAACGATCCGGTCACCCGGATCGAATTTCCCGCGGCGGCTGTGGGTGTGGAAGAAAAAGAGATTCTGGGAAGTTACAGCGCGTCGATTGACGATCAACAGGAGTCGGCGGCGCTGGTTTTCAGCCGGTCCTTGCCGGTACGCGAGCTGATATCGCACAGGTTTCCCTTGGAAAACATTGCCGAAGCGGTTTCCTTGGCGGCGCGTCCGGCGGATGATACCTTAAAAGTGGTGATTACGAATTCATGACAACTCGAACACAAGTCCAGGAATTCGGGCCGGCCACCCATTTCGCGGGGCATATGAACGCCGCGGTGTTGTACGGCGCCGAGGATCTGAAAATCGAACGCGTCGACATCCCAGATGTGGGTGCGGACGATATTCTCGTTCGCGTGAAGGTCGCTCTCACCTGCGGCACCGATCTGAAAGTCTGGAAGCAGGGTTCGCACGCGCGGATGATCAAGCCGCCCGCGGTTTTCGGGCACGAGCTGGCCGGAGTGGTCGAGTTCAAGGGGTCGGCGGTGAACGGCCGGGTGCGTACCGGGATGCGGGTGGTGCCGTCGAATTCGGCTCCCTGCAATGTCTGTATTTTCTGCCGCAAGGGCCATCCCAATCTTTGCGAAGATTTGATGTTCAATAACGGCGCTTACGCGGAGTACATCCGCATCCCGGGACGAATCGTGCGCGAGAATTTGCTGGAGATTCCCGACCACGTATCGTTTACCGAAGCCGCCTTGGTCGAGCCGCTGGCATGCGTGCTGCGCGGCATTGACGAAATGAATCTGCATGCCGGGGACACCGCGGTGGTGATCGGCTGCGGCCCCATTGGTTTGAAATTCATTCGTGTCCTCTCCAAGCGGAAGATCAACGTGATTGCCATCGGCAAACGCCAGGACCGCATTCGGGCGGCCGAGCGGCTGGGCGCCGGGACGGCCATCGACATCATGCAGGTGGAAAACCCGGTTAGCCTGGTGCGCGAGCTGACCGACGCCGGTATCGGCGCCGACGCGGTGATCGAAGCGGTGGGGTCGCCCACCACTTGGCAATGGGCCATCCAGATGGTGCGCAAGGGCGGGACGGTGAACCTTTTTGGCGGCTGCCCGAAAGGATCGCAAGTGCAGTTCGATCCCGCGGCGCTGCATTACTCCGAGGTCACCATCAAGTCCACCTTCCACCACACGCCGCGCTACATCCGCGAGGCGCTCGAGACCATTACCCGCGGAGATGTCCGCGCCGCCGATTTCATTAACGGTGAAATTCCACTCAGCGATCTGCCGAAGGCGTTTGAACATATGAAGCATCGCAATGGGGAACTAAAGACCGCTGTCATCCCGTAGGCTTTTGTGCCGTAAGGTTGGGGGAGCTACTCTGAATTCACCGGCCACTAACAAGATGAAGTTTTTACTTTTGCTGGCGCGGAATTCACGGATAATCGGGTTCCCAGCTTGGAATTGCCATCACCTATGTTAAGGCCCCAGGAACTGGAAATCGCGCGGAATCTTCCGCCGGATAGTTGTTCGCTCGACGACGCCCAGCGCTACACCCGCTGGCTGGCGACGCACCACTATGAGAATTTCGGCGTGGCGTCGTGGCTGTTGCCGCAGCACCTGCGCCAGCATTTCTATAATGCCTATGCCTATTGCCGTTGGGCCGACGACCTGGGCGATGAGATTAAGGACTCCCGCCGCTCCCTGCAATTGCTCGACGCTTGGGAAAATGAGCTGCATCGCGCCTATGCCGGCACCGCCACCCATCCGGTGTTCATCGCGCTGCAGGAAACCGCTCAAGCCTGCGACATTCCCATCCAACCGTTCGCCGACCTGTTGATTGCGTTCCGCCAAGATCAAACCGTCCGGCGCTACGCCACCTGGGAATCGCTTATGGGGTATTGCCGCTATTCCGCGAACCCGGTGGGCCGGATCGTCCTGTATATCTGCGACTATCGCGATGCGGAGCGGCAAAATCTTTCCGACGCCACCTGCACCGCGCTGCAACTGGCGAATTTCTGGCAGGACGTTGACCGCGATTTGGACAAGGGACGCATTTATATTCCCCTCGACGTCATGAAGAAATACGGATTGACCGACGCGGACCTGGTCAAACGGCAGTTCGATACCCGCTATGTGCACATGATGAAGGACATTGTGTCCCGTACGCGGTCGCTCTTCGCGGCAGGCGCGCCCCTGGCTCGGCGTCTGACCCCGGACGTCCGCATCGACATCGAACTCTTCACCAGCGCCGGCGTAGCGGTGCTCGATGGCATCGAAGCGGTAAGCTACGACACGCTGCACCGCCGCCCGGTAATCAGCCGGGCGGCCAAAGTGCACATGTTCACTCGTGCCGCGTTTTCCCGCTTGCGCTTGGTTTTCCGGCCGGTCCCGGTGGACGATGCCCGCAAGACCACGCTCGCAAAACGGCATGCCTGAACCGGTTTTGCTTGCGGATTCTTTCGCGCATTGCCGGCGCACCGCCCGTACCGCCGCTCGAAATTTTTACTACGGTTTTCGCCTACTTCCCGCGGAGAAGCGCGACGCACTGTGTGCGCTGTATACGTTCATGCGCGGCGTCGACGATATTTCCGACGAGCCGGGCGACGTAGCCGCGAAGACCCGCGGCCTGGCGCAATGCCGTGCGCAAATGGATCGCGCTCTCGCCGGTGAATTCGATAGCGATCCGGTGTGGCCGGCGTTCCGGGAAGTGATGGCGCGTTACCAGATTCCCACCCGCTACCTGCACGATCTGATTTCCGGCGCGGAGATGGACCTGACGGTATCGCGCTACGAAACGTTCGATCGGCTGCGCGAGTATTGCTATCGGGTCGCCGGTACCGTGGGCCTCTGTTGCCTGCACGTTTTCGGATTTAGCGATCCGCAGGCGCCGGAGTTGGCGGAAACGCTGGGCATCGCGTTTCAACTCACCAATATTCTTCGCGATCTGCGCAAAGACTATCAGATCGGCCGGATTTACCTGCCGGAAGAGGATCTCGCGCGATTTCAGGTGCGCGGCGATGATTTGGGCCGGGATCCGGGCAACGATCCGGGCGATGCGCCGGACAACCGCCCGGCCGGCGGCAACGTCGTGAATTTGGTGCGCTTTGAAAGCCAACGTGCCTGGCAACTTTACGCGGAAGGCTGGCCGCTAATTTCGCTGGTGCACCAAGACAGCCGCGCGGCGCTGTGGGCGCTGGCGCGGATTTATTCCGGCATTTTGGAAAAAATCGAAATTCGCGATTATAACGTCCTTGCCGCCCCCGTGGCGCGGCTCTCCACAACGGAAAAAATTTGGATTCTCATGCAGGCAAAGCTCGGTCGGCGGAGTTCGAGTCCCTCGAAAGCGTGACGGTGATCGGCGGCGGCCTGGCGGGTCTTTCCTCGGCCGTCGCATTAGCTGACGCGGGCTTGCGGGTTCGATTGTTCGAGAAGCGGCCTCATCTCGGCGGCCGCGCCACTTCGTATTTTCTTCCCGACGGCAGTGAGATCGATAATTGCCAGCACGTCACGTTGGGATGTTGCACCAATCTGGCGGATTTCTACCGCCGCGTCGGCGCGGAGGACAAGATTCGGTTCTACGAACGAATGTCGTTCGTCGACAAAGGTGGCCACCGATTTGCCATCGGTCCCACGCTGCTGCCGCCGCCGTTTCACATGGCGCCATCTTTCCTGCGGTTTGCCGCGCTGGGTTGGAAGGACAAGAAGGCGATTGCCCGCGCTCTGCTGCGCATCGCGGTTTCCGGCGGTAAGCCGCCGGGCGCCGCCGGCACTTCGATGCTGCACTGGCTGCACCGGATGGAGCAGACCCCGGCGGCCATCGAACGATTCTGGAGAGTGGTTCTGGTGAGCGCACTGGATGAAGAATTATCGCGCGCCGACGCCCAATACGGCATCGACGTTTTCTGGAAGGCCTTCCTGGCCAACCGCCAGGGCTTTCGCATCGGAATCCCCACCGTGCCGCTCGGCGCGCTCTATGCCGAATGCCGGTCGGCGATCGAACGCCGGGGCGGGGAAGTGCGCTTGCGGGCGGTGGTGAAGCGGATCGAGGTCTCCAGCGAGGCTTCCCCCACTGTTATCCTTGACGACGAGTCGGAATGGCGCGATGATGCAGTCCTCGTCACTGTGCCCCAGGATGCCCTGCTGGGAATGTTGCCCCCAGCGCTTCGGGACCGCGAGCCGGTGTTCGAGGCACTTCGCCATCTTCACAATTCTCCGATCACTGGAATTCATTTTTGGTTCGATCGTGAAGTAATGCGGGAACCGTTCATCAGCCTTTTGGATCACACCGTCCAGTGGGTATTTAATCGATCCGTTCTGGCGCGGCCGGACGCCGGCCAACCAGGCAAAAACGGAACGGGGCCAGGCAGCGGCACGCCGGCGTCTGCTGCTCAAAAAACAGGTCAATATCTCCAACTCGTGATTAGCGCCTCGTACGATTTGGTTTCCAGCTCGCGCCAGGAAATTATCGACCTCTGCCTTCGTGAATTGCACGACGTCTTGCCGGCCACGCGCGAGGCGGAGTTGGTGAAAGCGACGGTGATCAAGGAAGTAGCGGCCACTTTTTCCCCGGAACCCGGTTCGGACCAGTGGCGCCCGGCCGCGCGGACGCCGTTCCGCAATTTCTTTCTGGCAGGCGATTGGACGCGCACCGGATGGCCGGCCACCATGGAAGGCGCGGTGCGCAGCGGTTACTTGGCGGCCGAAGCGATTCTGGAAGCTGCCGGCCGGCCGCAAAAATTTATCGTACCCGATTTGCCGGTAGAGGGACTTTGCCGGCTATGGGCGGCGCGCACGGCATGAGCGGCGCGAACAGCACCATCAGCCGATCGTTTTCGCCCGGCCTGTTTCGTCGACGCGGCTGGCGATATTCCCGCGTGATGGATGGTTCGTAGCGCATCGAGAGCGTTGCGCGCGAGTGGCTGCGGCACGGAATCGGAATCGGGGTTACTCCTTGGTTCGTGGCGCGATTTCACGCGTGTGATTTGAATATTGGGGGTATGATCAAGTTTCCCCCCGGAGGTCTTTCCCATGGAGCGGAAGTATAAGCAAAAGGGCTATCAGCAGGGTGGCGATCGCCCGGAGAAGAAGCGCGACCGGCCGGACCGGCCGCCGGAGCCGCGCTCGCGTCAGGAGCAAATGGGTCCGCGCACTCCGCGTATGGTCGGCACGATCATGCGGGCGCGCTGCTCGAACTGCGGTGCGGTGCTTTCGCCGGGATTCGATGTCCTAGGGCAGTGCCCCAAATGCCAGCTCGAGCTGCACTCCTGCAAGCAATGCGTGCATTTCGATACCGGCGCACAATTCGAATGCACCCAGGATATTCCGGAGCGAATACCGAAGAAAGATGCGCGCAACGAGTGCCCGTTTTTCGAATTTCGTATGAACGTCGAGAAAGACACTTCCCCGGTGTCCTACTCGAATAACGCTCCCGTGCTGGCGGCGGCGAGCGCCACCCGGCCAGACAGCGCTCGCAAAGCCTTCGAGGACCTCTTCAAAAAGTGAGTTCCGTCCGCTAGCGCAGCCGCGCCCCCGCGCGTTCCCGCGATCGTAATTTCTTTTCAACAAACACCCGTGCTCTCTCTAAACTACGACGCGCTTCCTAGGTTAAGTTGTGCAAGTTTGTGCCTTGTCGCCGTAGCGCTGCCACTCGCGGTGGTAGGGCCCAGCACGCCAAAAAACCTTCGCTGAAAAACGCGAGGTGTCCCGGTGCTCCACGCCATGGTGCGTGAGAAGCTTACTTGGGAGGAAGCGGGAACAACATCGGCGCGATGGCGGGCTGGTCGGCGATCGATTCCAGTTCGGGATAATGATGCCGCAGCGGCTCGGGCACCTTCACTTTTTTGCCGCTCAACAACGCGATGAGTTGCAAAGCGTTGACCACGCCCTTTCCCTGGTAGTGATTGTTGGTGACCACGAAAGTGTTGCGCGTTTGTTCCGCCACCGACTCCACTCGCGCACTCCACGGTTCGAGCTCCTTGTGCGCGTAGAGATAATTGTAGCGCTCCGACGGCGGCACCGCCGGATCGTCGCTGAACCACGTGTCGTAGCGCCGCCCGTGCAGGCGGAAATATCCCACCGCGGACGACGTGCTTTCCTGCGAGGGCTTCACCGACCGGCCGATCACCGGCTGATCGATGTTGCAGAATCCGGCACCGCGCTCATGCAGCAATTCGTAAAACCATTTGTTGGCCCAGCTCGCGTGGCGGACTTCTACCGCCAGCGGATATTCGTGGAATGTCTTGAGCAGCGCTTCGAGCCGCGCCAGATTTTCCGGGGTGTTGTGAAACGAAAAAGGGAACTGCAGCAGCATGGCGCCCAGCTTGTTTGCGTCGCACAGGATGTCGAAGCCCTGGCGCACGATTTTCTCGTCTTCCGGATCGGTACGATCTTCATGGGTGAACTTCTGCCACAGTTTAGCGGTGAAGAGAAATCGCGGGTTGGCAGCGACGCGCTCGATCCATTGCCACGCGTGGTCGGACTGGATCGGCTGGTAGAAGGAAGTGTTGATCTCGATGGTGTCAAAATATTCAGCGAGATATGTCGCTTGGTGAAAGCCTTTGGGACGCGGCGCGGGGTAGACGATCCCGGACCAATCCGTGTAGGCCCATCCGGCCGGTCCCACCAGCACGCGCCCGGGATTCGGCTTCTTTTTTCGAGGTGTGTTCGCCATTTCGGAGCGCCTCTCGCTGGGCAGATGCACGCGTCGCGCTCCATAGGGCTGGGCCGCGCTGCCTTGCGGGGTATATCGGCGTCCCAGCCTATGACGGATTTTTAGAAGCTGTCAATGCGCAGGCCGTGCGGCGCGCCTTTTGCGGGTTTGTACGGCGAAATCGCACGGCCCACAGGGGAAAGACCGGAGCCAAAATTCCGACCTTTCCCTAAGGTGACGCCGGCGAACCAAGTGTGTACGCTTGTGGCCAATGTTAAATCTTTCCCAAATCGGGCACGGTGCCACAGTAAAAGGGGAGGAAAATTCTGAGGAGGTACACTGCATTCCACCCCCCTCCGATGTGTATGGAAACGAACGACGGAAATTCGCCAAATCGATGCAAATTTACAAATTAGCCTCCCAAAAGGCGAAACCCGATTCCTCCGTAGTTTCCCGGGTTTTCCCAGACTGGCTCCAAACAAAAGTTGCCGCCCAGGCCGAGCGGCACCCTTATTGGAAATCCTCGGCACGCGACCGTTGCTACGGCAGTTGCGCCTTGCTAGACTCTTATCGGGTACCAAGCATGACCCTTCCAG